>Ga0209470_1000083_pt1 | contig 64615 bp, 61 predicted proteins | sample GraSoiAngelo_125_FD_185882 | JGI IMG/M metagenome (GOLD analysis project Ga0209470, IMG submission 185882) | Grasslands soil microbial communities from the Angelo Coastal Reserve, California, USA - 14_0927_05_40cm (SPAdes) (version 2) | ecosystem: Environmental > Terrestrial > Soil > Grasslands ... | reverse complement strand
CCAATCTCCTTTACGAGGTCGTCGCCTCAAAAACACGATGCAGCCTGTAACCTGTCTACTCCGAGAACTGTTTCCAGCTCCCGGAAGCCTACCGCCTCAGAAACTCAACATTCATGCCATCTCCTTTGGTTTTAAGTGCTCGACAATCTTGTCCAGCTCGTCGAAGCGTGCGCTCCAGAGTTGGCGGTGCCGCTCGATCCAGGCGGCCTCTTCTTCCAGCGCGCGCATGGCAAGCCTGCAGGTTCTGACGCGCCCGGCCTTTTCAGTAGTGACGAGCGCCGCCCGCTCCAACACGGCAACATGCTTCTTCATGCCCGTGAGGGTCATATGGAAGTTTCCGGCGAGGTCCGTGATAGAAGCGTCGGCGCGGCTGAGTTGCTCCAGCACGCCGCGCCGGGTCGCGTCCGACAGCGCGGCGAACGAAGCGTCGAGGCGGGTTTCGTTAAACTGAACCATATGGTTCAGTTTATAGCAGATCGACTTGCGGCGTGCAAGAGGAAACCAAAGCGTTAGGCGGGATGACCAGGAAAATGCTCGAAGTGTCGGCGGCCGGCCGGGCGGGAACGCCGGACGAAGTCGGAACGGTCGGTGCACTTTTGATGGGGTCGGATGGCGCTTTCATTACCGGCAGCGATTTCCTGATGGATGGCGGAGTAACTGCCGCCTACTGGTTTGGAGAGCTTGCACCGAAAACTTCATAGCACTTTCTTCTCGGCGCCTCGAAGGGCAGGGGTGTCGGTCTCTGTCTTCTCAACCCACAATCCAACCCACAATTCGAGTGGTCTTGTACGACTTGCTCTGCGTTTGGCAGTCCCCGCGTGCTTGTAAGTTGTTGTAAAGCCATTTCACGCAGCGATGTCAGGGCTGAGGCCGCGGTTTTCCAGACAGTCGCTCGAAGTTTCCATAATGGAGAGCGAAGGGTTGCCGTTCCTATTTTTTCTGAGGCATGGCCGGATTCTCTGGTATCGCCGCCGATGACAGACCCAACAAACCTGAATCCTCCGCATCGATAAGCCGTTGGCCTCATCACGATTCGCCAGAAACGCCGCTCGACACCATTCTTTCGTCCGAGAGCACCTACTCTAATCCAAGCAAGATCCGCCCGGCTCGGTTTGTTTTTTGGCTATCCGCCGTCACAACGGACAAATGATTGGTGTGCGGCTTCGTCCGCAGATGGGAGCTATCCGTGAAAGTAAAATTCCATTATCAAAAGGGCTATCTATACGAAGACCATGGCGCATGGTACGTCCAATACCGCCAGCGAATCTCGCAGTTAGACGGATCCAGCCAGCTTAAGCGCGTCTCCAAGTGTCTCGGCCGCTCGAATGACTTCTCCAATATTTTTGAAGTCGAGAAGAGTCGGGAATCCTTCATGCAAACCGTCAATCGCGATAGGCTCAGTGCGAATTCAAGGATCACGTTAACCGCCTTTGTCGAGGGAGCTTACTTGCCTTGGACCAAGGAAGAGCGTCGAGCCAGCACTAGCAAAGGGCATCAGGAAATCTGGATCAATTACCTCCGCAATCGCGTAGGCGAGCTTCGTTTGCGAGAATTCCGCACCGTGGACGCCAGTCGAATGTTACGCGTGATCGCGAAAGAGCGGGATCTTACGAAAACCACGTTGCAACACATCAAATCAGTGCTCAGCACCATCTTCACCTTCGCCAAAAACGACGGAGCGTTCGATGGGGCAAACCCAGTTGATGGCGTTTTGATCCCCTGGGATGCCAGAGAGCCGGGAGAGACGCATGCCTACGATCTCACCCAAGTTCTTCAAATCCTCGACCGGCTCCCGCTCATCGCGAAGGGTCTGGTCGCAACTGCGGCCTTTGCCGGGTTACGCCTAGGTGAGCTGCGCGGACTCGAGTGGACCGATTACATTGGCGCCGAATTGACGATCAACCGTTCGATTTGGAGATCTGTGATCAGCCCTCCAAAGACGCGTGCCAGTCGCAACTCCGTCCCGGTCATTCCGGCCTTGGCCGAAATCCTAGACGAATACCGCAGGTCCATGGGTAATCCGGAAACGGGCGTCGTTTTTCACTCCGGTAACCGACGTCCGATCAATGCCGACAAACTCGGGCGGCGCGTGATTCGGCCAACTCTCGAGGCTATCGATCTGCCGTGGTATGGATGGCACGCGTTCCGGCGAGGTCTCGCCTCGAACTTGTATGCGATGGGCGCTCCGGACAAGGTGGTGCAACGCATCTTGCGCCACTCGAAACCACACGTTACGAAGGAACATTACATCAAGGTTTTTGATAGCACCGTGGTGGAAGCCGTCAACAAGATGCAAGCCCAGATCGAAGAATTAAGAAAAGCGCAAGGGGATCGCCAGCAACTAGAGTTGAGATTTGTCGACGACCAGCCAGCGACAAGCGCGCCTGAATGTTCAATGGGCAACGGTTTTCCGCACTTCTCGAAGGCCAGGCCAGCAGTTGGCCAGCAGATTTTGTCGAGTTGGGTTGGAAGCGATTGAAATCGCGTTGTTGCGTGTGCCGCCAAGACTCGACGTCTGAATAAGATACAGAATCTGGCGGAGAGGGGGGGGATTCGAACCCCCGGTAGAGGTTTTAGCCCCTACAACGGTTTTAGCAAAAAAAAAAAAACGGGTGATTGCGCTCTGGCTCCAGCCTAACGTCATGATAACGCAAGATGGCGTTTGGCAGGCTCTGGACGGTTTGGGCACGGCTGGCCGCCTATTGGGATAAATTGGGATAAAGGTTACTACACCGCGTTCAGCTAAGATTCGTGCGAACGTAGGGCACCACAAATACAACTACATTACGATTCGCCACCATACCAGCCCGACAACTATGGCTAATAGCACGATTAGCCCTACGATTCCTCACACACACTTCGCCTGCCGCCCACTCGGCTCCCTCACTTTCACCTCCCGGTCGGACTATCTTTTCTTCTCATCGCTGCGAACTTTCCTTGTTAAACGGCTCGGAGGAGTCTTAAGTTTTTCGGGCCTAGTCGCTTTAACAATCGCCCGCACCGATTCAATGTATTGCCTAGCTTCAGATTTAGTACGGATTTGCTGAAAGTTGCGTACAAGGGCTTCCCGCACTCTAGGACCCTGATCCTTTGTTAGTTCGTAGTGTCGGAGAAAAGCCACATGCAAAAAGCCGACCAAGTCTGGCGGAATCTCGTCTGACCCTTCAGGAGGAGCCGCGGATTCTGGGGCATTGGAAATTGGCTGCTGTGATACGTTAACTGGCTCGGCGTAGGCGGGACCGCAAAATAATCCTGAATTTGCCGGAGAAGGTAGCGTCGTCGGAGTGTCTTGTCTTGGAGCCTTCAAAGACAATAAATGCAACACATCATTCGCTTGCGCATCTCGGTTCGTTAGAGGATCGAGCCCAAAATTCCTTTCAAGCGTCGCCGGGACCGAAGCATGATCGTACAGTGTCCCGTCCAGGGTGTTCCTCGGAATAAGAGGAGAAATGATCAGCGCGGGAACTCGAACACCCAATCGCTGAAAATCAAATCCATAAGTGCTCGTCAGCGCCCCTGGAGCGTCACCCGGCGCAGCGGCTTGGGGAGGAATAACATGGTCGAAAAAGCCACCGTGTTCGTCCCACGTAATAATAAGCAAGCTGTGCTCCCAATGAGGGGAGTTCCGAATGGCCTCGTAAATGGTCTTGACCAACAGCTCACCGCGAGTGACATCGTCCAATGGATGTTGGGAATTGCCACACGCGAAATCCTCACTAAAATTGCCATAATTTGGCTCGATGAAAATGTACGACGCAGCGTAATCGGGATCTCGAATAGATTTCTCAAATTCATCGAAATCTGTAAAACGCCCCAAGGTAGCCGCTGTAGACATTCCCCGGATCGAAAACACTTGTGGGGTTTCATCACCTTCGAAAATCTCCCATTCCAGACAATTGCCGTCAAGTCGGTCGTAGATACTCCCATTGCTATAAACAAAACCGAGTAAGTAAGAGCCGGCAATTCTCGCCTGTGAAGGACTGTCGTCTAGTCCCGCCGACGAGGCTCCGTGAACGAAATACCTGTTGGGCCATGTCGGACCAGGCAGGGACGAAAACCAGCGGTCGCAAAGTGCGAACTCTCTGGCAAGAGTGGTAAGCACCGGGAGCTGTTCGGGTAGAAAACAATGCATTGCTCTTTCTGGCTTCTGTGGTTGGTGGGCCTCGTACGCGACGACGAAGCCGGTGTTAACGGGCTCCGGATAGTGCCCGTTAAAATGCGCCGGATCGATTGCGTAACCGTTTAGTTGTAAATAGACGTCAGCAAATTCGTGAGCTGGGTCGTCATGCTTGGGACTTCCCGGTATTGCGAATTCTGCTGGCCCGCTAACTTGTATCGCGCTTTTTGGATCTGTGAGTTGTGCAAGATTCGATTCTCCACCGGTCAAACCATCGATTTGCCGACGTTTCCCCGTCCCGGCGTCAACGCCACCAATTTTCGACAATCCAAACATGTGATCGAAAGACCTGTTCTCCAACATCAGGACGAAAATGTGTTCGACGCGCTGAGAGGAGTCACTCGCTCCAAACAACGAAAACCCGAAATCCATAATCACGCATACCAACGCCTTTAGCAGGCGTAACAGTGCTTCGAGAATTGAATCGACAAATACACATATCGCGTAAACGATGGCCTGTAAAACAACGGTCACGATAAATTCGACGATCGTGAGAATCGCCGTTTCAAGCCAACATCCCCACTTGTTACAACAGAGACACCATTTTTTGCATTTCTTTCGCTTGCATTTCTGAATGGTCTTGCTAATCTTCTTTTCTATTGGCTGGAGAACCTCCGTGTTTACCCAGACCTCGTAGTCTTGGCAATGCAACATAGAAGCTCCCTTCTGGCCTTATTTGGAGTGAAGAACTAGGGCGTGCCAGCTGTGCACACCTTACCCCTGGAAATCCAAGGCCCATTTACTTAAGGAACCATAAAAAAGCTTGGCCCGTGACCTGCCACTTTGGAAGGCCGCCTATACAGTTATCGAGTGCTTAGGGTGTGATGGTTCTTTGCGACATACTCTGCCGCCTTACAAGGGCACGGCCCGATACGAAGTATCCTTTTCAGCAGCCAACTGAGCGTATGTAGCGTAACCAGGGTCGTGAAAGTAAGTGCCGAAAGCAAAGCAATTAGCGTCATCACGGTGCTGAACTGCCGGCCCGCGATGAACACTACCCAGCAACATGCGGTTGCAACGAGGCTAATCATGTAGCACCGGGTACAGGAACCGAGCTTAGAAAATCTTATCGGCTTCGCTCGAACATTACTGCCCGTCGAAGTCAAAGCGGAAACTGCTGAATTATCAGGTGTCGAGATGGGCGGTACCTGCATTCCTTGCGGAAGTGAATACCCCTCCCGACACGGACCAAGTTGTTTCGGCTTATCAAAACCGCAGACGCGAGACCCGGTGGTGTAGTTTTCAAACCATCCCAGACATGCACCGGTAACTTCATACTCAACTCCATCGCAGCAGCCATAAATTTTCTTGCCCCCCACATAGCAGTGCTCTCCAATATACGAAAAGTCGTAACACCATTGCTGAGCCATATGTTGCTTTTGACAAGGATACGGTATTGACCCTTTGCAATATCGAAGACCGCAAGGGTAGCTGAACGTTAGAGTACAGGTTCGAATTCCGCAAGGCCACGTGACATTGAAAGTGCACATCAGAATTCCGCACGGATATCGCACACCCCACCTGCGACACCACCGTATACCGCAAGGGTACCGTACCGCTGAGACGCACCATCGTATTCCACATGGATAAGTCCAGGTGGTTCTGCACCAATTTATGCCGCACGGGTAAGTAAATGGTTTATAACAAGTGGTCCAGTATGAGTCTGGTGCGTCGGCAATGTATCCGCAAGTCATGGCATTCCTTCAACTGCAACCGTTTAGAATAATCGGCTCGTATTTTCCAAACGAGCGACTCGAAATGAAACTCTCGAACGGGGCCGTTCGAGCCTGGCGCACCGCTGGTCCAATGCCGGCTACCGTGATCGGGCGAAGATATGAGACAGCACGAGACTTCTTCGCAGTCTCTTGGGAGAGAATCGCGTGGCGACCAGCCAGTACTTCGAAACTAAGGGCTGGCATGTGTCTTTCCTCTTCAAATCGAAAATCTTGGGGTAGACCCGGAATTAGGGTCCTTATACATATTACTAACTACCTGGTCAAGTCCTTTGGTGGCTCGCTTGGTGAGGTGAAACGGCAATTCTTGTTTTTCCAGACGAAGCGGACTAACTTTTTATGGCAATCATATTTACCCGCTGTTCATACTAACGATAATCTGGAGACGCGGGTGCTCGACCCACTCGAAAATCCGTTCGGTCCAAAAGTGTTACCCATGTAGCCGGTACGAACTGTAACCCATGTCTCCGGGCCGGACCCCGTATTTAGTGGCGGGGGAGGAGGATTCGAACCCCTGATAACACTAGATAGCGTTCGGCTCGCTCTGCCTGGTTTGAGCACGGTTGGCAGCGTATTGGGATAAATTGGGATAAAGGCTTATGATGCCGAGTCGATTTCTACAGGTGGGATAACGACAGCCCCGGATTCATAAATCGAGGACAATTTGCTCGGCAAGGGAGGCACAAGGGTTTGCGGGTGGGTTCGCTGCTCACGGCTTAATTATAGTTTGCCATTTCAAGATAGCGGCAAAGGGCGTTGGCAAGTTGGATTTGCCGAGGGGTCTTGCCGTCCACTTGGAACAAGGCTGGGCTGCCAACGACCACGGCGACGCACTGCGCTCGGGAGGTAGCGACATTCAGCCGATTCAGGCTGTACAAAAACTCCATGCCTCGCGGTGCGTCCTCTGGCGTCGAAGTCGTCATCGAGTAAATCACAACCGGAGCCTGCTGCCCCTGAAATTTATCCACTGTGCCGACCCGAGCACCGCGCGGCAGGGCTTTCGCCAGGGCGGCAACTTGTGCGTTGTAAGGAGCCACGACGAGAATCTCTCCCAGTTTGAGCGCCCTTTGTTCCCCGGTCCTGTCTGTCCAGGTCGCACCACTGGCGAGCAAAGTCGTGAAAAGCTCCCTGACCTTTTCTACTTCTTCCTGCGATTCACTTTGGTTTCCACTGTGCTGAACGGGGATGTAACGCAGTCCGCTACCGTCGAGCGGTCGTTTGGTGTTCAGCCGTTGATCGCGATTCTCAGGCCGGGCGGCGAGGCGGCCATCGTAGAAAAGCTCCGACGTGAAAGCGCATACGTCGGGATGTAACCGCCAAGTCTCCTTGAGGAAAAGCCCCTTCTCAGGTTCAATGGTCGCTCGCCCGTCCAGCAGATGAGCCAAGGCCGATACATCCACACCGGGAGGGTGAACTCCTTGCTGTGGTTGGTTTAACTGCTGCGGGTCACCGAGAAGCACTACGCTCTTTGCGGCCTGGGAGATTGCGATCACGTCGGCAAGCGACATTTGTCCCGCCTCGTCAACAAAAAGCACGTCAACCGCATCAACAATCTCGGCTCGTGCCCAAAGCCAAGGCGATCCCGCTGCAACATTAGCCGATCCAGATTGGAGTGCGTCCAAAATCTCTTCGTTCTCGTCAACTTGCTCCACCATTCGGTCTGCACAACCATCTGTATCATTCGCCTTCTGCACGGCCCGCAGCTGAATGTTGTCCGCTCTGGCAGCAGCGCAGGCGTATTGCAACAGGTTGCTGATGACCTTGTGACTCACTGCGGTGATTCCGATCCGGTGGCGGCGTCGCACGAGTTCCGCGACCATTCCGCCGCCGCTGTAGCTCTTTCCCGATCCAGGCGGTCCTTGTATGGGAAGGACTGACGGTTGAGCGCAGAGCGAGTGCAAGGTCTGCCACGCTGTTTCCGTCATTGTCCCTTTTTCATCAAACATATTTTCCAAGTTGGCAAGCGATACTCGGGGAGCATGTCGCACTAAAAGGTCTCGCGCAGCTTGAAAAGGGCCGGGACCGGCGATTCCATTCTCTGCGACCCATTGGCCTAAGCGCATGAGACTCTCGCGTTGCGCATCCGAACCTAGAACATTCTGTGGAACGAGGGCGGTTGGGTAGGGGACTTGTGAATTGATGCCTCTTTTTATATCGATAGTTCCATTGAGGTCATCTATCTCGACGACTGTTCCGGCACTGGCTTTCGTTTTCGCGTCATGAGCTTGGAGCGCCCGGTCAAGGGAATGGTCTTGGGGAGGGAAACTGTATCTGTGGACAATCGACCTCTTGACCTGCCCGACTTGCCCGACATATTTCAGACCGCCAAGGGCGTTTTTGTCCTCCATCAACTCATCATCGGTCAGGTCGCACTGCCTGAAATATTCCCACCAGGCGGACTTATCCTCCCGACGGTGGTATTCGAGCATTTGAGCAAGCAGCCACAAAGCTCGCTGTTCAGGATTCCAATCCGTTTCATCGGCGAGCAGGCCAGATGTAAGGCGCTCCACTAGGAGGCGCACCTGCTGAACTTGTGCCGAGAGTTCCTCTTTTTCCTCTTGCTCGAATCTCGGCCTCGGCAGCGCAGTTCCCTTTTTTATCTCAAGCTCGCGCCTACGGTCTTCGAGCCACGCCCGAAGGTGCCACGCCGAAAAACAATCGTCTCGGTTGTAGGACTCGATGGACTGAAGAATATTCGCTGGAACGTCACGTGGATCGCCGAACGCGAGCGCACCCGCAAAAGCCTGGAGAGCCAGAACTGAGTCCCTCGCGGGCTCCGCTCGCTTGAACTTGTAAAGCGTCTCAATCATCTTAATCGAGTAGCTTTCTACCGACGCTCTCACTCCCTGCCTGACAACCCTGTAGAGGTCGACGAAAATACGCGCCCTAAGCAGTTGATCAACATCGTCGATGCAGACGCCGTGTTGCCCCGCCATGCGCTTGACTTGCGTCGGTTCGTAAACCGCGTAATGGTAAATATGCATTCCCGGATGTTTTTGCCATCGTTCCATCACGTGTGCGATGAACTTGCGGAACGCCTCCTTTTCGTCTTTCCGGTCAAAGGACCAGAGCCCCTCGTAAGAGGGTTCGCCGCCCGCCTGCTCGGGCACTGTGAGAAAACCCATCAAATATTCCAGACCATTTTCCAATGCGAACGGGTCTCCTTCTAGATCAAGAAAGATGTCGCCAGCGGACGGCGCGGGGAGCGCCGCCAGACCTGTGTTGGGTTGCCCCGGGTCAAGCAATTCGTGGACAACGTCGAGTGCCTTTCGCCCCTCAACCTGGATTCGCGCTTGGTTGTGAATACGAAGAAGAGCGGTACTGCCGATGCCGTCGAGCTTTGGTTTCGGTCCCAAGTCCAACGCGGCCAGTGATTCCCGGATTTCCGAACCAATACGCCAAGTTCCCGATCAGCACCCCGAAGATCAATTCACCGAGGACAGGCGGCTGTTTGATCAGGGTCATCAGGCGTCCGCCCAAGACCGCTGCTAGCGTCAAAAGGACCAATGTCAGCAGGATCGGAACGACCGGGTCCGCGTGAGAACCGGATGCTTCGCTGATTGAAAATGGAACCGCTGCATTCATGACCGGCATGCCGCTCGGAAACGAGCCCTCCGGGAATCAAAGATAAGCTACGCAAATCGCGGACGAAGCACTAGAGCCGGTCTCATGAACCTCTATCCCGCACGGCAGGCAGCCTCTATCGTGGCTTTGGCAGCATTCAATGTTGCCTGGGTCTCGCGGGCGATCTTACCTTTTGCGATTAAGTTGAGGAGCTTGGCTTTCAGGGTTGTCGTCGAGTAATAGTGGCTGATTTCCACCTTGGTTGACCGATGGCCGAGCGTTTGGAACGTCGTTTCTACTCTGTAATCGCTGAGAATCTTGCTGATACCGAATGTGTCCTCCGGCAACACAGTGACGATCTTCTGCAGCGGGATAATTTCGATGTCCTTCTCGATGCACGTGTGCTTCCCGCCCGAAAGATGACATTGATATGACGCGCCTGGTTCGCGGATGGTCTTGCCAGAAAGAAGATCAACCTTGACCACGCGAGGATGGAACTCCGGGATCTTGGTGAGATCCATGCTGAACGACCACACAGCTTCCAAAGGCGCGTTGATGATGACTTCCTGCTTGGATCGGAACGGTGGCTGCAAATCTTGCCTCCAAATTAATGGGTGAGCTTTCGTTTGAAGTCACGCGGACGCGACTAATTCGGTCCTCACAGTTAGCGCAGCACCGTGACCGGCTTGTCAGCTATACGGAATCGCCAAAAACACTACCCTAAGTCATTGGCAACTTCCATCGGGTTGCGGTTACGCACTCTAGCCACAATCGCCGAGCGCATTTCTCACAGCCATCCGGCGCTCACCGTCGCAGGAGCCACTCGAATCTAGCACCATTGTGGAACCTGTGGCGATCATGACGCGACTGGTTTTTTCTGTTCCGCTTTACCTGCTCACATGTCTCGGCCGATACCGCACCGATCTTCTCAGTTCAGCAGGCCGCCCTTTTTCTGCCACTCATTTTCTCGGGCACTGCTTCGGGCTAATTCCTGCGTCCGGCAGCTTCCCGTCTTCTGCTTTCCCGGTTCCGCCCTTACACCATCGGGTTCCCTCCCATAAAGCAGCCGTTCGCTTTGGAAGCAGAAGCCACTCGCTTCTGGGTGCCCCAAGAAAATGGGGCAAGAAAAAGGAGAAAATTCAGCTATGTCTTACCTAATAGTTAAGTTGAATAGATCTGGCAAGGCTTAGTCGAATTCGGGAAACGTCGCCTGTCTCCCTGTGTGCTCCTTGCCCTACTTCATTCTTCGAGTTCGATGACCCCGCGTTTTAGGGCTATTGTGACGGCGTGCGTACGAGCGTTGGCGCCCAGCTTGGCAAGGATGTTTCTCACGTGGGATTTGGTTTTGTCGTGGCGCGGTTCGGCCCGAAGGATTTGAGGAAGGCGCCGAGTTCTTCGTACTGATCCGATGCGATGTAATCCACGCCCGCTTTGGCAGCGGCCTGCCAGCGTTTGCGGACCGCTTCCCTTGAGCCAAAGTTGTAGGAGCTGAACCAGCCGTTGCAACTGAGCTCCTGTTTGGTGGACCCATCGAGCGTGTAAAAGCGAATCCACAAGTTGTGGCCATGTGCGTAGCGAACGAGCTGGTTGAGACACAATTCTTTTTTCACATTCCAGTTGCCGGCTTTGGACTGGCCTTCGGGCTCAACGACGCGCCAACTATTGTTCCACCAGCGGTGATAGTTGTCGGCGGGATTCGGAGCCAGCCCTTCAGGCGGCGCGGAGGGGTCGTGCGTGTTGGTGCGCACGGCTCCGAATACGAACAACTTTCCGCCAACGGCGACCTGGTCGTAGAAGACGGCTTTTTGTGCGTCGGACTCGCCGGTCAAGACGAGAACGGGACGGACCTCCAGCGTTTCCATCCGGTCGATCGTGCCGGTGCGCGGAGCAGTGGTGAGCCAATCCTGATATTCCGCCAGCAACTGCCAAATCGCGGCGAGATGTTCCGGCTCCTCCGATTTGAGATCGAGATTCAGCGTGATTAGCGGCCAATCCCGCATTCCCGGCTCGGTTCCCGTCGGAGGGGCTCCATGACTTACGAGCGAAGTCATCGCGCCTGTTCCTGGGTTTTTCGCCCAAAGCAAATCCTGCTCGATGGCAAGGGGAGTGCCCGCTGAGAGAGCACGGTCGATGCGATCGAACCACCATTCGTAGTAGGGATAGCAATTGTGCGCGTCGAGGAGAACCCGAGTGTCGGGGCGGAGCGGCGCGGGCGAAGAATCCGATGGCGTCGCAGAAGGAAACACAAACAAACTTAGGGACAAGGCAAGAATCCACAAAAACCGAATGCGCATCATGGAGTCTCCAGCAGCGAATGAGTCTTAAGGAGATTCAATATAAACGATTTTGACAAAAGCGGCTGGAACAGAAACGCAGAAAAAATCCCGGCGAACTTAGCCGTTCTCCCGGGCGCGAGTATTTGGTCACATACATTGCGAAATGGTCAGAAGGCGAAGCGAAGTGCAAACTGCATCACGCGCGGATCGCCGGCAAGACTTGTGATTTTGCCAAAGCTGCCAGAGTTCACATTGTTCGTGGGAAGCCCGAAATACGCCGTATTCAGAAGATTGAAAGTCTCCCAGCGGAATTCGAGGCTGCGTCCCTCGCCGAAGTAGCTGAAGGTTCGCGAAAGCGCAAAATCCACATCAGACATGCCCGGGCCGCGCAGGTCCTGATTTCGCCCGCACGTGCCCAGCCGGCCCGGTGGCGTGGCGAATCTGCTGGTGTCAAACCACTTATCCACAGTCCGCTGGTCGGAAGGCAAGGTGCCGCCGCTGAGGCAGTCGGCCAGGGCATTCGTGAGTCCGCCACGTACCTGCACGATGCCGTTGTTGTTGCTGGAGAAGATCGTGAAGGGACGACCGGTGTGGAAGGCGGCGATACCGCTGGCGCGCCAACCGCGGAGGATGTGCGAGACTGGGCCTTGTTGGACCAGATGCTTCCCCGGACCAAAAGGAAGTTCGTACAGATAGCTGAAGGAGAGCCGCTGCCGGAAATCGAAGTCGCTGTTTCCACGCTGCTGGGCCAGGTCGTGCTCGTTCTGCAGGAAGCTGTTGGAACCGCTGCCACTGATCAGATGTTCTTGCACCTGATCAATCGAGTGAGACCACGTGTAGGCGGCCGTGAGCGAGAAGTCATGGCTGAAGCGCTTCTGGGCGCTTAACTCCAGGCCGTGATACGTAGAGTTGCCCACATTGTCGCGAAATTCGATGGCGCCGAGATTCGCGTACGGAATGACGCCAGTGGGAAATCCGCCGGGGTCGAAATACTGCTGGTTCAAGTTGCGAAGAATCGAAAGGTGCGTGCCTTTGGTCCCGACATATTCTGCAGTCAACACGGTTTGCCAAGGCATTTGCCTCTCGACGCCGAGGCTCCACTGGTCCACTTCCGGCTGCACGTTGTTGGGATTGACAGCGCGGAGACGAATCGTGGTCAGGTTCAGCGTGGCGGGATTGAGCGAGAGGTTGAAGCCGGTGTCGAGCCGCATGTTGTTTGCGGTCGAGGCTGTGTTGGCTGCGGTTACGGAGTTGTTGATCAACCAGGGAGGATTCAAATACATCTGGTCTTCGCTGCCGGCACGCTCAAACAGCATATAGAAGCGACCGTATCCCGAGCGCACTACCCACTTTTCCGACAGACGCCAAGCAATGCCGATGCGGGGGGCGAAGTTGTTCTTGTCTGATTTTACCAGCGTACGGCCAACGGTGGACTTGGCGCTGCAAGGGGAAACGACAGTTCCGGAACAGAAGAGCACACCGGTCGCGGCCGTGGCAGTGGGATTCGGGTCGAGCAGGTTGGTCATGCGGTCGGCACCACTGTAAGGCCAGGTGGCGTAGTCGTAGCGCAGGCCGAGATTGAGGGTTAGCTTGGGGAGAATCTTCCAGTCATCCTGCACGAATTCTGAAAGCATCCACAAGCGCGCATCAGAGACGGCAAGATTCGAAAGCTGGGCAGCCTGCGGGTAGCCAAGCAGGAAGTCAGCCAGGCCGATGCCGGTACGAGCGCCATCGAAGCTCATCTGGCCCCGGAGGGCGGGGACGTCAAGGAAGATGTTGCGCATGGGCATGCGGGCATCCACGCCGACCTTAATCTGGTGCTTGCTTAGGGAAATATTGAAGGTGTCAACCCATTGATATTCGTTGGTGTATTGGAACTTGGGCAGGAAGTCGGGCGAGCCCCAGTTGTCCACGCCGCCAATGGAAAGGGTCGTGTTGGATTGCGCTCCTCCACGTCCACTGACGGCAATGCGCGGAATGCCGCCGCTATAAAGCGAGCTATCAGGTACGCCCTGGAACCCGAAGTCCGCCAGCGTATTCAGTCCAAACGGGTCCTGCACACCCCTTGACCAGTTGCGGCCCCAGCCGACCCTGAATTCATTGACCAACCTGGGTGTGAAGATATGGTTCCAGCCAATGGACGTGCCCTGGCCGTTCATCGTTAGACGGCCATTCGCGGATGAACTGGTGCCGTCGAGGATGCCGCCAAAAGTGCCGGGCACAAACCGGAAGCGATGGACGTAGTTATAGCGCACCCAGACGGTATCGCTATTCGTGGGACTCCAATCGAAGCGGCCGACGTAGTTGTTGCTGTCGTCCTGAAGGTTGCGCACATTGATGAAGTTTCCGATGTTGAGGGCACCGCCCGTGGGCGTAAAGTTCGGCGGTGGGACCAGCGCCAGGATTTTGGCGGCTATCGGATCAATGCAACCGGCGGGAATCTGGTTTCCAGGAAAGGGATTGCCGGCGCCAACACAGTCGCCGACGCGGTCAACCATCGGCAAAAAGCCGGTGCATGGCGAAGACGACGAGCAGCCGGGACTGACGGTATCAGCCTTGATGTTGTACTTAGTGGCTGTCGCGAGCGAAAAATCGCCAATCCGTTCCTCAGCGGTAGGCACGTTTGCCTGATAGAAACGGCCGCGGCGAATGCGCGTCCCCTCATAATTGAAAAAGAAAAACGCCTTGTTCTTAACTACCGGTCCGCCAATTTGCCCTCCGTATTGGTTCTGCACATGCTTTGGCCGCGGGCGGCCCACACGGTTCGTGAAAAAGTCATTGGCATCGAAAACTTTGTTGCGCAGATATTCGTAAGCCAGCCCGTGGAAGGCGTTGGCGCCGCTCTTTGTCGTGACGGTGACCAGCGACCCGGGACTACGGCCGTTCTCAGCGGAATAAGGGTTAGTGGCAATCTTGAATTCCTGAATTGCATCTACGGACGGCCGAACGATCTGGGTCGTAAGCTCTTGAACGTTTTCGGAAAAAGAGTTGTTGTCAACCCCGTCGAGAACGAAATTGTTTTGCAGGGAACGCACGCCATGTACATTCACAGCGCCTGTGCGCCCGGAGGCTGTGCCGCCTCCCTGCTCGGTATAGCGATCTCCCTGAACACCGGGAACCAGGCCCAGCAGGTCATCCCAGTTGCGTGCGCTAAGTGGCGCGCCGTTGATGAGCTCATTTTCTACCACAGCGCCAGGCATAGCGTCCTGCGTGGAGAGCAATGGGGCAGTGCTTTCCACCGTTACGGATTCGGTCGAAGAGCCGATCTTCAACGGAATGTCGAACCGTGCGCGCTGGCCGATATCGAGCGTGAGTGCTGAGATTACCGTCTGGAATCCCTGTCGCTCTACCTTAAGTTTGTAGGCGCCCACCTGAATCACGGGGAACTCATAATAGCCGGCTGCACCTGTTTTCGTAGTTTGTGCCACATTGGTGGCAGTGTTTGTCAACGTGACATTCGCGTCAGAAACGGGGGCGTCGGATGGGTCGGTGACGAGCCCCGTAAGGCTTGCGGTGTTAACCTGCCCGAACGCCAAAGATGACGCAACGAAAAGAACCGCTGATAGGACGCTTGCCTTCTTCATCTTCCCTCCCGAATCTCAGCGTGCCCAAAGCTGTCGAGGGCAGGGATTGTTTAGGACCGAGAACAGGGGGCGACAGCATGCGATTTGCTTGCCAGTGCCCGCCTGAGGTATACAACCGAAACTAACTCCTAGGTTTGGAGCGCCGCGGTTTGGCTCAGAAAAGCAAATGAGTGCAGCAAGACAGACCACAAGCGTCGGTACACTCTGCCGCGACAAGTAGAAAGCTTCTTTAGCAGCATGTCAATATTTTGTGACGACGGGTTCAAGCCTATACATGACGACGAGTAATCAGCGGAGAAGTTCGCGTTCATGCACTGGAGGGTGCGTCGATTCTTCCGTGTAAACGGCCATGGTTTGTTTTTTGGGAATGGGGTGCAGGGGAACGGTGTCGTCTCCCTCTGCCACACCTCCATGGAAAAATAGTTGGGTTTCATTGTGCGCCTCGCTCCAAGGCCGGCAAGGCGACGGCGAGCACGAAAAAGCAAAGGGAGACGAAACGAGAATCAATGGCCCAAAAATGGGCCCGCAGTTCGAAAAGACAGAGCCCGTCGCCCCCGTGGAGAGGTTTCGATCAGCTGCTGATTGACCTGCGCGGCTTCGCCGGGCATTCGGCGGCGCGGATACGCGCGAGAGCGGGTACGTCAGATATCATCGCTTCCCGGTAGATCATGTGCCCCGCTTGGACTCTGCCGTTTTCAATAACGGATTACGTTTCAACAATCCATTGAATACAAGCGGATACTTAGAGTGTGCTTGAAGCCGACCGCGAGCGTTGCCCGCCCGTAGTCCAAGGACGCAGTACGGTGTAACAAGGAATCGCCGTCGAATTTTCTTTCGCGACTGTAACCAATTTGCGTCGCGTGAGCCAATTCACGGCTGCTTGTGCGGAACTTTTGGAGACGCCGACTGATTCCGCCATCTCTCGATAACTCACTTGAACTGCTCGCGCACGACGCTGTTGTTCCCTGGCAAGCCACAGGTACACCAAGAAACTGACGGGTCGGCGATCATGAGCGACCAAATCGCGCATCAAGACGTCGATGACGTAGTCATCCACAGAGATCATTCCTATACCGACTGTTACTATAGCAGTCTCTGGCTGATTGCAACAGCCGGGCCGTGCAAGTTAGGCTGCGTTTTACGAGGAGGAGCCAGATGATTCGTGGAATCAGCGTTGCCAGCGTTCCTGTTCGCAATCAGGACGCCGCACTGAAGTTTTATACAGAGAAATTGGGATTCAAACTTCTTACGGACCAACCGTTCACTCCCAAGCAGCGCTGGATTGAGCTTCTCATTCCTGGCGCGGAATCGAAGCTTGCGCTGTTTACACCGGAAGGTCATGAGAATCGGATCGGTGGTTTTCAGCCGCTAACGTTCTGGTGTGACGACGTGGTGGCGACATCCAAGGTGCTGAAATCCAAAGGCGTTGAGTTCGCCGCCGAGCCAAAAACGGAGGTTTGGGGAACCATGGCCATCTTCAAGGACGTCGACGGCAATCAGTTCGTCCTGTCGAACAAGCTCGGTTAGTGAAAGTTCCCTGAATCGTGATTAGCAGATTGAGTCAGGAACACAGGACTCCTGACCTGTAAACAGCTGGATTCGAAGCCGCCAGAGCTAATCGAGAGCGAGGAAAGAATGATTACAAGATTCGGGAGACTCTTTCGAACGGAACGGTGTGCGCGATGGCCAGCGAGTTGACAAGTGTATTACAGATAGCCATTCCGGTAAAAGACATCGAGCGTGCGAGTGCGTTTTATCGTGACAAGCTCGGTCTTCAGCTTCTGATGAACGGTCCGAACATGGCGTTTCTCGATTGTGGCGGCATTCGGATCTACCTGGATGCGAATCCGGGGACCGTCGAGGCTGGCAAGAACTCGATGATTTACTTCCGGGCAGCAAACATTGAGCGGGCTCACTCCGCCTTTAAGGAACGAGGTGTGACGGTGCATCAGCCGCCGCACGTCATTGCAAGCCTGCCAGATCGCGACGTGTGGCTGATGTGGGTTCGCGACTCAGAGGAGAATCTTTTAGGCGTCATGGAGGAACGTCGCAAGTAAGAAGAAGGCCCGGCCTGAAAATCAGGCCGTCAGAGTTGATTGAAAGGCAAGGAAAAAATGACTACAAGCCAACACCGTTTCAGAATTGCGGTTCTGCTCCTGGGCATGGCACTGCTGCCGGTAATCACGTTGTCTCAGTCGGAGAACAAAGACCTGGGGATTGTTCGCGTGCGATATGTCACGATCGTGGTGCCCGATTACGACGAGGCGTTGAATTGGTACACGAACGTTCTGGGGCTGGAAAAGGTGGAAGATGGCACGTTCGCGCCGGGCGCGACACCTTCGGATCCTCTGCAGGTAGGAAAGGCAGCAGCGAACAAGAAGGCGAAGCGCTGGCTTGTCGTCGCCCCACGTGGACGACGGGACGTTGGCATCATTTTGGAAATTGCCAAACCTTTTTCTCCGAGCGATTCAATTCACAACTACAAAGCTCGCATTGGCAAGGAAACCAGGTGGGTCTTCGAAGTGGAAGATTGTCGCAAATTCTATGAGCTCGCGTCGAAGCGCGGCGTTAAGTTTGTCGAAACTCCCGTGGATCAGGTCTGGGGTGTCACGGAGGCGATGTTTGAGGACCTCTATGGAAACGTCTTCGTCGTCGAAAGTTTCCGACCAAAACCGGGCTCTTCCAGCCGATGATGGTGCCCACAAGCGGGCGTGGTGACCATCGTTGATCGACATTTTAGGAAACGATACAACCAAGACACTCGAAATCGTTACGAAATGAGTTGCCGACCACCTGCAAGTTTGGCCAGGCCGGTCAACGGAAGCGCGTTTGGACGTAGCCCGTTTGTCGGTATTAATCCGACGCACGAACCGATGACTTCCCGGTTGCCCGTCATCCACTCCCAAAGGACTGTCCTCGACGTCCGTGAAACGGCTGTAAGAACTACCAAATGGCTTCTTCGGCCCAATCGGCCCCGATGCCCAGCGCAAGCAGAATTGTCAAAAGGACGAAGAACCACCTCACCTTCACTCAGTTCCGGGAAGCGTGTACTATCCTCCCTGCATGCCTGGAACGTATCAGCACATTTACCTGGATTTCAACGCCAGTACTCCCGTTGCGCCAGAAGTCATCGATGCCATGAGGGTCATCCTCGAGGAGCCATACGGTAATCCTTCGAGCGGCCACTGGGCTGGGAGCCCGGCGAGGGAGGCGGTCGACAAAGCTCGAATGCAGGTTGCTGGGCTGCTCGCCTGCAAAGTAAATGAAATCATATTCACCAGTGGTGGAAGTGAAGCCAACAATCACGCTCTCAAGGGGGTGTTCTTCGCGACCGGAAGAGCAGATGCTCATATCATTACCACCCAAGTGGAACATCCAGCAGTTATCAATCCCTGTCGGTTCCTCGAACGGCTTGGGGCGAAGGTAACGTACTTGCGAGTTGATAGTTTTGGACGCGTCGACCCTGATGATGTCCGGCGTGCCCTGCGACAGAGCACAGTCCTTATTTCCATAATGCATGCCAACAACGAAGTTGGCACCATTCAGCCAATCGAAGAGATTGTACAGATCGCGCACGAAGCTGGGATCCTTCTACATAGTGACACCGCGCAATCAGTAGGCAAGATCAGTGTCACTGTTCAGGGGCTCGGGGTCGATTTGCTGTCCGTTGCAGGTCACAAGCTTTACGCTCCCAAGGGGGTGGGCGCGCTCTATATCCGCGACGGTGTTTCTCTCGAGCCGCTGATTCACGGCGCGAGCCACGAATCCGGCCGCCGAGCTGGGACAGAGAATGTGCTGTTAGATGTGGCTTTGGGAGCGGCTTGCGAGTTGGCCCGCACGTGGAGAGGCACGGACTCAGTTCGTGAACTTCGCGATCTATTCTGGGACCTCCTTCAAAACAAGTTTGGAGATCGAGTGGTCCTGAACGGGCATCCGATCGAACGGTTGCCCAACACTCTCAACGTCAGCTTCGTGGCACGGGTTGGGGCGGAGATTCTGGGGCGCTTGCCCGGAGTGGCCGCGTCCACCGGTTCCGCGTGCCATGCCGGATCGGTAGAATTGTCCCCAGTCCTGCGCGCCATGGGAGTCGCGCCTGAGGTCGGAATGGGCGCGATTCGGTTCAGTCTCGGCCGCACAACGACCCGAAGGGAGATCGAAGCTGTAGTCGAGGACCTAAGTTTGATGGCTTGACTCGCGTGTTGAGCGGACGTCTAATCTCGACTATCGAGCAGAAACAGTGCTTCCATGGATGTAAAGACGCATTGGGAAAAGGTCTACACGACCAAGGCACCAGAATCGGTCAGCTGGTATCGCGCGCACCTGGAAACATCGCTTGCGCTGATCGAGCGAGCTGCAGTTGCACGCTCATCCTCCATCATTGACATTGGTGGCGGCGAATCAACGCTCGTTGACGACCTTCTTTTTCGCGGATACCAAAACCTCACCGTACTGGATGTCTCGCAGACCGCAATCGAGGTCACGAAAAAGCGATTGGGTTCGACTGCGGAGCAAGTGCGTTGGTTGGTCGGCGATATCGTCGAAATCGAACTGGAACCACACGCCTACGATCTCTGGCATGACCGAGCGGTATTCCATTTTCTTACGATTCCAGAGCGACGTCTTGCCTACGTTCGCCAGGTTACCCGCGCTGTCAAGCCCGGTGGCCACGTGATTGTCAGCACATTTGGCCCAGAAGGCCCTACGAAATGCAGCGGGCTCGAAGTGATGCGCTATGACGCCGAATCGCTCCATGGCGAGTTTGGTGGGGGCTTCCGCTTGGTAGAGAGTTCCCAGGAACTGCACCAAACACCGTTTGGAACCACGCAGCAATTCCTTTACTGCTACTGCCGGCTCGAATGAAGTCTCGCTGTCGTACTTTCCTTGTCTCTCGAAACGACAGGTCGATTCCAGTTCTTCGATAAGCGCGTTGCCAGAGCTCTTACGCTCCGTAGCTCTCTAAACTTGGGCACTGCAAATGGGCAATTTCGCCGCCTCCCACGCGGCGATGCCGCCAGCAATTTCACTGACAGGAGTGATTCCGCTGCCCTGCAATAAGCTCGCGGCGATGGACGACCGGTAGCCGCCCGCACAGTAGACCAGCAGAGGACGGCTTTTTGGCAGCGTTTCCAGATTTTCCACCAGACGATTGAGCGGGATGCCCAAGCTGCCGCCAATGTGTTTCTGTTCTCGCTCGCGCGGCGCGCGGACGTCGATGGCCAGCGGCGGCTGACTCGATGACAGAAGTTCAGCGGCGAACTGCGCGCTGAGGCGCTCGGTGAACGCTACCATTTCCGGCCTCGATTTGAGGCTGTGTAATCCGTTTTGCAAATACCCGGCCACGTGATCGAACCCGATGCGCCCAAGCCGGATTGCCGATTCGTTCTCCCGGCCAGGGTCCGCGATGATTACGATTGGATGCGTTCGATCGAGCACGGTTCCGGCCCATGTTGCATACTGGCCGCCGAGTCCGATATTGATGCTGCCCGCCAGGTGCGCCGCCGCAAATTCGTCGGGATCACGCGTGTCCAGGATCTGCGCACCATCCGCTTGCAATGCCAGCACAGCCTCGAGCGTCAGCGGGTTCATCTCACGCGCCAGCGCTTCGTCCAGAGTGGGCCTCTCTTCGCTGTTCAGCACGGCGTCATAGGTGAAGTAGGGCGGAGCTTCTGGTTGATCGGCCGTCACCACCTGGATGAATGCTTCCTTGCTCATGGGCTGCAGCGCGTAGTTCAATCGCCGTTGCTCTCCCAGGGTTGATACCGTCTCCTTGCTGATGGCTTTCCCGCACAGCGAACCCGCACCGTGAGCCGGATAGACCAGGCTCTGGTCCGGCAGGGCCAGCAGTTTGTTGTGCAGCGAATCGAACAATAGGCTGCCCAGTTCGGTTGCCGACCAGCCTAGCGCCGCGCGTAAGTCGGGCCGCCCCACGTCTCCTATGAACAATGTATCCCCGGTGAGGACGGCATGTGGTTGCGTATCGCTGGCGTTCAGGTCGTAAACCAGAATGGAGATCGACTCTGGAGTGTGGCCGGGCGTTTCGAGCACCTTCAGGCGTACCCGTCCGAATTCGAGAATGCCGCCATCGCGAAGAGGAGTAAACACGTATCCCGCCTTAGCCGCACTGCCGAGATAGATCGTAGCGCCCACGCGATCACGCAACTCTAAATGCCCGGCGACGAAATCGGCGTGGAGATGCGTCAGGAATACGTGCTTAATCTTCAGGGCGTGCTCGGCGACAAACGCAATGTATTGGTCGGTGTCCCGTTGCGGGTCGACCACGGCTGCCGTGCCTGTCGGCTCGTCTCCAATAATGTAGGAAGCGTGCGCCAGACACGGCAGATAGAACTGCTTGAAGATCAAGTTGCGCTAACCTTCTTTGCGGAATCCTGCGTCGGCTGGGGAACGATCCGCAGATAAGGCCGGGGTGCTTTCCAGCCGCTAGGATATATCTGTTTGGCCTCATCGTCCGTAACCGCCGGCAGGATGATTACATCGTCGCCCTGTTTCCAGTTCACTGGCGTAGCCACCCTGTGCTTGGCCGTGAGTTGCAAGGAATCGACCACCCGCAGCACTTCGTCGAAGTTGCGGCCGGTGCTCATCGGATAGCTGAGCATCAGCTTGATCTTTTTGTCCGGACCCACCACGAATACCGTGCGCACCGTCGCATTATTGACCGCGGTGCGTCCCTCGCAAGTTTCGCCTGCTTCCGCCGGCAGCATGTCATACAACTTGGCTACCTTGAGCTGCGGGTCACCAATCATCGGGTATTTCACCTTGTGGCCTTGCGTCTCTTCGATGTCTACGGCCCACTTACTGTGACTGCTCACCGGGTCCACGCTCAACCCGATGATCTTGCAGTTACGCTTCTCGAATTCCGGTTGCAGCCCGGCCATGTAACCCAGTTCCGTGGTGCACACCGGGGTAAAGTCCTTGGGGTGCGAGAACAAGATGGCCCAGCCGTTGCCGATCCATTCGTGGAAGTTGATCGTTCCCTGCGAAGTTTCGGCGGTGAAATTGGGAGCTTCGTCGTTTATGCGCAACATGCTTTATCTCCTGGTGTCGTGTTTTTTGGGGCCGGCACCCTGGAATCATCCTTCGGCTTTTCCAAGTCGGGAACAGTGTAAAAAGGAGGAATTTCCGATATGGACTCCCAGTTAGTGCATCTTACGCTTCTCCTGCCCACGGCACAACGAATTTGCCACCAGTGCAGGCCACGGCGAGAATCGCGGCAGAATTGGCACACAGGACTATGGGTCCACAAACCGCCTTGCGGCAAGCCAAAGGAAAAAAACGTGAAGACGATGTTCTGGGCGGATCGTCGATTAGTAAACCCTTCCCGACTTTGCGCGACGTCTGGTTCTTTTACATGACGCCCCGGAAATCATAGAAGACACGAATGAGGTTGCCATCAAGATCGGCGGCGATAAACTCGCGCAGCTTCTACGGTTTGTCCTCGAGCTCGGAAACGATCTTCGCTTGCGCGGCCTTCCACTGTGCGAAGAGTTCATCCACCTCCGCCTTGCTGTCGAGATTGAACCAGAAAAGAATAGGCCCTATGTTGCCATAGGACTCTCGGAAGGAGCGATTAGTAATAAACAGTCTGAAATCCCCTCTTGAGATGCCCGCAATGCCGCCTTGGTCGTCCCCCCAATCGAAGGTGAAGCCTAGCATGTTGATGTAGTAGGCTGCGGCTTTGTCGACGTTGGCCACGGGGATCTCCGGGACAGGGGTGGGGAACGTCATGGGCTTGCCTCCGCTGAACGCTCTGCGCTCGCCATCGCGTCGGCGATCCGCTTCATGCCGTCGACAAGCGTCAATCCGAAACTGTCGCGCACTTGAGGCGCATATGCGGTAGCGTTGTCGCCCGACGGGATAATGCGTTGCGTAATTCGTGTTCGGCCGTACGACACGGCCTCAAACGACCACTCAAACGATAGTACCGCTCGGTCGAGCGGCATCTCGATGATGAAGGACATGCCGGGCCGAACGTCACGGATGCGCCAGCGCAGGGGCTCCTGTCCAGGAAACACGGTCGCTCCCCACGCGCCGCTGGTAAATGGACCATCGAGTTGGAAATGAGCGGGTGGATCGTCCCAGTTCTTTAAGTCGGTCCGCCAGCTCCAGGCGAACGACAGACTAACATCGGCTTCCACTGAATGCTCAAGTTGGCAGGCAATGTTCTTCATCATCAGAGAGGGACGTTCTAGTCTGGCGTGCGACTTGTACCACGGGCTGCTAACCTATGCTGACGCGTGATGTTGACGCGTGGCCTTCTTCACGACACTTTCACGCAAGATTCGGCGGACAGGAGCTGCGGCGAGGAACGTTGTGCGAAGAGGTTCATCAGGGTCGAACGAATTAGCAATCTTGAGGATGCATGCTTCGGCGCGCTCGCGATTCGTTTGCGCCGTTTTGTGTTCCTTTACGCGCTGGTACAACTGCCAAGCCGTGCCACAGACTTGCCAGGCTGCGAACAAAATTTCAAATCTATCGATAATTGCGAGAGCTTCCTGAATCGACTCGCGGGCACCTGGCAAATCGTTTTCGGCGATGGCCACTCTCGCCTGCAGATCCCACGCGAGCGCCTGCAGATACGGATCGCTGGTAGCCAGCGCGGACTTTAGAAGACCATCAGCCGGAGTGCGCGCGTTCACGACGTTTCCGGACAGGAGCCAGGCATTGCCCGATTCAAGGTCTGCCATCATACGCCACTCCCAATTCATGAAGAATTTTGCGTGCACATCAAGGTCTTGTACGTGCTTGAAATGTTCAAGTGCTTCAGAGTATTTCCGTTGCTGCAGCGCGAGATTTCCGGCGGCTATCTGATCAATCGAGTAGTACTGTGCGTCCGGAAATTCTCTCCCCTTGACATTATGGGCTGCTTGACAAATTTGCCTTGCACCCTCGAAGTCGAAAGCGATTGTGCGAAGCATGGTCTCGCGGAGAGTGAGTAGCCAATAAAGCGACATATTCTCGTCCGGAGAGGCTCTGCCGGCTTTAGTAATCTGCAACACTTTTCCAAGTTGCCCTTTGCGGAGAAAGATCATTGTCTCTGCGCTCAGTGCACCAAAGTGCGCCAGAAAGTTCACTACTTGACCCACCCCGGATACGCTGGCTTCGGATACGCCGCGTTCGCATAGATCCAATGCTTCTGTGTACTTGCCTTGAACCATTAAAATATGCGCATACACAATTCGCTGATAGGGATCCAACTCCGCGGGAGACAGACGAAGCAAAGTTTCGTAAGCGGACGTACACAGTTCAGCATTTGTATGGGTCCAGGAATCAAACACCAGGCGGAAACCTGCTGCCAGCATTTGTGTGAGCGCTAAACTTGGGGGATCGTTCACACTCATGCTGATTTTCACGGCCTCATCCATTGCCGCGACACCTTTTTCGGGATCAATGAAGCCCAGTGGATACATTGCGGAGGTTAACGCATGCATTTGAGCCGCTTTGAGGCCAGCTTGTTGCGCGCGTGCCGCGGCGGCCGCATACGCCTGGGCGGATTCTGTCAGAGCGCCCAAGGCGAAATGAGCATCGCCCATAAACTCAAGGATGCGAACCTCAATTTCGGCTCGAAGGGAAGGAGTAAGCTTCGGCACTAGTTCACGCGCATGGTGCAGTATCTCGACGCAATCGCGGTAAGCGAATCGCCTCACCGCATTCTCGGCCGCAAGTATCAGATAATGGATGGCCTGCTCGTAGTCGTGCCCTCCCTCGAAGTGCTGGGCGAGTTCCGTTGCCAGTTCCTGTTCGCAGGGATCGCAAAACGCTTTGAGCCTCTGAGCCAACAACAGATGTAATTTCGAGCGGGCGACTTCGGAAAGCCGACGATACAGAACCTCCCGATAAAGCGAATGACGGAAATCATAGTGCGCGGAAATCTGGCCGTTCGCCAACTTGTGAATTCCGGCGGCCTTTATAAATTGCAGCCTGTCGGCGAGTCCCTCGCAAGCTTCGTCAATGCTGCCACTTTCGAATTCGGCCGTAATGCTAAGCGCCCATACGGAGAAACGCTCTCCGGCCACACTGGCGCTTCTCAGAATGCACTGCTCTACGGCACTCAACTGCTGGAATTGCGCGTCTATGAGTTGATCCAATGTCTCCGGGACACTCGGGCCAACATCTTCAAGCGCCACACTGAGTGTCCATTTCCCATTAGCTTGTGCAATTACTCCCTTTTTCACCATATCCTGGAGGATGGTCACCATGAAAAGCGCGTTGCCGCCGGAGTGGTGGTAGATCAGCTTCGCAAATCGGGGGGGAAAGCCCCCGTCAACGAACTTGATGGCCAGATATTCGGCGACATCGGACTCTTCAAGCCGTTCAAGAGCAATTTCTTGACTCAGATTGTGGAGTACCAAATCCTGCTTCAGTGCTTTCAATGGACTCTGCGAAATGATGACATCAGCGGGGCGGTAGGTTCCCAACAACAGCAACTTCGCCGGCCCACGGCGGCGGGCCAGCGCGGAGATGAAATCAAGAGTGGACGGATCCACCCAATGGAGGTCTTCCAGGACAATGACGAGCGGATCTTGCGCTGTCAATGATTCCAAGGCCTCGCAAATTTCACGCACCATTCGTTCGCGCGTAGCTCCGAGTATTTCCTTTTGCAGCGCTTCCCTTTGTTCTGACTTTACGAGCGAAGGGAACTGAATCAGCCACGTGGGGGCTTGTTTCGCCAGGGTATGGACCACGGGGCCGCCGCTCGCCTCGCGAACCCATTGGCCGAGCGCTTCCAGCACGGGATAGTACGCTTCCTTGCCGCCGAAACCCTCGACACACTGCCCGCGGACTACTCGCAGATTCGGACGGCGAGTAGCTGTTCGATGAAACTCATCAACCAGGGTTGTCTTTCCGACTCCCGCCTCTCCAGTGATGAAGATCACCTGCCGCTGAGCTTTCAGGGCCTGGCCGAAGTAGCCGTCCAGTTGGGCCATAGCGGCTTCGCGACCGACCATTTTCCGCTCGGCGCTGAGGCTCACGTCTGAGGGCGCACCAGCGCTCACTTCACTCACCGAGGCTACGAACTGATATCCCCTCCGCGGAAACGTTTCAATGAATTCAGGTTTGCCGTGACGATCACCCAAGGCCCTCCGGATTCCCAGGATATATTTCTTGATGACCTCTGGGTTTACATACGTTTCCGGCCAGAGAGCCCCGAGTATCTCATCCTGGGTTACGAGCCGATCCGCGTGCTCGACAAGGTAGCGCAGTACATCGAAAGCCTTTGGGGTGAGCGACATACGTTCTTCCCCGCGCCACAAGCAGTGGTTTACCGTATCAAGCCGGAATGGCTGGAATACCTTCATCTCCCGAACCCGCTTTGACCTTAAACGGAGTGACGCGGCCACAACTCGGTACGGTCTGTATCTTACGGCACCCATCCTGAGTTTGCACTCCCTTCTGCGGCCTACTAGGCCCGCCCCGAGGAAGAGCAACTCTGTCCCCCCTGTGGGCTCGCGTCACGAAAATTGGACCGAAAACGTCACCGAGGCGTCATGCCTTTTTTCTCCCGCACCCCCTACTCTGCGGTCGTCCTGCGCAGAACTTTCGTGATTCGGCTCGAGCGCGCATGGTCAGCTCCACCCGGGAGGTGAGCGCCGTGAATCTCAAAAAGATGCTCCGGATATCCATTAAGTTGGGACTATTTATTGCTTTCTCAAGCGCGGCAGTTTGGGCCAAGAACTTACCGCAAGAAAGCCCAAGCGTAACGATCTCTGTTTTCAACGATTCGGGCATTTCCTCCGAAATACTGAAGGAGGCAGAAAAGGTCTCGTCTCAAGTATTCGAAGAATCGGGAATACATGTTGACTGGGTCAATTGTTTCCCGGCGGAAGAGGCTCCCGGCGGCGAGGTAGCGTGCCGGCAGGCCGCTTTCCCACAGCATCTCCACCTGCGCATTGTGCGACGTTCTCTCAGTTTAAAAGACTCTACTTTAGGGATTTCCTATCTCTTGTCTGACGGGACTGGTTGTCAAGCCGACATCTTTTATGAAGGAATCGAAAAACTGCGCCACGAAACATTCGTGGACCCAGCAATCATTCTTGGGCACGTTGCAGCTCACGAGATTGGACACCTATTGCTGGGGAATAATTCACACTCACCATGGGGGATCATGCGTGCGCACTGGAACCTGGGGGAGTTGGCACGTGCCAACAAGGGCTTGCTGCTTTTTACTAAATCACAGTCGCACCGGATGACAGAGAAGCTCTGCGTGGCTGTCGCTGGAGGGAAATGGCCTTCAGCGAGCGGCACAGAACTCTCAGCAGCGGAGTAGAGTCCCCCCTTGTGCAACCCTGCCTGATTGCGCCACGGCCTTCCTCAAGAGAGTGAACTCCTCCTGGTGAGGCTATCGAATTCTCGCCGCCCTCATGGCTTAGCGTCACCAAAATTGGACCGAAATCGTCACCGGCACGTCACGCCCTCCATCGTTCCATTCTCATACTCTGCCCGTGCCGGTCGGCCTGCGGGCTTAAACCGGTAATCAATTTCAAGGAGGAATGCACTCGTGGTTTTCAAGAAGAATCTGTGGAAAGGCATTTGCCTGAAGAAAATCCTCGCGTTAAGTCCCCTCGCACTGGTGTTTGTGTACGGGTGCGCGGTTGCACGGGGTGACGACCCCCCGACTCCGCACACGCAACCAATCAATTACACGAACGTGATTCAAATTGGGCCACGCGACGGCGTGAAAGGCGACTTGGCTCCGGTTGTGCGCATCGTTTCGCCGCTGGCCGACTCCCGCGTGGCCCCTGGCGAATCCAGAACAGGGGAAGGTAACGGGAGCCCCAACGGCGCGGGCTTCGCTGTGAACTTGGAAGTGGTCACTCGCGACAAAACGGCTCTGCGCGTGAAGGAAGCGACCAACATCAGACACGTGGACGTCCTCAATGCCGGCGGGCTCAACCCTGACGCACCGGGGCTTTACGTCTTCTTCGATACTGACCTCATCACTCCGGATGGCAAAGTTCTGCCTAAATTCAACAATTTCGCCGGCGCATTCAACGTCGCTGGCACGGACGACACTCCCGGCGACGGCGTGACGACCTGGTTCGGCTGGCACGTGCTGGAGTCGGTGCCTGAGGATGTGGACCAGTTCACACTAACTGCCGCCTTTGTGGATGACGCAGGCCGGATCGGCATGGATCGGATCACACTGAAAGTGGATCGTTCCAGGTCTTCTGGCCAATCCCTTACGCCGGAGCCTTCCGCCGTGAGTGGCACCGAAGGCCTTCCGGGCGCGCCCGAAGTCACGATCATCGCGCCGCGCGTGCCAACCTCGATCGCGCACGGCGCGCAGGACAATACGCTCAACGCCACCAACGGTGCTCTGTTCTTCATTCAAGTCAGCGCCGTGGCTCAGGGCGACGCCGAGATTGGAGTCAGCGAGAATGGCATCCGCCAGGGCGTTGTGAATCCTACCGTTGGGCTCATCGCCGACGGTTCGCAGATCCCCAACCCAACCACGGGTGCTACGGGCGGGCCGAATCGCAACTTCCCGGGCCTCGAACTCACGTTCTCAGATCCCATCCGTCAGGCCAACGGCAACATCGTTCTTGCGGGAGTGAACCTCGCCCCGCTGTTCAATATTGCCGGTTCGGAGATTGACGCAAACGGCCGCATTCGCGTCACCGCGGACTGGGTGGTGGGTACAGCTCTCCTGGTGCCGGCCGACAAGAAGACGGTGACCATCACGGCCAAGGTCACGGACACGTTTGGACGCACTGGGGTCACCCGAGGCATCGTCACCATCAGTCCGTCTCAAAGCGGGCAGAACCTTACCCTCAACCCCTAGTCGCAGAAGCGTTGGGCAGACTTGGAGGGGCCTCGGTGGTCGAGGCCCCTTCAAGAAGATCTGATGTCTAAGGATGAATTCGATGGAGCCGGGGTTCGGCGTTTAGATATGCGACTCGCATTTGTAGTTCGACTTGGAAATGGCTCCCGGCCCGCCGACGACTTATTCGAAGGCTGGGTCGAGGAGGTTGATTCCTGCACCGAGCGACGATTCCGCTCGACCGAGGAGCTGCTGAAGTTTCTGGGGCAGCGTTTTGACTTGGTCGTGGCTTCAGCCGACAAGGCCCGAGCGGGTAACAGAAGCGAACAGGTCCCACCTAGGAAGAAGAGCTCCTGTAAGGAAAGAGGTTCGCCATGAACATCATACGCACTCGACTCTTTCGCACTTTCCTGCTGGTCACCTTGATCAGCTCGTATGTTTACCTAACGTATGGGAAAGAGCGTCCCTCAGTCGTTCACATCGTGCGCAACGTTGCATGGAATGACTTCATAACCCAGATCAAGTTCTTGCCAGACGACTCTCCGCAAGATTCGCTCGACAAAGAAATGCTCGTTATCCAGAAGTTTCTCAAAGCGCACGAGACCGAAGTGAGAGTCGGTATCTACGACCTCGAAGTGTTCAAGGCCATTGACCAGGCACGAGCTCGTCTACAGAAAGCCGATAGGGATCTGGAAACGCTACGAAACGAGCTGTCCTACAAGGAAGAGCAAGCAAAGCTGGGGAGGTAACCTATGAAATTCAGGACAGTCGTCATCTGCAGCAAATGTCAGCAGCCCATTGTCCCGGGAGAAGGCTTCGGCTACGTCTGCTTCAAGATTCCCGGCAAGGAGGGCTACCACTTCTTCCACCGCAGATTTCGTAGCGGGGACTGCTGGGAAGTCTACTTGAAGGAAGGTAAATCGGCATGAGGCGTACATTCACGGAGGAACCGAGGCGCGAGCTGACTGAACCAGAAGCTATCCGCCGCGCCCAGCATGGCGACGCTGCGGCTTTTGAATACCTGTACAAGGAGCACAGCAAGCGAGTGTACAGCGTCTGTTTACGAATGCTCAAGAATACACCTGACGCAGAGGACCTGACCCAACAGATATTTCTGCGGGTATTTCGCAAGATCGGCACATTCCGTGGTGATTCCTGCTTTTCGACCTGGCTGCACCGAGTGGCCGTCAACGCCGTGTTGATGCATCTGCGCCGGAAGAGAGCCCCTGAGATCCATCCTCACAGTTCAAATCAGGCTCCCGCAAATCTCGATGCTTCCAATGAATTCGGCACCAGCGACACTTCGATGCTAGGTGCAATTGAGCGGCTGAACCTCATGCGCGCGATTCGCAAGTTACCGGCCGGTTACAAACGGCTTTTCTTGTTGCATGACGTTATGGGATACCAACACAGTGAAATTGCGACCCTCGTTGGATGCTCGATTGGTTGCTTGAAGTCCCAGGTGCACAAGGCCCGTAAACGCCTGCAGCTGCTGCTGTATGGGGAACAAGGGCCAGCAGCACGCGATCTTGGCTCCGTTTCCGTTGAGGGCAGAGATGCGGCCGTCACCGAAATTGGACCGGAAAGATACCCGGACGTCACGTATCGATTAAGCACGACCGTCTAGCTTGTACGTGGGTAGGCGTCTTACCGCGACTAGACGAGATTCTAGTGAAAGCAATGCCACAAGGGTCTGTACCTATAGAGAAGGAGATTGCCAGCATGAATGCGATTGCGAAAGCGACACCGACGACAGCGGAGCTTGACGAACTCAAGATTCGCCTGAAGACGACATGGATGACGGGAGACTACGACGTTTTCTCCCGCTATATGGAAAAGGACGCGGAGTTGTTTTTCCAGCGGCTCGGCGTCACACCGGGGACGCGGCTGCTGGACGTGGGCTGCGGCGCCGGGCAACTGCCCCTGATTGCGGCCAGAGCTGGCACACGGGTAACTGGTTGTGACATTTCCACTTCCTGGGTCGAGAAAGCCCGTGCCCGCGCGGCCGCCGAGGGACTTGAGATCACCTTTGAAGAGGAGGACGCCGAATCGCTGCCATATGGAGATGGCCAGTTTGACGCAGTGGTCAGCTTGATCGGAGCGATGTTTGCGCCTCGACCTGATGTCGTCGCGGCCGAACTCATCCGCGTGTGCCGCCCAGGCGGAATGATTGCCATGGCGAATTGGACGCCCGGTGGGTTCGTTGGGCAAATGTTCAAAGTGATTTCCAACCATATCGCTCCGTCCGGCATGCCCGCGCCGGTCCTGTGGGGGGATGAAGCCACGGTTCGGGAGCGTCTGCATGAAGGAATTGCCGATCTGAAGTGCGCACTTCGCGTCTATCACTTTGACTATCCCTTCCCACCGGAAGCCGTAGTGGAATTCTATCGTACCACCTACGGTCCGATGTCACGCGCGTTCGCATCTCTCGACGCGGAAGGACAAGGGAAACTCCGGAGTGAGCTTGTCCGCCTGTGGTCCGGACACAACAAGGCGGATGGCAATGCCACTAAGGTCGACGCCGAATACCTTGAGGTCATTGCGACTCGGAGCGGGAGCATTTCGGACGTGCCACGGACCCCTGCTACTTGCAAAAAAAGAGGCTCCCTGAGTCGTCGTGCTGAATCTCTGGCTGCGCGAATCGAGGAAGGCGCTGCCGGCTTGGCTGCTTTTGCCGAAGGACTCACGGAAGCGGAGTGGCGTACAGCGGTGCCGGAAGGTGGAAAGCCCGGCCATTCGGTCGGCGTCATCGTGCACCATGTAGCCAGCGTCTACCCTATTGAAATTGATCTCGCGCGAGCAATCGCCAGCGGCAAGGCGGTTACGGACGTCACGTGGGAGGTTGTCGCGGAGTTGAATGCCAAGCATGCCCAGGACCAGGCGGAGGTAACGAAGGCCGCCGCGCTGGAACTCTTGCGCCGGAACAGTCGTGAGGCGGCCGCCGCAGTGCGCGCGTTCACGGATGACGAGTTGGACCGGGCGGCGTCCTTCTCGCTGAGCTTCGGCGCGCCTGTCACCGCGCAGTTCGTCGTTGAAGACCACGCACTACGGCACAGCTGGCACCACCTGGCGCGCGCTCGCACGGCCCTGGGCCGGTGACCCTCGCAGCCGGCCGTCACGGAAATTGGACCGGAAAGGCACGCGAACGTCACGTATCGATTGGCCTGCACAGTTTAGCTTCTACATGGGCCAGCGGTCTTGCTGCAGCTAGGCAAGATTTCAATCGAGGCGGTGAGTCGCCATGAAGTCTGTACCGACACGCGAAAGATCAGCGGCCCTTCTTAATCGAAAGACAAGGAGAAAGAAAGACGTGAACAACAATTGTGGCAAGAAGTTCTGGGGCGCTGGCATCCTTCGCGGATGGTTGGCGGCTCTCGCAGTTCTGGTTTTCTCCGGCACAGTCTATGCGCAAGAAAACCAAGACAAAAACGAAAGAATCAAGTTTGGCTCGATTCCAAGCCCGACGACACCAGACCGGATCACGCCACCGGTGGGAACCTCTGCATTCCTACTGGGTCACGGAGTCGGCACACAGGGATATGTTTGCCTGCCCAACCCAGCAGGCGGCGTATCCTGGACCGTCAACAATGCTCGCCCCGAAGCAACTCTCTTCACGCACATTTTCGGAGAAGCGGTACAGATCATCACTCACTTCCTGAGCCCGGTGGTGAATCCGAATGACGTCGGGCCGAAGCCGCCACGTTTCGGTGATGCAACCTGGCAGAGTTCTTTTGATAGCAGCCGGGTGTGGGCGCAAAAAAAAGATTTCATTACCGCGGGAACCGACGCAAGTTGCCCCAATGGCGGCGCGATTGACTGCCTGTTGCTGCAGGTGATCGGCTCTGATGAGGGACCTGCGGGCGGCAAATCGCTCACGAAGACGACTTTTATTCAGCGACTGAACACAAAAGGCGGATCTGCTCCGGCTAATCCGGCCACCGGCTGTTTGGCCTCCAACGACGTTGGTCATCAGGTGCTGGTGCCGTACAGCGCTGACTACTTCTTCTTCCGCAACGAACAGTAAAAACTTCCCGCTGTCACGGAAGGTTCGGAATGTGCACGCGAAGGCGCGCCAGGATCGGTGCTCTTCGCGTGCGCCCCGGTGGGCAGGCTAGATAGGACCCGCGATTGATTGTAAGCGCCAGTGCGCTTCGAGGAGACAGCACAGTGAAATCCAAAATTGCTTTAAATTTCTCTCGCCTCATTTTTCTCGGCTTTCTACTTGTCGCGGCTAGCACAAGGGCGCAAACCATAGGCTACCGGCAGACGAATCTGTCGTCGAACCTTCCGGACGTGGCCAACAATGTCACGCCAGACTTGATCAATCCCTGGGGAATTGCATTTCTCTCGGGGCAGCCATTTTTTATTGCGAACAACAAGTCTGGAAGTGTGACATCTCATGACGCCTCGGGTTCCAGCCTCGGGCTGCCTTTTTTCACAGTTCCGGACGCCGCCGGCACGGGTTTGGACAATCCGACCGGAATTGTCGCCGATCAGAATTCATTTTTTGGCGGTCCGTCGCTTGTCAGACCTTTCATCCTGGTCACCGAAGAGGGAACAATTCTCACCTGGGGCCCGGACGCTAATGGCAACCTTCCGCAGCACGCAACACCGCGTCGTCGTAGAGCAAGCGCGGTTTACAAGGGCGCGGCGATCCTAAACTCTGGGGTAACTCAACCAGTGGTAGCGGTCACGGATTTCCACAATGGATTCATCGAGACATTCCTTCCCGGATTCGCTGGAGTGGCACTGCCCGGTTCGTTTACGGATCCGAACCTCCCGGCGGGTTACGCGCCTTTCGGAATCCAGGTGGTTGGTCAAATAGTTGTCGTAACCTATGCGCTGCAGGACGCCGCTAAGCACGACCCGGTCATCGGACCCGGAAATGGCATCGTCAGCCTTTTCGACACCCAGGGTAACTTCCTAGAGCGATTTGCCACCGGAGGAGCACTAAACGCGCCGTGGGGAGTCACTGGGCTTGCCAGTGCTAATTTTGGGCCGTTCAGCAGTAAGATCTTGATCGGCAACTTTGGTGACGGGACCATCAATGCATTTGATCCGGTGACTGGAAATTTCGTCGGACAGCTGACCGACGGAGATGGAGTAGCGATAGTCGAGAGTGGTCTTCATGCGCTGGCTTTTCGATCTGACGGAGTTGGGGACCCGAACACGCTGTACTTCAGCGCGGGAGTCAATAGGGGGCAAGGTGGATTGTTCGGCGCCATCACCACGGGCCTGGTGAGCATAACTAGAATATTTGCTCCGACTACCCCGACAGACAGCAGCGCCAGGATCACAGCCAACGTCGCGGCCGCGCCTGGCAATTTCGGCAACCCGACTGGCACGGTCACATTTCTAGACGGGTCTATCTCGCTGGGAACCGCGCCATTAGTCAACGGATCAGCCGCCGTCGACGCCGTTCTCAGCGGCGTGCGTAGCCATAACATCGCCGCATCGTATACAGGAGACGCGGTTTTCTTAGCGAGCAGCGACAACATTGCGGTGCCAGTGACGGCTCTACCCACAATGCTGAATCTCGTGGCGCCCGCAAATGCCGCCCCCGGCTCGGCGGTGACGTTGACGGCGACCGTTAACTCGATGCAAGGAATACCCACCGGCCAGATTGTATTTCACGACGGAAACACGAGCTTGGGAACGGCTCCCCTGGACGGCACTGGTGTTGCCACGCTCAGGATCAACACTCTGAGCGCCGGTGCCAATTCTCTTACGGCGTCCTATACCGGAGATGACAAATTCGGAGCCAGCACGTCGGCGGCAGTAACCATTACTATAGCCAACGCCGATTTCTCCCTTGGTGCAGCCCCCATCAGCGCCACGGTCGTTGCCGGTCAGTCGACTCAATTCATGGTGACCGTGACTCCCGCCGGAGGCTTCGCGGACAACGTCACGTTCTCTTGCGCGCCAATTACTGGCATCACCTGCACCTTTAGTCCTGCGATCGTAACCCCTGCCAACGGAGCCGCGAGCACGACGTTGACGGTAACCACTTCCGCCAGCGTCCCACGCTATGGGCTTCTGCCGTTTTCCCTGATTGGTCCTGCAGCTCTTCTGTCCGCGCTCTTGCTGTTTGCTCTACTGCTCAGGCACGGTGCAAGCCTCCCTAGCGGCCGGGCTTCTCTTCTCACTGCCACGGCCGTTCTCGCCATCGCAGCGCTTTCGGTCACGCTCGCCGGTTGCGGGGGATACGGAAGCACCACGAACGCAAATCGAGGCACAGCCTCGGTCATGGTCACCGCTCAATCGGGAGCCATCTCACATACATCAACTGTTATGGTTACGGTGCAATAAATACCGTCACGGGATGCAACGAGATGATTGAATCATTCTTCTGGGCAAGCTGCATATTGGGGCAGGGATTGTACTGGTCCTTCTTCAGATCCCAAACCGAGACCGCGTCTGAAGAGTGCTGGACAGCGTGCATGTCGATTTTTGCCAGCAGGGAATTTGGCCTTTGAGTTCACCTCAGGAAAGTTCGAGACCGTATGAGACAAGCCTCACCGGAGCCACTATGAAAATCATTGGTATCTCCGGAAGCCTTCGAACCGCTTCCGTAAATACGAGTCTTCTAAGAGCAGCGGCGTCTTTAACGCCCTACAATGTGAAGCTCGTTATTTATGATGGGATTGGCAATCTTCCACATTTCAACCCCGAATTGGACACGGAGCCTCTGCCACTCGCCGTCACGGATTTCCGATCTCAATTGAAGAGCTCGGCCGGTGTAATCATCTCCAGTCCAGAATATGCGCACGGAATTCCAGGCGTGTTGAAGAACGCCTTGGACTGGCTCGTCGCTAGTGGTGAGCTTTACGAAAAGCCCATCGTGCTTTTCAACGCCTCACCTCGTGCCAGCTACGCGCAAGCCTCCCTCACGGAAACACTCACGGTGATGACCGCCAGACTCATTCCCGAAGCGTCCATCAACGTGACACAAGGGATGGGGGATGGTGCGCCGCACGTGAGCTCGAATGCAGATCTTCCTAAGCGAATCGAATGTGCCCTCGCCACTTTTGTCAAAGCGATTGGTCTAGCGTGTGCCGACTCGAGAGCGGCAGTCGGAGAACATTCGTAGGGTCAACGAAGTACTTCAGATTGCTCACATTGGTGATCTCGCTATGGGGCCTCGGAAGGTCAGGGTACCGCCTTTGGCTTGTACCTAAAACTCCGACAAAACAGGTCATTCCCGGATGGTCGACTACTCGTAACTTATCACCAGACCACGGACTGAATCCTGATAAATCGGGTTATCTGACATGTGGTTTTTCATTTGTCCGGTGAGGGTTATCAGGAGTCACAAAGCTGTTACGATCACCGCCCAGGCCGGAGGGCTCGATGCATCCAAAAACGGATGGCATTCTTGAAACGTCTTTGTACGTGAGCGATGTGCCTCGCTCAATTCGCTTTTACGAGCAGACTTTTGGGTTCAACGTCATCAGCGATTTCGGCGAGCGTGGTTGCGCTATGCGCGCGGGTACACGCCAGGTGCTGCTGCTGTTCAAGAAGGGAGCTTCGCGCGCGATCCAATCGCCTCATGACGGGAACGGCGAATTACACGTGGCGTTCGCCATCCCATCCGCTGAATTGGCCAACTGGGAGTCGTGGCTCCAAACGCGAGGAATCGCAGTGGAAGAGAAGCGGACGTGGGAATTGGGAGGCTGGAGCCTGTACTTTCGAGACCCGGATCGCCATTTAGTCGAACTCGCCACGCCGGGCACATGGTCGGCCTATTGAAGGACTTGTCCGGTCAACGTATGCCGAAGAGCGACGCACAATTGAGTCAGGTAACCGAACGCTCTTTCGGAGTCAACCGAAAGCGTGCTCGTGATGACCACAAATAGAGTTTCGCTCGGCGACTACATCTTCGCCCGTCGACTCAAGTCGTGTAAGAGGCGACGGTTCCCTAGACCGTTGTAACCCTGACGTGTTTTGAAAGTGGGTTAAATTGCATTCGTGCCCGTCACCGTGTGCAGGAGCTTGTGAGTTGGGCATGCTCACCCTCCAATTTTCTCTGTCAATTTCGGCAGTTTTGGAAGTTGCGTAACGTCGCGTGCAGTAGCAAATACCTCGGGCACAGTCCGCCAGGCTATTTTACATTCAAAATCCTCGCATGAAGCCTTCACGCACGAATTCAGGATGGGAACGATCTCCGAGACCGAGAGAGCGTCGAATCAGACGGTTTCGCGGACCGCCGTACTCGCATTGGGATAAATTGGGATAAAGGCTGTTGCGCCGTTTCGTCCGCCGTTTCTAACGGACACGCGCTAAGCCACAGCAACGAGTTAACTTAAGTTTGGCGGAGAGGGAGGGATTCGCTTCAGGCCTCGCGTTCGCGATCCGAGGATTGTAGCTTTTTCAAAGCCATAGCAGCCGAATGGGACTTACCCCAATGGCACATCTCATCCAATAACGGCCGCAGAGATTTTCCAAGGGAAGTGATTGTGTACATTACGCGAGGCGGTGTCTCGGGATAGACGGCACGCTCGACGATTCCTGCGGCTCGCAGGTCGCGAAGGTGACGGGCCAGCGAACGCTGCGTCATGCCTGGAATATTGCGTTTAATCTGCGAAAAGCGCTTGGTCCCCTCAAAGAGCTGTTCGAGGACTGCAGCTTTCCAACGCCCGCCGACAATGCGAGCGGTGGTTTCCACAGGGCAAAGCTCAGACTGCTGTCTCATCTGTTACTTGGTGCCATATTGTATACCACCTACGACTTCGTCGCCAAGTATTTGGATATAACCGCGAGCTGCAAGGATACATCTATACGGCACGCCCCAGCAGAGGCGAGCAGAAAGGACCAACCAGGTTCCGGGGAAATGCAAATGGGTTTCGATTACAGGGATTACAAGAATTCCCAGTCGAAAGAAGAAGAAGATGGCAGCAAGAGGCACGCTGCAACGCTTCGAGCGGCTTCGTTTGCTATGGCCGTTTTGATCCTAGCCGGGATAGCGGCAGGATGCTCGGGGGAAGCCAAGCAGGCCGCGCCAGCTCCGCCGCAAGTTAGCGTTGCGGAAGTTATATGCAAGCAATTGGGGGATATCGACGTGTTTACCGGACGCCTGGAAGCGGTCACGACGGTGGAGGTTCGTCCGCGGGTTTCAGGTTATTTGCAAAGTGTGCATTTCCAAGAAGGAGCGATCGTTCGGCAGGGCGACCTTCTATTCCAAATTGATCCGCGGCCGTTTCAGGCGGAAGTGGACCGCTTAAAGGGAGACTTGGCGCAGGCGAAAGCGCAACTCGCTAGAGCGCAGAGCGATTTCGAGCGGGCCGAGCGCCTTCACAATAATGACGGGATGTCCGCTGAGGAATACGATCGCCGAGCGGCGGTGCGGAACGAAACCGAAGCGCGAATTGCATCCACGGCTGCGGCGCTTCGAGGCGCGGAACTCAATTTGGAGTTCACGCGCGTTACAGCTCCCATTGCAGGCCGCGTAAGCCGGGCGGAGATCACCGCGGGGAATCTGGTGGAGAGTGGAGCAGCTCAGGTCAAACCACTGACGACCGTCGTTTCTCTCGACCCAATTTACGCCTTCTTCGATGTTGATGAGCAAACCTATTTGAAATATTCGAGGCTAGCGCAAACACAATCCAGCAGTTCCCGCGAACTGAGGAACGCCGTGTTTCTTGGATTGGCCGATGAAACGGATTTTCCGCACTCGGGCCGCGTGAACTTCGTGGACAACCAAGTGAGCACTTCGACGGGCACGATTCGCGTCCGCGGAACTTTCCCGAACAAGAATCTTGTTCTGACGCCGGGATTGTTTGCGCGACTCAAATTGCAAGGCTCGGGCAAGTATGCCGGCTGCCTTGCCAAAGACGAAGCCATTGTTACGGACTTGAACCAGAAGTATGTGCTGGCACTTGGGAAGGACAACAAGCTGGAGTATCGCGCCGTGAAACTGGGGCCGATGACGGAGGGGCTGCGCGTGGTTCGAGAAGGATTGCAGCCAGGAGATTCGATCGTCGTCAACGGTTTACAACGCGCGCGGCCGGGCGCGGTTGTGACGCCGGTTCGCGTCTCCATAACGAGTACGAGCAACGGTTCCACATCCGGCAGAGATTCCGCTGAGAGCAAAACCACTGCCTCCATCGTTCGCAATTCTTCAAACCCGTCCAGCCGCCGGGAATAGAAAACAGAGCCTGACAACAAGAGGAATCTCCTGTGAAGATTTCAAACTTTTTTATTGAACGCCCAATTTTTGCCGCGGTTAGTTCCATCGTGATCTTCGTGATCGGTGCGCTGGCGTATTTCCGGCTGCCGCTGAGCGAGTACCCCGAAGTAGTTCCGCCCACGGTGGTGGTGCGCACGACGTATCCCGGCGCGAATCCGACCGTGATTGCCGATACGGTCGCATCGCCGCTCGAACAGCAGATCAATGGCGTCGAAGGCATGCTGTACATGTTTTCGCAGGCGACGGCGGACGGCGTGATGACGCTGACGATTACGTTTGGCCTCGGCACGGATCTCGACAAGGCGCAAGTACAAGTTCAGAACCGAGTATCGCAGGCGCTTCCCCGCTTGCCGCAAGATGTGCAGCGGATCGGCGTGACAACAGAAAAAACTTCTCCGGACTTGCTGATGGTTGTGCACCTCGAATCTCCTGGCAACCGCTACAACATGTTGTATCTGGCGAATCTTGCGATTCTGCAGGTCAAGGATGAGTTGAACCGCATTCCCGGCGTTGGAAATGTGCAAGTTTTTGGCGCCGGCGATTTCAGCATGCGGGTCTGGCTGAATCCGAACCAGTTGGCGGCCCACAACCTGACCGCCACGGACGTTGTACAAGCGATTCGCGAGCAAAACGTTCAGGTTGCCGCAGGTGTGCTCGGCGCACCTCCCACAAATACGGGCAGCACTGCGTTTCAGTTGCTCGTGAACACACAGGGCCGTCTCACAACCGAGGAAGAGTTTGGCAACATCATCGTTCGAGCTGCAAAAGACGGGCAAATCACGCGTGTTCGCGACGTTGGCCCGGTCGAGCTCGGCTCAAGCACTTACGCCCTGCGAAGTCTTCTCGACAATAAGCCGGCGGCGGCTATTCCGATTTCTCAGCGGCCCGGTTCGAACGCTCTGGAGACGTCGCGCCAGGTCCGGGAAACAATGGAGCGCTTGAAGAAGAGTTTTCCCGATGGCGTTGACTACAGCATCGTTTACGACCCGACGGTGTTTGTGCGCGAGTCGATTCAGGCCGTCGGGCACACGTTTGTGGAAGCGCTGATTCTTGTGGTGATTGTGGTCTTGGTTTTCCTGCAGACGTGGCGGGCGTCCATTATTCCGCTTCTCGCGCTGCCCGTGTCGCTCGTCGGCACGTTCTCGGTGATGCTGGCGCTCGGGTTTTCGCTGAATACACTTTCGCTGTTTGGGCTGGTGCTGGCGATCGGCATCGTGGTGGACGACGCCATCGTTGTTGTAGAGAACGTCGAGCGCAACATTGCACTTGGACTGAAGCCTGTGGAAGCGACGGAGCGCGCGATGGAAGAAGTTAGCGGCCCGATCATTGCAATCGCCCTGGTGTTGTCCGCCGTGTTCATACCGACGGCGTTTATCGTTGGGCTTTCGGGCCAGTTCTACAAGCAATTTGCGCTGACGATTGCGATCTCGACGGTCATTTCGGCGTTTAACTCACTCACGCTGAGTCCCGCGCTAGCCGCTCTGCTACTCAAGCCGCACGGTGCGCCAAAAGACCGGCTAACGCGCGTCATTGATTTTGCATTTGGCTGGTTTTTCAGGATATTCAATCGCTTTTTTGGGCGAGCATCGACGGGCTACGGAAAATTCGTCACACACACGGTGCGAGCGAGTGCCATTGCGCTCGTAATCTACGGCGTGCTCATCGCCGTTACTGGCATAGGGTTTTCGAAAGTGCCGACGGGGTTTGTGCCGACTCAAGACAAGGGATATCTCGTTTCGTTCGCACAATTGCCCAACGGCGCCACTTTAGATCGAACGGAAGACGTCATCCGAAAGATGTCGAATATCGCTCTGAAACATCCGGGCGTCGAAAGCTCCGTCGCGTTCCCGGGCCTTTCCATCAACGGGTTTACGAACAGCCCGAATTCGGGAATCGTTTTTGTCACGCTAAAGCCGTCTGAAGAACGCAAATCAAAGGCGTTGTCCGCAAACCCGATCGCAGCCGATCTCAATCAGGAGTTTGGCTCGATACAAGAGGCGTTTATCGCCATTTTCCCTCCGCCGCCCGTGCAGGGCCTTGGGACAGTTGGAGGATTCAAACTCTACATCGAGGATCGCGGCGGCTCTGGGCTTGAATCGCTCTACGGCGAGACCAAATCCGCGTTGCAAAAGGGCAATCAAACGCCGGCACTTGCCGGATTGTTTTCCAGTTTCGACGTTAACGTGCCTCAAATCAATTCCCACGTGGATCGCGAAAAAGCGAAGACGTATGGAATCGATCTGAATAATGTTTTCGAAACCATGCAGGTGTATCTGGGGTCGCTGTACGTGAACGACTTCAACCGTTTTGGGCGTACATACCAAGTAAATGTCCAGGCGGAATCGCCGTACCGATTGCATCCGGAGGACATCGTTCAGCTAAAAACCAGAAATGCCGCTGGGCAGATGATTCCTCTCGGCGCCGTGGTCAGTGTCAAGCCGACATACGGGCCCGACCGCGTGATGCATTACAACGGCTTCCCCGCCGCCGAAATCAACGGGGCTCCCGCGCCGGGCTACAGCTCGGGGCAGTCGGAAGCGGCGATGAGTGAGCTTTTGGACTCGCAATTGCCAAACGGCATGAAGTTCGAATGGACGGAACTCACTTACCAAAAAATTCTTGCCGGAAATACGATGGTCTACATTTTTCCGCTTTCCGTTTTCCTCGTTTACTTAGTTCTCGCAGCCCAGTATGAAAGCTGGTCGCTTCCGCTAGTCGTTATTTTGATTGTTCCGATGACGCTGTTTTCCGCGATCGCGGGTGTCTGGCTGCTGCGCGGCGACAACAACGTCTTCACCCAGATCAGCTTGATCGTGCTTGTCGGCCTGGCCTGCAAGAACGCAATTCTGATTGTGGAGTTTGCCCGCGAAAAACAGAAGGAGGGCCTTAACCGCGTGGAGGCGGTTCTTGAAGCTTGCCGCCTGCGTTTGCGTCCTATTTTGATGACGTCCCTCGCCTTCACGATGGGCGTGATTCCCCTGATGCTTTCTTCGGGAGCCGGTTCGGAGATGCGACAGGCGATTGGGATTGCCGTTTTTTTCGGCATGCTCGGCGTTACGGCATTCGGTCTGGTGTTGACTCCTGTGTTTTACGTGGTCGTGCGGAAACTGGTAGAGGCGAAGAGAAAAAAGCGATCGTGGGTTCGCAACTTTCTTCCGCCAGTTCGGCGGGGGCTTAAGACATGCCAACGCAATTTAGGATTGGCGCACTCTTAACTTCGAGCACTCTCCTCGCAGGCTGCTCCCTCGGGCCGCATTACAAGGCGCCACAACCTGCGGCTGTGAAATTCCGTGGAGTGGATGGGAATCTTCTCTCGGAGGCGCCACTGGACGCGCGCTGGTGGGGTCAGTTTGAGGATCCCGTGCTCGATACCCTTATGGATCGCGCCCTCACCGCGAACAATACCATTCGCATCGCGCGGGCCCGGCTCGCGGAATCTCGCGCCGTCTTCGATGAGCGGAAATTGGATCGCGTGCCCACGGTAACGGTGGACGGGTCCTATCAATACACCAAGGAGCAGATTCCCGGTTTTGGAGATCAGCGGCAAGTGGTTAACACGTTCCGTTCGGGATTTGACGCCTTTTGGGAAGCGGATCTTTTTGGCAGAGTGCGACACAACGTGGCCGCGGCTCAAGCCAACAATCAAGCGGCGGAAGCCGATCTTCGAGACGTGCAAGTGAGCGTCGTTGCCGAGCTGGCGCGCAATTATTTCGAATTGCGGGGCGCGCAGTGGCAACTTGCGGTTGCTGAGCGAAGCCTTACGAACCAGCGCGAGACGTTGCGGCTCACACAGCTTCGCAGAGATGCGGGCGTCGGCGAGGAACAGGACGTAGCAAGCGCCGCGGCTCGCGTGGCTGCAATTGAGGCCAGCATTCCATCCATCGAATTTGAAATTACTCGCGCGCAATATCACATGGCCGTGCTGACTGGAACGCGGCCCGGGGAACTCAACGCAGATTTAACTCCGCGTGATTATCCGGCGATCGCAAAGGTTCTGCCCATCGGCGATCCCGGCGAATTGCTGAAGCGCCGGCCCGACGTACGCGCGGCGGAACGTAGACTCGCTGCGGCAACGGAACGTCAAGGAGTTGCTTCCGCGGGCCTGTTTCCGCAAGTCAGCGTCTCCGGTTTTGTGGGCTTCCTTGCCGGCAGGGGCACCACCTTCTTTACCGGCGATTCCAAAGCGTACTCGGTAACTCCAGGGCTGTCCTGGTCGGCGTTTGATTTGGGACGTGCGCGCGCTCGAGTTCACGGGTCCAGCGCGGTAACGGATGAAGCTCTAGCGACATATGAAGAAACCGTTCTGCGGGCACTCGAAGAAACAGAAAGTTCTTTTGCGAGCTATCACACTGAGCAAGCCCGGCTGATCAAACTGAACGACCAGGCGCGCGAGAGCAAGCGCGCGGCAGACATTGCGCGGCTTCGTTATCGCGAGGGCGTGATTGATTTTCTTTCGCTGCTGGATGCCGAGCGAACTCAGCTGCAAGCTGAGGATGCCGTCGCGCAAAGCGAACGAGACGTGTACGTCGCCGTCATCGCCGTGTATAAGGCTTTGGGCGGAGTGCCCGGATAAAGTTTCAAACCACGAAGTCGATCACTGTCACGACAGTGGGCCATTCTTAATCCGATCACCCGTTAGAACCAGGTTGCTAAAACCCGATTTGTTGGTTCTCAGACGGAATTGTCTTGAGCCAGCAACCGCCGAAACGTGGCGTTGTGATGGATCAATATTCGGGCGCCAGTCCCACTGCCCCTGATATCACGCAGGCGCCACAAACACCCCGAAACGTTAATCTTTTCCCTCGTTGTATTGGCAGGCTTGCTGGATTGGTACGCGTCGGCGCCTTAACTTAAGATGTCGACTATGCTTCTGCCGGTTTCATACTCCTGGCGCGGTCAGTTCAGCAATGAGGCGCTGAACGCCTTGCATGCCCAAGCTTTTGAGCGACCGATTCTCAATGATGACTGGTGGGCTCACGTGAACCGGTACAGCCTGGGATGGGTGTGCGCGAACGTCGAGGAGGTTCTTGTTGGATTCGTGAATGTCGGTTGGGATGGCGGAGTTCAAGCATTCATTATGGACACGATTGTGGCGCCAATTTGACTTAAGCCTTCCGCCCGTAGCCTGATCCAAACAAAACCGCCAGGCCAGGATTTTTGACTATCCGCCGTTACTACCAACAAATGATTGGTGTGCGGCTTAAGCCGCAGATGGGGGCTAGCCATGAAAGTAAATTTCCATTATCAAAAGGGCTATCTATACGAAGACCACGGCGCCTGGTACGTGCAATACCGCCAGCGAATCTCGCAAGCCGACGGATCCAGCGAGCTTAAGCGCGTCTCCAAGTATCTCGGCCGCTCGAATGACTTCTCCAATATTTTTGAAGTCGAGCAGTGTCGGGAATCCTTCATGCAAACCGTCAATCGCGATAGGCTCAGTGCAAATTCAAGGATCACGTTAACCGCCTTTGTCGAGGGAGCTTACTTGCCTTGGACCAAGGAAGAGCGTCGAGCGAGCACCAGCAAGGGGCATGAGGAAATCTGGATCAATTACCTCCGCAATCGTGTCGGGGAGCTTCGTTTGCGAGAATTCCGCACCGTGGACGCCAGCCGAATGTTACGCGCGATCGCGAAAGAGCGGGATCTTACGAAAACCACGTTGCAACACATCAAGTCAGTGCTCAGCACCATCTTCACCTTCGCCAAAAATGACGGAGCGTTCGATGGGGCAAATCCAGTTGATGGCGTCTTGATCCCCTGGGATGCCAGAGAACCGGGAGAGACGCATGCCTACGATCTCAGCCAAGTTCTCCAAATGCTCGATCGGCTCCCGCTCCTCGCAAAGAGTCTGGTGGCGACCGCGGCCTTTGTCGGGTTACGCCTAGGTGAGCTGCGTGGACTCGAGTGGACCGATTACACTGGCGCCGAATTGACGATCAACCGTTCGATTTGGAGATCTGTGGTCAACCCTCCGAAGACGCGTGCCAGCCGCAATTCCGTACCGGTAATTCCGGCTTTGGCCGAAATCTTAGACGAATACCGCAGGTCCGTAGGTAATCCGGAAACCGGTGTCGTTTTTCACTCCGGTAACAGGCTTCCGATCAACGCGGATAAAGTCGGGCGGCGGGTGATTCGGCTAACTCTTAAGGCTATTCATCTGCCGTGGTACGGATGGCACGCGTTCCGCCGAGGACTCGCCTCGAACTTGTATGCGATGGGAGCTCCGGATAAGGTGGTGCAACGCATCTTGCGCCACTCAAAACCACACGTTACCAAGGAACATTACATCAAAGTCTTTGATCGAACCATGGTGGAAGCCGTCGAAAGGATGCAGGCCCAGATCGAAGAATTAAGAAAGGCGAAGGGAGATCGCCAACAACTGGAGTTGAGATTTGACGATGGGCAACCAGCGACGACAGCATCCGAATGCTCAACTCCCAACGGTCTTTTGCACCTCTCGACGGTGAGGCCAGCAGATGGCCAGCAGATTTTTTCAAGTTACGTCGGAAGCAATTGAAATCGCGCTGTTGCGTGTACCTCCAAGATTCGATGTTAGAACAAGATACAGAATCTGGCGGAGAGGGGGGGATTCGAACCCCCGATAGAGGTTTTAGCCCCTACAACGGTTTAGCAAACCGCCGCATTCAGCCGCTCTGCCACCTCTCCGCGGACGGTTCGACCGAAAAAATCGGCCGACGGCCCTCAGTATATCATTAAAGGAAGATCGCAAACGGGGTCAGTTCTCCGAGCAGCCTTTATCTTCGGTTGACCATTTCATTTCTCTTTGCGTCTCATGAAGTGGGTCGGCTGCTGGGAGAGTTCCCTGGCGGTATGGGAAGTCTTTCCTTTCTCGCGTTTTGAACATAGAATGGCTTCAGGGGCTGGCTACACCTCCATGGAGGGTGCGGCTGACCCAATGGAGCCACCGGTTCCAGTAAGTCCCCTGCTTTGAAGCCCGAACCGCTAAAGTGGAGCAACCCTCCCGCGAAACATTTCGCCCCGGATGGGCGTATGTAGGGTAGAGGCAGCCGGACTGACATCTGTTCCCCTGCGGTTTGTTCGTTCTCAGCATCGCTTGAAGCGAAGTCCGCGGCGGACGTTTGAACTGGCGAGAATAGAGTGGTGAGTCGAAGGGGAATCGCATGAAGACGTGGCATAAAGTAGCGATTGGCGCGGGCGCTGTGGTAGTGCTGGGCGGAATTGTGCTGTTCAGCGTGAACCAGGCGCACAAGGGTGTGGTCACCGTACAAACGGCCAAAGTGGCCAACCAGGAGAGCCTGGTGTCGTTGGTGACGGCCTCGGGTGAGATCAAGCCGACAACCTATACGAACGTGACTGCCCAAGGATTCGGCAGGATCACCGCGATCCTTGTTAGAGAGGGCGACCATGTCAAGAAGGGCGACAAGTTGCTGCTGCAAGAAAACGTCCAGGCAAATGCGGACGTGCAAGCGCAGTCAGCGGCCGTTAATTCGATGGAGTCCGGAGTGCAGGCTGCGGAAGCCAGCTACAGGGCGGCGCAATCGGACTTGACCTCGCAACAGGCAAATCTGGAGCGGGCCAAGCTGGATTACGACCGCGGACAAGGTCTTTACAAGGACGGCTTGATTCCCAAGCAGGATTTCGATCAACGGAAAACGGCCTATGATGCGGCAACAGCTACGGTCGAATCGGCGCGCGCGCGTGTACTGTCCCTCAAGGCGCAATTGGAGCAGACGCGGTCGCAGGTGAATCAGGGCCGGGCGGTGGGGTTGCGTTTGAAGGATGTTTTGCAAAAGACAACGTACACCTCTCCGATCAATGGGATCGTGAGCTATTTGCCGGAGCGCGTGGGCGACTATGTTGTGCCCGGCATTCAGAATTCGAATGGCAGCTTCCTGATGACGCTTTCGGACATGTCCGTGGTGACGGCGGAAGTGAAAGTTGACGAGACGGACATCGTCAACGTAAAAATGGGTCAGGAAGCCGACGTGACGATCGACGCGGTGCCTGGGAAGATTTTCAAGGGCAAAGTAACCGAGATCGGGTCACAAGCCGTGCTGCGCAGTTCCGGACTCACCACCACGCAGACCACGACGAGTACGCAGGAAGCGAAGGATTTCAAAGTCGTCGTGACGCTGGCCAATCCCCCGGAGAATCTGCGGCCCGGTTTGTCGACCACCGCCAAGATCAAGACGGCGGAAAAGAAGAACGTAGTTGCGATTCCTATCCAGGCACTGGCGGTGCGGACGCGCAAGGATTTGGAAGAAGCGGCAAAGAATGCAAAGAAACAGAGCAGTTCCAGCGTGACACTGGCCGCGCCGCCACCCCCGGCGCCAGGCGATCCCAAAAAGGATGAAGTACAGGGCGTATTCGTAGTCAACGGAACTAAGGCGGTGTTTCTGCCCGTCGAGACCGGTATTGCCGGCGTGACCGATATTGAAATCACCAAGGGATTGAAAGCAGGCGATGAGATCGTCGTGGGCAGCTACAAAGCGCTGCGCACCCTGAAGCCGGAGGCGCAGGTGAAGGTGGACAACAGCGCACCGAAGAAGCAGGAAGATCAACAGAGCTGACGCGCAGCCAAGGACGAGGAGATTCGAATGCCTGTCGAGACACCAGCCGCAGATTCTTACCGGGAAGACCTGGTCAATTCCGGCCTAGTAATCAAGACCGAAGCGCTAGCCAAAGTATACGAAATGGGCGCTGAGCAGGTGCACGCGCTACGCGGTGTGGATGTGGAGATCCGCAAGGGCGAATATGTGGCCATCATGGGGCCATCCGGGTCGGGCAAATCGACGCTGATGAATTTGATCGGCTGCCTCGATTCGCCGAGCTCCGGAAGGTATTGGCTGGCGGGTAGACTCGTGAGCGAGCTGGATGATGATGAGCTCGCATACATTCGCAACAAAGAGATTGGCTTCGTGTTTCAAACTTTCAATCTATTGCCACGCGCGACAGCGCTGCACAACGTCGAATTGCCCCTGATCTACAACGGTACCCCGGCGGAAGAACGCATTGAAAAAGCGAAAAAAGCTCTGGAGCGCGTGGACCTGATGGACCGGATGAACCATAAGCCCAATGAGCTTTCCGGCGGCCAGAGGCAGCGTGTGGCCGTTGCGCGAGCGCTGGTCAACTCCCCGTCAATCGTCCTGGCGGACGAGCCGACCGGAAACCTCGATTCGAAAACCGGCGAAGAGATCATGACGCTCTTTGAGAACCTGTACCGGCAAGGGAATACCATCATTCTTGTGACTCACGAACACGACATTGCGCAACATGCGCACCGCATTATCCACATCCGTGACGGCAAGATCGCTTCCGATGAAGCGGTCGTCAAGAAATAAGCGGACAATTCGGCTCTTTTACTCCACCGAAAACTGAATAAAGTATTTTCACCGGCGAAAAGAAAGCCGCTCGCGCATGGGTGTCTTTGACTGCGTTTGAGATGCATCTGGAGCAGAAAGGAAGAGCCGAATGGCGACCGATACGGCAGTAGGAGCGCAATCTAAGAGCGAGGACGTGCTGAGTCTTGCCGCATACAAGGCGCGAAGTTACGTTCGAGGCGCGGGTGAACGCAGGGTGGGGCCTTCCGAAGCTGCGGTTGCTGCTCTTGCCGAACTCCACGAACCATTCCCACTTTCACCCTGCGACCCAATGGCCGTAATAAAAAGGCTCGACGAGATTGGCTCGGCAGCGACCGTGGCAACGACCGGCGGGCGTTACTTCGGTTTTGTGAATGGCGGAATGGTGCCGGCAGCGCTGGCCGCCAATTGGCTAGCGGGGGCGTGGAACCAGAATGCGGCATTGCGCGTGATGTCTCCAATCGCGGCGGAATTGGAGGAAGTTGTTCTGCGCTGGGTTTGTGAGGCGCTTGGATTACCACCGGAGTGCTCAGGAGGCCTGGTTACCTGCGCAACCATGGCTAATTTTACGGCGCTCGTCACGGCACGTCATGCGCTCTTGGCGCGTTCGGGATGGGATGTCGTGGCTGACGGGATGTTTGGCGCTCCGCCGATCGAGGTGGTCGTGGGCGGGGAAGTGCACGCGTCGATGCTTAAAGCATTGAATCTGGCGGGATTTGGAAGGAAACGCGTGACCATTGTCGAGGCCGATGGCCAGGGACGAATGCGTGCCGACAAATTGCCGCGCCTATCGGACCAAACGATTGTGTGCATACAGGCGGGCAATGTGAATACGGGAGCATTCGATCCTGCGGTAGAAGTCTGCAAAGCGGCTCGAGAACAAGGCGCCTGGGTGCACGTGGATGGCGCGTTCGGATTGTGGGCCAGAATCTCGCCCAAGTACGAACACTTGACGCAGGGATTCGATCAAGCCGACTCTTGGGCCACCGACGCGCATAAGTGGCCCAATGTCGGCTATGACAGCGGGATCGCCATCGTCAGAGATGGAACTGCGCTGCGTGCCTCGATGGGAATCACAGCGGCGTATCTCGAGCCTGGTTTACTCCGCGAGCCCATGCATCACACGCCGGAAGCCTCGAGGCGCGCGCGGGGCGTGGAGTCATGGGCGGCCTTGAAATCTCTCGGCCGCTCGGGACTACGTGCGCTAATTGAGCGAACGTGCGCCCACGCGCAACGGTTTGCTCAAGGGTTGAAAGAGAGCGATTTCGAGGTGCTGAATGACGTGGTGATCAACCAGGTGCTAGTGTCCTTTGGCCGCCCCGAAGTGACACGAGAAGTGATCCGGCGCATCCAGGAGGACGGAACTTGCTGGTGTGGGGGAACAGTGTGGCAAGGAAAGACCGCGATGCGGATCAGCGTATCCTCCTGGGCGACCACGGAGACGGACGTGAAACGCAGTCTACATGCGATTATCCGCATCGCGAACGACTGCCATTCTATGTAGATTGCCGCAAGAGTACAAGCCGCACGACATCCCGGAATTGTCCGAACAATCTAACGACTGGGCGCCACGCCTGGATTCTCAAATTCAGCCAGAGTTTGCACGGGGCTCAGATAGGTGCGCGATAGCCGGTCGTGCCAGGCGAGCTCGTCCTCGTCCCACATCACCCAAAGGAAGCCCAGGAAAAAAGTCCCGGCAGAAAGCATGTAGCCGGCGCTGCGCAGCAGCATTTGCCGGGGCGTGGGCGGTTCCCCGGAAAAGCTGACAACCTGCAATCCTCGCAGCATCATTCCCGGAGTCGTGCCACCGAAGCTGGTGAAGAGCGCAAAATATTGCAGATAGACAATGCCGAAAGTAGCGACGTACACTGCGGCGCTCAGCTTGCTCAGAGTGAATTGGCCGCCGAGAGAGCCGAAGAGCATCAGGAATCCACCATAGGCAAACAGCAGGCAGAAGAGATCGAGCAATCCCGCGAGTCGTCTGTCGTCAAGCGAAGCCAGCGGATGAAGACCGGGCAATGATTTTCTTTGGTCTTCCGCCACATGGGTTGGCGAGCCAGTTTCTGAATCGGGGGGTAAGGAAACATCAATCACCATTCGCGATTCTTCGGGTGTGCTCTTATTCGAAGAGCGGCCGATGGCGATCGTAAATGAAAAGTCGTCCTCAACGGGCGCCGAAGCGTCCGCAACTACGGCGGCAGTATGCGGCCGTGTCTTGCGGGAATGGTCATCAAAAGAGAATTGAGATTGAGCTTCGTTTGGCACAAACTTTTTGCGCCGCGTGCGATAAGTTTCGAGACATTGTGAGAGTTCACCACGCCAGCCAGCGTCTTTTTGTCCAGAATCATGCAAAACTGCAGGCCGGTTGAATTGATCGACGCCGTCGACGGCAATATTCGTATTCGAAGCGAGATCCACCCTTGTGGAGATGTCCGAGGATTCTTCCCAGACGGAAGGGCCCACGGAAAAGGACGAATCGCAAAAATTACAGGCGCGTACGCCCGACGGCAATACTGCGCCACACTGCGAGCAAGTTTTAGTCACCGGTTAGTTTTGCGCTGCGGACGCTTCCACTCCGGTGAGGAGGGAACATCTCAAGAATACCATTATCTTGAAATGTCAATCAGAAAAAATAGGCGGACGGTAGCGAAAGAAACAGCGTGCAGAGGGGGTGAAGGCCAGGAAAGACGTTTCAGGCGTCCATTTGCTGGGCGAGCATATCCCGGCTGAACGAGATGCGGCGCTCCAAGGCGACTGCGGCAAAGTACGCGCAGTGTCCTCGTTCTAATTCCGTCCAGACCTGCATGGAAGGAACAATCCGGGCGACTGTCGAGCGAAGGAAATTCAAGATCTTGAAATAAGCGCCGATCGCCTGGACGCTGTTGCGGTCTTCCGGCCGTTCCGGGCACAGCTGCAGAAGCTGCATTACTCGGTTGAAATCCTCGCCGGAAGCGAACTTTTGGATGCCCGTAACATCCTTCACTTCGGGCGAGAGAACCTGCTTCGAGGACGCGGCAATCAAAGAGCGGCAATAAGAGATGAAAAACTGCAGCAGGGCCGCCATCGAGATAACGAAAATGATAGCTGCCGTCATCGAGGCACCACCGCAAGGCGCGCAGGCACAAGCCGCGCTTCCTCAGGCACCCGCAGGAACGCAAACATCCATGTCGCAGGCAAAATGCAGCCAAGTAGCGGCGTTACGAAGTGCCAAACCGGCTGAAGGTTGGGGTACAAATTCCGGAGCGCATAATTCGCAGCGAAGGCGCTGAAATAGATGCCCAGTGCCAAGACAAGCTGAATCAAGCGAGTGCGGCTTTCCCGGAGCTTGAAGATAGCTCCCCAAAGGACATAGGTGAGGACGAGACCAACAAAGTAAAGGTTCTGCGACAGCTCAAACGCGAAATGCGTCAGCATCCGGTGCGTGGATTGGTTCACGATTTCGTAGGAGAACCACGCGGTGGCACCCAGCAGGAGAAATGCTCCCAGTCGCAAATAGCGTTCAGCCTTCATTTCATCAAAGACGAGGGAATACAAGCTAAGAAGGGCGAAATACAAACCGATGGTAAGCAAAGCATCGGAGTAAAAATAGAAGTACGCGTACTCCAGGGAGTCCACTCCAGAATGTCTAAGAACCGTGTAGCGACCAACGCTCACCAGGAACGAAAGCCCCATATACACATTCAGAAGGAAATAACGTCGGAAGGAACGGGTCCTGACCGCGCACACCACCACGCCCGCCTCAAGAAGGGTGCAGAGCAACCAAACAAAGCATTCGAAAGGACCGAGCACGTTTACCTTTCCACGCGCCCTGGTCCACGCCGAGTTAGCTTATTCGGCCGTGTTGAACTACTTCCAGGGCACCGGAGGAGCCGGCGCGCCGCCATTCTTCCAAGGTACTGGAGGTGCTGGTGCGCCGCCATTCTTCCAAGGCACCGGAGGAGCAGGTGCTCCACCGTTTGCCATGATCACGGAGCCGTCGCCATGTGCGACGACTACCGTTTTTAGGCTCATAGCCCCGACCAGAACGAGCATGGCGAGGAAAACAACCGTGAGTTTGCGTGACATTGTGCCTCCGAGGTAAGAAACAACCCCGGTGGCATTGTATTCCTTAGTGCAGCAATGTCAAGCAGCTCAGGATTTGAGCCTGTTGCGAAACGATACACACCCTCCCGTCCCATCGTTTCGATAAGCCTTCGCCTACCCGATAGGTGGGACAGTGTTCGATCCCACTGAGGATAGGTTTTACGACTGTTCGGGTCAACAGTACCCTAGTACTAACGATTATAGGACTGACTCTCCCGTCGGAGCAGGTGAAAGCTGGCTTGATTTTCGGGCGAGTTAGGCAGAGCGTGGTTGTTCTTCTCGGTCCGGCTAGCAATTCCACTTAGTTGATTCCATTTGCATCATCGAAGTTGGGCGTGTACACGTCCTGTACGCAATCGGGGCAACTCTCCCATGGCTCAGAACGCCTTGACACTTTTGCAGACGAATCCGTAGCATAAAGGGCTGCCTCATGCCGGCGTAGCTCAGTGGTAGAGCGAGGGTCTCATAATCCCTAGGCCGTGGGTTCGATTCCCCCCGCCGGCACCAATTCTGACCCTCCATGCATACGCCCAGCTATCTCGTGCCAAAATAGCCTCACATGATTCCAGCGGCTGTAGCTGAGGAACAGCTGCATGAATGATCGCTCTGAAGCTTCCTCCATTCTGCGCGAATCTTCGGTTACTGTATTTGTCAACTCCGTAGCTGGCGGAGGCCGCTCACGTTCTTGCCTTTCACCAATTCAGAAACTATTCGAATCATTCCACGTTGATGCGCAGTTTGTAATGACGAACTGTGCAGCGGAACTTGAGGCATCCGCACAGGACGCCATTTCGCATGGGCAGCGTACGCTCTTCGCGATGGGCGGTGACGGAACATTTCAGGCATTGGCGAATGCAACTTTCGGAGCACACGTGGTCTTGGGTGTTCTCCCTGTCGGAGGAGGAAACGATTTTGCCGCCGCACTCGGGTTGCCGGGCGATCCAGTTAGGGCGGAAGCAGTCCTGCGGGGCCATCCACGTTTTGTAGACCTTGCGAGAGTGCGAACGGCCGAGAGTCGAATGCGTTTGTATGCCGGTGGAGGAGGCATTGGACTAGACGCCCAGGCCGCGCGCTATGCGAGTGGCGCGTACAGCTGGCTTCCGGGACGCTTGCGTTATATCGCGTCAGCGCTGCGAGCGTTAGTGGGGTTCGCGGCTATCCCAGTGCGAGTCGACTTTCCGGACAGTGATATCCCTTCATGGGAGGCGAATGCGCTGCTGCTAGCAGCGCTGAATTCACCGAGCTACGGAGCTGGTGTCAGGCTGGCTCCCGAAGCGACAGTCGATGACGGTTGTCTGCACGTGGTTCTAATCGAAGACATCGGCGCCTTGGGAATTATGCGGCCTCTGCCGCGATTGATGGGGAGTGGTGAACTTCGAACTTCGCGTGTGAAGCGCTGGCAGGTGAAGAAGGTGCGGCTTACAACGCATCAACCAACCGCGTTTCACGGAGATGGTGAGATCATTGGATCAACCCCGGTAGAAATCGAAGTTGTGCCCAGGGCCATCCAAATCTTGTCGCCTTCACAGCGTTAGGACATTCGCTGGCCTATGATGTGGCAAGAGCAGGGGCATTACTGAACCAGGTCTAATACCAGACCTGTGTATCGTCGCTGGAAGCCCGCGAACTGACCAAAGAAAGGAGACGTAATGTTGTTGAATACGTCGTGCGGGTTCAGGCGGTTCGTAATGTCGGTCGAATACACGCCAAGACGCGCCTTGTGAGTTTTGGAATGCTCCGTCCGCGGTATGTGGAATCCAAACTCGCGGTACAGCCTGACATCAAGCGAGAAATAAACAGGGAAACGCTGGCTATCGGGCACGCCGGCATAATTCTGAAGAACATCCACGTTTGAATAGGGCAGTCCGGAGTGCACATCTAGCACCGGGCTGATAACCATCTTCCACGGCAGACCGAAGAACCCCGAGGCCACAACGCGATGAGGAACATCCGAAGACACGATACCCGTGACATTCGGCCGGATTACCGGAATCTGGAAAGGTACAAGTGTGTCCGACAAAGTGTTGAGATCACCGCGCCCCCGGCTCCAGGTGTAGGACAAGCTCATGTCAGCGCGGTTACCAAACCGATAGTGGGCAGTAATGTCGGCCTGGCGATAGTTTGCAGTCCCCGTGTTCCTCACAGCTAATAAGCCGGTTCCGCTGGCCATATCGACTATCTGATCCAGAAGAAAGAGGTCCACGGTGTGGCTGTCAAGATAGCTGGCCCGCAGGTTGAGATTCTTTCGGAATTGGTGTTCCAGCACCACGTTCCAGCTAAATGTGCGAGGACTTGATCCAGGCTCGCGCGGGACGCCAGGCGTACTCGGCGGTGCGCCCGAAAGAAGATAGGTATTTACCAGGACTATGGGCTGTCCTATCAGCGCACCAGTAGAATCGAAGAAGCTAAGCATGCGCTCTTGATTGCTGGTGAAGTCTGCGGCCAGCAACGGGACATGGCCGTAGACCTCGGCGGCGCCGGCACGAATTACCGTGTTTCCCCCGTTCAGCGAATAGGCCGCGCCGATGCGGGGAGCAAACGCGGCAGTGCGACCGATGGATTGTGTGGTCAGGCGTGCGCCGTAGTTGATTGTCAAGTGACCGTTCAGCGTCCAGCGATCCTGGATAAACTCAGCCACCTCCGTATCCGTTGCGCTCAACAGGCCCGCGCCTTGAAAATCAATCCGCTCAGCGACTGAGCCATCCTGCGCGACCAAATCAATCGGATGGGAAATGCTGCTACCGTCATACTGACGATATAGGAGGTCGGCGCCAAATCTCACTTCATGGCTGCCATGCCAGGACTTCGCTGAAAGTTGATACGCGGGCAAAACTTCCAATTGGTTCGCCTTACGGTCCCAACGATTGAAGTAATTGCCGCCCCATCCTTCCGGCGAGATTTGCATGTCGGCAGGGCCCTGCCCATGGGCGTTACTGTCGAAAAAAGTGTACCGAACCATGGTGTTCAAGACTGCCCCAGAGACAAACTGATACGAATCGGAGAACCCGCCCGATACTCCGCTTCGGCCATAGCTCGTAGACGCGCTTTGGGGGATCAACGCATTGATGTTGGCGAAATCGAGCTCCATCGGGAAGGTGTTGACATTGAAATTCAACACGTGCCGAGGCGAAAGAATCACCTGAACGTTGGTGAGGGAAGTAAAGCTTCGCGTTTTGATCTCATTCACGGGAAACGACAACCCTCGCACAGGCTGTTTCCGCAATTCGTACGTAACCTCTTCGGAGAAATTCACCTTGTTCTTGATGAGCGGGCCACCGAACTCAAACCGCGGTGTCCAGTTGGCGAGTCCTACGAGGCTATCGTTTTTCCCGCGGAACGCCGGGATAAAATCGCGCAGCTTGTATTCCCATGTGCCGGATGGAGGCATCGTTTCGATGGTTGTCAGGCCACCTGTGAAGCCTCCGTACTGCGAACTCTCCGGCAAACTGTAAACGGTCATGGATTGAATGATGTCCACCGGAATGGGAATCGAGAAGCTTCCGGAAACAGGGTCCACGTTCTCCGCGGAGTCCACCACCAGCATCCCCTGGCTTTCTGCCTGGCCCTTGAACGTCAGCTTACCTGTGTGAGTTCGAACGACCCCTGGTATCAAAGAGAGAGCCTCAGTAAATTTCTGCGTCGGCAAAGGCAGGCTCTCCAATTGATCGGTGTTTACCGTTGCAGTGATCGCCACGTTCTGGGTGGCAATTTCGGCAGCTTCTCCCTGAACCTCAACCTGCTGATTGACGGAACTGATCTGCAGAACGATGTCTTTGACAAGGGCCTGGTTTGCGCCGAGCGTTATCGTTGTGGACCATGTTTTGAAGCCATCGGCACTCGCTTCTATTGTGTAGGTTCCCGCGGCTAGTTGCGTGAACTGGTAATGCCCTTCCGCATCGGTCGCCGTCGATTGCGGCGCTGGTCCAACGGACGGACTCGTCAGTTTTACCGTGACTCCAGGAAGAACGTTGGTTGCCCCCTCTCCGGATATGGCCGTGATCCTGCCAGAGATGGAGGCCCTGGAAGCAGTTGAATTTGTACCCTGTAACTGTCGAGCCACAGTCGGGAACGCGAACAAAATCAGCGCGATAGAAATCGCACAGAAAGCATTGGACACAATTCTTCGAGCGATTTTCATTGTGTTTGCAGTCAAAACTCCAAAGATGAAACTCCCACCCCAGACTGATGATTCGACGCCCTATGCCCCCTGGCAGTTGCGTGACATTTTTACAGGCGTATCCAAATTACCCACTGGTGCGCCAATACCGCACAGGAGCCCTTGCCAGCAGTAGGTCAGGCTGAACTACGGCATGTTCTTATGAAACACCTTGCGGCGAATATCCGGCCAGAATTCCTTCAGTTCGTTGTTCATTCCGTCATACAGAATCAGAAAACCAAAAGTGGACGCATTGCGCGAAGCCGTCCGATCCTCCGGTACGTGGTACACATTTGACATGGCGGCGGCCACGGCATTGCCAATCGATTCCGAGTAGTTGAAGTGATCGTGCCCTGAATCCGTTCGGCTGACAAAGAGCCGGTTGACGGCATGGTAGGCCCGACGAGCGAAACTCCCATTTCCCATCTGGTAGTACCTCGGATCTTCATGGAGCAAGCTCGGGAAGATCGCTGTCGTCATATAGGTGCCGATACTGTTGTCGGCAAACGATGCGCCGTAACGTTTTCCAAAGGCGTCCCACCCCTGTCCCCAAGCCTTGGGATCATTTCTCGCTTGTTCTACTCCAGCAAGGATGCCGTTGAACGGATACGCCCCCCAATCGAATACGCCAGCGGTAGCCAATCTGAATTTCTGTCCCGTGGTGAGAGGAGGAAGGTTGATGGCATTTTCGACGGTGCCGTAGTTAGGCAGAACCTCGAAGATGCGATCGTTAATCGTTCCTGTTTCTCTTTCCAGTTTACTCTTCCCGATTGTCTCTCCGGGTCTGTATTCCTTCCCATCTTTCTCATTTGCTGTTTGCGGATCAGACGGGACCGGGGTGGGCTGTTGAGTCTCTTCCTGCTGTGCCAACGCAGGCATGGCGGCGCTCAATAATCCAACTAGGAGCAAAAACACGATTTGGCGCTGCACCCCAATTTGTCTGATCATGACATCACCAATTGTCTCCCAGAGGGTTTGCTATTCCCGCAACAAAGGGATGACGACGTTCCACAGCGCCAGGTTCTCACTTAGATTCACTGCGCGAAGAAATGGTTTTACTCGAATATCGCCACGGGAAAGGTTGCGGCAAGCGTGACTCATAGCTTAAGCTGAGCGCACACACTTCAGCACGCTCGCTGGCATAGCTGACTGGCGGGAAGAAAGTGAATTCAGCTCTTTTTCTTGTCGATTTTCAAATTCAGGACGATGTCCTTGCGACTGTCGAAGCTGGAGACCGTGCGTGTAGGCGACTTGGCGCCCTCTTTTTCCGCGTGCAGTTCGTAATCCGCATTCGGGTCCAGTCCGCTGAACCGGTAGCTGCCGGTGTCATCCGTGTAACTGCTGCGGACGGAATTAGTGCGCACGTTTTTGAGAAAAACAACACTGCCGGAAAGAGGGCTATCGGACTTGTCAGACACCACGCCGCGGACCGTGCGGAGCTGAGCTTCGCGCTTCTTGTCCTGAGCAACCCCAACGCCCGCAAACACTGCGAGAATCAGTGCCAGACCACAGATGCGTCGCTGCACATTCATCCTTTGCCTCCCGCAGTTGGCTGCATACGGAACACTATGTTTTGCTCGTTTCCGCCGGTTTTTGCATCAATAGCGCGCGTCTGTTCTGAGTAACCCTTTGCGCGGACTACCATCTCATAGTCTGAGCCCTGAGGCACGCGGACTGCAAATTCCCCACGGGAGTTCGTGTAACTTTCCCACCGGAATTTCTTTTCTCCGGCCCGCCGGATGCGAAGTTCCACGCCCGGAAAAGAAAGCGCCTTCTCCGTAAACACGGTTCCGCGAATCAGGAAGTCATTTGCGTGGCTGTATCTTTGCTTGACTGGCTTGCCGGTTAAGGACGTGGGAGCCTGCGGAGTGGTTGCAGAACCAGGCGGCGGTGAGGCGGGTTCCTGAGCCTTCCCAAACGCTACGCTGAAGGAAGCGACAAGCGCTGCCGTGCAGAGAATCGAAATCCACTGCGGGCGCTGCATTCTGTTGCTCCTTACAAAGTTAGATGGCAGCACGGACACGGTAGGATGCCAGACGGCATGAGTCTTGCACTTACTCCTCGTCCTCTTCTTCATCTTCCTCGTCATCGTCGATCAGGTCGCCATTTTCCCCGGTCTTATCCTCTTCCTCTTCATCGTCCTCTTCGTCCAGGTCGTCGGAGATGAGATTCAGGTGGACGGGATGCGTCTGCGAAACCTCGAGCTCGGATTCGCATTCAGGGCAGCTCAGAATCTCGCCTTCTTCGACTTCGTCTTCGTCCACATCGATCTCGGCGGAACATTCAGGGCAACGGATCACGGCTCCACCCTCCGTAAAGTCGTTTGTAAAGTGGCGGTACGAGGACCGTGCCCGCCACTGTGCAGCGTATTATATACCGCGGGTATGAAGTCAACTCCCGTACGTGGCAGCACTGCTTTGAGCATCACCACTCCGCAAGTGGAAGGATCACCCGAATGGCCTCTTCCAGAGAATACCCCGAACGGCCAGTGGTTGGTATCGGGGGCGTGGTCATCGACCAGGGCCGCACGCTCCTGATTCGACGTGGCAGCGAACCGCTGCTTGGCGAATGGTCTATTCCTGGCGGAACTTTGGAGCTAGGCGAAAGTCTGCAAGAAGGCGTCGTTCGTGAATTGCTGGAAGAAACTGGAATCGAGGTTCGCGTCCTCGACCTGATCGAGGTGTTCGACCGAATTTTCCCCGAGGATGGCGCAACTGGCGCGGAGGCGAAACGAAAACCGCGATTCCACTTCGTTATCGTTGATTATCTTTGCGAACGGCTCGGCGGCGAGCCCCGCGCGGGCAGCGATGTCACCGATGTCGCGTTCGCGCGTGAAGAGGAACTCGCCAAATTTCACCTCACCGAAACCGCAACCCGCGTCCTGAGGAAAGCGTTCGCTATGGATCGCGCGCGACGAGCCGCCAAATGATGCGGCATACCATCAAGGGGCCTTGGCGATTTCAATGCTTCCGTTCGAATCTGTAAGCTGAAGCTGGCAGCCGCCCGGGCCGATCGTGCCGTTCATCGTATAGCCGCCGATGCTGCCCGTTGAAGTGACTGGCAACTCCGAGGAAATCCGGCCGAAAGACGTCCTGGCCGTGAGGTTGTAGCCCAAGCCTTCTGGAATGCGCACGCGGATGGATGAGAACGACGTCTTGAGCGAAATGTCCCGGCAACCGCTGGCCGGTCGCATGGTCGTCACAGAAATTGCTCCGTTCTGATTGTCCACGGTAATTCGCCCCCCCACAGTGTCCAGCGTAACGCCGGCGAATGAAGTGTTCACTCTGACTTCACCTTTAACGTTTCGTGCGGTCACGGAACCATTGCTGTTTTCCGCTGTTAGGCTCCCATTAATGCCTTCGGCCAGCACACTGCCGAAACTCGTCTTCGCAAATGCGTCTCCGCCAATGTCGGTGAGTGTAATTCCGCCGTTACCCGTAACCGCGCGAATTCCTTTTGGGATATTGGAAGCCTCGATAGCGCCAAAAGAAGACTTAAGCGTCACACTCCCACGCGCATCGCGCACTAGCACTTTGCCGTTGGAGGTTTCCGCGTCAAGCGCTCCGCTGATGGTGTCCAGCTCGATGTTGCCGAAGGAATCGCGAATCGTCACGGAAGCGCCCAGAGCCGACCTCCCGTTAACCCGTGCGTTGTTGGTGACGCAATTCACGCGGCCGCGCACGTCGGAAAAAGTGACGTTGCCAAAACTGTTGGTGATGTCTGCGGAACCGCCAATATTGGAGAATTCGACGTTGCCATTGTTGTCGCGGACCAGGAGGTCGCCGCGAATGTTGCGCGCCTCCACACTTCCGAAAGAAGTCGTGATGCTCGCCGAGGCGGCTTCAATCAACGAAACCGTCCCGTTGCCTCCGTTGACGGTCGCCGCGCCTTGAATGTTCCGCGTGGTGATGCTTCCAAACCGGTTGTGAACTTCAAGTGTGCCCTTTACGTCGGCAGCCTGCACCGAACCGTTGTTGTCATTGATGGTCACATTTCCCGCGGCGCCCGCGAGCTCGATGCTCCCGAATGAGTTGTACAGCCGGGCTCCGCCGGTATCGCGGACCATAAGCGACCCATGGCTATTCTCAATGTCCATTGCACCGTGAATGCGGCCGGCGTCCACGCTACCGAAGCTGTTGCGGACGTTCAGCGGAGCGTCCGAGGGCATCGCGATGTCGTAGTTGACCGAGTAAGAAGGACTCTTGCCAAGGCGGATGAATAAATGCTTTTCTTCCTCAGGGTAATTCGTCTTGATGCGCACGCCTTCTCCCGTCTGCTGCACATCAATCTGAATTTTTTGCGCGAAGGATTCCGCCTCGTCGCGCGTGCTGGCTTGCACGCGAATCGTCGCTGAGATTTTCACCTCCCTGCCGGGCTCGCCGTGGAGACGGACCTCGCCAAACTTGTGCTCGACGCGCACGGACTGCCCGGCGCCCAGCGTCACGCTCTTCTGAAAATCTTTCGTGACCTGCTCCTGAGCATTTGCGCCAAACATCGGCTCACCCGCGAGGAGCACGGAGAGCATGCCCGCAACTGGTGCGAGACGCAACAGTCCTCTCCGAAAAATGGACTGGGTGCGATTCATCGTTGTCTTGCCTCCAAGACTTCTTCCAGCGTGCGCTGCTTCTCCTGGTACATGGCCAGCAGTTGATAGCGCAGTTGCGCGTTCGAGGGATTCAATCCGGCTTGTGCCCGCAGATCCGCGATGGCGCTATCCAGCACTAGCAATTTCTCGCGGTAATTTGCGAGCAGTGGCGTCGCGGGATTGTCGAGTTGCGGCTTGGCCTCAGCGGCGAGCTTGTCAATCGCCCGCTCGTAGGCAGTTTCCGCGCTTTCCACTTCCTTGAGGGCTTTGCTTTTTAAGAGAGATTGGTCATCGGGATTTGGCTCAACAAAGCGCTGGCGATGTAAGATCCAGCCTCCTGAAACCGTCAGAATCAGAACGAGCGCGCCCGCCAGAGCCGTTTGCCATCCCAGCGAGATCTCAGGTAAGAACGAGAACCAACGGCGCAGCCCGGCACGTTGCGCTTTTTTCGTCGTTTCTTCCTCCAGCGCGCGTTCGATCCGTGGCCAAAACGAAGGACTATCCGAAGAATCGCGCAACTCTTCCGCTGCGACACTCAACGACTTCCAGGCGCGAACCTCTTCTTTACACACCGGGCAGGAGGCGGCATGTGCCTCAAGTGCCGCCCATTCGGCGGACGTGCCGTCCTCAAAAATCCTATCTCGATCGTTACAAGTGACATTCATCGCGGTTCACCGTGCCTACGCTGCGCTGCCGTGCGGCGGTTCCAGCATTTGGCGAAGACTTTTCTTCGCTTGAAAAAGCGTGTTCTTTGAAGCTGTCTCCGTCATCTCCAGCATCCCTGCAATCTCCGCATGACGAAAGCCTTCGACTTCGTATAACAGAAAAACATCGCGCTGGTGTTGCGTGAGCTCGGCCAGTGCGCGCTCCAGCGCCATGTGGAGTGTTGGGTGTGCTCCAGGCGCGCGCGGCTCAATTCCGGGTGACTCCTTGGAATCCTCGTTCGCGACTTCTTTCTTCCGCAACCGGCTGCGCCGAGCGTCGTAGCAGGTGTTAATGAGGATCCGGTACGTCCAGGTGACAAAACTCGATTGCCCACGAAAACCGGCGATACTGCGATGGATTTTCAAAAACGTCTCCTGCACGGCGTCTTCAGCGTCAACGGGATTGCCAAGAAGATTCCGCGCCAGGTTCTTCATGCGCGCGCCATGTATCGCATACAGACGTTCGTAAGCGCGCAGGTCGCCGGACCGGCAGGCAGCAGCCAGTGCGGCATCCTCGCTCTGCGCACCCTCGGCGGCTAGGTTGGGGCCGCCGACAAAGTGCTCGGAAGGTTCCACTCGCGTCCCCCATTCGCGCGGCACGGAAGAGATTCTAGCCTTCCAAGGCAGCGCAAGTCCCATTGTTCCCATTGCTGCCTCCTGAGGTATAGACGACAGGGAATGGTCAAATGTCAGGCATGTCCGCCAAAGGACGCTTGTGTCGGCAAACCCTTAGTTTCCGGCTGCCATCGATGATTTCCTTGACTTCTTCTACTGTCCTGATACCCTAGTTCGTAGGTAAACCTGCGTTATTTCCGCCCTGCCCGCCTGCTCCTGTTTCTGTGCCTAATGTTTTGGCACCTTGAAGACCCTTAGGAGAAAGGGGATTTGCTACAACGTAACTCCCTGTAAAATCAACACTTGCAGGAGTGCCCGCAAATGTTGATTCTAAACGACTTACATTAACACTAAGTTCTTTAGATGCAACATTTACAAGAAACTGGGGGGGAGGTCAGGCATTGCGTTTGGTCACAAAACGCCACGGGCGAGGGCAGTCTTCCACAGATCACATGGACCACTGACCGAATGACCGGTGCCGGGAAGGAAACGCCTGTCACAAATGCCCAAAGACTCCAACCATCGAATTCTGTATGATTTATCGAAAGCAGGGTGCCCGTCGATTCGCAGCTGATTTCTAAGCGGGGGAATGGGTCCAACCAGCCACCTCATCCCTTTCACCCTAAGGGTGCCCCTTTGGAGGTGTGAAGTGATCAAGTCTCAAGCCCATCGAAACCTCTGGCTTGTCTTGGCAGGGGCGGCCGTTTTAGCCGTAGCCGGCTGCTCGGACAAGGCCACTAACGAAACAGCTAGCGCTCCCCGGAAGCCCGCGGCAGCAAAACCTGCGGCTGCAAAGCCTGCCGTCGTGGCCAAAGCACCGGAGCCGGCAACGATGATCACCTTGCCGAAAGGCACGGCGATCAGCGCGGCGGCCAGGCAAACGCTAGCCACCGACAAGAACAAGGTCGGTGACACCTTTGCCGCCAGCCTCACCGAGCCGATCCAGGTGGATGGAAAGACGGTGATTCCCAAGGGTACCCAAGTCACCTGTCGCATAGTCAAGGTCAGAAAGAACGAACTGAAGGTGACGCTCGCTTCGGTGGTCATCCACGGGAAATCTTACCCGCTGGACTCCAATTCAATCACCGGACCGAAAACCCATGCCAAGAACGCCGACAAGTCCAAGGCGAACAAGGACGTAACCCTGCTCGCTGCCAAGAGCAAGTTGACGTTCAAGCTCGCCAAGCCGGCAACCATCCCCCTCAAGGGATAATCGGATAATTGCTAACCCCGGGCCCGGCCAACAAAAGTTGGCTGCGGTTCGGGGTTTTTCGTTCAATCCAGTAGCGAGCGGCACAGACTGAACTTCGGCTCCTGAAGAAACTGTTTTGCCGGGAGGCAGTTTCTGTTCATAACCACGTGAACTGCCGCGATGGCATCCGGTGGTTCCCTCCCATTACATATCTGATAAGCGTGGCTCAAAATTCTCTACGAACGCATATGTGAGCAACGCACCTAAGAGAAACAGTGCAATCAGGATTTCCACGAGGTTCCATACCCGGAGCGACAGAGCAATCCTTAGTACCGGCGGCTTCTCCCGTTCGAGCTTCAGCGAAAGAATAGATCGTGCGTTCAGCGCGAATGCGATTGCCAAAGTCCCGAGGATGAGAATGGGGCTATTGAAGAATTGCAAGCCAGGAGTGTCGTACCGCAGGCCGGACATCGTAATGAAATAAGTCGGTACCATCAACAGAAAAACCCCTACAATGTCGTTAGCACATGATATGTCCGCTTGATTAGCATGTGAAATGTCCGCTTTTGAGAGGCGGCTGGGTGTAGACCGCATTCCGGGAGGTTGCCGGGATGGTTTACACCAGGGTCGCCATGGAGCGGG
>Ga0209470_1000070_pt1 | contig 67784 bp, 65 predicted proteins | sample GraSoiAngelo_125_FD_185882 | JGI IMG/M metagenome (GOLD analysis project Ga0209470, IMG submission 185882) | Grasslands soil microbial communities from the Angelo Coastal Reserve, California, USA - 14_0927_05_40cm (SPAdes) (version 2) | ecosystem: Environmental > Terrestrial > Soil > Grasslands ... | reverse complement strand
TGCTCGCCGGTTGCTGGATGATTCCATGCAATGGCGGACGTCAGATAAATTCGCGAAGCGATACCTGCTGTGGCCGCCACAATCAACAATCGAACCGCCGCGTTCGGCGGCACATCTAATTGTTCCTCCAACACGCGCGTCGCGGCGTCCATGTAATAGAGCGTTGTGGAATAGAGGCAAAGATAGCCGGCTTGGATAATGAGAAGCAGCCGCCGCGCCCGCCCGGGAGCCATGACGTAAGCTGTTTCGCCGAAGAGATCGGAGATCTTCTTTTCCACCCGAAACGTTCCATCGCGTTTTCGAGTTTCCTCTAGCGCAGATGACAGCGCCGCCTCCACTTCGCTTAGCGTTTGGAATCGATTCGCAGGGTCTTTTTCAAGACATCGCATGATGGCTTTTTCCAGACTGGCTGGCAGGAGCGGTTCCAGGCTACGAGGACCCGGCGGCGTTTCGCGAATCTGCTTGAGGGCAACGGCTATGGGCGTGTCGCCGCTAAAGGCCATATGTCCGGTGAAGACCTCATACATCAGCAGACCCAACGAATAAATGTCGGACCGCATATCGATCGGCCGACCCTCGGCCTGTTCCGGCGACATATACGCAGGTGTGCCGGATAACGCTGTTGTCGTCGTTGTTGAGGCGACGCGAGCGATCCCAAAGTCCATAATCTTTACGTCGCCTGTTTCATCCAACATGATGTTTTCGGGCTTGAGATCCCCGTGGATGATTCCTTGCGCGTGAGCCTCGCGCAACCCCTCGCAAATCTGGCGGATCAGTTCAACACCCTTCCTGATGGACAGCGCACGAAGGCGCGTCAATACGCGGCGAAGACTCTCGCCCGCGACGAATTCCATTGAAATGTAAGTAAGATCCCCGGATCGATTGATGTCGTAAATCCTGCAGACATTCTTGTGGGTAACACGGCGGGAAAGCTTCAACTCCGTTTTGAAACGATCGATCATCTTCTGATCGGTAGCGATGTCGGAGTGAAGAATCTTGACCGCGATAATCTCGTCCGCCTCGTGATCATGGACTCGATAAACGGTTCCCATTCCGCCCCTGCCCGTTTCTCCAAGCACTGTGTAGCGGTGGCCGAGTGAGGGCAGATTTTTGTACGCCAGCGATTCCGCTTCGAGTTCGATCGCGGGACGCTCCAGGAAATCCGTCGTCCGGCTAGTGGCGAGTAGCGATTCCACATCCCGTCGAGTATCGGCATCTCCCCGGCAAGCCTCATCCAGGAAAGCGTCTCGGCTCTCGGAATCGCGTTCCAAAGCGGCATGGTAAATCGATTCGATTTTTTTCCACCGTTCAGGAGTCATGCACTTACCCGCGTATCGTACAGCAAGTCCCTCAATGACAATTGAACATTGAACAGTGAACAATTTTTCGGAAATGTTCATTGTTCACTGTTCAATAGTCAATTGTCATTTGGGTTCAGAAATGTTGCCAGCCCTGAGGCCTTAGCACGGATTCCTGAGTTCCAGCGATGAGGAAGACCTGGTTTTCCACTTCGGAGCCGATGATCTCGCCGATCCGTCTTAGAGGCACATTCATCCTCACCTCTGCGAGATCATGCGGCGACGCAACGATCAGCTCATACTCTTCGCCGCCATGCAGGATGTGATCATCCCCCGCTCCCGGCCACCCCGGCAGTCGGTCCTTGTAGATGCGGGCGGAAACCTTCGATTCCTCCACGATGTGTGTGAGATCGGTGGAAAGTCCGTCACTGATGTCGATCATCGCCTGGGCGCGCTCCAAAAGCGCAGCGCCCAGCTTGTGCCGCGGTTCAGGATAAAGATGTCTGCGGACGGCCGGATTTTTCAGATCGCCCGATCTCAAGCATTCGAGACCAAGAGCGGAACCGCCGAGTTGTCCGCTAACGTAGATCGAATCGCCTGGTCTGGCGCCGGACCGGCGAATTGCCTTGCCGGAGGGAACACTGCCGATCATGGAAACGTCGACGAAAATGCGATCGGAGGATGACGAATCGCCTCCGATGAGAGAAAGCTTGAAGTCACTGCACGCCAGGGCGACACCGTCGAGGAAGGAATCGACCCAGGCGCCATCCAAATCGTCCGGCGCTGCGAGTGAGATCAGGAAATAAAGCGGGGTGCCTCCCATAGCGCCCACATCGCTGACATTCGCGGCGACGGATTTGTAGCCGATCGAATCCGGCGGATCGAGATCACGAATGAAATGCGTATTCTCGGCGAGCAGGTCGGAACAGAAAACCAGGGATTGGCCGGCAGGAACATCAAAAACGGCGGCGTCGTCGCCAATGGGAACAACGATGGGCGCTTTGAATCGTTCGCGAATTTTTCGAATGAGGCCGCTCTCGCCGAGATCTTCGAGCTTCACACCGTAGCCTCGGCGCCTTTCGGCAGACGCCTCGGCCCTCGCCGGGGCAAGGCGTTTGGAGGCTTTTTCTCTTCAAGCAGCGCTGCTTTGAAGACGCTCTGGATGTCGTCGACGAAGATGAATTTCATCTCATTGCGGATGGTTTCGTTCACATCTTCGAGATCACGTTTATTCAATGCCGGCAGAATTATCGTGTCGATCTTGGCACGGCGCGCTGCCAGGACTTTCTCTTTGATACCTCCGACGGGAAGTACCTCGCCGCGCAGTGTAATTTCGCCCGTCATCGCGATTTTTCGATGGACCGCTTTCTGGGTCAGCAGCGACAGGATCGCCGTTGCCATCGTGACACCGGCCGACGGACCATCTTTAGGGATTGCGCCTTCGGGCACGTGGACGTGAATGTCGTGCTTCGAGAAGAAGTCGTCGCTGATTCCAAACTCTTTCGCGTGCGAACGCGCGTAGCTGAGTGCCGCTTGAGCCGACTCCTTCATGACATCGCCGAGTTGTCCGGTCAGCGTCAGACCGCCGCGGCCCCTCATTGCTGTGGCTTCGACGAAAAGCACATCGCCGCCGACGGGTGTCCATGCCAGGCCCGTAGCGACTCCGACCTGATCGCGCTTCAGCAGCTCTTCCTGGAAAATTTTGGGACGCCCGAGGAATTGGTCCAGATTGTCGGTATGAATTTTCCGGGTCTTCTTTTCGCCGAGGGCAACCTGTTTGGCGACCTTGCGGCAGGCCGCAGCGATTTCGCGTTCCAGGTTCCGTAATCCTGCTTCCTGTGTGTACAGATTGATAATGGTGCGGAGCCCTTCATCCGTAAATTGGATCTGCTCGTTCTTTAGACCGTGCGCTGCGGTCTGTTTCGGAATCAAGTGGCGCTTCGCGATTTCGATTTTCTCCTCTTCCGTGTAGCCGCTGAGCTGGATGATCTCCATGCGATCGCGAAACGCCGGCTGTATCGGATCCAGCATGTTCGCGGTTGTAATGAACATCACGTTCGAGAGATCGAAGGGCACGCCAAGATAGTTATCTCTGAAGGCGAAGTTTTGCTCCGGGTCGAGAACTTCGAGTAATGCCGATGAAGGATCGCCGCGGAAATCCGCTCCGATTTTATCGACCTCGTCCATCATGAAAACGGGATTGTTGGTGCCGGCCTGATGAATGCTTTGGATGATTCGTCCCGGCATGGCGCCGACGTAGGTCCGGCGATGGCCGCGGATCTCCGCTTCATCATGCACACCGCCGAGGCTGATTCGAACAAATTTGCGGCCCAAAGCGCGAGCGATGGATTTTCCGAGTGAAGTCTTGCCAACACCCGGCGGGCCGACAAAGCACAGGATTGGTCCTTTCGTGTCCTTCTTCAGCTTGCGCACGGCGAGATGCTCGACAATTCGCTCTTTGATTTTCTCAAGACCGTAATGATCTTCATCCAGAATCTTCTGGGCCTTCTTCAGGTCGAGATTGTCTTTCGTGGATTTCAACCATGGCAGCGAAACCATCCAATCCAGATAATTGCGCAGCGTGGCGGTTTCGGCCGCATCCGGATGCATACGCTCCAGCCGTCCGAGTTGCCGTTCAGCTTCTTCGGTCATCTCGGACGGCATTTTGGCCTTTTTGATTTTCCTGCGGTACTGCTCGATCTCCTCCTGCAGTTCATTTCCTTCACCCAATTCCTGTTGGATCGCTTTCATCTGCTGGCGAAGGTAGAATTCGCGCTGGCTCTTATCCATCTCGCCACGGGCTTGCGTGTTGATGTCGTTTTGAATTTCGAGGACTCCGATTTCTTTCGCCATCAACTCGTGAACACGCCGCAGACGCGCCACAGGATCCAGCACCTCGAGGACCTCCTGCGCTTTATCGATTTTCAAATCGAGATTGGAGGCCACGAGATCCGAGAGCCGGCCGGGATCATCGATTTGGGTTGCGATCGCCACGAGGTCTTGTGAAATGTTTTTCCCGAGCGACACCATCTTTTCCAAAGATGACTTGACGTTGCGGATGAGAGCTTCGAGTTCCGGTGAATCCGGTACGACTTGGGGTTCCGTCTTCGGCGCGACCTTAGCAGTGATATACGGTTTGGAGTCTTCGAAATACTCCACCTTGGCTCGCGAGAAGCCTTGAACCAGGATTCGCACACGGCCGTCGGGCAGCTTCAGCATTCGCAGGATCACCGAAACGGTCCCGAAATCGTGCAGATCCTCCGCCTTCGGATCATCGACGTTGGCGTTTTTCTGCGACACCAGCAGAATCATCCGGTTTTCGGAAAGAGCTTGATCCACTGCCTTCGCCGAACGATCGCGGTTCACAAATAACGGCACGATCATGTAGGGGAAAACGACGATGTCCGGGAGCGGCAATACCGGGAGAACGTCCGGAATACTAACTTGTTGTTGTTCAGGACCTTGATCTGCTTTGACCAATTCCATGCTCATAATCTATATGCCTAAACAGTCCTGATGCACGGCGCGAGCACCGATGCGAGGGAATTTGAAATTGGACGAATCCTGCATCTTAAATCCGAGATCCGAAATCTGTAATTGGACGTCCAATCCGAAATTTCGGATTTCGGATTGGAGATGGTCTTTTGTCCGATTTCACAATTTCCCTCACAGGATCGGAATATTCACCACCTCTGGCTTAGACTTCGGCAGGTGGATTTTCATGAGTCCGTCTTTTAATTCTGCTTTGGCCTGCGTGTAATCGACTGCCAGATTGATTGAGATTTCGCGGCGGAAGGGACCATAGGTCCGTTCGAGGCACAGGTATTTCGCGACCCCATGATCAGGGGGCGTTTGCCGCTTCAAGCCGGAAATGATCAGAACTCCATCGTTCCAGGCCAATTGGATATCCGAGCGATGCACTCCGGGCATTTCGACAATGATGACAATTTCGTCAGTTCGCTCGCAGACATCGACGGTGGGCGTCCAGGTTGCTCCTTCCCGTGCTTCTCGAGCGAATTCGAAATACATGAAAAACTATTCCCGGCTTTTCAGGAGATCTTTCAGTTCCGTCATGAATTCCTGGACATCCTTGAAGTCCAGGTAGACGGACGCGAATCGAACGTACGCGACTTTATCGAGATTCTTCAGTTCATTCATAATCATCTCACCAAGGCTCCGGGTATTGACCTCTCGTTCGCTCGATTCTTGGACCATCGCTTCGGCTTTGTCGGCGATCGTTTCGAGTTGAATCATCGAAACCGGGCGTTTTTCGCACGCCTTCAGCAAACCAGCCAGAACCTTTTGCCTGTCGAATCGTTCCCGTCGCCCATCCTTCTTGACGGCCATATAGGGTATTTCGTCGATCCGCTCGTAACTGGTGAAGCGCCTCTGGCATGCGAGGCATTGCCGCCGCCGGCGGATCGCCTCGCCTTCCTTACTTTCCCGCGAATCAACGACCTTATCCTGAAGATGGCCGCAGAACGGACATTTCATTATATTATTCCACCGGTACGGCTCTGAGATCCTTCAACGACAGCCCATGAGATAGCATATAGAGCCCCCCGGCCAGAACAGTCGGGACGTAGCTTGAAACCCACGCCACCAGCGATGTTGCGATTGCTTTCTCGGCGGGCACAATGAAGAACGTAGTCATGCAGAAGACATATCCCGCTTGAAAACCCCCTCCGATGCCCGGGACTTGCGCGACCGATCCGATTGCTGCGCCGACCATGACCAAAGTTGCGGCTGAAACCGAGAAACGAAAATTCATTCCTAGCAGCATGAACCAAAACTGCAGGACGATGATGATCCAGACCAGAACGGAATGTGCGATCACCAGTCCGAAGCTGCGTCCGCGATCGAGGAACGACAAGCCTTGCGAGAAACTTTTTAACAATGAGGCGAGCCGCGCGATGTGTACGTAGCGGACGATGCGTTCCACATTCGCTCGGAAAAAAAACAGCACGACCAGGACGGCAATCGAGCCGGCAACCATCATCCATGCCGCGTTTTTCATGAGCGTCACCGTATGCTCGGCTGCCGAAGGGAGCTCGACCAATAGTAATGCCCATCCAAACAAGGCGATGATCATGAGCGTGTCGAGAAAACGCTCTACGATGATGGTTGCAACCGATGCCGAGAGTGGAATCTGTTCGCATCGCGTAAGCCAAAGTGGCCGCACGAGCTCGCCCGCTCGTCCAATCAGGTATATGGCTGAAAATCCCAAAACATTGCTGCTGATCAGCGGTCCCATGCGGATGGATTTCAAAGGGTTCAGCAATACCTTCCATCGAAAGGCGCGAGCCACATACGTCAGCAGGGTTGCAGCAATCGATGCTGTGAGCCAGCCCGGTTGAACATTCCACAAGCTCGACACAAACAACGACCAATCAAAATCCCAGCCTGCAAGGCGATACAATGCGACGACTACAATTGCCGACAAGATCAATAATAACAACAACTTCCGGTTCATAACTGCGCGATTATCTCAGAAAGGTAACAATAATTTGAAACTTTTATTCGCCCGGCCTCGTTATAAATATATTTTCAAGCTCAGTCGCAACACACTCGGGATCGAAAGGAGGGCAAATGAGATCTCCCCGGGGTACCGGAGCAATCTTCTGGGGCCTGACGTTGACGGCGATCGGGGCGCTGCTGCTCTTACGAAATTTGGGGTACCGCATTCCGATATGGGGGTATGTTGCACGTTATTGGCCTGCTCTGCTGATCGGTTGGGGTTTGTTGAAAATCGTCGATTACTATCGGCTCAGGAATGCAGGCGACAATCAGCCGCTGTTCTCCGGCAGGGAGGTTGCCTTACTCATCTTTGTGATCTTCGCAGGAACCGCGGTAACGACCGCGGCGAATATGAGCTCTGATCTCGGCAATATTTTTGAAATTGGTGATATCGATCTATGGGACATCACTGGAAATAACTTCACCTTTGACGAACACCGCGAGACGCCAGTGCCGTCGGGTTCGAATATCGAAATCGTGAATTTCTACGGGAATGTCGAGGTGCGTCCTTCCGACTCCGATCGCGTCGTTCTCGATGTAAAGAAAACGGTTCGCGCATCGAACAAGGAAGAAGCCGAGCGGCTTTCCAAGGACTTCACATTTTCAATCAGCAACATCGGTAGCGGATACCGAATCGCGTCGAATCGAGAGAGCGGCGTGGAGTTTGGGGGCATTCCGCGCCAGCGATATAAAAGCTCTCTAACGATTCAGGTGCCCAAACGTTCCGCGCTTCGGCTCAACAATCGTAACGGCAAGGTTAGCATTCAGGCTGTGGACGGAACTCAGGAAGTGTCGAATCGCTACGGACAGGTGGACGTGCGGAATATTACCGGGACTGTACAGGTCGAGAATCGGAACGGGAGCGTCCGCGTCCAAGATGTGCGTGGGGATGTTTCCGTCAAAAGCCGCAACGGCGATTTATTCATGTCGCTGGTGAGCCCACCCCAGAACGATATTCAAATTTCCAGCCGTTACGGTAATGTCACTGTGGAGCTTCCTTCAAATTCTTCCTTCAGCATCGATGCCCGCACCGAATTTGGCGAAATCCGTTCGGAGTTCCAAGGACTCAATATGGCTGCGTCGAACCGTGAACGCTACCTGAACGGACGAGTGGGAGCCGGTGGACCGCAGATCATGATTGCAGTTGGCAACGGCACGATTCACCTCGGCCGGAAGGGATAAATCGTCCGGTGCCGATCAATCGCATTTATCTCGTTGGCTTCATGGGGTCGGGAAAAACCACGGTTGGGCGGCGCCTGGCAAAAAAACTCGGCTGGAAATTCATCGACCTCGATGAGGAAATCGAGCATCGCGAAGCGCGCACCATAGCCGATATCTTTCGCGAAAGCGGCGAAGCCCACTTCAGGCAGCTCGAACGCCACACATTGAAACGGATTTCATCTTTGAAACACGCCGTCATCGCTCTCGGAGGTGGAGCATTTCTCGATCCGGAAAACCGCTCGATTGCCGAATCCACAGGTTTGACGGTTTGGCTTAAAGTGTCTTTCGCGAATGTTGGCCATCGTGTGAAAATCGACGGTACACGGCCTAAGTTCACCAGCAAAGAACAGGCGGAAAAACTCTATCTAAGCCGGGACTCCTATTACTCGCTGGCGCAACTTCACGTCTCGACGGATAATGGCACCCCCGAAACGATTGCAGACGAGATCGTAGAGGCCATTCGGAAGTCATGAACGTTTTTCTTACATTGCTTTTATTACTTGCGCCGGTAAAGGTCGAGCAGGGCCGCTTCACGATTTTTAAGGATGGCAAGAGGATGGGAACTGAGGAATTCTCGGTGGCCAGGCGCGGATCCGGATATGTTGTCGAAGGCAAGACGACCATTGGGAATGACGTCATTTCCAGTCAAATGGAATTGGATGAGAAACTCGCCGTAACCTCATATCGGGCCTCCAGCCCCGAGGGATCCATCCAGGTAAAAGTGACGCCTCCAGTCAGCGAGCTGCAGTCGATAGTTCAGGGAGAGACATCGACGGCAGACTTCAGATTTCCCGAAGGCGGGGTCATCCTCGACAACAATTTCTTTCATCACTACCTGATCTTGCTGTATCGCGTCCAAGTGGGCCAGAGTTCGTTTTCCATCTTTGTACCGCACGACCTCAGGGTGGGGGCGGCCACGGTGCGCCCAGCCGGCCCACGCACCTACAACTTGGACGTTGGGGAAGTGAAGCTGCAAGCTACAATAGACGCTGACGGCAGCCTCATGAAACTGGCCGTACCGGCGGCAAATGTGGTTGTCCAGCGGTAAACTGTAGGGGCGGTCTGTGACCGCCCCGGAGGTCGGCGGTCATAGACCGCCGCTACAAGTCCATGGATATTACCGATTATGGAGCAATAGGTCAGATCGCAGTGGCTTTCGCCGCCGGACTGGTCTCATTCTTGTCGCCCTGTGTGTTACCCCTCGTCCCCGGTTATATATCCATCATTTCGGGGTCCTCGCTGGATCAGCTCAAGGCCCGCGAGAAGGACGCTTCGCTTCTCCGAACAGTGTTGTTGAATTCGGTCATGTTCATTGTTGGCTTTTCGCTGACGTTCATCCTACTGGGCGCCTCGGCGACATGGATCGGACAGGTCCTCGTCTCACGGATGCAATTACTGGGCAGGATTGCTGGACTGATTCTCATTGTGTTCGGCATTCATCTGCTCGGCATTGTCAAGATCAACGCGCTCTACCAGGACAAACGCTTTCATAACATCGAAAAGCCACGCGGAATTGCGGGCGCATTTGTGTTGGGTTTGGCGTTTGCGTTCGGCTGGACGCCCTGCATCGGCCCCATCCTGGCAGGTATTCTGACCATTGCCAGCACGAAACAGACGGTCACCGATGGGATGTTTTTATTGGCCGTATATTCAGCCGGTCTCGGAATTCCGTTTCTCTTGACCAGCCTCGCTCTGAACAAATTCCTATCTTTCTATGGCCGGTTCAAAAAGCACTTCCATGCAGTGGAAGTTGCGAGCGGCGCTCTGGTCATTGCCGTCGGCTTGCTGATGGTCACGGGCAGTCTCTCTCGCCTCGCCACCTGGTTTTCATTCCTGAATCGTTTCGCGCTCTGAGGGCCGTTGCCGTTGCCTCCAGAATCCGGTGTGATCGACCCCTTCGCTCGAGCCCGCCTGCTGCTGAGGTCATTCTCCCCCTTATGAGGGGGAGACGCGCCGAAGGCGCCGAAGGGGATCGCTCACAGTACTTTTGAGGCAAAGTAGGCCCTTATTTCGCCACCACGGGTAGAGCGATGAAACTGCTGTGATAGACGCGCTGCGTTGCTTTGACGTAGTCGGATGATTTCGCGAAGAAAATATTCGGCACGAAAGTCTGAGGGTTGCGGTCATAGAGCGGGAACCAGCTGGATTGAATCTGAACCATGACACGGTGCCCCGGCCGGAATACGTGATTTGCGTTTGGAAGAACGAATTTATAAGTCAACGGGACATTCGGCCTCAACGCTTTCGGTTGTTCGAAACTTTCCCGGTAGCGGCCCCGAAAGATGTCCATCGCGATCCCCAATTGATACCCGCTCATTTCTTCCTGACTCGGAACTTCGTCGGGATAGACGTCGATCACTTTGACAACCCAGTCGCTATCTGTACCGCTCGTCGAAGCAACGAGATTTGCCATTGGCGCTCCAGCGATGTGCAGCGGCGCCGTCAATGGCGCTGTCATGTAGGTAAGAACATCGGTACGATCGGCGAATGCCCGTTGGTCGGTGACCAGCCAGCGTCTCCACGCATCCGAGTCTCCAACACGAACGGGACGGGGAATATAGGGGACAGGCTTGGCGGGATCGGAAACGTATTCGTCATAGCCGCTCGCGCCCTCCTTTGAGGCTGCGGGAGCGCTGAAGGAGAGTCCAAAACCCGGAGTGAGATAGAGCGGCTTGGACTTCACTGCACATCCGGCGTCGCACGCCTGCGGCCACGACTTGAAACGATCCCAGTGGTTCTCGCCCGTGTTGTAGATGAATACCGGCGGCGTATCGGCCTTCGGCGCTACATCCTTCAGGTATTGATCGAAGAACGGTTTGAGCACATCGCGGCGGAATTGGAGCGCGGTGTCGCCGTCCCATTTCAGAGGTCCCAGAGTCGTGCCATTGTAGTTCACACCGCTATGGCGCCACGGGCCCATGACCAGGAAGTTCCTTGTATTTCCGGCGTCCTTCGATTCGGTGGCCAGATAGCAGTGAATAGCGCCCCACATGTCTTCCTGATCCCACAATCCTTGAATCCACATAGTGGGGACCTTCAGGGGCTGCGCAGCCATGATTTTGTCGAGGGCTTGCGCCTGCCAAAACATGTCGTAGGCGGGGTGCTCAGACGTCTTGCGCCACCATGGCAGTTGATCGAGGCCTGCCGAGCGGGCAAAATCACCAGCAGATCCAGCGCGCCGGAAGTTTTCGTAATCGTCCCGTGTTTCCCGGACGATGGAGTTGCCATCACTTTTGACTGTGGTTTGATCGGTAAAGTAATCGAAGTTCACCTGGCGGAATGCGCCAAAATGAAACCAGTCGTCTCCCATCCAACCGTCGACCATGGGACTCATTGGCGCAGCGACCTTTAATGCTGGATGCGGATTGACCAGCGCCATGACGACGGTGAATCCCTCATACGAGCTTCCCAGCATGCCGATCTTGCCATTGGATTCCGGCACATTTTTCACGAGCCACTCGATCGTGTCGTATGCGTCGGTCGAGTGATCCACCATGGTCGCGTTGAGAGGACCTCTCAATGGCCGGGTCATCACGTATTCTCCTTCCGACCCATACTTGCCGCGAACATCCTGAAATACCCGGATATAGCCGTCCGCAGCAAACACCTCATCGCCTTCCGGCAGAATGGCAAGCATGCGCGGGGATTGAATTCGTTCCGTACGCCTGCTGGCGTTGTAGGGTGTGCGGGTCATGATCATCGGCGCGTTCCTGGCGCCTTTCGGAACAACGATGACCGTATGCAGCTTGACGCCGTCGCGCATCGGAATCATGACTTCGCGTTTGACATGGTCGTAGGACCCCGTTGGCGTTTCGAATTTCGGTGGAATGTCGGGCGTCAGCGGAGAGATTTGCGCCTGAATGACTGCGGCGCCCACCAGCAATATGGCGGCGAGCAAGCACTGCCGAATGGTTGTGGAGAGCATGAAAAATTCTAACCCGCTTCCGGGAAACCCGCTACGGTTGGGGAAATCTCTTGACATAAAATCGTCCACTCCCTAAAACGGTGTCAGCGATCGGCACAATGACGTGCTAATTTGACAACGAAGTCCTCAGAACAGCGCGTTTGAGGACATTTTTGTTTGGGTGGCGGAGGCAAGGGTCCTTTATGGTTTTGATCAGGGTTCAGTACGATGCATACAACCGTCAGTTTAAACTTCTGGACCGGGAGCTGGTAGGCGCGCTTGAAGATGGAGAGACGTATGTGCTGATCGCGGACCTCTCGGTTGAAGATTTCAGACGAACCGCTGCTCCGGATATTCATTCGAAACTTGAAGAGGCGTACTCACCACTGAGCCTGGTACCATCTGGGCTCTCGTGATCTAGGCCATTAATCATCAGCCATCAATCAATTTTCATTTCTCATTTGGATCTTTCTTGATTCAGTCGCAGGTTCGTCGAGAAGAGGAATAGGCTTCGGAACCTGAAGTGCACTTCCTTAAGGTAGGTGTTGCCGATGAGCCCAAATGTTTACGGCATAAATCCTACCGGCACAATCGATTTACTCAAGAAAAGAGCCGCCCTGATCAAGCAGGGCCGCAAGCCGGCAGACGGCCGAAAAGTGGCGCTCATCGTTGAAGGTGGGGCGATGCGCGGCGTGATTTCCTGCGCCGCTTTGATGGGACTCGAAGAGCTCGGAATGACGGAAGCCTTCGATGAGGTCTATGGCGCCTCCGCAGGTGCGGTGAACGCGGCATATTTCCTCGCCCGGCAAGCCGCCTACGCGACGACACTCTATTATCAGAAAATCAACAACACGCGCTTCATCCGCCGGTTTTGGCAGCGGAAGATTGTGGACATCGACGGTCTGTTCGATTCGATTGTTGCTGGCAAGCAACCGTTGCAGGTCGACAAGGTGCTCTCCGCCCGATCGCAATTCTTCATCACCATCGCCGATGCTTGCACGGGCGAAGCTTTCCTCAGCCACGCGCAAACAAGCCAAACGCCGCTCTTGACACAACTGAAAGCGAGCGTCGCAATGCCGCTCTTATACAACTGTCTCATCACCGTCGATGGCCGCCAGTGTTTTGATGGCGGATTGATCAATCCCCTGCCGATTGTGGAGGCGATCGAGTCGGGTTCGACCGATCTTCTCATATTGCTCACTCGACCGCCGAGCTTTCGCGACCGTCCACCAGGCCGCCTGGAACAACACATCTTCAACTTGCTGTGCGCGCGAGGCAATTCCCGACTATTGAGAGTCTTTTGCAACACGTACACTCGTGAGAATGCCCTTCGCGACATCGCTCTTGGGCGGCAGGTGATTCCCGATGGGATCCGAATCGCGACCCTTTGCCCCGAAGAAAACGAACCCCATGTCGAACGCACCACGCGAAACGCTCAGCTCTTGAAATCCGCCGCGATCGCGAGCGCCACGCGGACGCTTACGGCGTTTGGACATGAGGTGGCAGATTTCATCGAAGTGTTGCGGCCATTGCCCGCGATCGCTTCAGAGATAGAATCGATCGGTTCCGAACCGGACGACTCTACACTCGCCGCCGCGTAGAATCTACGTCATCGTTTTGAGTGCTGCGGCTTCGTTGTTGAACACCTCGAAAACGGTAAGGAGCTTCGTGATTTGGAGCAGATCTTGAACGCGGCGGGTGAGGTTCAGCAGCTTGAGTTGGCCGCCCTGATTGCGAACGGTCGTGAACGAACTGACGAGTTCGCCGAGCCCGGAACTATCGATATAATCGACGTCGGCCAGGTTTAACAGAAACTTCTGATCGCCTGCGGCAAGAAGTTTTCGAATGCGATCGCGTAAGACAAGCGTGCCTTCTCCCATTGTGATCCGGCCGCTGAGATCCAGAATGACGACGTCATCCAGACGCCTCGGATTGAGAAGCATGCTCATCTCGGGCGATCTCCATCCAGCCCAGAAAGTCTCTTCACCATGCGGAGCCGGCATCCGCCGCCTTCTCTCTGGGACAGATCCACTTCATCCATGAATGACCGGATGATCAAGATGCCCCGCCCGCTCGGCTTCAGCAGATTGGCTTTGTCGGTAGGATCGGCGACTTTGTCCAAGGTGAAACCACATCCCTCATCTTCAACAATGATTTCGATGGCATCGCCGCTGGATGAGATCCGGAGGGTGGCTTGTTTGGAGGGATCGGCTTTATTGCCATGTTGAATCGCATTGATCATGGATTCACTGACGCTCAGTTCGATCCAATGAGCCATTTCGTTGTTGAGCTTGTATTCCTTTACAGCCTCCTCGATCAAGGCGTGCACCGCCTCCATTTGCTCGATCCGGCTCGGAATCGTCAACTCGAAACTCCGCCTTCTTTTTGCAGCCATTGCCTCTTGGTAACACGACGTTTATGCAAAGTCAATGACCGTGCTAATCTCTGCCTATGGAGACTCTGGAAATCAAGCCAGCCGGGAGACTGAGTGGAGTAACGCCTGTGGCTGCCGATAAATCCATCAGTCACCGTTTAGCGATGATTGCCGCGATAGCCGAAGGCGCGACCACAATCCACAATTTTGCGGAAAGCGCCGATTGCCAGAGCACGCTGGAATGTTTGCGGAATCTTGGCGTGAAAGTCGAACACACCGGCTCGTCGCTCACAATTCACGGCCGCGGCCTTCATGGACTGGAGCCGTCCGCGCGAGACCTGGACGCAGGAAATTCGGGCACCACGGTGAGACTGCTGTCCGGCCTCCTCGCCGGATGCCGGTTTGAATCAACCTTCGTTGGAGACGAGTCGCTTTCGCGGCGGCCTATGAAACGGATCATCGATCCGCTTCGGCAATTTGGCGCCACCATTCAAGCCAGGGACGGAAATTACCTTCCGTTAAAAATCCTGGGCCATCCCCTTAACGCCATCGATTTCACCATGCCGATTCCCAGCGCCCAGGTGAAATCGTCCGTGCTGCTCGCAGGACTGCAGGCCCAGGGCGTGACAACCGTGCACGAGCCCGTCGTTTCCCGCAATCACACAGAAATCGCATTGGCTGAATTCGGCGCACGCATTCGCGTGGGGGAGAATAGAATCAAGGTCGAAGGTGGTCATGCATTGCGCGGTAAGGAATTTTCGGTTCCCGGAGACCCGTCGGCAGCCGCATTCTTCATTGCTGCGGCGATAGCGGTTCCAAATTCCAGCCTTCGATTGACCGGAATTGGCGTGAACGCCACACGGACGGGCTACATGCGGCTGCTCGCCCAGATGCAGGCGCGCGTTACCATTACCCAATTATCCGTTCGAAATGGGGAACCGGTCGGAGACGTCTGTGCGGAAAGCTCCGACATCGCTGGGATGGACATTGGCGGATCCTGGATTCCCAATATAATCGATGAAATTCCCATTCTTGCCGTTCTCGGAACTCGAACTCAAAAGGGAATTCGCTTTCGAGACGCTGCAGAGCTGCGCGCCAAGGAAAGCGATCGGATTCATGCCGTCGCTCGAAACCTGCTGGCGCTGGGCGCCGCGGTGGAAGAGTATCCGGACGGATTGTTTGTTCCCGGAGGCCAGCGCTTGCACGGCGCCGCGGTGGATTCCTTCGGCGATCATCGGATAGCTATGGCGTTTGCTATCGCCGGGCTTTTTGCAGACGGTCCGGTGATGATCAAAGATCCGGCTTGCGTGAGTATTTCTTTCCCGGGATTTTTCGATTTGCTGAATCGGGTGAGGGTCTAAACCTGGCGAGGGGGAAATTGTGGAATGGGACAAAAGCCCATCTCAAATCCAAAATCCGAAATTTCGGATCGGACGGTCGTTCGAAGCGGATTCGTTAAGTATCTTACTACGCTCTGCGAGGAGGGGAATTCGTCACCACTAGGCCACAGGTATTTTGCCGCAGGCTTTTGTGACGGCTTTTTCGATACGATCCTCGATATCCAACTCCGCCTGGTTCATCACCGTTGAAAGTTCGGAAACGAGCAAAAAACGGGCACGATCGAGCATTCGCTTCTCACGGAACGACAAGGGTTTAACGCGGCTGAGATAGACCAGATTCTTGAAGACTTCCGCCACATGGAAAATCGAGCCGGATCGCATCTTTTCGGAGTTTTCTTTGAAGCGGTCTTTCCAGTCTTTTTGACTGAAGAACTGATTACTGCCCAGAAAAGAAAGGAGTTGGTCGACGTCGCGGCGTTCCACGATCTTACGGAGACCGACGTCGCCGGCGTTCGCCGTGGGAACCATGACCAGGATGTCGTTGGAACATATCCTTAGGAGATAAAATCGTTCGAACTTACCGGCCACCAAACGGTTTGAAATTTTTTCGATGATCCCAACACCATGATTGGGATAGACAACTTTATCGCCTATTTCAAATGTTTCCATGCCCCACCGGAGACTGAAGTATTTTAGAGGTATTGCCGTCGGAACGTCAAGGGTTAGTGGGCTTGAACCCACGCGGGCCGCGGATTTGAGCTTTGTCCTACATCAAAATACGTAACCTGTTGGTGATTCGAGCGTGTGCTATTGGTGATTTTGTCTTCAATCTGCCCGTCCTCACAGCTCTCGAAAGAACCCACTCGTATGCCCGATTCACTTTAGTAGGAAACGCGTCGACTTTAGAACTTGCCAGAGAGTTCGTGACCGTTAAGAAGATTTATTCCATCGAGTCCCCGCCGTGGTCGCGATTGTTCTATGAGCCTGTTTCGGGACTGGAATTCGATTCCGCGATTGTCTGGATGAAAGATGAAACCATTGCCGGAAATCTACGGCTTTCGGGAATACCCAACGTGACTCGACGTGATCCGTTTCCCGCACATGGCCACGCTGCGGATCACTTGCTCAGAACGTTGAATCTCGATCGGCTTCCTCTGCCGGACCTGTGGGCGCCGGAATCGGATGATGTCGTCATTCATCCCGGCAGCGGGAGCCCGAAAAAGAATTGGCCGTACTTCGAGGAACTGGTGGATAAGCTGCCGAACGCCATAGTCCTGGTAGGACCCTCTCCCTCTGGGAGAGGGCGCGAAGCGCAAGCCCGGCAGGGCGAAGCCTCAAGTGAGGGTGAGGGTCACAAGTCTGACGAAGACCTGAAACCCTCACCCGCGCGCCTTCGGCGCGCGGCCTCTCCCAAAGGGAGAGGCATTCGTGTGCTTGAAAATTTGTGCCTTCCTGAAGTCTTCCACCACGTTCGCCGCTGCAGTGCTTATATCGGCAACGATTCCGGCATCACGCACCTGGCGGCCTATCTCGGTTGTCCAACGATTGCACTGTTCGGTCCGACGGATCCACGGGTGTGGGGACCGATTGGCCGTCGCGCTCGGATTATCTGGAAGAGCAAACTTGAAGACATCACGGTCGAGGAGGTGGTACAAAGTGTTGAGGCGTGGGGGACCGGTCAGTGGTAAGAAGGCCGCCGCGAAGCGCAAGCGCGATAGGGCGCAGCCATCAATACGCGAAGCGCAAGCGCGATAGGGCGCAGCCATCAATAGACGGTGGGCCCGACGCTAAAAAGATGCAACGCACACCTGAACCCGAATTGATGGACGACCGAGAGCAGGCCGCCGCATATGCTGCCGCGGACTGGACGGAATCGCATGGAAAGATCCCAGGCTATTTTCGAGAACGGTTTCCCGATTTCGCCGGACGGCGCGTCATCGATCTTGGCTGCGGCACCGCGGATGTCACGATCCGATTCGTGAGAGCTTTTCCGGAGGTCACCGTCGTCGGGGTTGATGGTTCGGATGCCATGCTCGCATTCGCCCGAAAATCGGTTCATGACGCCGATTTGGATTCGCGAATCTCGCTGGAGCGGCGTTATCTTCCCGACCGCGCCATTGAAACGCGCACTTTTGATGCCGTCATCTGTAACAGCCTGCTTCATCACTTCGCCGATCCCCTCGCGTTCTGGCGCACCGCCGCAAGCTGCGCCAAGCCGCGTGCCCCGGTGCTGATCGTCGATCTTGTTCGTCCTCCTGACCCGCAGACAGCGGTTCGGCTTGTGCAGGAACACGCCAAAGGCGCTCCACCCGTGCTGGAACGGGATTTCATCGCCTCGCTTCATGCCGCGTACTCCGTAGATGAAGTCCGCGAACAACTGGTCTTAGCGGGGTTGCCGGAATTCAACGTCGATCCACTGGACGTCCTTCACTGGGTTGCCTGGGGCCGGGCGCCTCTATAAGTCCCGCTGAATGGGGCGCATTCCCCTCCTCGCAGAGGAGGGGTGGCGCGGCAGCCAGCAGGCTGGCGCGCCGGGCGCGAAGCGCGAGCTGATAGGGCAAAGCCTCAATTACGCGAAGCGCTAGCCCGATAGGGCGAAGCCTCAATTAAACAGTTCGGCAAAATCGAGGTTTCGCCGGTCTGACCACCCCTTCTGCGCCGTTTTCGGTGGCTTCGCGCCTTTTTTCGATGGAGCATCCACCCCTCCTCTGCGGGGAGGGGAATATGGGACTCCGCGAACGATTTCGGAAATGCGCTGCGCCGCAAGGCCGAATCGTGGTCCGGGAACGAGCAAGTACGTTTCTCCTTCGATGTAGATGCGGTCTTCGACCAGCCCGAGCCGTTCCCAGTCCTTCTTGCGCTGAGCGACCTCCCGCGGCTCGACTGGAGGTGACAACGTTTCCAGGATGATATCGGGTTTCCGGCGGATCACCTCTTCCAGGCTGGGTTGAAAGGTTTCGACATCGACATCACCGAACAAGTTCACACCGCCGGCGATTTCGATCAAATCATGCTGAAAGGCACGCGAGCCGATACTGTAGAAGGAGCCCAGAGTTCCGCCCGCGCGATCGTGCACCAGAAAGATTTTTGGTTTTTTCGCCGGTGCCGCCGTCCGTACATCCTCAAAAGATTTGCGAATGGCGGCCACGAGCCGCTGGGCAGGATCCTCCGCCCCCACTTGCCGTCCCAAGTCCAAAATAAAACCCAACGTCTTCTCGACATTTCCGTGTCTGAAAGGAAAGACTTGAATTCCGAGGGACTGCAGCCGCTCATTGAGAACGTCCTGGCTACCGTAAGTAATGACGAGATCCGGATGGAGTTCGATGATCTTCTCGATGTTGGGATTGATCAGCCCGCCGATTCTCGGCCTTTTTTCCACTTCAGGAGGAAAGTGGTCGTAGTCCCCAACCGCAACGATGTTGCCCCCCAAGCCTAGGGCAAACAATGTCTCCGTGACGCTCGGCACAACGGAGATAATACGGCGAGGCGGCTCAGAAGCTGGCGGCCGCGATTTCGGCGGGGAACAGCACGCAAGAACCAGCGCAAGTGCACAAAAGATGTAGGTCGAGAGCGATCCGCCTCTCCCTTTGGGAGAGGCCGACGCGCGCAGCGCGGCCTCTCCCAGGGGGAGAGGCATCTCACACCCGCTCATTTCGATCGGCCCAAACGAATTCGCGTTCCAGCAGCGAAGCTTCGCCGGAGAGACAAATAGCCGAGCACTTCCTGATAATCTCGGCTGAAGATATTTTCGACTCTTAGGTATACCGATCCGAAACGCGTAAATTCATATGTCAGGGACCCGTCGGAAACGGAATAGCCCGGATTACTCGTCAATGGCACGGTATACGTGAAGAAATCACTGTCCGCGCGCCGGCCCACCGCTTGAGTAGACCACCGTGCGCTCCATTTTCGGTCAATCCAGCTTATGGCGATGTCTCCGGAATGACGCGGCCGTCGCAATAGCGGATCGCCCGGCCGGAATGGATAAGACCGTTGTGTCGATTCCTGGATGTGCCCGTCGAGATATGTGTAATTGGCTTCGACCAACAGTTGCTTCACGCGCGTACGCGTACGCAGTTCGGCGCCCCGCGCCAGATTGCGACCGATGTTCTGATACAAACCGGAAAAGTCGGGTTGATTCACCAGCTGGATCAGATTCCGAAACCGATTGTCGAACCATGCCAGATCTGTCGTGATCTGATTTTTCCAAAATGATTGTTCCACGCCTGCTTCCCAGCTTCGCGAACGTTCCGGAATCAAATTGGGATTCCCCCGGAAGAAAGGGTTCGTACTGAAGTTTTGAATGAAGCTGGGCTCTTTGGTTCCTGTTCCCGCACTAAATCTCAGCCTCAGGTCCGGGCGCACGCGCATCGAAGCACCGAACCTCGGGTTTGCACTCACGCCGAACGTTGTGTTGTCTTCGATTCGAATTCCTCCGGTCAGGTCGAGACGATCCCAGGCGCGAACCTGCTGCTGTGCGTAATATCCCGTATTGTTCCGCACCTGCGGCATGCCCGCTACATCCGCGTCCTCCCGATCGAAATCGACGCCGTACGCGAAGGTACTTGCTAGAGCGAGGGCCACGTCGCCATGATATTCGGCCCGATGACGCTTGTGCGCGATGTTTGAAACGCCGAAAGCGCTAAAGTAGTTGTAATCGTGATCGTAGTACCGATACGCCAGGTGCTGGGTAAGGCGAGACAAAACCAACGCGCTATACGTCACACCCGCAGCGCGCTCGAGGTTTTCCGCATGATCGTTCGGACCAAACGACATAAAGCCCGGCGCGTTGACGCCAGGCGTGCCGATTCTTGAAGAAATGCGGAAAAGAGTACCGCGGAATGTCTGCTTGGAATCGAGTGCGAATCCAAAATTCCCGAAGTAACTGGCGTTCCGGTAATCGTTGTTCGGTTGGATATTGTCGGTATCGAGGCGGCTGAATGTGTTCGACCAATCCAGTTTCTTCCAGGCGCCGCGAAGCGCTGTGGCTTCTTTGAGCGTTCCGTAATTACCGCCCTCAACCGAATATTCGGCTTCCGGCGATTGCGTTCCGCGAGTCGTGAACATCTGGACGACGCCTGTAAGGGCGTCGGATCCGAACAACGCGCTCTGCGGGCCGCGCACGACTTCAATCGTGCCGATATTGTCGGTGGGTACATGAGCGATATCATAGATGCCGCCCGGCTGATTCACCGGAATTCCATCGACCAGGATCTTGGTGTAGTCCGAATTTCCGCCTCTCGTGAACAGTGTTGTAATGCCGCCGGCATTTCCTGTGCGCACGACCGCGAGGCCGCCGATATTTCTGAGCAGATCCGATGCAGTTTGAATATGTGAGGCTTCGATTCGGCTCCGGTCGATGACATCAACGCTGGAGCCAAGCGTATTGGCCGGGGCGAGATTGCGTGTGGCCGTGACAACGACTTCCGCCTGGAGCGGATGGATTTCGAGCACAATGTCCTCGAGTTTAATCGCGTCTTCCAAAGCGATATCCGCTTCATAAGCGGAAAATGCTTCGGCGAAAACCTGAAGCCGATATTTACCTGATCGAAGGCCAGTCAGGTTGAAACATCCCTTGTCATCCGTTTGAGTGTGAAAACGCCCCGATCCATCAGAGCCGGTCAGGATGACTGCCGCACCCGGAACCGCTGCTCGGGTCGAATCCTTAACGCATCCTGTGATACCCGAAAGCTGACGTGCAGACAGAGGAGCGGAAACCGACAGTAAAAGTGAAACAGCGCAGACCCACGCCGGACGCGGGGTAAACATGGTGCCTCTCCCTCGAAAGGTTATTCCTCCGGGAGGTGTCCTGACTTGACGGCCGAATTCGAAGTTCGCCTTCCCGCCAATCGGCAGTGGCTCGTTCAAGGAGTGCCGTCTCACAGTTGCGGGGCAGTAGCGGATTTGAACCGCTTTCCCTCGCCGGAGTACGGTGAATTGTCGGTGCGTATATTATCATGGCGATATGGAACTGCCCGAATACATCCCTAGAGAGGAACTCGAACGGCGATGGCACCGCGTGCGGCGATTCATGGACTGTGACGCGCTCGTGATTTTGCAGAATGTGGACCAGTACTACCTCACCGGCACAATGCAGACGGGTGTGTTGTGGTTTCCGCGCGAGGGTGAGCCCTTGCTGGCCATCCGCAAGAGCTACGAGCGCGCCAGGAAGGAATCGGCGATCAGAAATCTGGTTCCGCTGAAAACCTATTCCGAGCTGCCGGCACTTGTTCCGAATCCCGGCGAAACACTCGGCTTCGAGCTCGATGTTATACCCGTGGCAACATACCAACAGGTATCGAAGCATTTTTCGACATCGAAAATTGTCGATGGCTCTTCCGCGCTGCGGAATGCGCGTGCAGTCAAAACGCCTTATGAGATCGAATGCATCCGCCGCGCGGCCGGACAGCTCGACACGATGTTCCTCGATGTCCCGTCGCAGCTTCGCGAAGGCTTGCCGGAATTTGAACTTGCGGCGCGGATCGAATACGTCTTGCGGATGGCCGGCCATCAAGGAATCCTACGCGTCCGGCGTTTCAACATGGAAAACCACTATGGCGCTGTGTCGTTTGGCGAGACCTCGGCCTATCCTCACGCATTCGACGGACCGGTTGGCACACGAGGGCTCTATGCGGCTGCTTCGGTAATGGGAAGCCGCCGGGTACTGAAACCAAACGAACCGGTCATGATCGATGTCTGCGGCGGCTATGCCGGCTACATCGCCGATGGGTCCAGGACGTATTCGCTCGGTCCCGTTTCGCAACAGATGCGGGATACCTATGAATACATCATCGAACTGAACACCTGGATTGAAGAACAACTTCGTCCAGGGAATATTCCCAGCCAGATCTATCAGAACATTCTGGACCGCGTGGGCAAAACTTCTTTCGCGCCACATTTCATGGGCGCGGGCGAGAACCAGGTCCGATTCGTGGCTCACAGCGTGGGCCTGGAGCTGGACGAAACACCGGTGATCGCGCCGAAATTCGATGCGCCTTTAGAGGCTGGTGTCGTTCTGGCTGTCGAGCCGAAGGTTTTCTATCCCGGCCTGGGGGGCGTCGGTGTGGAGAATACGTACCTGCTTACGGATGGGCGCTGTGAGCGGCTGACTAAATGCGCTCAGGAAATCTTTACCGTGTGATGAGGCGTAACGTTGCGCCAGTCTGACCACCCCGTCTGCGCCGCTTTGGTGGCTTCGCGGCATTCTTTTGATGGCGCAGCCACCCCTCCTCTGCGAGGAGGGGAATATCCGCAGGCTGACAGGCCGGGTTCGTTCTACCGTTTCGTCTTCAGCGTTCGCTCAAAGAATTCCGCCATCGCTGTAATCGACGTTTTCCAGTGCCGCCACAGCAGTGAGTCATGGACGTCGTCCGGCAGAACCAACTCCTCGACATTCACACCCTTCGCAAGCAGCCTGCGCTCCAGGTCTACGGTCTGATGGAAGTCGACGGTGCGGTCATCGTCACCGTGAATGAGCAGCACAGGTGATTTCCACGTCGATACTGCGGCAATTGGCGATGATTCGTATTCGACCTTCAGCGCCTGTCTGAGATCCGCTTCTGTGATTCCGTCACCCACAATCGCGTGCGCCAGTTGCGCAGCGTTGACAGGGGGCAGACGATCGTGGACACCGTGAATGTCGACGCCCGCGGCAAACACGTCGGAATTTCGCCCGAGGGCGAGCGCGGTCAAATACCCGCCCAAGGACGCGCCCCAGATGCCAATACGATTCGGATCCACATCCGGCCGTGACTGCAGATATTTGCCCCCGGCAAGGATATCGCGATATTCGGTGGCACCGCGCGGACCGGTGTTCTCTGCAAATTGAAATGCTTGTCCGTACCCCACGCTTAGCCGGTAATCCACTGAGAGCACAATGAACCCGCGGCTGACCAGATATTGGTTAGCCCCGTAGTCGTTGGCGTATTCCCAACGATTGTGCCAGCCCAGCATCATCTGCCGTGGACCGCCGCCGTGCACGTACACGATAGCCGGCTTGCGCGTGGCTCCGCCAATTGGTTTGAAGAGTTGGCCGTGGGCTTCGACTCCATCGCTGGCGCGGAAGCTGACGAGTTCCGGTGTCACGAGTTGGGAAGCTGGAAAATCCGCCGGCAGCCGCTCCCCGGCAACGAGACGCGGGGTCCCGCCGGATATCGAAATCACCGTTGGCGCGGGCGGACGCTGAGCCCCCGAGCTCAAATAAGCGATCGTCTGGCCGTCGGCAGTAACAACGGGAGCCCATTCGATGCCGGTGCCGGCCGTGATCGGCGTGGGCGTCCCCGCATTGAGGGGCACTTTGAAGAGATGCCGGCGATCGATATCGCTGCGATCCGGACCTGTGTTCGCATTGTAGATGACGAACCGGCGATCGGGAGTCAGCGTCACCTGCTCGACCATGAACGATCCCGGGGTCAGCAACAAAGGTTTGCCGGCCGAGCCGGGATGTTCGAGCGAATACAGGTGGGGAAATCCGTCGCGATAGGACATGAACAGTAACGTATCGCCGGCCCCCCACTGAAGCCCGAGGCCACCGGGATTCTGAAGTATCGGATCCACTGGCATATCCCCGCTCGTGACCGCAGTGGCGGCTTTCAGCGATTCGACGTCCGCAACCAGAATCTTCCACGGTAAATCCACACGAGCTAGCGGAGGGCGCGGCGTACCGCCCGTGCCGGGTTGCCGCAGGAATGCAATCTTATGGCCGTCCGCCGACCACGCGGGCAATGAATCGCGAGACGTCGACGGAGCGATGAAGCGAATCGGCCGGTCCATCCCACTAAACATTCCGATAAAGCTGTGATCCCCTCGATTGGAGACGAATGCCAGCGTCCGCCCATCGGGCGACCACGCCGGTGACTCGCTCGAGCCGCGCGCATAGAATGCTTGCTGCGGCTGCTTCGATCCGTCGATCGGCACAAACCAAATCCGCCGGTCCCGCACGAACGCGATGCGATCGCCATCGGGGGCAATAACGGGATTGTCACCATCCGCAATGACCTTTGGCGCTCCGCCCGCCGCCGCTACCGACCATATCTGAATCCTCGGCTGCACCGGGCTAGCAGACGGATTTGGCGGAGCTTCACCCTGGCGGTTCGAACCGTGATCCCCGCCGCGCACGTACACGATCGTCTTGCGGTCGTGAGAAAAGGAGAGCTGGGTCAATTCTTGCCCGTCGTCTTCCCCATACGATGTGATGCGCCGGCTCGTGAAATCAGGGCCTTCGGCCACATAGATGTTTCGTACACCCCGTTCGTTGAATGTCCAGGCCACGGCCGATCCTGCAGGTGAGGCAACGAGATTTTCCGGTGAAGGGAAGCCGAGAATCTGCTCTACCGCAAGCGACGGTACCGGTGTTCGTGCTGCCCGTGGTGAAAATGTAAGGACAATCGAGAGTGCCAGAATAGAAAGCAGCGATCGCATTACCTGCGCCCGCCTCGTCCGAACCCCATGCCTCCGTGCCTGAAACCGCCGCCAAATGGCCTGGCTGCTACAAACGGCGCGACACGTCTGCCGGCAATAAAGGGACCCCCGACAAAAGGCCGGTTTACAATGATGGGTGAACGAAACCCGAATCCAAATCCGAATCCAAAACTCGGGCCATAGATGTAGCGGTAACCGTAATAGGGATAGTACGGATACCCGAAAGGATAGTAGCCGTACGCATAGGTCGTTGCGGGAACGTAGACCGGCGCTGGCTCGCTGTAAATGATCGTCGGCCCGGTCTGTGGCGGGGATTGCGGCGGCTGAGCATGAAGCAGCCACATTCCCGTTGACGCTTCAAAGCAGGCCCATCCACTGGACGATTGATCGGCGGCGACGTACCGCTGGGGCGCTGGACAGGTCTGGCTTTGGATCGTTCCATCTTGGACGATCAAGACGCCTTGAGCCTGCTGACCGTTCACAATAATCGGTTGGATAATGCGTTCTTGCGAGGCTTGCGCGAATGCCGTAACGGAACAAGCCAATACACCAATGACTAGTGAAAGTTCGATCTTCCTAAACACAACCCTCGCCTCCAGTCGGCCCGTGTTTCCAGCCTATTGTAGGACGCCCTGGGTGTGAAGGGCAACCTGGCGGTGGCCCGCCGCGGCGGATCGATTGAACTGAACGGAATGTGGCGTGACCAGTGCCCGTCAGTTTGTCATTGGTACCGTGTAGGGTGCTGGATCTATAGGGGTCCAAATATTATCGGCGGTTTCCATCCAGATGTCGCTGATCTTACCGTCAACGGTTGACCCATCCCGCCTTTTGCAAGCAGAGACACGACGGAACAGGAGCCAAACTGGCGCCCGATCATCGATTGACCCGAGTCGTTGCCGGACGACCTTTTCGCTAACTCGAGCGCCGGTGTTTCCAGGAAGCTCTGCACACCGGTGTCTTCGGCCAGAAGCGACTCCACCTCGCGTCGGAGCGCATCGTCACCAGCACACGCTTGCGCGAGAAACGCGGCGCGCTCCCGCGGATCGCGCTCCCGCGCGGCGTGGTAGAGCTGCTCAACTTGTTGTGATCGTCCCGCGCGCATTCGAATCTCGCTTTTTCAGTTCATGTGGATTCGGAAACACTAAGCCAAGCAGGAGGCCACACGGATCTACCGCGAAATCGGGATCGAAACGGTTTGGCTCGATCATCCTGTGGATGCGGCGCAGCAGAATTCAGCTCCCCACCGCGTATCGGAAATCTACGTGAACATAGTTCCCCAGGCCACAGAAGGCCTAGGGCTGTTAAGCAACGCGCTCGGCATTGCGCCCGGAGCCGGCCGGAACCGCGGCCGGCTGTATGTGTGTTACGACAGAGTCGAGCGGCTCTATCGCAAGCAGGTCGCCGGCACGGCCCGAGGAAAGACTGCTCGTTCGGCCACGACAGCCCAAATTCTGGGCTACGCCATGGCGCACGAGATCGGGCACCTGCTGGGCCTGGATGCCCACTCGGATCTGGGCATTATGAGCGTGGCCTGGGGCCCGACCGATTTACTGAACCTGGCCTACGGCGATTTGGCCTTCAATCCTCAGCAGGCAGCGCTGATTCGGTCCGAGGTGGAATTAAGGCAACAAGCGGCCATGGGAGTTGCGGACTCAAACGCCAGAATTGAACCGTCTCGGGACGAGAGCTAGTTCGGCGTTGCCGGTCCTGGTTCGTTCGCCGTATCCTCGCTGTCATGGAGCCGTCCCGTTTTGAAGAAGGGGAATTCTTCGCTGCGATTACAACCAGCGCCACGCGGGCGATTCTCATCGGGCGCCGCGCCCTGATCGCGCTTGGTTTTCCCCTCTTGACCCGCGACTACGATTTCTGGATTCACGGTGACGATATTGCCGCGTTCAACAAAGCGGTTGCGATTTTCGAGTTGTTTCCCAGCCGGTCTCCAGACGAGGCGCGTTCCGCAGGCCGCTACTTTTTAGAAAATGACGAGAAAGTCGATGTGTTGGTAGCCCGAGTCGTGTTCACAGTAGACCGCGTCAGGGTTGCATTCGATGACGTTTGGGCTCGGCGCCGCATGATCGAAGTGAGCCGCGGTATAGAAGTGGCGATTCCGTCGCTAGATGACTTTATCCTCACGAAGCGCTTTGTCGCCCGCCCAAAGGATGCCGAGGACATTCGGATGCTCGAGACGCTGCGATCCCAGGAGCCCAAATGAGCGCGCCCCCGCGATGGAATCCCCCTTCACCCGAAGTCGTCGAGCGCATCCGGCGATTCACCGAACGCCGGCTCAGCGCTGAAGAATTCGACGCTTATGTGCATGCGCCCATGAGTGAGGCTGAGCGTCGGGAGATCCTAGAATCCGTGGCCTGGTTCAAGAAACGATATCCAACGCCGGAAGCACGGCTCGCCGCTGCCCGCCGGGCCTACAAACAGTGGGCTCAAGGCATCCCGGGGGCGCACCAATCTCGAAAAGAGTAATAGTCCAATCAGACGACCTGTTCCACTTCCGGCTGGTATCAAGTCCCGCTGCGGATAGCGTCGAATCCACGAATCTGCTCCGTGGAGTCAACGTAGTCCCGGTACGGGACTGGTTGCTCGCTCGGCGGCCGGCGACCTCACAGTTCGCGTTACGGCCCGCATGATGCGCCGGAATCCCATCAGTACGCCCATCCCGCTGAGCGCTGCGCCGCCGAGGCTAAGAAGAATGACGCCGATATCCCATAGCGGCCGTTTGTAATACCAGAACGAAAAATCGAGGCTGTGAAGTCCGTTGTAAAGCCAGCGCTCGATGCGATTGTTTCGCTGGACCTGCCCCACAATCTGGTTCACTTCGGGATCAATGTAAACCCACGTCCGGGCAGGGTCGCCAAATTTCACGCGAAGCACAGGCAGCGGCACTTCCCTGTCTCTGGAGTAGTAGTAAGAGTCATAGTCCGCCAGCAATTCCGTTTCAAGAATCGGCACATCCGGTAAGGCTTTCTTCAGGCTGCCGGTGATCGAGCCGGTACTGAAGCCTGCCGTGCGTATGGCCAATGGATTGGCCGCTACGACGAGCCGCTCGGCGTCCCGATTTCGCGAGACGAAATACGGCTGATGGCCACCGTCGGGAGCGCCAAGCAACGGCGCTTCATCCGATGAGCTACGGATAACAAAATACGGGTCGCCCTGGATTCGAGCGAATTCAACCTCTTTAATCGCGCGTTCCCCGAACAACGCCTTCCAGGAAGGCGCATCGATCGAAGGAAACTGCGACAGGTCCAGTGAACCGCCCGTGAGCGCCTGATCAAGGTCAGCCAGAACTTCATCCTGCTGTGTCCACTGCCACGGCTCCAGCGACAACATTCCGCTGAAAACCCAAGTCAACGTCAGAACCCCAAAAAACAGGCCGAAGGCGTAATGCCATTTCGTCAGACCGGAATAAGGAAGCCTCACCGGACGCCGATACCGGAACTGCACGGCGCCCAGCACGATTCCGACGAGCGCCAGAACACATCCAATACCGGAAGTCCACACCATCACGTTCCACCATAGATCATTGTTGGTCCGGAGAGCGGCGAAGTAGAGCCAGTGAGGAATCGTCGATACCCACGCGAGCGCGCGGCTCTCGCGCGTCGTCAAAGCGGCAACCTCGGCTGAGCGGGATGAAACGTACAGCTCTGTGTGAAATGTGTCGTCGACCCTCACCTTGTGCAGCGGCATCTGGCGGCCTTGTGTCAATGTCCACTGGTCGGGGCGGGTAATCAGGCCGGCGTAGTGCACGCGCTCTTCTTGAACGCGCAGGAACTTGGTCGCTATCGTGATCGCTTCACCTCGACCGATCTCGTCCAACAGTTCACCGGTATCGGCAAAGAGAGTGACCTGGCCGCCGGCATTGAAGCGATATGCAGGACGATCCATTACCGTCAACAGCCGCGCGCGACTAGGAACAATCCCCAGCTCGGCTCGCTGGACGGCCTCAGACGGGCTCAGCCGGATCCGCTCCATGTCGAGAACCGGCAAACGCGCCAGCCGAACCTGAGCAGTCAATCGCGGCATTCCGCGCGAATAGATCATGCCAATGCCTGTAAGAAACCACATGAAGAAGAGCAGGCACAGGGCTGTTCCCAGATAGCGATGAACGAGGACCAGAAGCTTTCGGGGTTTAAGCATAGGGGGATTTTAGCAGTGCCACGGTAATGCGAACCACGAAAACGGAATAGCCACAAAGAGGCACAAAATTCACAAGGGGTTTCCGATTTCGTTCGATCTCTTGTGTTCTCTTGTGTCTTTTTGGCTATTATCAGTTTTTCAGCTCCGGAGGAGGGAGCACGACATGGAAGAAACTGTAAACACCCGTCGTTGGTTAATGACAGGTCTGGGCGCTGCTGCAGCGGCAGCGGTTCTCGTCCCGGGAACGGCTGGAGCGCAGACCAGAGCAAGCAACTTCCGGCCGGCTCGGCACACTCAGGACAATTGGATGGACGAACTCAAGGGGCAGCATCGCATTTTCATCGACTCGTCTACCGCCTCCGGGGGAGCCGAGGCAATTCTGTACGCCAACAATCTGTATATGGCCAGCGAGTCAGGATATTCATTGAAACCTGCGGATCTGGCAATCATCGTTTGTCTCAGACATTTCGCCACTCCCTTCGCTTATAACGATGCCGCCTGGAAGAAATACGGGAAGGCATTCGCCAATATCATGCAGTTCAAGGACCCGAAGACCGGATTACCGCCTTCCTCGAACCTGATGAATTCCGCGGATTACGGCTTCGCCCTGCCGAACCTCGGGGTGACGCTCAAGTCGCTGATCGAACGCGGTACCCAGTTCGCAATCTGCGACCTGGCAACCAACGTCTTCGCGGCGCAAATCGCTCAGGATACCGGCGCCAGTAAGGACAGCGTGTACAAAGAACTCGTGGCCAGCGCGATTCCGAACAGTCATTTCGTTCCGGCCGGCGTCGTCGCAGTGACCCGAGCGCAGGAGTACGACTACAGCCTGTTGGCGGCCGGGTAGGAAATTCGGTGTCTGTCCCCAGAATTCGTCCCACTACATCGTCAAGACCGCAGCAAAGGTCACGATAGCCTTCCAAAGATTTTCCAATCGAAGGTTTTCGTTTTCGCTGTGCTGGTTGTTGTCGAAATTGACGACGGGGACCGCGATAATGGGGAAGCCGAAAGTTTCGGCAAATGGAGCCATGGGAACCGTACCGCCCACCGTGCGGATGCGAACCGGCATCTGATTCCACGTGCGCTGGATGACGTTCGTTATTTCGAGCGATGCCGGATGATTCATCTCCGTCCGGTACGCTTTGGTTCCGGCAAACGTCGCGCCTCCTGAGCCGCTCGTCACCCGCACGATCCGCGGGTATTTTGCCCGGGTCGCATCGTCGGGCTCTTTGTCGACGATATAAAAACCCTGCTTCCGAACATGATCGAGGACGCGGCGGATCATCCGGTCCGGATCGGTTTCCTTGACAAGCCGGATATCGATCGATGCTGTCGCGGATTCAGGAATGATCGTGCGAGCTTCTGAACCAATGTAGGCGCTGCGAAGGCCGCGGACATTCAGCGACGGATACTGCAACGCTTCCTGCAGACTCCCGCCGACCTTATCGGTGCGCGAAATTCCGAAGAATTGCATCAATTCTTTCGGATCATCCGGAACCGAGGCCAGGCTCCGTTTCTCTTCCGCAGTCAGCGGTGGAACATCGTCGTAAAAGCCCTCGATGACCGCACGGCCAGTATCGTCCTTCATCGATGCGATGAGCTGGATCAAATCCATCGCCGGGTTCGGAACCCAGTTTCCAAAGTGCCCACTGTGCAGCGCAAACTTGGGGCCGAAAACCGTCAGCTCGAGCGTCGCGATACCGCGCCCGCCAAAGGCCAGAGTGGGCCTGCCGCTGGAATGAAGCGGGCCATCTAGGGAAAGCATGATGTCGGCCCGATATTTATCCTTATATTTCGGCAGCGATGAGATCAGACCGTGCGAGCTGGCTTCTTCCTCTCCATCGAGGATGAGGCGGACATTGGATCTGGGCTGTTGTCCGGACACGTGTAACGCATCGATGGCGGCAAGGAGGCCCATGATCGGAGCTTTGTCATCTGAGGCTGACCGCGCATAAACGCGCGCGCCTGAAGGATAGGTCTTCAACGACGCAAAATTCGGAATTTCTTTTGCGCCGTCTTCCATACGGCCGTCGCGCAGAATGGGTTTGAACGCGCTGTCTTGCTTCCAAAGCCTGGGGTCAAAGGGCTGGCCGTCGTAATGCGCATACCAGAGGATCGTGCGCGATGCGCCGGGAATCCGAAGCTCTCCATAGACCAGAGGATTGACATCGGTTTCGAGTATCTCCGCCGCGAACCCACGCCGCGCGAGCATCTGCCGGAGCTGCTCAGCGTTCTTTCGAATGTTGGCTTTGTCGGAAGCAACGTTCGGGATCGACAACAGCGATACGAACTCGCCAAGAATCTCCTGTTGATGCTCGGCAACGTATCGCTCAACCGTGGCCCGCGTTTGTGCAGCACCGTTCAGACTCGCTAGAGCCAGAAGCAGAAGCCATCCTATGAGTTTTCGCATATGACGGATTGTGGGCGTATTTGGACGCACCCCGGGGTGCGTCCCCGAAATACGCCTCAGGCACCGTTATCGATGTTCCGCGGAGACTTGATGGCCTTCTTGGGATCAACGCTTTTGTCGACGGTGATGGCGAAGAAAGGCGTAAACATCTCCTCCCAAGTCATGTTGCCGAAGTAAACGGTCCTGTTCGGATCGGGATTGAACTTGTTGTTCGCCGAATTGTCGTAATGCGCGGTAACGACCATTTTGGTGCCCTTCGGCACCTTGATCGGCTGCGCGAGATCGTAGCCGAGCTGCCAATTGAAATCGTAGCGGGGGACGTTCAAGATAACCTGTTCCTTCCCATCGGGGAAGACCAGCGTGTATTTCATGTCTTTTCCGCGCACATGCATATGCGGCGACATCCAATGCAGCTCCGCATCTGCAAGGAACGTGAACACGGCCGGCTCTGGCGCATAGTTGGAAGCGTTGGGCGGAACAGCAAACGTCGTAGGATCTACCGAGTTGCCGGTCTCGATCAGCCGGCGTTGCGGCGGTTCCTTGGCGATCGTGAGACCCACTTCCGGCAGGTCCGTGGCTTCGGCGCCGTTGGGCGTGTAATGGAGGTTCCATGAGATGTCGTAGCCTGCCGGGACCAACAGCGCAGCGTTGTAAGGGCGGAAATCAGAGAGGGAGCGTCCCGGCACGTAACAACTAATATTCTGCTCGGAATTCGAGTTGGTGCCGGTATTAGGATTAACGCCCTCTGCGGCACGGCCAGTGAGCTCGCGCCCTCTTCCATCAGGGGTGGGAACCTTTATTTTGCGAGCGGATGGCGCAACTTCCGCGCCCGTTTCATCCCGCTGCTTGTCCACCCAGAGCAATGTGTTGTAGATCGTGTCGGGTCTGTGGGGAACAAACGAAACACAAATGTGATGCGTGACCGCCAGGTCGCTTGGTTTGACCTCGACGGACGTGATCCAGGTGTCCTTGGTGAAACCCGTCGGTGTTACGAGCGTCATCCACTCGATCACGTTCTTGTTGGGAGCCGCCGAGACCGTGTACGGTATTCCTTTCAATACAAGGTCCGGCTGCGTCGTCCAGCCGTTTTCAGGCCATTGGACCGGAGGCGGGGCATCGTTGGGATCGCCTTTGGGAGCGCCGCTGTCTACCCACTGCGCGATGGTGTCGATTTCTTCCTGCTTCAAAGAACGGTCGTTCGCAAAATGACCATACTGAGGATCGGCAAACCATGGCGGCATCTTCCGCGTAACCACGGCCGCCTTCATCGCTTTGGCCCACGGCCGCGTGGTTTCGTACGACAGGAACGACATCGGCGCAATGTTTCCCGGCCGATGGCAGGTTTGACAATTCTTCTGGAGAATCGGCAGAACGTCTTTGGTGAAGGTGACCCCTCCTGCCGCTGAGGCTTCGGCCGACATTATAAGGACAACAGCAACTACAGATCCCGCGAACCAAGCTCGTGTACCCATGTTCGCTCCTTCGGCACCCTTGAAGTAACAGGTGTTCTGATTCGATGAATGATACATCCAACGCGAAGATTTGGACAAGCCAGAGCGGAACGGCGTGTGCCTCTGCTTCTTCAGGATTCAATACAGGTAAAGCCGAGCGCGCGGGCGGCCGTCGCTTGCTGGCTGTCGTGGGTGGCAAAGAGCAGGTCGACCCCGCGCCGATCGCGAACGGCGATTGCGCTTGTCAAATGAAGCGCGTCGAGCGTCTTGACGATCGTCGGCATCGTTTGAGAGGCAGCGTGAACAATCGACCGGGTCAAGCGGATTCGCTTGATTGTTTTTTCTATCTGCGCAAGTTGCTGGATTGCTTCGGCAACTTCTTTGTCATCGAAAACGGCTTCGAGACGGTTCGGGATTAATACTCGGTGAATTCGCGGCGCCGGAGCCCCTCCAGGCCCAACGAATCGTTTTTGGGATGGATGGTGATTTCCCAAGCATCCATCGTTATGGCGCCTATGATCGCGTCGAGACTATGACCGTTTGCCTTCCCGAGGGAGTCTACAGGTACCACCGACGTGTCGAAGTCCAGCCCTTCGATCCTTCCATTGATCAAAGCGCGCTCTCGTACTTCGATCGTTTCGCCGCCGAGGGGGACTTCATACGGCTTGCTGACCGGCCGCGTCGGGACATTTTGCAGATACCTGCGAAGCACACAGGTGTGGAATGTCCCGGTATCAAACAACGCTTTTGCCGAATGCCCTTCGATCTCAATTGTCCTAATGACGCGGCCCATATTGGTTTGATTTTATCACCCGGTCCGTGAAGCCCGCCGGTTACCTTGACTTCCGTTGGTGCTGTCTTAATAATCACACGAAGACTTATCCGCTCTCCAAATTAGAGGAGGTTCGAAAATGCTTAAAGCTCGACGCAGGGGAAAGCTGTGGCTCTTATTTGGGGCTTGTGCCGGTTTGGTGTTGGCCCTGGCTTACGGAAGTGTCTCAGGATTGATGTATGCGGTTGCGCAGACGCCGGCCCGGGCGGAAGACCGGACGCCGGTCACGATCGACCGGGCGCCGCAGCGCGTCATCAAAGATCGATATCCTTCCTTTAGCGCCGTGGCTATCGATCCGGAAGAGAATATGCTGGTCGTCACCGACGAGAATCTATTTCAAATCCTGGAATACGACCGGCGGGAAAACACGCCTCCTAGCGCTCGTTTGACGGAGCCGAAGCGTGTCATCTCGGGGCCGAATACCCGCGCGGAAATGCTGTGTGGCGTCTACATCGATCCGGTGACCAAGGAAGTGTATGTTCTCAACAACGACACACAGAACTGGTTGCCTGTCTTTTCTCGAGATGCTCGCGGCAATGCTACGCCATCGCGCTATTTGGCAGCTCCACATGGAACTTTCGGCATAGCGGTCGACGAAGAAAAACAAGAGATGTTTCTGACCGTCCAGCACGAAAACTCGATTGTTGTATACCGGAAACAAGCATCCGGCGAAGAGAAACCGCTTCGGACGATTGCCGGCAGCGATACACAGTTGGAGGATCCTCACGGAATTACTCTGGACCTCAAAAACAAGTTGATCTACGTGAGCAACTTTGGCAACGCCCAGGTAAGCCCGCCGGGGTCCCGCGGCGGCCGCCGGCAGGCCGAGAGCTACGGCAAATTTGAGCCCCCGTCGATTACCGTCTATGCGCTGGATGCGTCCGGAAATGTGAAACCGCTGCGAATTATCGAGGGTGCCCAGACGCGGCTCAATTGGCCCTCTCAAATGGCGTTTCACCAACCGCGTCAGGAACTGTTCGTGGCGAATGATGCGGACGATTCCATACTGGTATTTCGCGCCGGCGATCAAGGTGATGTTGCTCCCATCCGGGCGATTAAAGGTCCCAATACCGGCATCAAGAATCCTCCCGGCATTGCGTTGGACATCAAGAATGGGGAGGTCTCGGTGGCCAGTATGGGCAGCCATGCCGTGCTGTTTTTCCCCGTCACGGCCGACGGCGACGTCAAGCCTTTGCGAATCATCCGGGGCGGGCCGTCCAACCAGATCGCTCTGAACATCGGTAATCCCGGCGCGGTCGGTTATGACACCAAGCGCGATCAAATCCTGGTGCCGAACTGAGTGGCCCATCCGCAAATTGCGGCGTTCGCCAGGTTGGCGAACGGAGGACAAGCTCCGCTGCGAACGGTATACGGCCAGGGAAGCAAGTTGTCGCGGACGATGCACGATATCCGCTACGATGAGTTGCACGATGAATTTTTTGTCGTGAACCCGTTTGCGGAAGCGATCCTGACGTTCCGCGGAGGAACCAGCGGACAGGAAAGTCCAATTCGAATCATTCAGGGCCCCCACGTCAAAATTGGCGGCAACCGGTTGGATGTGGATCCGATCCACGATGAAATCTTCGTGCCCGACGCCAGAAGAATCCGAGTATATCCGCGCGGAGCCAATGGTGACGTCGTTCCCATTCGCATTATTGAAGGTCCCGACACGCAGCTCACCAGGGCAGAGTCCCTTTCTGTCGATCCGGTCAACAACATCCTTGTGGTGGGTTTCAATAAAGGCGAGCGAGATCCGGACAATGGGGCGCTGCTGATTTTCAACCGCACCGATAACGGCAATGTCAAGCCGCGTGCGGTAATCCGGGGGCCGAAATCGGGGATTATTCGAATCAACCAGATGGCGGTCTATCCCCCGAAGAAATTGATCGTCGCGACCATGCCCGGCCTGGTGGATCAGATGGAGCCACCGAATGCGTTTCTCGGGATATGGACCTACGACGATAACGGAGATGTTCCTCCGAAATGGAAGATCTCCATCGGGCCCAGGACGACGCTCAAGAAGCCTTTCGGCGTGGTGTTGAATCCGAAAAATAAGGAAGTCATCATCTCCGACATGCGTCTCAATAGCGTGTTGACGTTTTCGGTGCCGGAGATCTTCTGAGAGGGGAAATTGTGAAATCGGACAAACGCCCAAAATGATCTCAAATCCGAAATTTCCAAATTTGTAATTGGACTTTGCACTTGACAGTCCAATTCATTTCAGATCTCGATTTAAGATGCAGGATTCGTCCGATTTCAAAATTCCCTCGCGAGGAGGCAATGTGCGTAAAGCATTTCATTTTGTATTTGCCCCGGTTCTCCTCTGGCTGGCTTATGGGATTCTGGTCCAGGCCCAAGCCGACAGAAAACCCGTTGTCATCGAGCGGGCTCCACTTCGCTTCATCAAAGATCCCAATCCCAGTTTCAGCGCTGTGGCAGTGGATTCCGACAGCAACATGCTTGTGGTCTCGGATGAAAACATGTTCCGGATCATGGAGTACGACCGGCGCGAAAATACGCCTCCTCAAGCTCGTCTCAGCGAACCCAAGCGAATCATCTCGGGAACAAACACCAAGGCGGAGATGATCTGCGGCGTCTATATCGACCCGAAAACGAAAGAGATCTACGCGCTCAACGGGGACACTCAGAACTGGATGCCAGTTTTCTCGACGGATGCTCGCGGAAATGTCACGCCGAACCGGGCGCTGAATATTCCCGGCCATCCCTTCCAGATGGCGGCCGACGAGGGCCAGCAGCTCCTCTACATGACGATCCAGAGCGACAACCAGCTCTCGGTTTACCGGAAGCAGGCTTCCGGAGGAGAGAAGCCTTTGCGGACGATCCGGGGCAATGACACGCGCCTGGAGGATCCGCATGGGCTTGCGCTGGACCTGAAAAACAGACTCATTTTCGTCAGCAACTTTGGGAACGGCAACGTGCGTGGAACAGGCGGGCGTTACGGAACATTTGCGCCGCCCTCGATTACCGTTTATCCGATGGAGGGCTCGGGCAATATCAAACCTCTGCGCGTCATTCAGGGACCCAAGACCTTGATGAATTGGCCGGCGCACATGGCTTTTCACCAGGAGCGGCAAGAGTTGTTCGTCGCCAATGATGCCGACAATTCGATTCTCGTATTTCGCGCGAGCGACGAGGGAGATGTTGCTCCGATCCGCGTCATCAAAGGGCCCAAGACGGGAATCAAAAGCCCGCCTGGCATTGCGCTCGACGCGAAGTTGGGGGAACTCTATATAGCGAACATGGGAACGCCTTCCATAACGGTCTTCCCAGCGACGGCCAATGGCGACGTCGCTCCGTCGCGAACGATTCGCGGAGGACCCGCCGGCGCAGTTGGCCTCATGATCGGAAATCCTGGCGCCGTCGGTTACGACAGCAAGCGGGAACAGATTCTGGTGCCCAACTGAGTGGCTCATCCGCAGATTGCGATATTCGCCAGGTTGGCGAACGGAGGACAAACGCCGGTTCGAGCGCTCTACGGTCAGGCCAGCAAACTTTCCCGAACAATGCACGACGTCCGCTATGACGCTGTTCATGATGAGATCGTCGTGCCTGTCCCCTACGCTCAAGCAATCCTGACATTCCGCGGCGGAGCCGATGGACAGGAAGCGCCAATTCGAATCATCCAGGGTCCCAAGACCGGAGCCATCGGTAGCCGATTGGACGTGGACCCGATTCACAACGAGATTTTCTCGTACACCGGCAACACAGTTACGGTTTATTCGCGCGAGGCCAATGGCGACGTCGCGCCGATCCGTGTCATCAAAGGGCCGGACACGCAGTTGAAGCGCCCGTACGGAATCGCTGTGGATCCTGTCAACGACATCCTCGTGATTGGTTTGAATAGCAACTTCGGATCCGACGAACCCATTACGGTGGAAGATACGGAGAGTCTGGAGAAGGGCGGCATTCTGATATTCAATCGGACCGATAGCGGCAACGTGAAACCGCGCGGCGTCATCCGTGGCCCGAAATCGGGGATTATCCGGATCAACCAGATGCAACTCTATCCTCAGAAGAAGCTGATTGTCGGGGCGATGCCGGGGATCATCGATAACATGGAACCCGAAGGCGCCTTTTTAGGCGTCTGGAGTTACGACGATAACGGGGATGTTCCTCCAAAATGGAAGATTCCGGCAAACGACCGCACCAAGCTTAAAAAGCCTTTCGGTGTCGTCTTGAATCCGAAAAATAAGGAAGTGATTATTTCCGATATGCGTAATCAGGGTGTTCTCGTGTTTTCCGTACCGGAGATCTTTTAACCATGCAACGTCTTCACTCGATCGTCGGGATACTCCTCTTTACAGCGGTGACGCAGGCCGCACTGGCGCAAGGAAATGAGAAGCGTAAAACTGTCTTGGATGGCGTGTTCACGGCAGCTCAAGCGGAGCGCGGCAAGGAAGCGTACGCGACTCATTGCAGTACTTGTCACATGGAAGACCTTGGCGGTCTTTCGGCGCCGGCACTCAAAGGTGAACAATTCATCGATAACTGGCGCGAGGATAGCGTCAGAAGTCTCTTCACGTTCATCCGGACTCAAATGCCACAGCGCGCCGCCGGAAGCCTTGAGGAGAAAATGTACGTCGATATTCTGGCTCACATACTTTCGGTAAACATGTTTCCCAGCGGGCCGAACGAACTAAGTGCCGATGCGCTTGGCAGCATCGACCTCGTGGGAAAGGACGGCCCCGCCCCAATTCCGAAGTTCGCGTTGATCGCCTTGGTCGGCTGCCTGGCTAGAGCCGACGGCGAGGAGTGGAAACTGGACAACGCCTCCGCCCCCGCCCGGACCCGGCAGGAAAAACCGGCCCCCGGAGAAGTGAAAGCTTCTGCGGGAAAGCCGCTCGGCACCGGGACCTTCCGGTTGGTGTATCTCGATTCATTGCGTCCCGGTTTTCTTCCCGAAAGTCACGTCGGGCACAAACTGCACGCTCAGGGTTATTTGCTCAGCAATGAGAAAGGCGAAGGGCTCAGTGTCACATTTCTGGAGTCGGTCGCTGCGACCTGCGCGAAGTAATTCGGGGAAACTGCGGCCGAGCTTCGGGCGAGTCCCTGATTATGCGGGATTCGATCCGATGTGAGGATGTTCGCTGCCAACCTCGCTACGCGCTCCTTTAGACCCGGTATGGCCGACGCCGCTTGTGGGTGTTCCTCGGCAAGATTGACGATGTCCAACAGGTCCCGGCGTCTGCTTGCCAAGCGGCGACGCGGTTCTTCCGCTGCGGCAAGTTTCAGGACCAGCAGATCCTCGATGGTGGCCAGGTGAAGTTTGCAGCCCGCCGATATCGACCCGCCGTGCTCGCGCGACGGCGTCTGCGATGCCAATGTCCTCGACGGAAAACTCGATGGCGGTACGCTCCAACCGGGATCCCGGACCGGGGGCCGGCCAATTGTCGCTGTGCTCGTGTCGCCGAGCGTGTTCAAATCCAGCTTTCACCAAGGCGTCTGCGAAGGGTATCTCCGCCAATGCAACATCCGCTGCGCTTGCGTCAATCGGACGGTCCTCCGGCGCATGTGTATAGATGACGTGAAGGTACGGCGTCGGGTAGCAGAACTGCTGGTGTGAGTCATAGGGCGGGCCGACCAATACATGCGACAGACGGTCTTGAGGACGTTCTCATCCACCGCGACAGCCAAATTCATACCGGATGAGGGCAGCCCCAACGATTGCCGCAGTTTCGGCTTTCAGGATCGCATCGCCAAGCGAGGCAATATGAAATCCACGCTTGCCAGCTGCCGTTAATTCTTCATCCGTCCAACCGCCTTCAGGACCGATCAAATAGAGCACAGGCGAGCCGGCGAGAGCGGGTTTTAAAGGGCCGCCGCCGCGCTCGGCAAAGATGATTTTGGAGGAAGCGGGCAATGAAAGGACCTCATTGAATGCCATCGGCTCGTCAAGCTTCGGCAAGTAATAATGTTTCGACTGCTTTGCCGCCTCGATGACAATCCGCATCCAGCGGTCGTGCCGGTGGCCCGCTCCAAGGTTTGACCGGGCCGCGGTGAACGGCACAATTCGGGTCACTCCCACCTCGACTGCCTTTTCCAGTGCCAGCTCGAATGCTGGAATTCGAATCATGGACATCGCCAGAATCAACTTCAATGATGGCGGCGAAACGTGACGCGATTGCCTCAGACGAGCGATCGTTTCGCGCTTCGTGACGGATTCGACTACGGCCGTCCACACGCTGCCGTTTCCGTCGAAGACTTCGAGCGCCTCGCCTTTCTCCAAGCGTGCCACAACCAGGTGCCGATGTTCATCCCCTGTGATGTGAATCCGATCATTCTGAAGGGAAGGTACGAGCCAGTAGACGGACCTAAGCGACATGCTTCTCGCAGGTCAACGTCAGCCACTGTCCTCTGGTGAGTTCTTCGTAGATCATGAAGTGAAAGCGCCCGATGGTCTCCCGGATTTCGTCGGCGTGATCGAGAAGAATACCCGACAGGATCGCGATGCCGTGCCGTTTCAACACGCGATCGAATTCCGGGAGCAGGTCGAGGACGAGATCCGCCGTGAGATTTGCGATCGCGAGGTGGACGCTATCCTTCTTCACCGCATCCAGTGAGCCGCAGAAGGTCCAGATACCATCTTCCCCATTGCGCTCAATGTTGGCATGCGCGACCTGGACGGCGACCGGGTCAACATCGCAGGCGATGACCTTTTTCGCCCCTAATAGCCGGGAGGCGATGGCCAAAATTCCCGATCCGGTTCCGACATCAAGAATCAGCTGGTCCGGTTCAACCCACCGTTCCAGCGCTTCAATCGTGAGCTGGGTTGTCTCGTGCGTCCCGGTGCCGAAAGCCTGCCCGGGATCGATGCGAATCGGAAGCCGGTCAGGTGGAACGACAGGACTTTCCCAACTAGGGATGACGAAAAAATCATCGCCTAAAGGAAAGCTTGTATACGATTTCTTCCATTCCTCAGTCCAGTCGCATTCCTCGACAACTGTTTTGGAAATACGAGGATGTTGCCGGCCCGAACGGCTAAATACGGTTCGAACGTGATGTTCAATCTTTTCGAAGTCATATCCCGAACTGAAGTAGAGGATCAGACGGGCAAACCCGGGGTGTGGCGACTCGGTCTCCCACACGCCTGCAACGGCATCGCCGGAGAGCTCACCGACTACCGCATCGACAAGATGATCTGGAACATCGACGGTAAGTTGGTTCCAAGACATGGAATCCGAAACCCAACTGGTTTCTGTCTCGAGCTGCCGCGGCGGTCTATTTCTTACGGCTGCGCGCTGTCGCGCTTGCGCTTCGCGGACCGCCGGTATTTCGTTGATTCCAGCAAGAACGGGCGCTCATAGGGCGCCCCTACAGTTCCGCTTCCCTTCATGTGTATCACTCTCGAGGCAGAACCTAGCTAAATATCTCTTTTACTCGCTCCAGAATTTTTTTCTTTATCGGCTTATTCTCGGTCTCCATGGTTGACGCGAGCTTCGTCAAGAGATCTTTTTGCTCTCGCGTCAGCTTGCCGGGAACGACAACGTCCAACGTCACGAAAAGGTCACCCCGCGCCGAACCGCCCCGCTTGGAAATACCACGGCTCTTGATGCGGAATGTCGAAGCAGTCTGCGTGCCAGGCGGAATCGTCAGCCTCTCTTCGCCGCCGTCGAGAGTGGGAACCGTGATCTGGGCTCCCAGAGCAGCCTGCGGAAAGCTGATGGGTATATGGCAATACAGATCATATTCGCGGCGTTCGAAGAACTCGTGCTCCTGCACATTCAAGACGACATACAGGTCGCCCGCCGGGCCGCCTTTGCCACCGGCGTCTCCCTCGCCTGAAATCCGCAGCTTGGAACCATCGTCGACGCCGGCAGGTATTTTGATTTCCAGCGTTTTTTCCCGGACGAGACGGCCATCACCATGACAATCCGGGCAACGATTCTTGATAACCTGCCCTGAGCCGTGACACTGCCCGCACGTCCGGGTAATACTGAAGAAACCCTGTTGAAAGCGAACCTGACCGTACCCATGACACGTTGGGCACGTGGTTGGCCCCGATCCTTTTTGCGCGCCGCTGCCATTGCATTCCGAGCAGGTCTCGTGGCGAGGGACTTTGATCTTGGTGGTTGTTCCGAATGCCGCTTCTTCGAAAGTGAGATCGAGGTCATATCGTAGATCGGCGCCCCGTTGGACACGGCTGGCGGAACGCCTTCCGCTTCCGAACAGATCGCCGAAACCGAATAGGTCGCCCAGTATGTCGCTGAAATCGGCAAAGACATTCGGATCGAAACCGCTGAAGCCGCCTCCGGCCGCTGTTCCCACACCGGCGTGTCCAAAGCGGTCGTAATTTGCGCGTTTCTGCGAATCACTCAAAATCGAGTAGGCTTCGGCAGCTTCTTTGAATGTTTCTTCCGCTTCTTTGTTCCCCGGATTCCGATCGGGGTGATATTGGAGCGCAAGTTTGCGGTAAGCGCTCTTGATTTCCTGGTCGGAGGCATTGCGCGAAACTCCGAGCACTTCGTAGTAGTCCCGTTTTCCGTTCAAGTGTAGTTAGTCCTTCTTGGCTGCGACACTGACCATCGCTGGCCGCAGGAGGCGGCCATTGAGCAAGTAACCTTTTCGCATTTCTTGTATTACCGTGTTCTCTTCCACCGCGTCCGTGGCCTCGGTAGAAACAGCTTGATGAAAATGGGGATCAAATTTCTTTCCTTTTACTTCGATGGGTTTCAGTCCGAAACGTGCAAGCGTGTCCTCGATCTGTTTATAGATCAGCTCGAATCCCCGGAGCACGTTTTGTTGGCCGTTTTGGGTAGCGGCATTTTTCAACGCAAGCTCGAAGGAATCGAGTACGTTCAATAACTCTTTCATCAAATCGGCCGACGCGAACTGCATGAAGTCGGACTTCTCTCGATCCATTCGCTTCCTGTAGTTCTCAAACTCCGCCTGTTTTCGCAGCAAACGGTCGTAAAGGCCATCGCGCTCTTTTTTCAGAAGTTCAATTTCCTGCTGCGGGTCCGCCTGTGGCTGAGCCGTAGCAACAGACTCGGCAACCTGCTGTTCAGAACCGCCATCACCGGCCTCGCCCCGGCCATTTTCCGGGAGATGGCCTTCGTATTTGTCGTTTTCTCCCATAGAACCCATTATAAGGTCATTCCCAGAAGATCCACCCTCTCTCTCTGGGAGAGGGTGGGGTGGAGTCTCAAGATTCGAATAGACTTCTCTTGAGGCTTCGCCCTATCGGGCTTGCGCTTCGCGCGTCCCTCACCCGGCGCGCCAGCCCGCTGGCTGTCGCGCCTGCCTCTCCCAGAGGGAGAGGCAGCTACACTTGAACATCAGGCGTTGATCATCTCGCCAACAACGCGTCCGAGATAACTGACAATGGAAATGCCGCGTTCGTATTCCATACGAGTGGGGCCGATGATTCCGAGGAAACCAGTCGTACGGTCATTGGACGCGTAAGAGGAGGCGATCAGCGTAAAGTCCCGCATGTCTGGAATACCGAGTTCCGAACCGATGCTGATCTTTACACCTACTGGCGGGCTGCTCGAGATGCACTCATTCAGAATTTTGACCAGGCGGATTTTCTCTTCGAACATCTGGAATAAAGTTCGCATCCGCTCGACGTCGGCAAATTCTGGCTGATTGAGAATGTTTGCCGTCCCCTCTAAATAAATAGCACCTGGAGGCGCATCTTCTTGAGGGGTCTCGCTCCAGGTGCGTAGCAGCGTGAGCATGCGATCGAACAACGTTCGTTCGAACTGCATGGCTTGCAGCAGCTCGCTTCGAATTTCCATGAGCGTTTTTCCAGAGAATTTCTCGACAAGATACCGGCTCGCTTTATCGAGTTCTTCCTGCGTGTATCGCTCGGCAACTCGAATGAGCCTGCGTTGCAACAACCCCGTTTTGGAAACAAAGACCACCAGAATTTTGCCATCTCCGAGATCGACGAATTCAACATGTTTTAGAACGGTCGCGCTCATCGGCGGCGCAATGACCAGGCCGACATTCTTCGAAATCCTGGAAAGAATGACCGAGGTGCGCGACATGAGGTCTTCCGGCGTCTCGGTACCGGCAAGAATACGCTTGATGTACCGCTCATCGGTTTTACTGACTCTACCGGATTCGGCCAGACGGTCGACGTAGAAGCGATAACCCTTCTCGGAGGGGATGCGGCCGGCGGACGTATGTGGCTGAGCCAAATAACCATCATCTTCGAGATCCGCCATGACATTCCGGATGGTCGCTGGGCTGAATTTCCAGTCCATTGATTTCGCAAGCGTCCGCGACCCGACCGGCTCACCGGAATTTACGTATGACCGGATGATCAGTTTCAGAATGTCCCGAGCCCTGGAATCGAGTTCCCGGCCGTCGCTTTTTGCCACCATCGCGTTTTTTTATAGCACTCAGGCAATGATAGGGTCAATGCGCCGATGGGGCCGGTGGGTCCGAGGCGGAATTCAATAGAGAAATATTTCTGGAACGCCCGGATGAACGTTTCTCTAAATTGCTCAATCGTGGGACGGACGGGAAGAAACTCGGCGACACCGGCCATTTCCCTCAGTAAAGGCGCGGAATCCGTCAACCCGGTTGCCCGGGCCAGGTTATCCCGATTGCAGGTGATCGGCATCGAGCCATGCTGCAAAAAACTCCGCCGTACACGCCGCTGTGCGCTGCCAACGATCTTGCGGCCGTCAACCATCAGTTCATAGCGGGAGGGGGAAAGGAAGCAGGGAGGATCGATGCCGTTGTCCGGTACATCGGTTTTTCTGGTATCAGGAGCAAGTATCGCCGCGACCCCGAGATCGTTGTATCCGAGGCAAAGAGCCTCGGATACCCGCCTGTAGTTCCCGTAGATCGTATCGCCGAAATAGGAGGAATCGTTCGAAATCACCGCGTATGTGAGTTCGTCATCGTGCAACACAGCACGGCCGCCGGTCGGCCGGTGAACGATGTCGATGCCATTTGTCCGGCAATAGTCCACGTCTAGAGCATTCTCGACCTTTTGATTGCGTCCTAGCGAAATCGTTGGCCCGCGCCAGCCGTAGAACCGAACCACAGTCCGTGCGCCCGGAAACCTCTCGACCTCGCCGAGCAACGCCGCATCAACAGCCATGTTCGCGGCGCCAGCGAGTGTGCCGTCGATGATTAATTCCCAGGCCGCCATTGATTTTTATTTTAGGCTCAAAAGGCAATTCGGGCGTATTTCGGGGACGCACCCCGAATTCTTGAACTTCAGAATTCGGGGTGCGTCCCCGAAATACGCCCGAATTGCCCCAGCTTGCTGTTACGGGATCGTCACCGCGAGAAAGCTGGATCGCCATTCATTGGTGTTCGCGTTCCGCTGCAATACCATGAGCGCAACGTCCTGGCCGGATCTCATGGCCCTTTCGGCGCGTTTGAAGTCATCCACATTGTGAACCTCGAATCGCTCGCTTCCGGCGATGACGCGCGTGATGATCATACCGCGCATGATTCCCGCCTCTTCAGCAGCACTATCCTGATCCACCGAGGAAACGTACACGCCGTCGGAAGAATTCAGCCGCAGCTGGCGAACCATATCCGAAGTAACAGCCTGAACTCGGATTCCCAATTTGGATTGCGAAGCATCACCCTGTTCGTTATTGTCCGGGTTATTGTTGCTGGCGCGTTCGCCGATAACTTCCTGCCGGTCTCCGATAACGATAGGAACGGTTTGCTCTTTACCATCACGATTGACTTTCACACGAATGGTTCGGCCGATCGGGCTATTTGCAACGACGTCCAGGAGCGCCGAACCGGTACTGATCTTTGTTCCGTCGATCTCGGTTATGACATCTCCGGCGTGAATGCCGGCCTTGGCTGCCGGACCGCCCGGCACGACATACTGGACCACAACGCCGCATTCCGCCTTCAGCCCGAGCGCGCGGCACAGCGATGCGTCTTGAGTCGGATTGGCGCTGTATTGGATTCCTATGCCGCCCCGCGTTACCTTCCCGCTCTGAACAAGTTGGTTGTACACCTTGATCGCCGTGTTGGATGGAAGCGCAAATCCAAGCCCGGCGGACTGCCGCGTTTCGGAAATGATGGCTGTGTTGATTCCAATCACCTCACCGGTCATATTGACCAGGGGACCGCCGCTGTTGCCTGGGTTAATGGCTGCGTCGGTTTGCAAGAAGCTCTGGAAGTCGTTCCTGGCGCCGCCGATCTCGGTACGGCCTTTAGCGCTGATGATGCCGTGCGTGACGGTGTGATCGAGGCTGAAAGGGCTTCCAATAGCCAACACCCAGTCTCCGACCTTGACCGAATCGGAGTTGCCCAACTTCAGGACGGGCAGGTCCCGGCCGGCTTCGATTTTAACGACCGCCAGATCGGTATCGGCGTCGCTGCCGATGAGCTTCGCTTGAAACTCGGATTTATCTTCGAGGCGAACCATGATCTTCGTGGCCTTGTCCACGACGTGGTGGTTCGTCAGGATGAATCCGGCCTTATCGACAATAAAGCCGGTGCCGAGATTCCGCACTCTCTCGCTACGATCGGGTGCATCCGGACCGCCGAAAAAGTTGAAGAAATCGAATGGATCAAAATCCCGTGGGTTCCGGTTGCGATTGTTGGGATTGTTGGGATTATTGGGATTGTTGGGATTGTTGTTGCGATCGCCACGGCGAACGGTCGTGTTCTCAGGCGCGGCTTCGGTATTGATGTTGACGACGGCCGGCGCGACATTCGCCGCGATCTGAGTAAATGCGTTGGAAAGTGAAACAGGATCGGGAATGACGAGCGCCTGCGCCTTTTGCTCGCCCGCTTTGACCCCACCCGAGACGATCGTGCCGATTACAACTCCGATGGTGAGGGTTGCAATAATCAAGGTGAGATAAAGCAATCGCTTCTTTGTCATAGCTGTTAACCTTTCGTCCTTTCAGAGTGCACTGCGACATTATATCTTAGCGTCGTTCCTCGCAAACCGGTGCTTCGAAAGTGCCGCGTGAGGCGAAATATTCCCTCCTCGCAGAGGCGGGGACTGCATTTTTGACGGCATGCCTGAATTTTGGTTTCAGCGCCGCGCAGGAGCCGGAACCGTATGGCGTAATTTCTTCAACCGCTCTTCGGCTGCCTGAAGGGTTTCCTCCTTCTTGCAAAACGTAAATCGGATGATATCCTTTCCCGACGCCGGATCGCTGAAAAAGCTGCTTCCCGGAACAGTGGCGACACCAATGTCTTTTACCAGGAACCGCGCGAATTCCACATCGTCCGGGTAACCCCATTTCGCAATATCACACATGACGTAGTAGGCGCCTTTCGGGAGCATGGGATTCAGCCCCGCATCCTCGAGCATCTTCATCAGGCGGTCACGGCGTTGCTGATAATGCCTGGCCAGATCGGCGTAGTAGGAATCCGGAAGCCGTAGAGCCACAGCACCGGCATCCTGTAGTGGCGCTGGTGCACCGACGGTAATGAAGTCATGCATCTTTCGAATCGCACCCGTAACGCCTGGCGGTGCAATGATGTATCCCACGCGCCAGCCCGTGACGCTGAATGTCTTCGACATCCCATTCACGACGATCGTGCGCTCGCGCATCCCCTCCAGCGTGATCGGAGAGATATGTTTGGCGCCGTCGTAGATAATGTGTTCGTAAATCTCATCTGTGACGGCAAGGACATCCCATTTTTGGCACAGCTCTCCGACGAACTCGAGCTCCTCTCGGCTGAATACCTTACCTGTCGGGTTATTTGGGGTGTTGATAATAATGACTTTGGTCTTGTTATTAAAGGCCGCTCGGAGTTCCTTTTGATCAAATGACCAATCGGGTCTTCGCAATTGTACGTAGCGTGGAGTCGCGCCCGAAATGATCGCATCAGGACCGTAATTTTCATAGAAAGGCTCGAAGACGATAACTTCATCTCCGGGATTGATGACCGCCAATAGCACATCGATCATTGCTTCCGTGGAGCCGCACGAGACGGTGACCTCGCGCTCTGGATCAATCTCGATGCCCATGAATTTCTTTGTTTTATAAACCAGGGCATCGCGGAAATTCTTCGCGCCCCAGGTTATTGCATATTGGTTGATATCCGCGAATATTGCGTCCGCGGCCGCTTTTTTGAGGACATCGGGAGCCGGAAAGTCGGGAAATCCCTGCGACAGATTGATGGCGTCATGTTCCAGGGCAAGACGGGTCATTTCGCGGATGACCGATTCAGTAAATTGAGCTGCCTTGGACGAGATGGGTTTTTTAAACATCTTTGGAACTCAAGGGACCTGGGTACCCAGCCCCCATGCGTGATGGATCGTTCTCGGTCAGGATGCGGATCAGTTCTTCGTGAAAATAATCGTGAGCGACAAGCACGGCGGCCGCTACGCGGCGCTTATAAGCCTCGCGTCCAAGATCGATCTCTTTTTTTAGTCTTCTGTAAATGTCCGCGTGCTCGCGTCCTTCCTTAAGTTCTGGGTCGTGATATAGCTTGATTTCCGAAACCAGGAGCCGCGCGGTCCGGCGCGCATCGGCGTGGGCTTTTGGCTCCGCCGGTGCTTCGCCAGATGCGGTTGGGGGCCCCGGAACTGTGTTTGTTTGGGGTGTCACAGCCGGTTTCGGCGCTGGAGACCGCATCTTCAATCCGAAAACTTCAATCGCGTACTGAAGTGACGATGTCAAAAAATCGAGCGCCTCGGCCTGAAAGGGAGGAACAGCGCAAACAGCGGCGATCGACTTACCGCGGACTTCGATTGTTCTGAAATAAGACTGGGGGTCTGTTGTCTCATCTGAAATGATTTCCGGAAAGACCGCCTGGCCGCGGCTTTTCCACAACGCCAAGCCCTCGGGCTTTGCCACGTATAAACCGAGACCGGCAGCGAAGGCTTGCGCCAGAACGAGGAAACGAGCAAGCATCTCTGGTTGGGAAGATGCTTGGGCAAGCTCCCTTTGAGTTTCTGCAAAAATACGCCATCGAACGAGTTGCTCCTGAAGCCGCGCCTGCTCGCTGGAGGCCTCGCTCTTGAGCTGGGTGACCGTATCCGCCAGTTTCGCCTCGAAGAATTTTTCGAGCTCCTCGGTGACCTGTTTCCGTGTGGTTTCCTTGGCGTCGGCGACAGCCCGAATTAACTGAGCTTCGGCCGAAGCGATGAAAGACGCCTCCGCTTCTCTCACGGCGGACTGGAGTCGCTTTTGGAAATCCTGCTCGAGCGCCTGACACGTGTCGGCGACAATGCGGTCAAGCTCCGCTGCCAGCGCTGGCGACAATAATTCGAGAAGGCGGTCCACGGCCTGCGTTTTCAACTCCATCGAAACTGATGTACCTCCAGAGAAGTGAAAAATTATACCTTAATCGATGCGGGCGTTTGACAATGCCCCGCCATACCCCTATATAAAAGAGGTAGCCATACGAAAGGGGGGCGCACCGGTTTCGACGGGGACGAAGAAGTACGAGACGCATACCGAGGCCCATGACCTCGTAAAAACGTGGAAACCAATTAACTGCTGACTTTCAGCCAGCATTAGCTGCTTAACACCAGCTAACGTCCTTGACTAATTCGCCTGTAGGTTGGTTAAAGGGCGTCACTTTATGCAGGATAGCCTCAAGCCGCTGGCCCGGCTGTACGAGGCGAAATTCAACGGGCTGGCGCTCCGGCTAGCTGGCAGGTTTCTTTTGCCGGGACGCGAGACCAATCGGAGCCTGACAAGTATGTAGACTCTCCTACGGAACGTTTTCGGACGCGGGTTCGATTCCCGCCGCCTCCATCGAGTAATCAATAACTTAAGCGCGTTTTGCGACCGAATTTTGGTCACAAAATGGGCATGTTTGGGTAGTGTTTGGTCACACTTGTTTCCCCTTTCTGGAAGAGAGGCACCTCTTCCAGAGGGGATCGTGATCCGAAACTCAGCTTGAAGGGAAAGAGAGTTCTGATCTTTCCGCGCAGCGGATTCAGTTCAACAAGTCGCCAGATGTCGGGGTACACGAGCAGCTTCGAGAACCGCGGCAGCTGCCATGTCGCTCATGCCGGATACGTCGTGGCGCCGAGCGATTGCGGTTGCACCATGGCAGCGACAGTGGCATCGTCCTTGTGAGCAAGTCCGGAAGGTTCTGCATGCATCGAACACAACTTCTCTGTGCGATCGGTGTGAGCCTCTGGTCGGCTGTGGCTGCCGGGAGCCAGGCGACGGACGCCGGGGCGCTGTCCGGGGCGTTGCGGGCCCACGTACAGGACGAGCGGTTCGGCATTGTCACGTCCATCGCAGGACTGCCGCTCGGCGTCCGCGACGGGCTGAAAACGTTGTTCGGCAGCCGGGCACTCGACATCGCCGAGCCCGGAGCCGAGTTTCAGGTGACCGATGTGGTTGTCAATCCGAAGCTGCCGATTCGTCGGCTGATCGCGGCGGGGTGCTCAACCGACCACTGCCTCGTCTATTACGAGCGCGGCGGCATCGACCACACGTGGCATGTGGCGCTGTTTCACTGGATGCCGGCCGCGACTCGATTCGAGTGGGGCGGTATCGCGCCGGGGGGCCTGGTGACAATCGACGACGTGCGGAACGCGATCCTGTCGGAAAGGATCAAGGGCCAGGCCAGGTTCTGGTAGCTGTGCAGTCGCTGGCGAAGGTGTGGGACACCGCAATCTAATTCACGGAAGCCGTCGCAATGCTAGCTGCAGGTAGCTCAGTTCGCAAACGCGGCAAACTGTTATGAGCAGCCGATCGATCGGGCAAGTCGAGGTAGAGTGAACATTCAGTCCGCCCCTCGTGGCTGAGCGGCGCCACGTTAGTCGTCACTGACCGATTCAACGATTCGTGCCTGAGAAGTCGGTATTTCGGAGAAAAGGCGGCAGCCTGCAACATGGCGAGCACAATATCTTGGAGCGGTAAAATTCTCTCGCGATGCCCCGCGACTTCTTCGACCCACTCGCGATCGACAGCCCTCATTGACTTCCCCCACTCTCCACGAAGTTATGCAGCAGTCGTGAATAGCTTGCCGTATGTAAAAAAGTCCAGAACACTGCGCATCGCAATGTTCTGGACTTCGATGTCCAAAACCTAGCTTCTATGCCGGGACCGGCGGCACCACTCTGTGCCAAGCTGCGTCTGACCTTACGATCCGTTTTGTGGTTTGGCACCGAGCCTTGTCAATACAGTGCTTGTCGTATATAAGCTGTGCTGGTAGCTTTTGGATGATTCTTCACATCAACCACATCCAACCCGAACGCGTTGCTCTGACGAGTAGTGTGGTTTCAACGTTGATTTCCATCGCTGGCGAGGCACGGATTCCGCCCCGCGTGCTCGAGAATTTGAACGTGCACCTCGATTGGGTGCAGTACAAGGCAAATTTTCGTGAAGCCGTCACACTGAGGCGCGCGACGAGGGGTGAAGAGCTGGTCCCATGGATTGAAGTTGGCGTCGATCTTCGGCAACTCAAGCTTGAAACGCTGAAAAATGAATTCGTCAACGCGCTCGAGTATTCGCCCGATCACTCACGGGACGGGCAAAAACGGGTATATATCGAATCGTTTAGGCCGATGCGCTCGTCTCTGATCTGGAAGTTCAACGACCTCTTTTGGCAACACCTGCCGCTTTGGGAGGCAGCCTCAGGCAAAGGATATGACCAGGCGTTACCCAGCGGGAAGTCCGATGCGAATCATCCTGAGGCTGTGGGCGATGCTGTCGCCGACTTCTGGACTCTACTGAAAGACCTCGAGAACCATAACCAGCTTCCACCTGAGATTTTCGTTCTGGAGATCGGCGTCGGAACCGGAAAGCGCGCAGCTTTATGGCTGGATCGTTTTCGCGCGCTCGACCGCGAGCGAGGCACTCAATATTATCCGCGTATCCGATTTTTGTTAGGCGACTACTCGATGCCGACGCTGAATCGCGCGATGGAAACGGTTCGGGAGCATCGCGAGCTGGGCAGTTTTCTGGCGGTTGACGCGCTGGATCCCTTCAAGTCGCTGTCATTTCTGCGTTACAAGGTTCTATCGATTCACCTCACCAACGTTTACGACAATCTCCCGACCGATGAGATCGTTGTGCGCGATGGCAAGCTGTATGCCGTTGAGGTCCGGAGCTATGTGCCGGCGGCCGCTGCTGCGCCGATTTGCGAGTCCTTTGGCATTCCTGTTACGGAGTTCGCCAGAACAGTGAATCGCCTGCTCGAGGTCGGTCCGCAACACGTTCATCCTTCCGGAGCCGAACAGGGTGTGGCATTCTGGCGATCGGTGTGGGACGCCATCCGATTGGAAGAACGATTTGTCGCGATTCAAAGCATTCTGGATGCGCCCCTGCCAGCGGGGTTGAAGCCCGCATTGTTGGAGAATTTCGTCGCCCAGGCAGTGACGAATCAACGATTCCAGCTCAGTTCCGGCGCCGTCGAAAGTTTCCTGAATACCGTTCCGCTACTGCATCCGCGTGGTTATTTACAGGTCCAGGATATTTTCGTTACGAAACTGGAAGACTACGGCAGAATGTTTCGCGGACCGGGCAAGTTGGACGGATCGGTCGTAAACTGGGTCAATGGCGCGCTGCTCGCGCAGATTGGCGCGCAAGCCGGATACGACGTGCATTTTGCGCCTTTCCAATATAGACCGGGATCGCGAACATCGATCCTGTACACCACCGAGCGGGAGTAGATGTCAATGAACTTGCCGATATTACCTACCACAGTCGTCGGGAGTTATTCGATGCCCGGCTGGCTGGAGCGGCTCAAAACGGAGTTTTTCGCCCGCCGCATCAGCAAGCACGAACTCGACGAAATCCACGATGCGGCCGTTAAAGCTGCTATCAAAGATCAAGAAGTTGCGGGCCTAGATATCATCACGGACGGGGAACTTCGCCGCGACAATATGATCGACTATTTCGCGGAACGCCTGCCGGGCGTGCAAACGGATCACACATCGAAGAAGTTCTATTACGATTTCTACGACAGCGTCGTCCGCGGCAAAATCCCAATGGCCTCGCTGCGGCTGACCGATGATTTTAAGTTCCTCGCGGCTTTCACGGAGCGAGCCACGAAATTCTGCATTACCGGCCCGCACTCGCTGGTGAAGAGGATTAAAGACGAACACTATAAGAATGAAGAAACCTTCGCCATGGATCTTGCCCGCGTCATGAATATGGAGTTGAAGGAACTGGTCCGCGCCGGCGCGCGTAATATTCAGATCGACGAGCCGTACTACTCCGGTTTTCCCGAGGATATACAGTGGGGCGTTAGGGTCGTCAACACGCTTGTTGAAGGCGTCGACGCCAAGATCACGCTCCACATCTGCTACGGCAATCGATATGGAAAACCTTCGTGGGCTGGGAATTACAGGTATCTCTTTCCGGCCATTCTCGAAGCAAGAGTACATCAGCTTTCTCTCGAGTTTGCGCGGCGCGGCGGCGAAGATCTGGAGCTGTTCAAAGAGTTTCCGAACCGGTTCGAGCTTGGCGTTGGAGTGATCGACGTCAAGACTCATGAAATCGAAACACCGGAAATCGTGGCTGAGCGTCTTCGCAAAGCTCTGAAGTTCGTACCGGCCGAGCGTATCCATGTCCTTCCCGATTGCGGTTGCCTGCACCTGCCTCAGGAAGTCGCCTTCGCGAAACTAAAGACGATGGTCGAGGGAACAAAAATCCTCCGTAAAGAGCTCGGAGGATGATGTGGCGCGCAATCCGTTGCGAGAGTCTTTGCAGTCGCGAAGGTTCTGCCATGTCGTGGAGATTGTGGCCAGCCGTATTTCACGCGAAGCGCGGCTGCTGGAAGTCGCCTCCCAGTTGGCTACCACTCCCGGCGTCGTCGCCGGCAGCATCACGAGTTACGCAGGGGGCGCGCCCGGTCAGGACCCCCTGCGAGTAGGCACAGCCGCGCGCGCGCGTGGTCTGACTCCAAACATTCACGTCACCTGCGTCAGCAAAGACCGGCAGGAACTCCGCCATTACCTGGAAACCATCGCGGGACTGGGTCTTGAAAATGTTTTCGCGCTGACCGGCGATTACCCGAAGGGCGCGGACGCAGTTTTCGACCTGGATTCGGTGCAACTCATTACTCTGATGAACGAGCTCCGCCAGAAAGGCCTGCCCTTTTGGATTGCCGCGGCTGTTTCACCGTTCAAATACACAGAGCCGGATTGTGCTTACCAATATCTGAAGCTGGAAAAAAAATTTACGGCTGGCGCCGACTATGCGATTACACAGCTCGGCTTCGATGCCCGCAAGTTCCGAGAACTTCGCCGGTACCTCGATGAACGCAACATTCAAAAACCGGTGCTCGGGAACGTCTATGTTCTTGGCTTGAAGTCCGCGGAAAAGATGTCGAAAGACGATCCCCCCGGCTGCTGGGTTGCGCCCGAGCTTGTCGAGAAGATTCGGGACGAAGTCAAGGCGAAAGACAAGGGAGAAGCCGCGCGGCTCGAGCGCGCCGCGCGCATGATTGCGATCCTGCGCGGCCTCGGTTACGCAGGTGCGTACATCGGAGGAACCCATAATGCGGAACACCTCGGCTGGATTATCGAGCGCGGGCAAATTCTGGCGCCGCGATGGAAGGAGTTAGCCGAAGAATTCACGTATGCGCCCAAATCCGCCTTCTACATGTTCGAGCCCGCCACGGCTGCGTCCCGCAAATTGCGAGTCTCTGATCGCGCCGTGAATGCATTGTGGCACCTGCTGTCTCCAACTCAGGTTCCCAGTGGAAGCATCCTGGAAAAATGGGCTCGTGCGATGTTCACCTGGATCGATCGCCGGCCAAGGATGTCGCGTTTTCTGGAGCGTGCGGAGTTTGCTATCAAGTCACCAGCGTTCGGCTGCCAGAGATGCGGCAATTGTGTACTGCCGGACATGCAATACGTGTGTCCGCAAACATGTCCCAAGCAGCTCCGAAATGGTCCTTGCGGCGGGACGAACAACGGCCAGTGCGAAGTCATTCCCGAACGGTTCTGCATTTGGGTGCCGGTGTATGATCGCGCCAAACACGCAGGCGAAATTCCGCTGCTGAGGATTTATATTCCACCGCCGGATAGATCACTGAAAGGCACAAGCTCCTGGATCAACTATTTCCTTCAAAGAGACAGCCGTCCCGGGAGTACTCGAAACGTAGGTCCTCTCGCTCCGCCTTCAAGCCAAGAAGAATCCAAGCCGAACATGGCTGTGCAACTGTAGCGGCGCTCCGCGAAGCGCAAGCGCGACAGCGCGCAACCTCAAGAGGATGAGCGCCGGCAGACAGCAAGTTAGAGATGGTCGGCGGTGATAGACCGCCGCTACAATTCAAACGGAAAAAAAATTGGTTGAAAATGATTCTCATTTTCAACTATAGTGCGGCCTGAGGTTGGAGTGATTGTGATCCTTCGCATCGCCGTTTTCGTTATTCTCGCTCTCGGAATTGTTGCCGCGCCGGGTCTCGCCCAAGAAAGGCCCTACTTTGTTACCTACGACCATCACATGGAAGAACCGGGTAACCTGGAAGTCGCTACCAATCCGGTGATCGGACAGGCACGGGGTATCAACACGTTCATCGGTAATTGGACCGAATTCGAGTACGGAGCCAAAGGCTGGTGGACGTCGGAGTTCTATATCGACAGCCAGCACACGATGCATGATAACGCTCTGCTGACCGGCTTCCGGTTTGAGAACCGTTTTCGTTTGCTGCTTCGCGAACACCGCGTCAATCCGGTTCTCTATGTGGAGTACGAACACGTCAATGGGGCCGACAAGACCTTGAAAGAAGTTGTCGGCTTCGACGGTAAGGAAGATCACAGCGAACCCAACCGGGAAGCGCGCCTCGAACACGAAAGGGAGCTCGAAACCAAACTTATTTTGTCGAGCCAGATCAAAGGGTGGAATGTTTCGGAAAACCTCATTGGTGTGAAGAACATTCACGAAGGTGTTTGGGAGTTTGGATATGCCTTCGGTATCAGCCGCCCCCTAGCTCTGGCTGCGAGCGCGAATGCTTGCACATTCTGTCGCGAGAACTTCACTGCCGGCGTGGAGTTGTACGGCGGGTTGGGTGAGTGGGGCGATTTGACCTTTAAAGGAACGTCGCAATATGTCGCTCCGGTCCTGGCGTTGAATTTGCCGGGTGGAACCACGCTCCGCGTATCGCCCGGGTTCGGCTTGACCGATCAAAGTCACTCCACGCTGGTTCGTTTCGGCGTGTCACACGAATTTTCCGGTTTTGGACAGCAAGTCCGGAAAGTGTTGCGGAGAAATCGATGATGCGAAGACATGCGATTCAAATCATTCCGGTAATCATCCTGTTCATTACGGCCGTTTATGCGAAGGGCGGGGCCGAGCGGCCAACCGAGAATCCATTCCAGAACAACGAATCGGCCCGCGCGGCCGGACAGAAGCTCTTTGCGAGGCATTGCGCCGAGTGTCATGGTCCAACAGCCGAGGGAACAGAGCGCGCGCCGTCTCTTCGAGAGTTTGTGCGTTCTGCCGCTCCCCGCACGCTGCATACATTCATTAAGAACGGAAACCTCAGATCGGGCATGCCATCCTGGTCCCGGCTCCCCGATCCGCAACTCTGGCAACTTGTCACATACCTTCAGACGTTAGAACCCTGATTGGGTCTTGCTTTCAAAGTATTGCCTGCCCGAAGTGAAGATCAGTGTCGCTGGTAGACGAACTTCTGAAAGCGCTTCCCTTCGTAAGTCTCCGTAATGTAAACGTTGCCTTTGGAATCGGACGCGATGTTGTGGGCGCCATAGAATTGACCGGCCCAGTGTCCGCCACTGCCGAATTCACCTACCAGATCCAAAGATTCACGGCGAATGATCCGTATCACTTGATTCGTTCCATCCGGAACAATGAGGAAGCTCTGAGCGCGATCGGGGGAAAACGCGATATCCCACACGGATCCACTTCCAAGCGTCTCCTTCGCAAAAAACGCTTCTCTGACGAACGTGCCATCCTTCTTGAAAACCTGAATGCGATCGTTTGTCCGATCGCAAACGTAAACGAACCCGTCAGTGGAGATCCGGGCGGCATGCACAACGCGGAACTGTGGTGGCGGCGGGCCGGCCGGATCATACTGGCTGGGGCGGTCCTCATGCTGGACCGTACCATTGAAGGGACCTGGAAGGCGCTCTCCTGCATTCTGGAAGTACGAATCATCAGGCTTCCGTCCATACGCGCCCCAATGACGTTTGTACGCTCCGGTCTCAGCATCGAACACGATGACTCGATGATTCAGGTATCCATCGGCGACGTAGAGTTCGTGCGCCGTTTCATCGATGACCAAAGAGGCCGGACCGCCGAGATTCTCTGTGTCATTGCTTCCGCGGTTTCGTCCGCTGTGGCCAATTTGCATGAGGAATTTTCCGTCGTGAGTGAATTTAAGAATCTGATTGTCCTTCTCCCCCGCCCCGGCAAGCCAGACGTTGTTCTTCGAATCCACATAGATGCCGTGCTCCAGTTGTGGCCATTCATATCCTTTGCCGGGGCCGCCCCATGAAGACACAAGGGTTCCCTCTCGATCGAATTCAAGAACCGGCGGCGCTCCGCGGTAGGACGCGCGTATTTCATTAGGTTGAAGCGTGGAGGGACGATGAATGATCCAAACGTGATCCTGCGAATCGACAGCCACACCTGCAACTGCCCCAACAAGCCAGTGATTCGGTAGCGGCTTCGGCCAGAAAGGATCAACTTTGAAAGAAGGAATATTAGTGGTGTTCTGTGACATAAAAAGCGCGGCGGACAACAGCAAAGATATGCTGAGTTGATTCATCTCGACATTTTACGACGCTTACTGCGGCGCAAGAGAACCTATAAAATGTATTTCAAGCCGAACTGGATCAGCCGAGGAGCCACCGAGGTCCGGCTGACGACTCCGAAGTTTGCTGTCCCAAAATTCGTACCGGGATTAGCAAATTGCGGGTGATTGAGGGCATTGTAGAACTCCACGCGGAAAGCAAGTTGTGCGTTTTCCCGGAGGCCTCCGACTGCAGTGGTTTTGCCGAAGGAAAAATCGGTATTGAATTGTCCCGGTCCGTTCATGATGCTTTGACCGGTGCTCCCGTAACCCGTCGACCCATCGGACCCAATCGCGGGCGTCTTGCAGATTGCCGGCTTGTTAATCCAGTTATACAAACGGGAGGCGGTAGAGCCCGAAGTTACCAGGTCTTTGTTTGTGGCGCCCGGGCAGAGTGTCACCGTCGCGGGTCCGGCGAAACCATAGACTGATCCCCCGCTGCGGTCGATCAGTGACATCGGTCCTCCGCTCTGCACAATAAGGATTCCGGAAATCGACCAGCCTCGCAGCAGATCGCCCGTAAGTCCGTTCGTCCGGAGGTTAGGCAAATCGTAGGTGAAGTTGGTGATCAAGCGGTGCGCGCGATCGAAACTCGTACGGGCCCAATCCAGATCGAGATTCCTCTGGTCGTTGTAGACAGTCGTATTGGCCAGGGCCTTGGAAAAAGTGTAGGCAACTTGAGACGTCAAGCCGTGAAAAACCTGCTGTCTGAATGTGGCCTGCATACTGTGATACCAGGAAGCGCCGAGGTACTGGTGCGCTAACAAGGCCGTAGGACTCTCGCCAACGATAGGAACGCGCAAGTAGGCATTGGTGGAAGTATTCGTGGTCACGCAGCCCGATGATGGATCGACACCCAACGTGGCAAAGACCGCGGATGTTACCCCTAAAACAGCGGGCGTTACCGGAAGCCCGCAATTGACCGGGTGGCCCGGAGTCGCCAGCAGCGGCTGGTTGAAGCCATAAAAGAGGAACAGATTGTTCGCGTACGATCCGACATAACCCAGGTCGAAACTGAAATTGCTAGAAATGGCGTACCGGACGTTCAGGTTCCATTGTTGTAGCTTAGGAAGGCGGAAGTTTGGTCCGGTGATCCGGTCACTCAAGTTTGAGGACGGCGTGCGAAGTGTAAACCCGAGAGTCGTGGGCGGGAATGGCGTTTCCAGTGTTGACACATTATTGCTTGCTCCCGAACGACCGATGAGTTGGGCCAGGGGCTGCATATTCGTCGAAGCCGTGCCTTGCGCATTTCCCCTATCGCTCGGAGGCTGGTAGAACCAACCGTAGCCGCCGCGTACAGCCATGCGGCTCTGGTTGCTTCCGGGTTGCCACGCAAAGCCGAAGCGAGGCGCGAAGCTGTCCCAAGGAGCTGCATTCTCGTAGTAACCCCTCTCGGGGCGCACAACCACGCCGGAAGGCGGCGGCCCGAAAGGTTGGCCCGTATAGGGGTTGATCCGGTTCGGGTTGTAGTCCGAAGGCACCGTCATCCCTGCATACGTGCCGGAAGCAGTCGGAATGGACACCGCCTGCAATAGTGACGGCCAAGCGTTGCCGAGGTCATGGGCGTCGCCAAAAGCAGAAGGCAGGTACTCCCAGCGCAGACCCAGATTCAGCGTGAGCCGCGGAGTGGCTCTTAGATCTTCCTCGACGAAAGCTGCAGTATGATAGAACCGCTGCGAAAGGAAGACCGCGCCCCGCGGTCCCATACCCTGGTTGGCTTCGATAGATTGAATATTGCTGAGCCCCTGAGGACTGCCATTTTGGGCTGCACTCATTCCCAGCAAGAAATCGGTGAAGCTCTGAAACGCAAGCCGCCCTCGAGCGAGGCCGATGTTGGAGTACTTAAAATGCTGCGTTAGCGCAAAGACCCCGGTACGAATAGTATGCTTGCCATGAGTCCAGGAAAGAGTATCCGACCAGGAATAAGTTGTGCTGCCGTTCAGCCAGTCGCTATAGACGTTTCCCGCCTGGAATCCTCCCAATGATCCCCGCACGGTTATGTCCGGCAAACCCGGATATAAAACATTAGCAGGGGTCATACCGACGGAAGTTACCGAGGCCAGACCAGGCACTGCGGGCTCGGAAAGGTTGTCCGTGTATGTGATCCGCGCTTCATTGGCCAAGTTAGGTTTAAAGACCGAACTGAGTTGCGTGCTGGTGATGTAGTTCGTATCGTCCAGTGTTACCGGGAACCCCGGTATGGGCGGTGTCTCGGGGGAACGCAGGAAGTCGGAAGAGTAGGCTCTTTGCGTGTACGCCTTAGCGTGATAGAACCGGCTTGTGAGTGTGTGTTTCCTGGAAATCACGTAGGAAATGTTTGCGAGCCCGTGGTCTTCGTCATACGTGGAAGGAATACTAAAGGAAGAATAGCCCAGGCCCGCATTCACTCCGCTGGAAAGAATCCTTTGCGGTGTTGGGATCAGATAGCCGCCGTCAGGCAGCTTCGATTGCAGCAGCTTCAGAGCCACAGGATTGATATTTGAGCCGTCACACGCTACCTGTACGCCGCCGGCAAACGTCAAGTACCTGGACTGCTGAGCCGCGGGCTTATTCGCCGGACAGAATTGCGACCCGATCGTGGTTGCAGAGCGATCGTTGGTGAGCGGAGGAAGAATAACGGTAGATAACGAAGCGGTAGGATCCAGGCCGTTCACCTGTCGTGTTCCCTGGTAGGAACCAAAAAAGAACAATTTGTCTCTCTTGATTGGTCCGCCGATTGTGCCGCCGAATTGGTTCTGCTTCAGGGTCGCACGGGGTTGGCCGGTCGCATTCCTGAAGAATGCATTGGCGTTGAAAATGTCGTTGCGCAAGAATTCCCACACATCACCGTGAAACTCGTTGTCACCGGTTCGGGTGACCAGATTGATATTAGGCACCCTCGTTCCATACCCGGCGTCGTATTGCGAGGTCTGAATTTTAAATTCTGAAATTGTATCGGGGTTAGGGACGGTGCTGGCGGAAGCTGCGCCGTCCACGGTAAATGTGCCTGTGGCGGTATTGCCATTCACATTCACGCTCTGGGAACCGGCTCCCAGCATCCCCGCATTGTTAACACTGGCCGTAGAGCCGGAAGACATCGATAGCACTTGCGTTAAATTGCGAGTGGTCAGTGGCACGGACGTAATGGTTTTGCTGTCCACCAGCGTACCGCTCGCCGACGTCGCGGTCTCGCTGAGCTGGCACTGGCAGGGAACCCGTTCTTCCGAGGCGCCCTCCTCGAGCTGAGCATCAAGGTCGGGTGCCTCCGAGACGTTTACGACCACAGACATCGCTCTGGAGGTTTTGAATCCAGGCGCAGAAAACTCCACCTCATATGTGCCGGGAGAAAGCAAGGAGAATCCGTAGAGACCGTTTGCGTCGGTCATTGTGGTTTGCGTCTGCCCGGTCGTTGGATTTACGAGCGTGACGGTGACAGCCGGAACGACTGCGCCCGCGGGATCAACGACGGTGCCACGTAAGGCACCCGTGGTTGCCGATTGCGCCCACAAACAAGAAGAAGCGCTGATGATAGCGGCGATCAGTAGGGCTCCGACTATAAGGAACCTCAGTCTCATTTGTGCGGCTCGAACCCGGCTTCTCGGAAGATCGCCTGTGCGTCAGGCGAAACAAGATATTCGAGAAGCGCCCTGGCGGCTACCGGATCGTTCGCATGCGTGGAGATGAACCCTACGATTGCAGTCGGCGTATAAATTTCGCGCGGCAGAACGCCGACGATCGTCATTTTCTCCTGGTCGGGAAGGATGTCACTGAGGTAAAGCAAGCCGATATCAATGTCGCCGCTGAAGAGACCCTTCTGTGTGGTACGCACGGAGCTCGCGCCACCTGTACCGGCCGGGTCAAAACACACGGAATTGCGGGAATAGGTTGTGTTATTGGCACAGACCCTGCTCTTAGCAGCGATCTGGTCGCCGATCCCGAGGTTCCGGATTGCTTCCGCAGGGCCCTGCCCGGCAGTCGCGAATTCGGGGTCCTCATATCCGATGGACTTCGCCGCCAGGAGCACTTTTTTGAGCCCCGCGGCGGTGGAAATGTCCGGTTTGGGTGCGCCCTTCGGAACGGCGACGGCCGTCTGATAGCTCGCCACCACAGTCATGCTGCTGGGAACGACAGTCCCCGAGGTAAGCGCTCCGGTGACAGGCGCCACCACTAACGACACATCCAGAGGCTCTCCGTGGGCAACCCGTTGCGTAGTGGTCCGGGCGCCGCCGTAAGTTACTTTTACCTTGTGGCCTGTTCTAGCCTGGAAGTTTGAAAGGATTTTCTCGACGGGTCTACGGGTTGGGTTCGGTGCGAGGAGACTGATCTCGCTCTGGCCCCGCGCACCGAGGCCACCAAACAATAGCGCGACGAAAACGGTTGAAAATAAATATTTCGCTGGTTTCAAGAGCTGCTTTCCTTTCCACGTCCGATGCATCAGTTGTCAATTTCACGCGGATTGTACAGTACTGCACCTCTGTGCCGCCAGCCTTGCGAGAGGAATGTGATTAGTTTGGAGCGGATGCTATCGACGCATGATCCGCGATGCGCCCATCGAAGAGATGGATTGTTCGATCGGTGTGACTGGCGTATCGCGGATCATGCGTCACCATGCAGATCGTGGCGCCCTGGCGGTTCAGTTCACGGAGCAGTTCCATCACGGCCTCTCCATTTCTAGAATCCAGGTTGCCCGTGGGCTCATCCGCAAGCAAAATGGCTGGCTCGCCGCACAGCGCTCGAGCGACGGCGACGCGCTGTTGCTGGCCGCCCGACAGTTGAGACGGATAGTGCTTCATCCGATGCGTCATCTGCACTTTTTCCGGCGATTCTTCGGTCATCCGGCCAGAGCGGATCGTCTTGCGAACGACGAAAATCACCGGCTATTGACACCGGTTTCCCTATCAGAACTCGAAGTTTCCCGTCAAGTCGGAACTCGCACTGTGCTGGGCAACACTTGCGGCAGATTTCTTTTTTTTAACCACGGAATCGCTTATCGTAAAAGCGCTGAGTTGTGTAGGCCGGATCCGCGTCGCGGATGCGGTCAATAATCGCTGAGGAGCGACGACAATGAACAGAATTCGGTTCGGCATATTACTTTGGGTGGTGCTATTGGTGGCTGTAGCTTTGGTTGCGGAAGCGCATCACGCAAGTGTGATGTTCGACAGCACAAAAGAAATCACGCTTGAAGGCACTGTGAAGGAGTTTCAATACACAAATCCGCACTCCTGGCTGCTGGTCGACGTCACCAACAAAGACGGTTCGGTGACGACGTGGGGCTTCGAGGCTGAGGGACCGAGCACACTCATGCAGCGGAAAATTCGTCCGAGTGATTTTCCATTCGGTACAAAAGTCACCATCACGGGCAATCCCATGAAAGACGGACGGCCCGGTGCTGCCTGGGTCAAAGCCGTCCGTGGAGACGGCAAGGTGTTTTACCCTCGCGGACAGGCTTCCCAACAGTCGCAATGAGGATTCAGCCATGACATGCCTTGGAAAATTCTGCGCGCTCCTGTTGATTCTGACAACCTCAAGCGCCGTTGCGGCCCAGGACCAGACCCAGGCCCAATGGCAACGCATGTTTGAGCTAGGGCTCAAGCATCGAACAGCATCGGACCTGTACACAGCACTGAAATCAGATGCTCACGGCGGCCAGCAATCGCCGCCGTTTGCTCAATTGCCGGATTGGTCGGGTCTGTGGTTGGCCTCTGGGGGCAGCTCGTTTTTCGATCGTGGACCGGGAGGAGTATCTCCGAAGCTGTCGCCTGCGGCCGCCGATGCTGTAAAAAAAGGCAGAGAACTCGAGGCTGCCGGCATCACGTACGACGAGAATCTCAGCGACTGTGGTCCTCCGGGCTTTCCTCGTTGGCTGATTATTCCTTTCCTGCGGGAGTTCATCGTCCGGCCGGAGCAGACCTGGTTGTCTTCCGAGACTGTCAACAATGTCCGGCGGATTTATACCGATGGTCGCGGTCACCCGCCCCCGGAGGATCGTTATCCCCTCTATTACGGCGACTCCCTTGGTTTCTGGGACGGCCAGAAGTTGGTCATCCACACCAATCAGCTCATGAAACGCTCTATGGGCCGGAACCAGCCCGAGCAGAGCGAGCAAATGGAGACAGTCGAGATCTGGGAGAAGATCGATCGGCGAACAATCGAAGCGAAAGTCTGGATCTATGACCCGGCAGTATACCTGGAGCCGTGGTATTTGACACGACGCTACATGCAGGTTGACAACCCCGACAAGAGCCTTCGAATGAATTACTGGCACTGCAGCGAAAATCCGAACAATCAGGTCTATAAGACTCCCGAAGGCGGCACACAGTATCGGGACTTCACCTTCACGAACAAAGAAAATCGCTGAACCTCAGGAGAGACCATGAAGAATTGGATTGCAGTATCGACAGTGGCCTTGGCTGCGGCTGCGGTGCTGGTGGCGCAGGCTCCGGCGGGCAAGGACCTTGGGTGGGCGTTTCCCACAGCAGCTATGGTCGTCAATAAGCCGCCGCTACACGAGAAGGAAGAGGGACAGTTGACGATCGACGGCAGCGGCAAAAACTACACCATGCCGCAGATTGAGGATCTGAACGCCCCGCCCGACTGGTTCTCGAGCGAGCATGCTCCAGCGCCGCGAGTCGTTACCGATGGCAGAGTGAACAAGGGATTTGCGTGCGGGTCGTGCCACCTCATGAACGGGCTCGGGCATCCTGAATCGGGCGACATCCAGGGCCTGACACCCGAGTACTTCATCCAGACGATGAAGGATTTCAAGAGCGGAAGAAGAAAAGATCCGATCCGAATGACGGCGATTGCCCAGGCAACCCCGGAGGAGGACATCGCCGCGGCAGCCGAATGGTTTGCGTCACTCAAAACGCCGGCGACGCCCTGGATCAAGGTGATCGAGCAGAACACCGTGCCGAAGACCTATCTCGGTCAGGGCCGCATGCGATTTATTGATCCCGACGACAAAACGACTGAGCCAATCGGCAATCGCATTATCATGCTGCCGATGGACGTCAAGAGAGCGCGACTGCGCGACCCCCGTCCTGGCGCGGGCTTCAACGCGTTGATGCCGGTTGGAAGCGTGGCTAAAGGCAAGGCCCTCGCCCAGACTGGCGGCAATGGTAAGACCGTCGAATGCGCCATCTGCCACGGAGAGGGTTTGAAGGGGTTGGGCAACGTTCCGCGTTTGGCCAATGTCCACCCGATCTATCTGGTGCGACAGCTTTACAATTTCCAGACGGGCGCCAACTCGAGCACCGACGCCGCGCTGATGAAACGTGTCGTCGCAAAGCTCACCGACGAAGACATCGTCAACCTGGCGGCTTATGCAGCATCGCTTACGCGATAAAGGCAGGAATCTATTTAATAGGGAGGCAACGATGACTCGGCTTGTTCGCCATGCAGTCCATTCGATACTTGTGCTGTTCCTGGTGCCGGCGCTGGTTAGCGCCGAGGTCTCGCGTGTTGAGATCACTTCGCGCCGGGATGCAGCCGGAGGCCGCTCTTTTGGATCGGCCGGTATGTACGAACGTCTCGCGGGAAAAATTTATTTCCTGATCGATCCGGCCAACAAGCGAAACCAGGTGATCGCGGATCTCGGCAAAGCACCGAAGAACGGTGCTGGAAAGATCGAAATGTCGGCCGATCTGGTGATTTTCAAACCGCATGACGCAAGCAAGGGCAATGGAATCGCGCTGTTCGACATCGTGAACCGCGGGGGCACGGTCGCGTTGAACGTGTTTAGCGGACCTGTAACAACGACCGCCGAGGGTGAGGCCGGCGATGGATTTCTGCTCAGCCGTGGCTATACGATCGTGCAGGTCGGCTGGGAATTTGATGCCCGGCGTGAGGGTGCGATCCGGATCCACCTGCCGGCCGCGGTTGGCGTTAGCGGCCTGGTGCATGCCACCTTCATCCCGACGGATCGGAATGCCACCACAGTCGGGGATCTGGTGGGTTACACGCCGAGCGATCCCGCCTCGCCGCAAAACACGCTCCGCGTGCGCACCAGGTTGGGCGCCGCCTGGGTGACGATTCCGCGCGAAAAGTGGACGCTCTCGGGAAACACAGTGACATTGCAGGGCGGCTTCGAGCCGGGCCAGACGTATGAACTGGGCTATGTGGCTGTGAACCCGCCGGTAGCCGGTCTTGGATTCACCGCCGTGCGAGATGCGGCTGCGTGGGTCAAGTACGCTCCGGATGCGGTAGTTTCCGCCAAGTACACGTTTGCATTTGGGTCGTCACAAACGGGACGCTGGCTCCGCGATTTTCTTTATGAAGGCTTCAATACCGACGAGCGGAATCGTCAGGTCTTCGACGGCGTGATACCGCACTTGAGCGGTGCAGGCGGAGTGGTTCTCGATCAACGATGGTCGACGCCCACATCTTTGTTGATGGAATCGGCGACGCATTTTCCATTTTCAGATCGAAAACAACGCGATCCTGTTACCGGCATCGAAGAGGGCCTGCTGGAGAACCCGCGAGCCGCGGAGTATCAGCCGAAAATCTTCTACACCTACTCCGACACCGAATACTGGGAGCGAAGCGTTGCGCTGACGCATACCACGCCCGATGGGTCGAAAGACATCGTGCCGCCCGATAACGTGCGCCTCTATTACTTCGCCGGCGGGCCCCACAACATTGGAAGATTCCCGCCAGCTGCAGGCAACGGCGAGACTCCCGACAATCCGTTCGACTACAGGGTATCGATGCGGGCGCTGATCGTGGCCATGGAAAAATGGGTGCGCGACGGCGTGGCGCCGCCGCCGAGCCGCTATCCGCGTCTGCAGGACGGCACCCTCGTGCGCGCCGCTGATGTGGCATTCCCGGCGCTGCGCGGCGTCAGTTCGCCACGAAAAATTTCCACGGGCGTGCGGGGACCCAACCGTTTGCTGGCGCGAGACGGCGCAGGCGCGCCGTTGCCGCTGCTGGTCCCCCAAATGGATCGTGATGGCAATCCCCTTGGCGGTCTTCGCCTGCCGGACATCGCCGTGCCGCTTGCGACTTACACCGGTTGGAATTTCCGTAGTGCTGCGATCGGTGGAACCGAGCAGTTGTTCCCGCTGATCGGAGCCTATGTCCCATTAGCCGTGACGAAGACGGAACGCGAGCAGACCGGCGACCTGCGCCTCTCGATTCAGGAACGCTATCCGTCGCGCGAGCACTATCTGAAATTGGTCGAGGAAGCTGCGGCGCCGCTCGTGAAAGACGGCTACTTGCTGGCCGACGACGTGTCCAGGATCACCAAACGCGCTGGAGACCACTGGGATCTGCTGACGCGACGCTCGACAAACGCTAGAGCCGAAAAGTAGAATTCAGATTTTCATCGTTTATTCAGGCTCCAGCCAGCCGATAAGGGCTTTGCGCAAAAAGCAGCCTTGAGTTTTGTAGCGGCTTGTGACCGTGTGAACGAATTGGAATAGCGCATATTCCCCTCCTTGCATCACCGCAAGGAGGGGAATAACGCACCAGCGTAATTCATTCACGCCTTCATAGACCGCCGCTACTGTTGGACAGACCGCAACGGTCCCTATTTTTCACAAGCGCTCGCCCAAAACACCCAGTTACTTCCCCGTTTTCACAACATGCGTTTCAACCTGGGCGTGGGGTTAAACCAATTGGCTTCCCTCACAAATCGTGCTGGGCCACAATCCGGACAGGGAGGTCTCATGGAGAACTGCTTCGAAATGTATCGCACAATCGTGATGCCGGCGCATTGCGACCACTACGGACACATGAACGTCCGCCACTATGCGGCTTTTTTCGATGATGCCGGCTGGCAGATGCTGGCCCGCGCAGGCGTTTCACTGAGGGATCTCCGCGATCGTGGTCTCGGCAGCGTGGTGGCCACTCTGACCATCGACTTCCATCATGAGATCAAAGCCGGCGAATTAGCTCTCATCATGGGCTCCTTCACACGCGTCGGAAAGAAGAGCTTCGCGTACGATCTCAAATTGTACGAAGTCGATTCCATGACGCACTGCGCCACCCAGAAGACTGTTGAGGTCTGTTTCGACTTGGCAAAGCGGGCATCCGTCGCTCTCCCCGATGACATCCGCGACAAACTCGCGAAGCTGTTCGTCGGATGAATACCTTCTTTATTGACACGTTTTCCCGTGGAACATACGATTCGAAGGATTTTAAGGAGATCCCCATGCACTCAATCCTAATGTTGCTGTTGGCTGTCGTCCTTTTGGCACCGGCGGCCGCTGCGCAGAATCGGCCGGCGAAGACGCTGGACATTTATGTG
>Ga0209470_1000064_pt1 | contig 69635 bp, 70 predicted proteins | sample GraSoiAngelo_125_FD_185882 | JGI IMG/M metagenome (GOLD analysis project Ga0209470, IMG submission 185882) | Grasslands soil microbial communities from the Angelo Coastal Reserve, California, USA - 14_0927_05_40cm (SPAdes) (version 2) | ecosystem: Environmental > Terrestrial > Soil > Grasslands ... | reverse complement strand
GCCGGTGCTCGAGCGAACACCGCTGGTCGAGCGAGCGCCGAGCTTCGAGCACGCGCCGGTCGTCGAGCGGGAGGCTGCTCTCGAGCGAGAGCCGGCTGCGGAGCCGGAGCCCGAGCCCGAGCCGGTGATGTCCGACACGATCGTCGCGGCCGAACGTGAGGTCGTCGTCGAGAACGACGTGGAAGGCGAGCCGGAGCCCGAGCGCGTTCGGTTCGCCGCCGCTACCGAGCGCGAGGCCGTGCCGGTCGCCGAGCAAGAGCCGGAGCCGCCGCGCGTGTCGGCGCCGTTCATCGAGCGTCGCCGGCGCGCCGAGCCGAGCCGTGTCGCTGCGTTGTTGAAGCCGATCCTGAACGCGCTCGAGGTCCAGGAGCGGCGCGTGGGCCGCCTGACCGTGCTCAGCGTGGCGTCGCCCGAGCTGGCCGCCGACGCGGTGGTGGAGAGCGCGGCGATGCTGGCGCCACTCCTCGACGATCGACGCTTACCCGCGCCGGCCTCGCAAGCGACGGTTCGAGGCGCTCAGGGCGCGATCGTGCTGACCCCCCTCGGTGTGCTGGCCGAGTCGGCGCCGCTGCTGGCCGTGGCCGTCGCTCCGGGCGCGCCGCTGGCCTATCTCGAGCGCGTGGCGCTGCGAGCGGTCGAAGCCGGGGCGTTGAACGGCCGACGCTCGAGCTCGATGAATGGATACGGCGACGGTGGTGACGACCTGCGCGACACCACCGTGCCGTCCCACGTCCGTACGCTCGGCGAATCCTTCCGGGCCTTCGGGAAAGTGGTGCCCACGGTGCTCCAGGACCGCTCATCGTCGCTGATCTGTTACATGTTCCTGGCGCCAGGGCTGGCGGCGCGGCCGCTCGCTCACTATGCGCGCGCCCTGCGCGAGGCGATGCGCGGCAGCGCACTGGGCCCGCTCGAGTCCTTCATCCTGCGCATGGGTGAGGACCGACTCGTGGTGCGAGAAGTCGACGCCGGGCGCGGCGCCGCCGCGCTCCTCGTCGCCGGCGGCGGCCCGGTGGATCGCCTGGGGCTGGCCCGCCTGGAGCTCGAGCGCGCGGTGACGCGACTGGGAGCGCGCTGAGGAGGCGGGCGTGTCGATCATCAATCACGCCGAGAAGGTCATCAACTTCAAGGTCGTGTACTACGGCCCGGGTGTGGCCGGGAAGACGGCCAACCTCCAGTACGTCCACAAGTCGTTGCCCCACACCAACAAGGGCAACATGGTGTCGCTCGCCACCGGCGACGACCGCACCATCTTCTTCGACTTCCTGCCCGTGTCGGCGCTCACGGTCCGTGGCTTCGAGACGCGCTTCCAGCTCTACACGGTCCCCGGCCAGATCCACTACGACATGACGCGGCGGCTCGTCCTGCGCGGCGTCGACGCCGTCGTGTTCGTGGCCGATTCGCAGTACGAGCGCTTGCCCGAGAACGTCGAGAGCCTGAAGAACCTCGACGAGAACCTGCAGCGGTATCAGTCCTCGCTCGACGAGATTCCGTACGTGATCCAGTACAACAAGCGCGACCTGCTGAACATCGCGCCGATCGACTACCTCGAGTACCTGCTCAATCGAAGGGCCCGGCGGGTGCCCTTCTTCGAGGCGGTCGCGGTCGAAGGCAAGGGTGTCTTCGACACCCTCAACACGGTGTCACGCATGGTCCTCGCCGGCGAGTTCGGCGACGGCGGGAAGGGGGCAAGATGACGAAGGTGCGAGACATGGTCATCCAGGAAAACGACGCGACACGGATCCGCGAGATCCTCCAGCGGTTCCTGAGCGAGTCGGCCGCGATCGAGGCGCTGCTCATCGACCGGAGTGGCCAGCTCCTCGCCATGGACGGCGTGGCCCGAGCGCTCGACACCGTCTCCATCTCTGCCCTCGCCGCCGCCGCGTTCAGCTCGACCAGCGCCATGGCCCAGCTCCTCGGTGAGACCGAGTTCACGGTCCTCTTCCACGAAGGCATCAAGCAATCCATCCACGTGTCGACGGTGGACGAGGAGGCGATCCTGCTCGCCATCTTCGACGAGCGCACGACGGTGGGCATGGTGCGGTTGTTCGCCAAGGAGGCGGGCAAGGGTGTCGCCGCCGTGCTCGCCGAGACGCGCAGCCGTCCCAAGCGGACGGGTGAATTCGCCACGCCACTCCGGCCCGGGGAGGTGCGGCCATCGTGGGAGCCGCGGCTGCCCTAATCGCTCATGCCCGACCTGACCCCTGACCAGCGTCGCGAGCTCGGCCAGACGGCCGAGGTCTTCGAGATGATCACCGAGGCCAATCCGGCCGACGTGAGCGCCCTCGAGGCCCTCGCGGAAATTTACGTCAAGCTCGGTGAGCGCGAGAAGCTCGCGAGCGTCACCGCTCGCCTGGTGCGGGCCCGTCGCAACCCGACCGCGGCGACCGCCACCGCAACGGCGCCATCGCCCGCGCCGGCCCCGGCGGCGCCGACGGCGGTGAGGACGGCGTCGCCGGCCAGCAAGATGCCGGCGAAGCCGCCGGTCAAGCCGGTGGCCGTGCGATCGGAGCCGCGCGCACGCCTGATGCCGCTCGGCGACCTCCTGGTGGCGGGCGGCCTCATCACGCGCGATCAGCTCGCCCAGGCGCTGCGCAAGCAGAAGGGCTCGGGCGAGAAGCTCGGCTCGATCCTCGTGCGGATGCACTTCATCAACGAGGATCAGCTCGCGGGCTTCCTCTCCCAGCAGTACGGCGTCCCGTCGATCACGCTGTCCTCGGTCAACGTGGAAATGAATGTCCTCCAGCTCCTCCCGGGCGGCATCGCGCGGCGCTACGATCTGCTGCCGATCCAGCGCGACGGCGACAGCCTGACGGTCGCCATGGCCGATCCGGTCAACGTGCACGCGATCGACCACGTCACCTTCATCACCGGCCTGCGCGTGCTGCCGGTGGTGGCCGCCCAGGGCGCGATTCGCGAAGCCATCGAGAAGTATTACGACAGCGGCGCCGGGTCGATGGCGGAGGCGATGCACACGATCTCGAGCGACCTCGAGGGCGTGGAGGTCGTGGGCGACGACGACGGCCCGAAGATGGACGTCTTCGAGCTGAAGGAGTCGGCCGACGAGGCGCCGGTGGTGAAGCTGGTCAACATGGTGCTGGTCGACGCGATCCAGAAGGGCGCCAGCGACATCCACTGGGAGCCGTACGAGAAGGTCTTCCGCATCCGGTTCCGCATCGACGGCGTGCTGCACGAGATGCTGTCGCCGCCGAAACGGCTCGAGGCCGCCATCACGTCGCGTATCAAGATCATGTCGAACCTGGACATCGCCGAGCGCCGGCTGCCCCAGGACGGCCGCATCAAGCTGCGCTACAACACGCGCGAGATCGACTTCCGCGTGTCGGTCCTGCCCACGATCTTCGGCGAGAAGGCCGTCCTCCGAATCCTCGACAAGGATGCGCTGCAGCTCGACCTGACGAAGCTCGGCTTCGATCCGGGGGCGCTCGAGCACTTCGAGAAGGTGATCCGGCAGCCCTACGGGATGGTCCTGATCACGGGGCCGACGGGCTCGGGCAAGACGACGACGCTCTACTCGGCCATCCACACGATCAACTCACCCGAGCACAACATCATGACGGCCGAGGACCCGGTCGAGTACAACCTGAAGGGCGTGAATCAGGTTCAGATCAACGACGGCATCGGCCGGACGTTTGCAGCGGCGCTACGGGCCTTCCTGCGCCAGGACCCGGACGTGATCCTGGTCGGCGAGACGCGCGATCTGGAGACGGCGCAGATCTCGATCCGGGCGGCACTGACCGGCCACCTGGTGTTCTCGACGCTGCACACCAACGACTCGCCCTCGACGATCGCCCGACTCATCGACATGGGCATCCCGCCGTTCCTGGTCGCCTCGTCGCTGCTGCTGGTGATGGCGCAGCGGCTGGGACGGAAGGTCTGCAAGGACTGCAAGGAGCCGTACGAGGTGAACGAGGACTCGCTGCTGCCCTACGGCCACGTGCTCACCGGCGTGGGCCGGACGCAGTTCTACAAGGGCCGGGGCTGCGCGGCGTGCAACTTCACCGGGATGAAGGGCCGGGTGGCCATCTACGAGGTGATGCCGGCCAGCCAGGAGATCCGCGATCTCATTCTCAAGAACGCGCCGGTCACCGACATCCGAGCGATGGCGCAGGCCCAGGGCATGAAGTCGCTGCGTCAGGCCGGACTCCTGAAGGTGCTCGAAGGTACGACGACCGTCGAGGAGGTCCTCCGAGTCACCGTCGCCGAGTAGTAGAATGCGGGCGCGCTTCCTGCGCCCGGAGGATCTATGCACAGGCGACGGTTCCTTTCCATCACGGCGGTGGGCCTGGCGGGCGTGTGCGGCCGGCCACGGATGGCGACCGCGTCCGGGCTCACGCTCGGCGACATCAAGGGCTCGGGCAAGCTGCGCATCGGCGTGGAAGCGGCCTACGTGCCGTTCACGTTCCGCAAGGACGGCCAGATCGTCGGTTACGACGTGGACTTCGCCGAGATCTTCTGCAAGAGCCTCGGCGTGAAGCCCGACTTCATCGACACCGCCTGGGCCGGCGTGATCCCGTCGCTCTACGCCAAGAAGTTCGACGTCATCATGAGCGCGATGACCTATACGGCCGAGCGCATCCAGCGCGTGGCCTTCACGATTCCCTACGGCGAGGCCTCGCAGGCGCTGCTCGTTCGCGCCGGCGACGCCTCATCGATCACGAAGCTCGACGATCTGGCCAAGAAGGTCGTCGGCATCAAGCTCGGCTCGCCCGGCGAGATCCTGGCCAAGAAGCAGAGCGACGAGGTGAAGGCGCGCACCGGCAACGGCTTCGCCGAGGTCAAGGTGTTCAACGACCATCCGTCGGCGTACATCGCGCTGGCCCAGGGCAAGGTGGACGCCGTCTACAACACGGTGCCGACGCTCGCCATGGTGCTGCGCGATGCGCCCGGAAAGTACGCGATGGTCAAGGGCCTCGGCGCCGACAACTGGTGTGGCATCGCGTGCCGGAAGGAGGACACCGAGGTCGTCGAGTTCCTCAACGAGCAGATCCGCAAGCTGCGCGCCGACGACACGCTCGGCAAGCTGCAGGAGAAGTGGTTCGGCTTCCGCATGAATCTCGCCGACAAGGTGCCCGCGCTCTGATCGCCGCGTGACGCTCGACTGGTCCATCATCCGGGAGGCCATCCCGCTCCTGGCCCAGGGCGTGGTGGCCACCGTGAAGATCTCCGTCCTGGCCATCGTCTTCGGGACGGTGGCCGGGTTCCTCCTCGGGCTCGGCTCGTTCAGCGGCCTGTCGCCGATTCGCTGGTTCGTCAGGAGCTACGTCGATTTCGTCCGCGGCACGCCGCTGCTGGTCCAGGTCTTCCTCGTCTACTTCGCGCTGCCCGTCGTCGGGATCAACCTCTCGGAGTTTTGGGCGGGCGTCGTCGCGCTCTCCTTCAACGCCGCCGGGTTCATCGCCGAGATCGTGCGGGCCAACATCGAGGCCATCGACCGCGGCCAGACGGAAGCCGCGCGCTCGATCGGCATGACGCCCCGCCAGGTGCTGGTCTTCATCCTCCTGCCCCAGATCTTCCGGCCGGTCCTGCCGCCGCTCACCAACGAGCTGATCACGCTCGTGAAGGGCTCGTCGCTCCTGTCGGTGATCTCGGTGTACGAGCTCACGCGGGCGGGCCAGGCGATCATCTCCGTCCACTTCGTGCCGTTCGAGATCTACGCGCTCATCGCGCTCTACTACTACGTGCTCATCTCGGCGCTGGCCTGGCTCTCGCGCGCCCTCGAGCGGCGCCTGCACGTCGCCTGACGACGCGCGGACCCGTGGCGCCGACACTGCTGAAGATCGAGGGGCTCACCAAGCGCTTCGGCGATCGGGTGGCCGTGGCCGGCTGCTCGCTGACGATCGCCGAGGGTGAGATCGTCGTGATCATCGGCCCCTCCGGCTGTGGCAAGACGACCTTCCTGCGCTGCATCAACCGGCTCGAAGCGCCCACGGCCGGGTCCGTGGTCCTTCGGGACGAGCCGATCGGCGGCCAGATGCGTGACGGACGGTGGCGGCCGTTCACCGAGAGCGAGCTGGCGAGCCAGCGCCGGCGCATCGGCTTCGTCTTCCAGCGCTTCAACCTCTTCAATCACCTGTCGGCCCTCGACAACGTGGCCATCGGGCCTCACCGCGTGCTCGGTCGCCCGCTGGCCGAGGCGCGCCGGATCGCGGCCGGCCAGCTCGAGCGCGTCTTCCTCGCCGAGCACCTCGAAAAGCGCCCGGCCCAGCTCTCGGGAGGCCAGCAGCAACGCGTCGCCATCGCCCGCTGTCTGGCCATGACTCCCGAGCTGATGCTCTTCGACGAGCCGACGTCTGCGCTCGATCCCGAGCTCGTGGGCGAGGTCCTGGACGTGATGAAGGGACTGGCCCAGGAGCGGATGACGATGGTCGTCGTCACGCACGAGATGGGTTTCGCGCGCCAGGTGGCCGACCGCGTGATCTTCATGGACGCCGGCGCGTTCATCGAGGAGGCGCCACCCGAGCCATTCTTCTCCACGCCGCGCGAGGAGCGGACGCGGCGCTTTCTCTCGCGGCTTCTGCGATGAGCGCCACCGGCTACGATCTCGTGCTCCGCGAGGTCACCGCGCTGACCGTCGATCCGGCGCGACCCCTGATCGAAGACGCCGTGATCGCGATTCGCGATCACCGCCTGGCCGTGGTGACGTCGGCGTCCGAAGTTCCCCGCGACGTCACTGCCGCGCGCACGCTGACGCTGCCCGGCCGAGTTGTCACGCCGGGCTTCGTCAACGTCCACACGCACGCGATCCTGACGATGTGCCGCGGTATGGCCGAGGACATGGGCTTCGCCCCCGCCTACACGCCGGGCGTGCCCAAGGGCAGCGACGTCAGACCGGACGAGGCGCGTGCGCTGGCCCGGCTCGGCGCGCTGGAGGCGTTGCTCTTCGGCTCCACCCTGATCAACGACACCTATGTCCATGCCGACGTGACCGTCTCCGCCATGGCGGAGATCGGTGGGCGCGTGGTGACGTGCGGCCGAATCCACGACGTGGATTTCACGAAGGTTGCCGACGGCCGCTGGGAGCACGACGCAAAGATCGGCGACGAGACGATCGGGGCTGCGCTCGCGCTGGCCGAGCGCTGGCAAGGCGAGGCCGACGGTCGCATCGGCGTCCAGCTCTCACCGCATGCACCCGACACGTGCTCCGGCGCGTGGCCGACGCCAGCCGTCGTCACGGCCTGCGCGTCAACACGCATCTGGCCCAGAGCCGGATCGAGGTCGAGCGCGTGCGAGCGCGGAGCGGGCGCCATCCCGCCGAGCTGCTCGACGACACCGGGCTGCTCGACGACCGGCTCATTGCTGCTCACTGCATCTTCCTCGACGACGCCGACGTCGCGCGTGTCGGCCGCGCCGGCGTCACCGTGGCCCACGTGCCGAAGGGCAACGCGACCGGCGGGATGATCGCCGCCACGCCCAAGCTTCGGCGGGCCGGCGCCCGCCTGGCGCTCGGCACCGACAACATGCACGCCGACATGATCGAGGTGATGCGCTGGGCGCTCGCGATGGCGCGCGTCCAGGAGGGCCACGTCACCGACGACTGGCAGCCCGAGACGGCGCTCGCGATGGCCACACGTGAGGGCGCGATCGCGATGGGGCTTGGCGACGATCTCGGATCACTGACCGTCGGCAAGAAGGCCGATCTGGTCGTCGTCGACTTCCGGCGCCCGCATCTGACGCCGTGCACGAGCGCGCTCGGCAATCTGGTCCACGCGGCGCAGGGACGGGACGTGGAGGTCGTCATCGTCGATGGGCGCGTCGTCGTGGAGGGGGGCCGCGCCACGCTGGTGGACGAGGACGAGATCCGGCGCGAGGCGACGGTGGCAGCCCGCGCGCTGTGGTCGCGCGCGCGCTCGGGTTAGCCGCGGCGCAGGCGGTCGAGCAGGGCCTGGGCTTCGTTCACCGGCGCCCAGTTCAGGAAGGTCTCACGCAGCGCCGGCTCGGGGACGCGATTCGTAATGGTGGCGATCGTCTCGGCGGCGAGTCCGGCGTGGGTGACGGCGTCCTCCCGCTTGCCGGCGTCCCATTCGGCGGCGGCGAGCCGGTGGGCGGCCTGCCAGGTGAGTGTCGGATACTCGAGCCGGCGCGCGACGTCGAGGGCTCGGCCGAACTCCTCGATCGCGCGACTCGGATGTCGTTCGGCCAGCGCGATGTCGCCGAGCAGCGCGTGGCACTTGCCGACGTATTTCATGGACCCGGTGGCGTGGGCCTGGGCGAGGGCGCGCTCGGCCTGGACCTGCGCGGCGGCCGGGTTCCGGGCCGCCAGCAACGCCTCGGCGAGATACGCGGTCGCGTGGATCGTCCAGCGCCAGCGGTGGGCGCCGTACCCGAACTTCTCGATCCGCGTCAGCGTCTCCTCGAGATGGCCCACCGCGCGCGTCGCTTCGCCGAACGCCAGATAGTCGAGGCCGATGTTGATCGCGGCGCTGATCTCGACGTTGGAGTTGTTGATGCGAGCGGCCATGTCGACGCTCTCGCGATTGTGCTCGTGAGCCCGCCGGAAGTCGCCCAGCTCCTGGTAGAGCCAGCCAAGGGTGTTGATCAGCCGGCCCTGGAAGAAGGCATTGTTGCGGTCGCGGGCCTTGCGGAGCGTGTCGTGGAGCTTGGCCAGGGCTTCCGCGTAGTCGCCGAGCGCGATGTGGGAGAGGCAGGCGAATGACAGCGAGAACAGCTCGGAGAGGCCGTCGTGGACCTCGACGGCCACGGCTACGCCCCGCCGCGACGTCTCGATGGACTTCGCCCATTCACCGCGCCAGTTGGCGTTCGCTCCGAGCCACACGAAATTCTGCGGCATGTGGTCCCTGAACCCGGCCGCCTCGCAGATCCGGAGCGACTCCTCGAACTTCGCATCGGCGTCGAGCAGGCGGCCCCCGATCTGATCGAAGGAGCCCAGGTAGGTCAGGCTGCGGGCCAGGACGTGCTGGTCGCCCGTCTCTTCCGCGATGACTCGCGCTTCCTCGGCAAAGCGTTTGACGTGCGGCACGTGTTCCGTCTTGAACGTCGCCCAATAGGCGAAGGCCAGATCGGCCAGCGCCTCGCCCTCGGCCCGCCGGTCGTGGGCCTCTCGGGCCAGGGCCCGCATCCGCTCCGATTCGCTGATGGCGTCGTCGTAGCGAGCGAGGAGCATGAAGACACGGCCGCGGTGCTGGTGGACCTGGATCAACCGCTGAGCCGGCAGAGGCGGTACCACCCGAGCGGCGACGTCGAGCGTACGGCCGAAGAAGTCGAGGGCGGTGTCGTTGGCGTAGGCGTCCTTGGCCCGATTGCCCGAGCGCACGAGGTACTCGAACGCCTTGGCCCACTCCTCGCCGTGCTGGAAATGGTGCGCCAGCTCTTCGTAATGCTCGGTGAGACGATCGGCGTAGAGATCCTCGATGGCGTAGCCCACGGCGCGGTGCAATTCTTTGCGCCGCTGCACCAGGAGGCTGTTGTAGGCGACGTCCTGGATCACTGCGTGCTTGAAGATGTAGGCCGGCTCCGGCAGGAGGCCCTGCTCGTAGACGATCTCGAGCGCCTTGAGCTCGCGCAGGAGACCGTCGACCTCGGTCGTCAACCCGGAGATCCGCTGCAGCAGCCGGACGAAGAACTGCCGGCCGATCACCGCCGCGAGCTGGACGGCCCGCTTGCCCTCCTCGCCCAGGCGGTCGAGGCGGGCCATGATGATCCCCTGAATCGTATCGGGGACGTGAACGTCCCCGATCGGCCGCACGATGCGGTAGCTGCCGTTGTCCCGCTGGATCACCCCGAGGTCGAGCAGCGTCTTGGTCACTTCCTCCACGAACAGCGGGACGCCCTCGGCCTTGGCCGTGAGCGCGGCGCGCAGCTCCTCGGGGAACCGGTCGGTGCCGAGCACGCGGCTGGCCATGACGAGCGCGTCGCGCTCGGTGAGGTTCTGCAGCGTCAGCGTCGTCTGAAAGCTGCGGGTGCCGAACGGCGGCGTGTACCCCACGCGATAGGTCATCACGAGCATGACGCGCGCGCTGGCCAGCGAATCCATCAGGACGGTCAGGTATTCCTCGCTGCTGTGGTCCATCCAGTGCAGGTCTTCGAACACGAACACGATGGGATGTCGCGCGGCGCCACGCAGCATCAGCGCGCGCACGGCGTCGAAGACGTTTCGGCGCCGCGTCAGCGCGTCCATCGCCGCGATCCCGGGGGCACCGGGATCGACGGAGAGCAGGTAGCGAATGTAGGGCGTGTGAGGCTCGAGCTCGCCCATCCGGCGCATGCTGTGCTCGACCTTGGCGATGATCTCGGGCTCGCCATCGAACTCTTCGATCCCGAAATTCCGCCGGAGCTGATCGGCCAGCGGCAGGAAGGGAATCGATTGGCCGAACGAGACGCATTGTCCCTCGAGCCAGGCGACCTCTTCGCCGGCCTCGGCCAGCGCGCGCCGGAATTCGAGGAGCAGCCGCGACTTTCCGATCCCGGCATCGCCCACGAGGGACACCATCTGGCCGCGGCCGTTCTTGACCTCGGCGAAACGGTCGAGCAGCGTCTCCAGCTCGCGCTCGCGGCCGACGAGCGGTGTGAGGCCGCGCTCGGCGGCGACGTCCAGGCGTGAGCGGCGACCCCGTGTGCGCAGGACTTCGAACGCACGCACGGGGCTGTGGCCCTTGACCGGCAGCTCTCCGAGATCGAGGGTCTCGAAGTAGCCCTGGATCGCGTTGTGGGTGGCCTCGGTGACGAGCACGCTGCCGGGTCGCGCCGCCGTCTGCATGCGGGCGGCCAGGTTCGTGGTGTCGCCCACGGCGGTGTAGTCCATCCGCAAGTCGTCCCCGATGCTGCCGACGACGACGAGGCCGGTGTTGAGCCCGATTCGCATCTGCACGGTCACGCCGCGCTCGGCCTGGAGCTGCTTGCCATAGTCGCGCACGGCGCCCTGGATCCCGAGCGCTGCGTGCGCGGCCCGGCGCGGGCTGTCCTCGTGGGCGATCGGCGCGCCGAAGAGCGCCATGACGCCGTCGCCCGTGTACTGGTTGATGGTGCCTTCGAAGCGATGGACCTCGGCCGTGATCAGCTCGAAGCAGCGGTTGATGATCCGGTGGACGTCCTCGGGATCGAGCCGTTCGGCCAGCGTCGTGAAGCCGGCGACGTCCGCGAACAGCACGGTGACCTGCCTTCGCTCGCCCTCCACGGCGGCTCGGGACTTGAGGATCTTGTCGGCGAGATGCTTGGGCGTGTAGGTGGCGATCGAAGGCGCCGCCACCGGCGCTCGCGGCGTGGGCGCCGGCGCTGCGTGTGGTGGCGCAGCCGGAAGGCTGGCCCCGCACTGGCCGCAGAAGCGAAAGCCCGGCGGAGCTTCAGCGTGGCACTGCGGACACTGCCGGGCCAGCGCGGTTCCGCACTGGCCGCAGAACCGCATGCCCGAAGGATTCTCGAACTGACAGGCGGCGCACTTCACGGGGACACCTTACATCATTCAATTCCGGGGCGCCCGCACGGCCTACCAGATTCTGGTCGGCTCAGCGGAGAATCGCGGCGGGGCATGGGCGGGCGACAGCCCGGGTGCCCATGCCGGTTGGTCGCCACGCCGGGGACAGCGTCGCGTGCAGTCACAACTCTGATCGGGCTGGCGAGGAACCGCCGCGGAGAATCGCGGCGGGGCATGGGCGGGCGACAGCCCGGGTGCCCATGCCGGTTGGTCGCCACGCCGGGGACAGCGTCGCGTGCAGTCACAACTCTGATCGGGCTGGCGAGGAACCGCCGCGGAGAATCGCGGCGGGGCATGGGCGGGCGACAGCCCGGGTGCCCATGCCGGTTGGTCGCCACGCCGGGGACAGCGTCGCGTGCAGTCACAACTCTGATCGGGCTGGCGAGGAACCGCCGCGGAGAATCGCGGCGGGGCATGGGCGGGCGACAGCCCGGGTGCCCATGCCGGTTGGTCGCCACGCCGGGGACAGCGTCGCGTGCAGTCACAACTCTGATCGGGCTGGCGAGGAACCGCCGCGGAGAATCGCGGCGGGGCATGGGCGGGCGACAGCCCGGGTGCCCATGCCCATTGAATAGTCCGGGTATCGGGACCAGAAACGTGGGGAGCAGATAGCGCTGGCACTTTTATGCTCGGACAAGGAGGAGAGCCATGCTGACGCTCACCGAGCGCTTCGTCGCCGACATCGAAGGCCTCAGCGACCTTCCGTCGCTCTCGCCGGTCCTGGCTCACCTGATTGCGACGCTGGGCCGCGAGGACGCCTCGGTGGCCGAAGTGGCGGCGATCATCCGCCAGGATCCGGTCATCGCGGCCCGTGTCCTGCGGTCGGCGAATTCGGCGGCCTACATCGGCCGCAGCCCGGTCTCCTCGATTCGCGACGCGCTCCTCCGTCTCGGCCTGGCCCGCATCCGGCGGCAAGCGCTGGTCGCGAGCCTCTACGATGCCGTGCCCGTTCGCGGCACGAGAGCCGCCCGTGAGATCTTCTGGCAGCACAGCCTCGGCGTGGCCCACGGCTCGGAGATCATCGCGCGCTACGCGGTGGGCAGCCCGGAGGACCTGGATCCCGAGAGCGTCTTCCTTGCCGGCCTGCTTCACGACCTCGGCCTGCTCGTCCTCGAGAGCCACTATCCCAAGGAGTCGTCAGCGGTGAAGCGCTACGCCGACATTCAGAGCGTGCCGCTCTGCCTGGCCGAGCTCGAGGTCTTGCAGACCGATCACGGCGAGCTGGGGGCGCTGCTCGCCTCGCACTGGACGATGCCGGATTCGATCGCGTTCGCCATCCGTGCTCACCATCGCTTCGACCAGGCGCCACCGGAGCACCGGTGGAACGCGGCCATCATTCACCTGGCGGATCACCTCGTGAGCCAGGAACCGATCGCCGACCTCAGAGAAGGCTCCGCCGAGTGCTTCGACGGCGCGGTCATGGAGATTCTGGGGCTGTCCCCCGACGCGGTGGCCCAGATCATCGAGGAGACCCGCACCGAAAGCCGCAAGGCCGCCACGGTCCTCAGCGCCTCGAGCGTCTAAGCCCTCTCGCTCGCCGGGCTCCTGGCCGGTGTATGCTTCCGGCCCATGAGTCCATCGAGCGATCCCGGAGTCGCCGCCGAGCTGACCCGTCTCTCCGACATCATCACGCGCCTGTCCCGCGGCCTGAGCCTGGCCGACGAGCCCGCCAGCTTCGTGACCGTGCTCGAGGAAGGAGCGCCGGGTGATGAGTGACTGGACGATCGAATCGCTCGTCGCCGCGCTGCGGGCACGGAGGATCTCCGCCGTCGAGATCACCGACAAATGTCTAGCTCGCATCGACCGGCTCAATCCCGTCTTGCGCGCGTTCATCACGGTCGACGCGGACGGCGCCCGTCGCGCCGCCAAGGAGCGTGACGGCGAGCTTGCCGCGGGCCGGGCGCGCGGGCCGCTCCACGGCGTGCCGATGGCCTGGAAGGACCTGTGCGCGTCGCCTGGACTGCCGACCTCGTGCGGGACGCGCACGCGCGACTACTTCGTCAGCGAGCGGCCGTGCACGGCGGTGGCGCGACTCGTGGCCGCGGGCGCCATCACGCTGGGCAAGACCAACATGACGGAGCTGGCGCTGGGGCCGTTCGGCGACAACGCTCATCACGGTCACGTCCAGAATCCCTGGCGGAACGGCCACTGCTCGGGAGGGTCGTCGAGCGGCTCCGGCTCGGCGGTCGCAGCCGGACTCGCCCTGGGCGCCCTCGGCAGCGACACCGGCGGCTCGATCCGCCTGCCTGCCGCCTGCTGCGGCATCGTCGGCCTCAAGCCGACGTACGGTCGCGTGAGCCGGGCCGGCGCGATGGCGCTCTCGTGGTCGAACGATCATCTCGGACCGATGACGCGTACGGTGCGCGATGCCGCGCTCATGCTGGGCATCATCGCCGGCTGGGACGCGGCCGACGCCACGACGAGCCGGCGACCGGTGCCCGACTATCTGCGAGGCATCGATGGCGGCATTCGCGGGCTCAGGATCGGAGTCCCCGCGAGCTACTACTTCGACGACGTCAATGCAGAGGTCGTCGCGGCCGTCCGTGAGGCGGCCCGGCAGCTCGGCGCACTGGGCGCACACGTCAGCGAGGTGCGAGTGCCCGACCCGATGCCGCTCGGCGAGATCACGGGCGTGATCAGCCGCGCTGAAAGCGTCACCATCCACGAGCGCCTCCTGCGCGAGCGGCCCCAGGACATCCAACCGGTGGTCCGGACACGCCTCGAGTTCGGCGCGCAGATCGCCGCCCACCAGTATCTCCAGGCGTTGCGGGCTCGCGGCCGGCTGGCTCAGGAGTTTTTGCGGGCGGTCTTCTCCCAGGTGGACGTGTTGATCGCGCCGACGATTCCCGAGCCGGCACCGGAGATCGCCGCCGTCACGACGGGCGCCGTCGACGACATCATCAAGAAGATGGGGCGCTTCTCGCGTCTCACGCGGCCCTTCAACGGGCTGGGACTCCCGGCATTGTCCTTGCCCTGCGGGTTTTCGACCCAGGGACTGCCACTGGCGCTCGCGATCGTCGGCCGGCCCTTCGACGAGGCGACGGTACTGCGCGCCGGACAAGCATACGAGCAGGCCGCGGGCTGGGTCAGCCGGCGTCCCGTCATCGGGTAACGGCGCCTCCGCGCACGCCTCGCACGCTGATCGTCATTCCCCGGGGCGTATGATTGTCACGATGCCCGAGTCGCGGCCCCTCTTCGAGTTCTCGGCGGGAGGTCTCGTCGTCGACGTCGAGGGCCGTGTCCTGTTGATCCGGGCTCGCGATCTTCGCAACCGCGCGGTGTGGACGCTGCCCAAGGGTGCGCTGGCGCCGGGGGAGCAGAGCGTCGACGCGGCCCTGCGCGAGGTCCGCGAAGAGACCGGCTACCGCTGTGAGATCGCGCGAGAGCTGGAGCCCGTGACCTATTGGTTTCAGCGCAGCGGCCGGCGCGTGAAGAAGACGGTGCAGTGGTTTCTCATGCGGCCGATCGAGAAGGTCGGCGAGCACGATCACGAGGTGGACGAGGTGGCGTGGGCGGCGCCGTCGGAGGCCCTGACCCGGCTCCGCTACGACTCGGACCGTCGGCTGGTGACCGCGCTGGCGCCGCCGCGCTGCTAGGGCGCGGGAAACAGCCGCTCGCCGTTCTTGTAGGCGATCTGCTCGGCGACGTCGCGGGGCAACTGGGCCAGCCAGTCCTGGATCGCCTGCATGGTCTCGCGCAGCGTTTCCCAGCGTGACGTGACCCACGTGTCGGTGCCGACCATGAAGCGATCGGGGTATTTCATGAAGGCCGCGCGCCAGGCGGGGTCGAGCGTGCCACCCGGCGCCACGTCGGTACGGATCGCCAGCTCCACCCAGAGATTCGGGAAGCGACCGAGCAGGCCGCTGACGGTCGGCGCCGACGATGACATGCCGGCGTGGGCCCAGAGGATGCGCACGCGCGGATAGAGGGTGAGCATCTTCTCGACGGTGACGTCGTCGACGTGAGCCTGCCAGAAAATGTTGCGCTGCTCGGCCAGCACGGCGAACCGCTTGACGACAGGGGCCTCGACGTCGCCCGCGCTCAGATGGAACTCGCCGATCCCGCGGTAGATCCCGCGCTTGAGCCGCTCCTCGACGTAGCTCGCCACCGCGACATCGTGAGGCCACGTCGCCATGTCGCCCCGGTTCCGATATGGCCGAAGAAATGGGACGATGCCGCGCGGCGAGCGGTCGTAGAGCTTCAGCGTTCCGTCGTCGGGCGTGCTCGAGACGAGCGCGCGGAACACATTGGCTCGCGCGAGGACGGAGAGCGCGCGCTCGGGCGTCAGCGCATCCCAGTCAGACTGGCTGTAGTGGATGTGGGCGTCGAAGATCTGGAGCGCCTGAGCGTGGGCGGGGCGGGCCGCCGCGACGAGGAGCCCGAGCGCCAGCAGAGCTCGCGCGACGTGCGGCATGGCGCCGATCCTATCACGGGCTCAGGCGGCCCCCGGGCTCAGGCGGCCGGCCGGCAGGTCCGGCACGGCCGGTACCCGACGCTGCGAGCGTCGCCGACCGAGGCGAAGACCACGCGCCGCGCCTCGCCGATGCGCTGCTCGTGGGCGCATCCGCGACGGCACACGATCCGCGTGGTCACGCAGCCCACGAGGAGCGGGACGCGCCGCTCGAGCGTCAGCAAGGCCGTCTTGAGCCGCGGCCCGAGCGCATAGTTGCCCCAGGTGCCATCGCCGCGGACGATGCGATGGCAGGGCACGATGAGCGGGACGGGATTGGCGGCCAGCGCGTTGCCGACGGCACGCGCCGCGCGTGGCGCCCCGATGCCCACCGCGAGCTGGGCGTACGAGCGCACGTCGCCGTACGGGATGGTCTTCGCCGAGGCCAGGACGCGAGCCTGGAAGTCGCCCACGCCTGCGAGATCCACCGGGACGGAAAAGAACGTCCGTCGCCCGGCCAGGAACTCCGTCACCTCGCGGCGGGCGCGGCGCGCGTAATCGCGTCCGCCGGGCGCGATCTCGTCGTCGCCGGCCAGCGTGAGCGCGCGGACGCCGCGCGAGCCCGCCTCGATGCCGATGCGGTCGGCCAGCGCGGCCAGCAGCCCCGCGGGATCCACGGAAGGGCGGAGGGTCCGGCGAGGCGGCTCGGCGCCGGCGGCGAAATAGCGAGTCAGCATGTCGTCGATGCGATCCATGACATCACCTCGCACGCCGGCGGGCGGATCGCCCGTCGGGCAGATCGAGCGTTTGATGGAGAATCGTCTTGCCTCGAGCGAGCTGGCTCTTCACCGTATTCACGCTGATCCCGCGAATCCGCGCCAGCTCACCGTAGGACAGGCCGTCGACGTAGCGGAGCGCGAGGAGGACGCGGGCCTCGCGGGGCACGCGCTCGAGCGCGCGCTGGAGGTCCACCGATTCCACGTCGAGCCGGCCGATCGCCCGCGGCGGCGCGCCGGCCTCCGCGTGCTCGGCGCGAACGCGCCGCCGCCTGAGCTCGTCGAGACAGACGTTCGTCAGGGCGCGATAGAGCCACGTCGACAGCGGCCATCGGGGCGAATAGTCGGCGCGGGCCGCGAAGCAGTTCGTCAGCGCGCGCTGGACCGCGTCCTCGGCGTCGGCCCGGTTGTGAAGGAGCCGGAAGGCCACCGCGTAGAAGCGCGCGCCGTAAGCCTCGGTCACCCGCGCGAATGCCCGCTCATCCATGGTCATCCTGGTATACGAGCGCCGTCGGAGAAAGGGTGGAATGCGGCGAGCGGGTTGTATAGTCGATCAAGCGTTCATCACGCCGCCTCAAGGAGGCGTTCATGCTGTCACGTCGCCAATTCCTGCTCGCCGCTGGAGCGACGGCCGCGACCACGCTCGCTGGCCGATCGTCGGCGGTCGCGGCCGACGTCGATCCTCTGCTGGCCGGGCGGCCTCTGGTGCGATACCCCGAGAAGACCGACTTGATTCTCTTGACCGCGCGCCCACCGCAACTCGAGACACCGCTCTCCTATTTCGATCGCGCGATCACACCGAACGACGCCTTCTTCGTGCGGTATCACATCTTCCCGATCCCGACGAGCGTGGACCTCGACCAGTGGCGCCTGGAGATCAAGGGGCACGTCGACAAGCCCCTGTCGCTCTCGATGGACGACCTCAAAAAGTTTCCGCGGGCGTCGGTGACGGCCGTGGCGCAGTGCTCGGGCAACAGCCGGGGCCGCTTCGCGCCCCGCGTCCTCGGCGGCCAGTGGGGCGACGGCGCCATGGGCAATGCGGTGTGGACGGGCGCGCGGCTGCAGGACGTCCTCAAGGCAGCCGGGGCCCGGTCGGGCGGGCTCGACGTCACGTTCGACGGGCTCGACAAGCCGGCGTTCCCGACGGTACCGGACTTCGTCAAGGCGCTCGACGTGCAGAGGATCATGAACGATCCCGACGTGATCGTCGCCTACGAGATGAACGGGCAGCGGCTGCCGATGCTGAACGGCTTCCCGGCCCGCCTGGTGGTGCCGGGATGGTACGCGACGTACTGGGTGAAGAATCTCAGCGAGATCACGGTGCTCACCGACCGATTCGAAAAGTTCTGGATGAAGCCGGGCTACCGGATTCCGGACACGCCCTGCGGGTGCGTCGAGCCGGGCACCGCACCGAAGAGCACCGTGCCGATCACGCGCATGACCGTGCGCTCGTTCATCGCCGCTCCGGCCAACGGGAGCCGGGTCGCCGCCAATCAACCCGTCACGCTCAAGGGCATCGCCTTCGACGGCGGTTACGGCGTCCGCGAGGTGCAGATCTCCGACACCCTCGGTGCCACGTGGAGCCGAGCCACACTCGGCGCCGATCACGGACGGTACTCGTTCCGCGAGTGGTCGGCGACGTGGAAACCCACGGGGACCGGTACCACGCGGCTGATGGTGCGCGCCTTCAACGGCATCGGCGAGTCCCAGGGCTCAGAGCCGCTCTGGAATCCCGCCGGCTATCTGCGCAACGTGATCGAGCAGATCACCCTCGTGGTGGCGTGAGGTGACCGGCATGCGACGATTCGTCCCCGCGCTCGCCCTGATGCTCGTCGCGACCACCGCTGCCGTCGCCGGCGAGACCGTGAGCATCACGCTGCCCTCGGAGTCCATCGCGCTCAAGGCCGGGCCCGGCATGGACCAGGCCCAGACCGCCTGCCGGATGTGCCACTCGCTCGACTACATCACGATCCAGCCGGGCGGTGGCGCGGCCCAGTGGCAGGGCGTCGTGACCAAGATGATGAAGGTGTACGGTGCCCCCATCAGCGAGCCCGACGCCAAGCTGATCGAGGAGTATCTGGCCACGCACTACGGCCCGCGCTGAGCGGGCCGTTCGCGTCAGGCCACCGCGCTCGTGCAGTGCGGGCAGCGCGTGGCCCGCACCGGGATCCGGGTCGCACAATACTGGCAATCCTTCTCGGTGGGCGCGGCCGGAGGTGTCCGATAGAGCGTGTTCATGGCCTTGACCACGAAGAACAGCGCGAAGGCCACCAGCAGGAAGTTGATCACGGTGTTGAGGAAGAGTCCGTAATTGATGGTGGCCGCGCCCGCGTCCTTGGCGGCTTTCAGCGACGGATAGCTGCCACCGCCCAGCACGATGAACAGATCGGTGAAGTCGACACCCCCGATGAGCCTGCCGAGGGGCGGGGTGATGATGTCCTTCACCAGCGAGGCGATGATGGCGCCGAAGGCGGCCCCGAGCACGACGGCGATCGCCAGATCGATCATGTTGCCCCGCATCGCGAACTGCTTGAACTCTTTCAGCATGGTCGACCTCCCTGCCGGAGCGCATCCCACACGCGTGCGGGCGTCAGCGGCAGCGTCCTGATGTCGATGCCGTAGTCGGCGAGCGCGTCCTCGACGGCGTTGGCGATGACCGCGGGCGGCGAGATGATGCCGCTCTCGCCCACGCCCTTGATGCCGAGCTCGTTCACCATGGAGGCGTGGTCGAGGGCGATCACGTCGAGCGGTGGAATCTGATCGGCGCGCGGCACGCCGTAGTCCATGAGGCTGGCCGTGAGGAGCTGGCCGTTGGCATCGAAGACGAGGGCTTCACTCAGCGCGGCCCCGATGCCCTGGACGACGCCGCCGTGAAGCTGACCTTCGACGACCATGGGGTTGATCGGACGCCCGCAATCGTGGACGGCGGCGTAACGCAGCACGCGGGTCATGCCGGTCTCGACGTCCACCTCCACCACGCACGCGTGGGCGCCGAACGCCCACGTCACCGTGCCAGGGTAGAAGAAGGCGCACGCATGAAGGCCGGGGCTGCCAGTGGCGGCGAGCGCTTTGCTCCGCACGGCCGCGCGCGCGAGGTCGCCCAGCGCCACACCGCGCCCGACGAAGCCGGCCACGTGAGCACGTCCACCGGCCAGGACCACGTCGTCGGGCGCACACTCGAGCGTCTCGGCGGCGACCCGTCGCGCACGATCAGCGACGTCGCGGCTGGCTCGCGCGATGGCGGGGCCGGCGACGGCGGCGACGCGGCTGGCGATGGTGCCCATCCCGAAGCCGATCACGCTGGTGTCGCCTCCCATCACGATGACGCGCTCGGGCGGCACGCCAAGCTCGGCCGCACAAATCTGGGCGAGCGTGGTCTCGTGCGATTGGCCCTGGGAGGCGACTCCGATGAGGAGCTTGACGGTCCCGTCGGTGTCGACCCGGACGTCGGCGCCCTCGAACGGACCGATCCCCGTGCCCTCGACGTACGCCGAGAGGCCGAGCCCGATCGGCCGGCTGCTCCCCCGCCGCTCTTGCTGTTGCTTGCGCCATCGGTCGTAATCCAAACGCTCCAGGACGCGGTCGAAGGCCGCCGGATAATCCGCAGGGTCGTAGACGATCGCCACACCATCGCGATACGTCAGGCCCGTCCGGTACGGCATCGCGTCAGGCCGGACGAGATTCCGGCGGCGTAGTGCGGCCGGATCCATCCCGATCGCGCGCGCCGCGCGGTCGAGCACGCGGTCCATCACGAACGCTGCTTCCGGTCGGCCGGCGCCCCGATACGCGGCCGTGAACGGTTTGTTCGTCACGACGTTGACGGCGCGCGCTCGGTAGTTCGGGACCCGGTAGGGCCCCGGCAGGTGGTTCATGGTGTTGATGGTGATGACGTCGCTCAGCATCGGGTAGGCGCCGTGGTCTCGCGTGAAGGTCGTCTCGAGCGCGACGATCTCGCCGTCGTGGCGCACGCCGAGCCGGACGACGTGCCGCTGATCCCGGTCGGCCGCGCTGGCGGTGAAGTGCTCGGTCCGCGTCTCCACCCATTTCACCGGGCGACCGAGCCGCCGCGCGACCGCGGGAATCAGGACGTCCTCCGGATACACGTGGCCTTTACCGCCGAAGCCACCCCCGACGTCGGGCGCGATGACCCGAATGGACTCCTCGCCCATCCCCAGGGCTCCTGCGACCGCCGTGCGAACGGAGTAGGGGACCTGGCTGGCCGTCCAGACCGTGAACCGGCCGTCCGCAGCCTGGGGAACCGCGAGGACGCCACGGGGCTCGATCGGCAGCGGCGCCACACGTGGGACCGCGAGCTCGATCTCCACGACCTCCTGGGCCTCGCTGAATCCTCGCTCGACGTCGCCGACGTCTCCCTGTGTCAGTCCGGCCACGTTGTCCGGCCACTCGTCGAAGACGCGTGGCGCTCCGGTCGCCTGCGCTGCGTCCACCGTGGCGGCGAGGGCGAGCGGCTCATAGTCAACGACGACGGCGGCAGCGCCATCGGCTGCGCGAGCCGCATCGTCGGCGACGACGACCGCGACGGCTTCCCCGACGGCGCGCACGAGGCCGGCGGCGAGCGCGGGATGGCGATATGGGCGGATGGAGGTCGAGGGCACCAGCGGCGGCACGGCGCTTCCGGTGCATTCCGGGATGTCGGCGCCGGTGAGCACCGCGATCACTCCGGGCAACGCGCGGGCCGGGGCGCCGTCGATTCGCGCGACACGCGCATGGGCGTGCGGGCTCCGAACGATCGCCGCGTGGAGGATCCCGGGCAGACGCAGGTCGTCGAGATAGCGACCTCGCCCCGTGACGAGACGCTCATCCTCGCGGCGCTTGATCGAGGTGCCGATAGGCGAGGTCATGGAGGCTGTGGCAGTATGTGGCCCGCAGTATACCCATCCGCAGCGCGCGGGTCGCGCCATGGAGAGTCCATGAACTATCGTCCTGTTGTCGGCTGGGGCCGGCTGCCCGAGGGCTGGTCGTACGTGGAAGCCACGAGCGTTGCCGTCGATGCCAACGACAACGTGATCGTGTTCAACCGGGGCCAGCACCCGGTGATCGTCTTCGATCGAGAAGGCAAATTCCTGCGCTCGTGGGGTGAGGGCCTGATCCGGCGCGCGCACGGTGTCACCGTCGGACCGGACGGGACCTACTGGCTGACCGACGATCTGCACCACACGATCCGGCAGTTCACTCCCGAGGGCAAGCTGCTGCTCACGATCGGTGATCCCGACACTCCGTCCACCTTGCAGGGCGGCAAGCCCTTCAACCGGCCCACGCACGTCGCCTTCGGCCCGAAGACCGGCGACATCTATATCTCCGACGGGTACGGCAACTCACGCGTGCACAAGTACGATCCGAGGGGCAGGCACCTGCTTTCCTGGGGCGAGCCCGGGACCGATCCCGGCTGCTTCAACCTGCCGCACAACATCGCCACCGACAGCGAGGGCCTCGTGTACGTCGCCGATCGCGAGAACCATCGCGTGCAGATCTTCGATGGTCAGGGGCACTACCTGGCGCAGCTCAACAACCTCCACCGGCCTTGTGGCCTCGCCTGTGACCGCCGGAACGGCGGGCTGCTCTACGTCGGCGAACTGCCATCGCAGATGGCGGTGAACGAGGCTGTGGCGAACCTCGGGGCCCGGGTCAGTGTCGTCTCCCTCAAGGGTGACGTCATCACCCACGTCGGCGGCCGGTTCAAGGGCGAGAAGCCGGGTGAGTTCATGGCGCCCCACGCCTGCGCAGTGGACTCGCGGGGTGACTTCTATGTGGCGGAGGTGTCGTGGACGGCGTTCGGATCGCTGGAGAATCCGCCCCGAGAGATCCGATCGCTGCAGAAGCTCGAACGGGTGTGAGGACGCAGCCCGAGCTTCCGAACGTCTTCCACTCGTATTTCGGGAACCTGGAAGAGCAGCGGCACGCCGACCGATCCGAGGATCTCTTCGACGAGTGTTTCGGGTGCGGCGCCGGCCATCCGGACGGTCTCTACGTCCGCTGCTTCAAAACGGCCGAGGGTGTTGCCTCGCCGATCATCATCGCGCGAAAGTACCAGGGCCCGCCCGGCGCCGCGCAGGGCGGGATCGTCGCAGCGTATCTGGACGAGGTGCTGGGCGCGGCGGTCGCCCGGCTCCGTGGAAGACCCGCGGTCACCGGCGAGCTCGCGGTCCGTTACGTGAAACCGGTTCCCATCGAGACCCCACTCATCGGGCATGGACGGGTGACGCTGGAGCACGGGCGTTACGTAGATGCGGAGGGAAGGCTCGAAGAACTGGCCACGGGCCGCCTGGTTGCCTCGGCCCGTGGCCGGTTCTTTCCGATCGAACGCTAGGCGCTACGGGCCTAGACGCGAGTTAGCAGCGTCAGCAAAGGAACGTGCTTGGGAGCCTCCCGGAACCGGCACTTCAGCTCGGGATGCTGGAGCACCTCGACGTAGGCGCCCATCACCATCCGGTAGTAGTGGGGATGGCGGCCTGATGGGCCACCGTTGTACTCGGTCAGGACTTCTCGAACCGTCGCCCTTCGGGACATGATGTCGCGGAGGTACGCCATCGCGAACTTCGTGCTGACGATCGGGCTGGCCAGGTCTCCGAGGTCTCGATTCGCCTTGTTCAAGACCGGCCGGCGGAACTGGCCAAGGCGTGACTCGAACAGCGCGGCCGTGCTGGGAAGGATCTGAAAGAGCCCAATCTCTCCGGCGGAGCCGACCGCGTCGTACCGGAACTCGGATTCCACTTCGGCCTGGGCCAGGCTCACGCAGTGGTCGAGGTTGCTGCGCTGGGCTTCTGCGACCAGAATTTCAGGAAATCCCTGGAAAGCCTTGATGGGCGCCTGGGGATTCTTCTCGGCGATGTACATCAGGATCGCCCGGTTCAGCCGCTCTGCATCCGCTTCGCCGGCCACCGCGATGACCTGCTTCGTGAGGGCCAGTCCGCTGACGGCGATCGCGACTCCAAACGCCAGGATCGCGAGCGTCCTGCTGTGCTGGCTCATTCCTCAGCCTCCTTGAACACGAGATCGCGATTCGAGAACCGAAGTCAGGAGCTGAACTTCACGGCCGAATGAAGGGAAAGGATCGAAGGTGCAGCCAGGCGAATGATCCCACCTCGGGACCCCCGCCCGCAAGGGCTAGATGCACTAGACGCCAAAACCACCAGGTGCGGTGGTTAAACGCCTTTGATTAAGAGGACTTGCGGGTCGGTACCTGGGGCCGGATCGTCCGGTAGAAGTCGCGTGAGTCGTTGTCGCTCTTGCCACCGACGGGGGTCCCGCACTCCCCGCAGACGTAGTCGTATTTGTGCCCTGTGGGCAGCACGAGCAGCAGCTTCTTCCGGGTTGGAGTGGCCCTCCGGCAGCGAGGGCAGAAGAGGCTCGTCGCCTCGAACTCGCCGAACGCGTCAGGTTCAGCCATCGCCAGCATTTTAAATCTTGACGCAAACGTCAAAACCGTCAAATCTGTCACTACCACCAGGTATGCCGCGCCGCCTCACGGTCAAGACAGGTCAGCCACGCTATCTCACGACCCGGCAGTCGGCCGTTCGTCTCGGCGTGACGATCAATGCGATCAAAGCGTGGATCCGCGAGGAGCGGTTGCCGGCTCTCAAGACCCCGGGTGGACACCATAGGATCTCGGAGTCTGACCTTCTCGAGTTCCACGCCCGTCTGGCCGAGAACTCTCGGACGCCTGTTTCGACGCGGCCGCGCATCCTGGTCGTCGACGACGACCCATCCCTGCTGGCGGCGCTGCGCGAGACCATCGAGCAAGTCATCCCTGAGGCCATCGTGGCGGTCGCCACTGACGGCTATGAGGCCCTGGTCCAGGTCGGGGCCTTCCGCCCCGACGTCCTCGTCCTCGACATCCGGATGCCGCGGCTCGACGGTTTCGAAGTCTGCCGTCGGCTGAAGGCCAAGAAGGAAACGGCGTCGATCAGAATCCTGGCCGTGACGGCGCATCCGGAAGGCCAGGTGCGCGACCAGGTCATGGCGTGCGGCGCCGACGATTTTCTCGAGAAGCCGTTCGCGATCGAGAAGTTTCGCTCGCGTGTCGTGGGCCTTCTCGCCAAGGGCCTCAGGGCCTGATGGCTCTCGGCGAGTTGCCGGTGCGGTCGTCGAGCGTCCGTGAGGGCGGTACCGTCGTCATCGTCGATCCGGACTCCGCTCACGCGGCCGCCATGGCCGATGCCGTGAGAGCCCTGGGCCATGCCGTCACGATCACGGCGACCGCTGCCGAGGCGCTCGCCTCCATCGAGCGTGAGGCGCCTGACATCCTGGTCCTCGCGGTGACCTTGCCCGACATGGGTGGTCCGGAGCTGGCGCGGCGAGCGAGCCTCCTCTCGACGCCTCCGGACGTCGTCCTCGTCGCGGAGAGGGCCACCCCAGAGGCAGGCCTCGTCGCGCTCGAGGTCGAGGCGGCGGGCGTCCTGGTGAAGCCCGTGAACGCGGCCCGCGCCGGCGGCCTCATCGGGAGGCTCGTGGAGCGACATCGCCGTCGCCACGAGCAGCAGGAGTTCACCGAGAAGCTGCGAACGCTGAGCGCCCTGAGCGGGCTGATCACGTCGGCCCGCGATACCCAGGAGGTGTTCAAGGCACTGGCCCGCGCCGCCACGATGCTGCTCGGCGCTCGCCTCGTCCACGTCTGGGTCGATGACCCACGCGCCCAGGTCCTTCGCGTCCGGGGAACGTACGGGCTCGATCCGGAGTTCGAGCGGCCGCTCACCGAGTACGAGGTCATCTCCTACGGAAGCGGCATGGCCGGAGGCACCTTCACCGCTGGCCGCCCGGAGTTCATCTTCGGCGTCCGGACCAGCCCGCGATGGAAGAACCGCAGGCTTGCCGAAGCCGCCGGGCTTCACGCCTACGCAGGGCTGCCGCTGATGGCGGGTGATCGCACCCTCGGAGTCCTGGCCATCGTCTTCGGCGAGCGTGGCGAGTTTTCCGTCGAAGAGAAGGAGCTGATGCAGCGCCTGGCCGATCACGCCGCGTTCACCATCGTCCGCTCCGAGGCGCGCGAGCAGGCCGAGCGCGACCGCGCGCGGCTCGAGGTGCTCTACGCCGTGTCCCGGCGTCTGGCCTCGGTCCACGACGTGGATGGCGTGCTGAACGCCGTCGTGAACGAGGCCGCCCGGCTGCTCGGGCTCGAGGCGGCCGGCATTCGGTTGCTCGAGGGCGAGGATCTGGTGATCTCGGCGCGCACGGAAGCGGCCGCCCAGCTCATGACGAGGCCCACGCTGCGTGTGGGCGAGAGCCTGAGCGGTCGGGTCGTGGCCTCCGGCCAGCCGCTGATCGTCGAGGACATCGAGCAGGAGACGGTCCAGGACCCCGAGCAACGGCAGGCGGCGCTGCGGGTCGGCTACCACGCCTACCTCGGCGTGCCCCTGAAGGTCGGCGGCCGGGCCGTGGGCGTTCTCAGCGTTTGGGGGCGTGCGGCCCGAAGCTTCGCACCCGATGACGTGGCGCTCCTGTCGGCCTTCGCCGACCAGGCGGCCGTGGCCTTCGAGGAGGCGCGGCTGTACGCCGAAACGCGTGAGCGTGAACGCGAGGCCACCAATCTGGCGCGGGTCACCGCCCACCTCGCGTCGAGCCTCCAGCTGGACCGCGTGCTCGATCTCATCACGTGGAGCGCGAAGGAGCTCCTGCGCTGCGATGCCGCGGCGGTCTGGCGCTACGACGACGGCCGCGACGGCCTCGTCGCCTACCGGGCGTCCGGAATGCCGATCGAGCGCATTTCGCACGTCGTGGTGAAGCCGGGGCAGGGGCTGGCCGGACGCGTGCTCAAGGAACGAAAGCCGCTCTGGACACGCCAGCTCACCCGGTCGCTGCAGGACGACGCACCCGACGCGTCGGAGACGGCGACAGCGCTCGGGCTGCAGGCGGCGCTGGCGGCGCCGATCGTCAGCGGTGAAGAGGCCTATGGCGTGCTCGTCGTCTACCGACGCGCGGCCGACGACTTCGCGCTGCGCGAGGTCACGCTCCTGTCGACCCTGGCCGACCACGCGGCCATCGCCGTGCGCAACGCGCGGCTCTACTCGGAGACGCGCCAGCGGGAGGACGAGAACGCCCAGCTCTACGCGGAGGCCTCGACGCAGCGGGAGCGTCTTGGCCGGATCTTCGATTCGACCTCCGACGGCATCATGTTCGTCACGCAGGAGGGCCGCATCGAGGCCATCAATCGCCAGGCCGGAGACCTGCTCGGGACCGACTCCGACGCCATGATCGGCGGCGACCTCCTCGATCTGCTCGAGGATCGGATCGCGGAGGCAGGTGCCGAGGACGGGCTGCCCCTGTCGTTGCGGACGCTCTTCAGCCACACCGAGGGCGGAGAGGGAGACCTGGCGCTGCCGCGGCTCAAGCGCGTGCTGCGCTGGGTTGCCCAGCCGACGACGGAGGGCGGCGGCAGAGCGGTCGGGCTGACGATCACGTTCCAGGACGTGACTCGCGACCGTGAAGTCAACCAGATGAAGACGGACTTCGTCTCCTTCGTCACGCACCAGCTCCGGACGCCGCTGTCCGGAATCAAGTGGATGCTGGAGCTGGTGGCCGACGCCGAGATCCCGATCGACATTCGCTCGTACGTCGCCGACGCTCGAGACGCCTCGGAGCGGCTGATCAACCTGGTCAACGACCTGCTCGACATCTCGCGGCTCGAGCGAGGCCGGCTGGAGATCCGACCGCAGCCCACCGATCTGGGCGCGCTGACCGCCAGCGTGCTCGAGGAGGTGGCCGGCCTCGTCCGGACGCACGACCACCGGATCTCGGTGACGGGCGTCGACGACGCGCCGACGGTGATCGCCGATCCGCAGCTCCTGCGCCAGGTCGTCCTGAACCTCATCTCGAATGCGATCAAGTACACGCCGCGGTCGGGCGAGATCGCCATCCGGATCGGTGACGTCGGCGACCGGGTTCGCTGGGAGATCCAGGACAACGGCATCGGGATTCCGCGGGATGCCCAGCGCCGGCTCTTCGAGAAGTTCTATCGCGCGGACAACGTGTTCGCGGTGGAGACCGAGGGGACCGGCCTCGGCCTCTATCTGGTGCGACTCATCATCGAACAATTCGGCGGCCGGGTCTGGTGCGACTCCGAAGAAGGCCGCGGAGCCACGTTCGTGTTCACACTTCCTAACAGCGGGGTGGCGTGATGGCAGCCAGCACGAAGAAGATCCTGCTCGTCGAGGACGATCGCTTCCTCCGTCGAGCCTGCGAAGCGAGTCTCCGGCAGCGCGGCTTCACCGTCGTCCCGGCCATGGACGGCGAAGAAGGACTGCGCCTGGCTCGCGGCGAGACGCCCGATCTCATCCTCCTCGACCTGCTCATGCCGCGCCTGCCCGGCATCGAGGTCCTGCGCGCGCTCAAGGCCGACGCGGCGACCAAGGGCATTCCCGTCCTCGTCCTGTCCAACTCTTCCCGCGAGCAGGATGTCGCTGAGGTCATGGAGCTCGGCGCCGTCGACTACTGGGTGAAGGCGAACCTGTCGCTGAAAGAGCTCTCCGAGCGGGTGGTGCGACTGCTGGGAGCCTGAACGGCGCGCCCGCGGGGCCGTGATAGGATCGGCCCGCGATGCGCGCGCGCCTCGCCACCAAGATCACCGTCCTCATCGTCGTCGTGCTCATCATCGGCTTCGGCGCGTCGACGATCCTGACGATCCAGCGTGAGGCTCAGCTCCTGGTCGACCAGAACAAGCTGGCGGTTCGGCGCCTGACCGCCACGCTGGTGGCGAGCATCGAGGGCGCGATGCTGCAGGAGCGCCCCGACGTCACGCGCACCGTCCTCGACGAGCTGAAGGCGTCATCGCCGGTGGAAGAGCTCACCATCTACCGGCGCAACGGCGTCGAGGCCTTCACCGATCTCACGACAATGATGGAGGTCAACAAGAACGCCGGGCTGGCCAAGGACGTCATGGACAACATCAAGAAGATGGTCCGGGCCCCCGGCAAGACGATGGCCGGGCCGCTCTTCCAGCAAGCCATCGCAACGCTCAAGCCCCAGGAGAACCTGGTCGAGGAGAACGGCGTGCCGTACTTCGTCCTGCACCAGCCGATCCTCAACCAGAACAAGTGCCAGGGCTGCCACGGCAGCGACCATCAAGTCCGGGCCGTCGTCCGGGTCGCGACGTCGATGGCGCCCGTGATGGCCGAGGTGCGGACCCAGCGTAACCGCCAGGCCCTGATCGGCCTGCTCACCATCCTCGCCGCAGGCGCCGTCATGACGGTGGCGATGAGCCGGATCGTCATCCGGCCGATCAACGAGCTGGCGATCGCCGCCCGCCGGGTGGGCCAGGGGAACTTCGACGCGCGGGCGTGCGTCGACTCGCGCGACGAGCTCGGTCAGCTCGGCGCGGCGTTCAACGAGATGACAGAACGGCTGGCCCAGGCCTACCGCGACCTCGAGGGCAAGAACAGCGAGCTGGCCAGTGCGCTCCAGGAAGTCCACGAGTCGCGCCAGCGGCTGGCGCTGCTCGAACAGCTCAAGGGCGAGCTGGCAAAGTTCGTCCCCGACTCGGTGAAGCGGCTCCTGGAGCAGAATCCGAACGCCACCGAGCTCGAGAAGAAGACCGTCGATGTCGCGGTGCTCTTCCTGGACATCGCTGGCTACACGAAGCTCTCGGAGCAGCTCGAGCCGAAGAAGCTGAACCAGCTCGTCCAGCTCTACTTCTCGAGCTTCCTCGAGATCATCCAGGCCCACCACGGCGACGTGAACGAGACGGCCGGCGACGGCCTCATGGTCATCTTCCAGGCCGACCGGACCACGGGCGACCACAGCGTCAACGCCACCCGCGCGGCCTTCGCCATCCGCCAGCGGGTGGGGACGCTCAACGAGGAGTACGGCGGCGTGTTCCCGGCCATTCAGCTCCACATGGGAATCAACAGCGGCGAGGCGTTGGTCGGCGCCACCAAGCTCGGCGGCGCCGGCAGCGAGCGCTGGACGTTCACGGCCTCGGGGCCGACCACCAACATCGCCGCACGGCTGGCCGGCTCGGCCACCGGGGGTGAGATCATCGTGGGGCCGTCGACCGCCGATCGCATTCGCCAGCATTTCGTCCTGGAGGCTCTGGGCGAGCGCGCCTTCAAGAACGTCTCCCAGCCACTGACCGTCTTCCGCGTCATCCCCCCGGGGGTCTACGAGAAGATCGCCTGAGCCGTGGGCCGCATTCGTGTCGGCATCTCGTCGTGGGCCGATCCCGCGCTGATCGAGGAAGGCTCCTTCTATCCGAAGCGATCGATGAGCGCCGAGGCGCGCCTGCGCTACTACGCCGGCGTCTTCGACACCGTCGAGGTGAACAGCTCCTACTACGCGATTCCCGACGCGCTCAATGCGCGACGCTGGGCGGAGCGGACGCCGCCCGGCTTCATCTTCCACGTCAAGGCCTATGCGCTCATGACCGGCCACCATCCGCGCCCGCAGACGTTGCCCGCCGACGTGCTGCGCTGGCTGCCGGACAACCCGCGGCGGACGCGCCGCGACGAGATCGCCTCCGAGGCGTTCCCGCCCGAAGCGATCGACGCGACGTTCCGCCTCTTCCACGCCGCGCTGGCGCCGCTGGCTGACGCCGGCAAGCTTGGCTACGTCCTGTTCCAGTTCGCGCCGTGGGTACGCTTCAGCGAGGCTCGCCTCGAGCAGATCGCGTCGCTGCCCGGGCGCCTGCCCGGCTTCAGGGTGGCCGTAGAGTTCCGTGATCGCTCATGGTTTCCCGGGCACGCGGCCGAGACGCTGACCGCGCTGACGGCGGCGCGTATCGCGCACGTGGTGGTCGATGCCCCATCGACCGTGAACGCGATCCCGTTCGTCCGCGCCGTGACGGCCCGGACCGCGGTGCTCCGGCTCCACGGCCGTCACGCCGAGGGCTGGATGAGGCAGCTCAGGGGTGAAGAGCCCAGCGTGCGGGAGAAATACGATTACCTCTACTCGCAGGAGGAGTTGCGCCAGCTGCTGCCCGACGTGGAGGCACTGGCCAGCGAGGCCGAGGACGTCTTCATCTCCTTCAACAACAACAACCGCGACTATCCGGTCAAGAACGCCCTGATGATGCGGCGGCTGCTCGGTCAGCCCGTTTCCGACGAGCCGGCCAGCTTGCCGTTCCTCGACTCCGAGCGCTGATAGAATCCAGGGGATGGCGGAGCTCCGACTCAGCGGCGGCGCGCTCGACGGCTTCACGCTGCACTACGTGAGCGCCGGCCGTGGTCCCGCCGTCGTCTTGCTCCACGGACTGGGGGGCTTTGCCGAGTCGTGGCGCCGCACCGTCGAGGCGCTGGCGCCGCGCTACACGGTGATCGCCGTCGACCTCCCCGGTTTTGGCCGTTCCGCCAAGCCTCGGGCGCGTTACAGCCTCGGCTTCTTCGCCAACGCCCTCGGCGGCTTCCTCGATGGGCTGGGGCTGGGGTCGGTCTCCCTGGTCGGCCACTCGCTGGGCGGCGCCGTCGCCGTCGCCTTCTCGCTGACGCGCCCCACGCGAGTCGAGCGGCTCGCGCTGATCGGCGCGGTCGTGCCCGGCTTTTACCGTCTCTCCCTGCCATACCGTTTCGCCGTGCTGCCGGTGCTCGGTGACCTCTTGGCGCTCGGGCGCTCGGCCAGGCTCTACAAGGCGGTCATCGCGCGCTGCTTCCACACGCCCGACCGCGCCGAGGTCGACTTCCTCGTCGATCACGACTATGCGGAGCGCACGCGCTGGGCCGCGCGTCTCGCCTTTCTCACGACGCTTCGCGACTCCCGAGCCGATCTCGTGGTGCGGGCGGCCGACTATCGGCGTGCGATCGCCATGCTCGACGCGCCGGTGCTCTTCGTCCACGGCCGCCAGGACAACGTCATTCCCGCGGAGTGCTGCCGGCAGGCCAGGGCGGGATTCCGGCGTGCCGAAACCCGGTGGTTGGACGACTGTGGACACTTTCCGCAGCTCGAGCATCCCACCGTCGTGAACGAGTGGCTCGGAGCGTTCGTGGCCGAACGACCCGCGCCCCGCTGAGGAGCGGCCGCCATGGACGAGATCACCGCCCAGCAGCTCAAAGACCGGCTGAGCGCGCCCCGGCCGCCCGTGCTGGTCGACGTGCGGCAAGACTGGGAGACGAAGCTGTGCCGTCTGCCGAACGCGCTGCACATCCCGATCGAGGAGTTCGAGCTGCGCGTGGAGGAGCTGAATCCCGACGACGAGATCGTCGTGTATTGCCACCAGGGAGTCCGCAGCGCCGCGGTCGCCAACTATCTGCGTGGCCTCGGGTTCCGTGACGTCAAGAACCTCGAGGGTGGGCTCGACCTGTGGTCGCGGACGGTGGATCCGACGATGCGCAGGTACTGATGGCGGCGGCACTGCAGTGCGAGCCGCGGGATGGTGTCGCCTGGTGCACGCTGGCGCGCCCGCCGCTGAACCTCATCGAGCCGGGCCTGATTGGCGCGATCCGCGAGACCTTTCAGGCCCTGAGCGCCGATCGAACGATCCGGGCTGCGGTGGTGACTGGTAGTGGGCGCGCGTTCACCGCGGGCATGGACGTTCACGTTCTGGCCGGGCTCGACGTGGCGGGCGCGCGCGCCCTCATCACTGCGCTGCACGACGCGATCGAGGCCGTTCATCACGCGCCGTTTCCCGTCGTCGCGGCCGTCAACGGCCCCTGCCTGGGCGCTGGCTTCGAGCTGGCGCTCGCCTGCGACTTGCGCGTTGCTGGCACCACGGCGACCTTCGGGCTACCGGAAGTGCGGGTTGGCGTCCCGTCGGTGATCGAGGCGGCCCTGCTGCCACCGCTCGTCGGGCCGGGGCGCGCCGCCGAGCTCTTGCTGACCGGCGAGGCGATCGACGCCGAGCGGGCGCTTTCCTGGGGACTGATCAACCAGGTCGTGCCTGCGGTCGAGCTGACGCCGACCGTCGAGGCTCTCGTCGCGAAGATCCTCGCCGCCGGGCCGACCGCGGTCCGCCTGCAAAAGGAGCTCATGCTGCGCTGGCGGTACTCGGACCTGGGCACCGCGATCCGCTACGGGATCAACGCGTTCGCGGCGGCCTACGCCAGCGGCGAGCCGGCCGAGGGCGCCGCCGCCTTCCTGGCGAAGCGCGCTCCGAAGTTCGAGGTGCCGCGCTGAAGATCAGGACGATCACCGTCGACTTCTGGGGCACGCTGCTGTTCGATGGCCCCTCCAGCGATGACCGTTACAAGCGCACGCGGATGAACGACTTCGAACGCATCCTCACGGGAGCGGGCACGCCCGTGAAACGGGCCGCGCTCGACGACGCCTACGAGGCTTCGGGCTCGTACCTCGGTCGCATCTGGAGCACGCGTCGCGATGTTCCGGTGCAGGAGCACGTGCGCGCGATCGTCACGGCCGCCAACCCCGCCCTGAACGATCGGCTCACGCCTTCACTGGTGCGCGATCTCGTCGAGGCGTACTCACGGCCGATCCTGATCGTGCCGCCCTCCGTGGACGTTGGCGCGCGCGCCGCGCTCGAAGCCCTGCGCGCACGCGGCCATACCCTCGCGCTGATCTCGAACACGATGCGCACGCCGGGGGTCACGCTGCGCAAGCTCCTCCAGCAGTTCGGGCTGCTGGACTGCTTTGCCCACACGACGTTCTCGGACGAGGTCGGGATTCGGAAGCCCGACCCGGCGATCTTCGCGCTGACGCTGCGCGCGGTGGGCGGCGAGCCCGAGTCCGCCGTTCACGTGGGCGACGATTCGGTGCTCGACGTGCGAGGCGGGAAGGAGGCCGGGATGCGCGTCATCCACGTCGCCGCGAGGGCGCGAAGCGGCGCAACGCTCCGCCCCGACGCCGTGATTCCGTCACTGGCGGCGCTTCCGGGCGCTATCGCCGAGCTCGAGGCGCGCTGAAGACACGAACGCCGCCGGCAGACGCCGACGGCGCCGTGGCAGCAGGTTGAAGTTTTAGCGCCGCCGCAGGTAGCGAGCGCCGAGGAGCCCGAGCCCAACGATGAGTCCCGCGAATGGCTCCGGCGTGCCGAGTCGGACATCGAACGTCCCGTTTCCCGGCTGGATCATCCCCGAGCACTCGCCGGCGTTGCAGGTGCCCGAGAACGTGTGATCTCCGAACGTGCCCGAGACGGGGCCATTACCACCCTTGCCGCCGCCGCCGCCGCTAAACGCGAAGGCCTGTGGAGCGATCGCGAGAAGCGAGATCAAGGTCATGAACGTGATTCTCTTGATCATGCTGACACCTCCTCCCTCGGTGTCGGTATTACTCAAGCCTCGTGCCGGGCTGTAAGTAATGGAAATGTCGGATCTTCGATCGCAGGATCTGCAAAACGCTGGACCAGCGCCACCTGCATACATGGCAAGGTCGTGCAGGCCGGGAGGGGGGCTTACGAGGAAGCTGAAGCTACTTCGGCGAAACTAGCCGGCGCGGAAGGCGGGCTTGCGACCGTTCGAGGCCTTGCCGATTCCGACCTCTTCCAGATAACGCCGCACAGGGTCAGTGTTGCGGTCGCTGTAGGCCTGGAGCACCAGGTGGGAGATGCCGCGATGGTAGCCTGCCGGCTGGGGGCCGGTGCGCCGCCCGAGCACCTTCATCGCTTGCGAGGTCCGGTGGCGCAGGATGACGCCGAAGGTGCCGACGCCGGAAAGCCACGCGTTGGGGTCCTGGGCCGTCACCTCGGTCACATCGCTCACGGGCTCCCAATCGGGAGCGAACTCTCCCAGCGCCCCGAGCAGAAATCGCTGAGCGTCCTCGCGGCTCAGCACACGGCTTCCTATACCGCCATCGCGTGACGGCCAAGGTCGGCGCGAAGCGTTGCGAGGGCCGTGGGATCACCGCGCATGCTTCGACTCACATCCCACGCCGAGAGGTGGTGAAGGCTCACGCCGCCGTTTGCCGACGCGACCGTGACCCGGTAGGTCTCGGCGTCGACTTCGACCGAGAGGACCTTGCTTCGGGAGGGCAGATCGATCAGCAGACCCGCGATGAAATTGACCATCTTGACGGGTGCCAGCTTGTTCGTACCGATTGTCTGTTCCATTAAAATGGGCCCATCGCTGGGAGCAAGCGGAGTGCCATACGAAAATACGCGATTTCCCGGGCTGTTCACGGCGGTCGAGTGTTGTTGTGCTGACATGTGGACACCCATCCCGTGTCAGCCTGCGCACCACCGTCCTTGTGCACCCCTGACAAGGCCGGTAATATACGGCCCGCGATGGAGCTAGCCAGTCTCCGAGCCAAGATCCGCGACATCAAGAACTTCCCCACGGCGGGCATCCTCTTCAAGGACATCACCACCCTGCTCAAGGACGGGCCTGCCTTTCGGTACGTCGTCGACCTCCTTGCCGAGCGCTATCAGCAGGAGAAGATCGAGATCGTCGTCGGCATCGAGTCACGGGGATTCATCTTCGCCGGCGCGCTGGCGCATCAGCTCCGCGCGGGGTTCGTGCCCGTGCGCAAGCTCGGAAAGCTACCCGGGAAGACCATCGAGGTGGAATACGAGCTCGAGTACGGCCGCGACGCCCTGGCCATGCACGAAGATGCCATCCAACCGGGTCAACGCGTGCTCGCCGTCGACGATCTGCTGGCGACCGGCGGGACCATGGCGGCGGCGTTGCGACTCGTCGAGCAGGTCGGCGGCCAGGTCGTCGGGGTCGCGTTCCTGATCGAGCTGGCGTTCCTGCACGGTCAGGACAAGCTCAAGAACTATCCGCTACACTCTCTGATCGTCTATGACTAGAATAGGGCTCGTGGCTCAGATCAGCCGTCTTCGACTGGCCGCCATACTGGGCGCGCTCGGCGCGCTCGGCCTCGTCAGCCCCGCCGGGGCCGATGAGGCCAAGACACCGATCAACGCCTCCCTCTTTCTGAGCATCATGAGCGCTCCGGTCGAGCGTCGCGAGGCCGCCTTCGATGAGGCGTTGAAGGGAAGCGGTCCGCCGCCGCTTGAGCGGGGCGGCGTCGTGCAGCCGGACGGCAGTGTTCGCTACGGCAACGTCAGCGTGACCGTGAAGAACCCGTGCCCGCCAGGGACGGCGCACTACGAGGCGCCGCCATTGCCGGGCCGTCGTCTCCGCAACTAGCCCGCGTCCGCCTCGTCAGCTCGGAGGACCAATGCCCATCACCAAGGTTGGTGTTCTCGGCTGCGGGCTCATGGGGTCCGGCATCGCGCAGGTGTCGGCCCAGGCCGGCTTCGTCACCACGGTGGTTGAGGCCAACGACGAGCTGCTCCAGCGCGGCCTCGGCAACATGAGGAAGATGCTCGAAGGCCTGGTGTCGCGCGGCAAGATGGAGGCGAAGGCCAAGGACGACGTGCTCGCTCGCGTCGTGGGGACGACGAGGCTCGAGGACCTCAAGGATTGCGATCTCGTCGTCGAGGCGATCACCGAGAACCAGCCGCTCAAGAACGAGACGTTCGCCAAGCTGGACCGAATCTGTCCGCCCGGCGCGATCCTCGCCTCGAATACCTCATCGTGCAACGTGACCGCGATGGCGGCGGCGACGCGGCGGCCCGGGCAGGTGCTCGGCCTTCACTTCTTCAACCCGGTGCCGCTCATGAAGCTGGTGGAGGTCGTGCGAACGATCCTCACCGACGAAGGGGCGGCGAGGGCCGCGACGGACTGGGTGAGGGCAGTCGGCAAGACCCCGGTGCAGACCAAGGACGCGACCGCCTTCATCGTGAATCGCCTTCTCGTGCCGTACCTCCTCGACGCCATCCGTGTGTACGAGAGCGGCCTCGCCACGCTCGAGGACATCGACCAGGCGATGAAGCTCGGCTGCGGGTATCCGATGGGGCCCTTCACGCTGCTCGACCTGGTGGGCCTCGACACCGCGATGTACGTTGCCGAGGTCATGTTCGACGAGTTCCGTGAGGCGCGTTACGCGCCGCCGCCGCTCCTCAAGCGGATGGTGATGGCGGGGCACCTGGGGCGGAAGTCAGGCCAGGGCTTTTATAAGTACTAGGTCAGGCGCAGCGTGAAAGAGGGGTTTGGGGGAAAGCGGAACGAGTCCCCCCAAGTTAATAATCAAGCGCCTGATAATTACGCGGCGTGTGTGCGCGCCGTCGGAAGCTGGGTGTAGCGCGCCCGCAGGCTCTCGAACCCCCGCGAGCGGACGAAGCCCCGCGTGTGCAGCAGGTAGCGGCCGATGAGCCCCAGAATCTTCAGCCCGTATACGGCCGACGCGGTGAAGCTCGCCGACGACGCCTCTGGGAAGTAGCGCGTGGGCACCGCGATCTCGCCGATCCGGAAGCCGGAGGTCACGACCTGTGCCACGATCTCTTGATCGAAGATGAAGCCGTCCGAGTTCATCCGGAAGTTCACCGTCTCTAGCACCTCGCGCCGGAAGGCGCGGTACCCGGTGTGGTACTCGGAAAGGCGAAGACCGAACGCCGTATTCTCGACCCAGGTCAGGAAGCGGTTCGACACGTACTTCCACCACGGCATGCCCTGGGCCAGCGCGGAGCCATTCTTGAGCCGCGAGCCCAGGACGACGTCGGCGCGGCCCTGCACGATGGGCTCGATGATCTGCGGCACCAGGCGCGGATCGTACTGATAGTCGGGGTGCACCATCACGACGACGTCGGCGCCGGCGCGAAGCGCCTCCGCATAGCACGTCTTCTGGTTCGCGCCATAGCCGTAATTCCGGTTGTGGACGAAGATCTCGAGCCCGAGCTCGCGCGCGATGTCGAGCGTCTCGTCGGTCGAGCCGTCGTCGACGAGGATGACCGCGCTCACGGTGTCCTTCGGCAGCTCTTCGTACGTCATACGAAGCGTCCGGCCCGCGTTATAGGCTGGCATCACGACCACGACCTTGGGTGCGCTGAGAGGCGTCATGCGGGCAGGATTTTGCACAGCGGGTGCCAAGGGTCTCGCTTCTGGAAGATCGAGGACTTCGGCCTGAAGCGCCCCGACTGGACGGGCTGGCGCGTGCCCCGCCGTCGTCGCGCCATGACGAAAATTGTCAGTGAGACCTGCTATCCTCTAGTACGTGATCACTAGGACGCGATCCGCGGCTGTGATGGTGGCGATGGTGCTCATCGTCGCCACGACCACGTTCGTGCACGCTCAACCGCGCCCGGACGAGCTTCCTTCGTTCCGCTTCGGCGGAGGCCTCGTCGACATGGGCGTCAACGTCGGGCCCTATCGTCTGCTCGAGCCGAGCACATCGGTCGGCTTCGACCTTCGCATGCGCTGGCCATCGCCGGCGACGCTCGGCGATGTGTCGGCGTTCCAGCCGTACTTTCTACTCGGGCCGACCTTCGTCATGACCGATCCCGATCACATCACGAGGACCCTCGATCCTCACGCGGACACGACCTACGGCCTCGGTGTCCGGGCGGGCGCCGGCGTGAACTGGAGCCTCGATCCCAACTCGACGCTCTACGGCGAATACCACGTCACCCGGGGCGGCGCCGAGCGGCTCTTGCCGCTGGGACGAAGTGCGACCGACGTCAGCGGCTTCGATCTCACGTACGGCGTCCGCGTCAAGTTCTAGACCTCAGCTGTTCTCTCCTCAGACGATCGCCCCTCAGGCCACGGCGACCCCGAAGACCGTCTTGGCGAGCACGCCGATCACGTAGGTCACCGAAGACGGTAGAGCGAGAGGTCGAACAGCTCGTCGAAGAACGAGCGCGCGACCGAGCGCGGCCGTCGTCAGCGCCGGTTCTCGAGAACGGCGGAGACCTGGTGTTCTTTCCCGTCCCGCTCCACGACCACGTCCACGCGGTCGCCCGCGCGATGGCCGCGCAGCGCGAAGGTCAGGTCCTCCAGCGTCTTCACGTCCACGCCGGCGAATTTCACGATGATGTCACCCGCGCGGACGCCTGCCTTCTCGGCCGGGCTCCCGGCACGCACGCCGGTGATCTTCACGCCCGGTCGGTCGGCGTCGCCGAAGTCCGGAATGACCCCGAAGAAGGGGCCGTATCCGCCCCCCTGGCCGCGCACCGGCGCCTCGATCCTCACGTACGCCGGCGGCGTCGCCTCGCGCGCCACCGCCGACACCACGCGCATGGCCAGTGTCGCCACGCTGGCGAGCCCGGGCGCGTTGATCTTCTCCCAGGTGTCGGTCGGCCGGTGATAGTCGCCGTGCGCTCCCGTGAACAGGAAGAGCACGGGCCGGCCCGCCGCGTAGAAGGACGTGTGATCGGACGGCGAGAAGGGATCGCCACGGAGCTGGAGCGTCAGACCCAGCCCGCGCGCCGCATCGTCGAGGACCTGGCGCAGCTCCTTGGCGCTGTCGGCGCCGCCCACGAAGACCTTATCGTTGCGGAGGCGGCCGACCATGTCGAGGTTGACCATGAGGACGGTCCGGTCGAGCGGCAGCGCGGGATGGCGTACGTAATGGGCCGAGCCAAGCAGTCCCATCTCCTCGCCGGCGAAGGTCACGAAGACCAGGGTGCGCGGTGCGCCTCCCGCCGCAGCGAACGCACGGGCCAGGCCCAGCACGGCGGCCGTGCCCGACGCATTGTCGTCGGCCCCGGGATGGATGGTCCCGACCTGGTCGGGAGCCAGTGAGCCTTCGCCTCCGCGGCCGAGGTGGTCGTAGTGCGCGCCGATCACGATGGCTTCGTCGCGCAACTTTTCGTCCGTGCCGGGCAGGATGCCCACGACGTTGGCCGCGGTGCCGCGCTCGCGCTTGAGGCTGACGGTCAGGCGCACGCGGACGCCCGGCAGCGTCGACGATTGGGGCGCCAGCTTCTTGTCGATCTCGGCGGCCAGGGCGGCGAGGCGCCGTCCGCTGGGCGCCAGCAGCGTGTCGGCGACTCGGCCGGTGAGGGAGCTGGCCAGGATGTTCCATGGCTGGGCGATGCCACGGAGCGAAGGCAGTGATTGCCGCGGCGCTTCTGGGTGCGCGACGAGCAGGATCGCTCGGGCGCCGTGCTCGCGGGCGTTGATGATCTTGTGGCTGCGCTCGGAGTAGTGGTACGCCTCCGGCCGTCTGAACGGACTGCTCGCGTCGTTGGAGCGCGGCTCGCCCGTCATAGCCAGCACGATCTTGTCGCGGACGTCGAGGTCCGCGTAGTCGTCGTAGTTGAGGTCGCGAGCGGTGATGCCGTACCCGACGAAGATCACGTCGCCTTCGGCCGACCCGTCGGCCGACACGGCCAGCGGCAGGAACTCCTTCCCGAGCGTCAGGTCCCGAGTGGTCGGCGCGACGATGGCGAGCGCGTTACCACTGCCCAGCGTGATGCCGGTCGAGACGGGGAACGACTGGAAGAACGTTCCGTTGTCGCCGCCTGGCTTGAGCCCAGCTTCGGTGAAGACGCGCGCGATGTATTGCCCGGCGCGCTCGGCGCCCGGCGTTCCCGAGCCGCGGCCGTCCATCTCGGGCGCCGAGAGCGCCTTGACCTGCTCGAGGAACCAGGTCGCCGGCGGCAGCGTCGGATCGGCGGCGAAGGCCGCAGTGACGGTGAGAAGAACGAGGGCGTGGGCAAGAGACCGGCGGAGAGCCTTCGATGTCATGCCATCGATTCTACCTGCTGACCGCGGCGCCAGCCGCGCCGTTACATGCGATCGGGGACTTCGATGCCGAGGAGACCGAGCAGGAGCGCGAGCTGGCGGAGCGTGATCTGGGACAGTCGCAGCCAGGAGGCGCGCCGCCCGGGGTCGCTTTCACTCAGGATGTGGCACTCGTGATAGAAGTGGCTGTAGAGCTGGGCCAGGTTGTAGGCGAAGTCGCAGAGGACGTTCGGCGCCCGCCGCTCATAGGCCTGACGCACGGCATCCCCGAGGCTCGTGAGCGCCAGCATGAGGTCGCGCTCACCGGCCGTCTGCGGGGCGATCAATGATCCACCCGCGTCCTCGTCGGAGATCTCCGCCTTCCGAAAGATCGACTTGATCCGCACGGCGGCGTACTGCAAGTACGGCCCTGTCCGCCCTTCGAAGCGCAGGAAACGGTCGAGGTCGAAGACGTAGTCCGACGTGCGAACGTTGGAGAGATCCCCGAATTTCAACGCGGCCAGTCCGACCTGGCGGGCCAGCCGCCGTCGCTCCGCCTGGGAGAAGGCCGTCGCGATGTCCGAGTCCTGCATCCGCTGGAGCGCCGACTCCGTGACCATCTCGATCAGGTCCTTCAGCTTCATCACGCCGCCCGCGCGCGTCTTGAAGGGCTTGCCGTCGGGACCATTCATCGTCCCGAACGCGAGGTGCTCGAGCCGGGCGTTGCGGGCCAGGCCCGTCTTGCGCGCGGCGCGGAAGACCTGGGTGAAGTGCAGGCCCTGGCGCTTGTCGACGACGTAGAGGATGGCATCCGCGCGCAGATCGCTGGCGCGCTCGTCGACCGCGGCGAGGTCCGTGGTGGCGTAGGTGTAGCCGCCATCCGACTTGACGAGGATGAGCGGCGGCATCTCCTGCTGGTCTCCAGGTTCGGCCACCGGGATCACGACGGCGCCCTCGCTCAGGATGGCGTGCTGCTGGGCCAGCAGACGCTCGACCAGTCCTGGGATCCGGTCGCTGAAGTGGCTCTCGCCCAGCCAGAGGTCGAAGCTCACACCGAGCGTCTCGAAGTCCTCGCGCAACGCGGCCACCGAGACGGCCACGAGCTGACGCCACAGCTCGCGATACCCCGGCTGATTCTGCTGCAATCCGACCGTGGCTTGCAGCGCCTCGCGCAGGCTCTCGTCGCTGGACCGGGTCTGCGCCGCGGCGGCCAGGTACATCTCCTCCAGGTCGTGCACCGAGAGCGCCGCCGCCGCCCGCGCGGCGGTGGCGGCGTCGAGCGTGGTGATTCCCCGGCGGTGCTGGAGCTCCGCGATGAGCATGCCCATCGGCGTGCCCCAGTCGCCGAGATGGATGTCGCTGACGACCTTGTGTCCGGCGAACCGGAACAGGCGCTGGAGCGAATCCCCGATGATCGTCGAGCGCAGGTGCCCGACGTGCATGGCCTTGGCGATGTTCGGCCCGCCGAAGTCGAGGACCACCGTGCCCGGTTCCGGAATCAATGGGCAACCGAGGCGCTCGTCGCGCCCGACCTGCTCGAGGAACGACGTCAGGAACTCGTCCCTCACGGTGAGGTTGATGAAGCCGGGCGGCGCGAACGAGACGTTGGAGAACAGGTCACTCGGCTGGAGCCGAGCGATCACGTCGTCGGCGATCGCCTGGGGCGCACGCCGGTGCTTCTTGGCCGTCGCCAGCACGCCACTGCACTGGAACTGCCCCAGATCAGGCCGCTGCGACGACACGACCTCACCCAGCGCAGGGTCATATCCCGCCGCCGCGAAAGCCGAGGAGACCTGCTTCGTCAGGACGTCTCTGAGTGGGGTCACCTGCGCTGGATTCTAGCAGGCGCCGGCGGTGCCGCCTCCGGAAGCCTGCCGCCGCCGATGACCGCTGGGGGGAGATCAACCATGCCATCTATGCACGTGACGCTGGCCTTTGTGCTCATGTTCTCAGCCGGGCTCCTCGGAGCCACGGCCCTCCAGCTCATCCGAGTGACCCGGTCGCTCGTGGGACTCGAGGCGTCGGCGCAGACTCTCCGCTCGCGGATGGCCGTCGTCCGGTTGTTCTCCGAGTAACCGGGCCCGAGTGCCGGCGTCGCATCAGCGCCGGCGTAGCAGTCGAAGCAAGGCCGCGGCGAAGCCGAGGCCGGCACCGAACGCGAACGCCGAGCGCACGCTGATCAGGACTCGCAGGCCGTCGCCTTTCACCTCGTTGGCGACGAGGATGCCAATCGCGCTCTGACGGACCTGGGCCTGCCGCGCCAGGACGACGCCCGCCGCTGCCTGATCCAACACCGCCGTGTCCCGTGCGAGCACCGCCTGGGCCGCCGCCTGTTCGAGCGTGGCTTTCTCCGCCATGGCGATCCCGATACCGCCCTGGCTCAACCGCACCGTGCCGCCTGTGATCTGTAGCGCGCCGCCCTGTCGGATCGCAACGTCCTGCGCGGTCACGCGGCGGGCGATGCCCTGCCTGATGGTGACCGCCGGGGCCTCGACGTCGTGTTCCTCATGTGCCATGGTCGCCCTCCTCCCTGCTATAAACGATCGCATGAAAATCTACCTCGCGGTATTCGCCAGCGTCTTCATGGCGGAGCTCGGGGACAAGACTCAGCTTGCCACACTCACCTATGCGGCGAGCCCGGGTGCCAGCCCGCTCGGTGTGTTCGTTGCCGCAGCGGCCGCACTGATCCTCTCGAGCGCCCTCGCGGTGCTGATTGGATCACGGATCGAGCGCTGGGTCGCGCCGGCGCAGCTTCAGCTCCTCGCCGGCCTCGCGTTCATCGGCATCGGGACGTGGATGGTGCTCACGCGGTAGCTGGCCAGACGTTTCTCGCGTCCGATGGTTGGCTATTGACTGCGTCTGATCGCGGGCGTATTGATGGAGGTGACGGAAGACGAAGGCGCCAACTTTCCGTCGTGGTCGAAACCGGAGCGGAGGTCATGATGGAGACACCACCGGGCCGGTCGGGCGCGCTGTCCAGGGAGTGATCCGGCAGCGCGCGGTTGTAGAAACACCGTAACACCAAGATCCCGGTGCACACCGGGACGCGCAGCTAAGTCTGCGCATACCGCGAAAGCGACGAGCGCTCGGGGGTCGGGACACCGGTGCCCGCCCCCGAGCCGCCTTCTTCATTTCCCCTGTGCGATCATGAGCGCGTGGGTTTTCTCCTCAGAGTTCTGATCAATACCGTCGCGATTTACTTCGCAGCGACCGTCGTGCCCGGCCTCACCATCGGTGGAGTGCTGCCCGCCCTCGGGGCGGGACTCGTCCTGGGACTCATCAATGCGATCGTCCGTCCGATTCTCGTCGTGCTCACCCTGCCGGTGACGCTGCTCACGCTCGGCCTCTTCCTCTTCGTCCTCAATGGTCTCTGTCTCTGGCTCACCGCTCAGCTCGTACGCGGCTTCGTCGTGTCGGGATTCTGGGCGGCGGTGTTCGGCGCTCTCATCGTCAGCGTGGTGAGCTGGCTCCTGACGGCGTTCGTGAGTGACCGCGGCCACGTCCAGGTGATCACGCGTTCGGACGCACGAAGGTTTCCACGCTAGCCAGGTCGCTGGCATTCTGGTTGCCCAATCCACGTCCATGAACACCTTGGACGCCCTCACTCTGACCGCCATCTTCGCCCTTGTCACCGCCGGGACCGCCGTGGCCGGCGAGCCCACCGATCAGGTCCGACGCAGCGTGGACGAAGTGCTCAAGATCGTGCAGAGCCAACCGGATGGGTCCGCGCGACGGGCAGCGGTCCGCCAGGCGGCCAACCGTCTCTTCGACTTCGAGGAGACGGCCAAGCGCGCGCTGGGGCCGCACTGGCAGCAACGTACGCCGGCCGAGCACGAAGAGTTCGTCAGGCTCTTCAGCGATCTCCTCGAGGCGGCGTATGTCGGCAAGATCGACCTCTACCAGGGTGAGAAGATCACGTACGTGGGCGAGACCGTGGACGGCGACCAGGCCACGGTGAAGACGCGCATCGTCACCAAGCAAGGTAACGAGGTGCCGGTGGACGGTTGTCGCGCGAGAAGGACGGCTGGCGCGTCTGCGACGTCATCATCGAAGGTGTGAGCCTGGTCGCCAACTACCGCACGCAGTTCAACAAGATCATCCAGACCTCCTCCTACGACGATCTCGTCAAGCGGATGCGGGCCAAGGACTTCTCGGCGCCCGAAGGGAATCGCGGCCGCCGCAGCTGAGTCGCGCGCCATCGCTCACGCGCTCCGGCGCTCCGTCGTGAACCCTCGACGGCGTGGAATTGACGCGGTCGAGCGGCAGTGGTATTTGTCTAGACAATTTTCAGCCGGAGGCCACCCGTGGAATACCGTCCAGGCGTGCCCCGCTATCTTCAGATCGCCGACGCTCTCCGTCGCGATCTCCGCGGTGAAGGAGAGCGGATCCCTTCCGAGCACCAGCTCTGCGCCACCTACCAGGTGAGCCGCCCGACGATCCGACAGGCTCTCGACGTCCTCGTGCAGGAGGGGTTGCTCTACCGCCACGCCGGCCGGGGCACGTTCTCGACCCCGACGCCGGGCGGGGGGGACCGCAAGCTGCGTGTGATCGGATCGGTCGGCGACATGGTGGCGATGGGCGAAGAGACCTGGTTCAAGCTGCTGAGCCGCGAGGTCGTCCCCGTTCCGGCCAACATCGCGCAAGCCCTGAGGCTCCCGCCAGGGTCCACGGCGTTTCGCGTCGTTGGCGTCCGTCACGCCGACAACGGCCCGTTCCAGCACGTGACGGCGTACGTCCCCGAAGCGATCGGTCGTGCCTTGAGCGATGAGGACCTCTCGAAGACGTCGATGATCGGCGCCATCGAGCGCCACTTCGCCACCTCGATCAAGTTCATGGAGCAGGTCACGGAGGCGACGCTGGCGCCGCGCCACGTGGCCGAGCTGCTCCAGCTCCGGCCGCGCACACCGCTGTTGCTCTTCGAGCGCACCTATTTCGCGTTGAGCGGTGAGCCCGTCGAGCACGCCCAGACCTATCAGACCAGCCGGCGTTACCCCTATCGCATGGTGCTGTCCCGGGCGGAACGCCGGAGCTGAGGGCGGATGCCGTACCGGGTTGGATTCGACGTCGGCGGTACGTTCACCGACTTCGTGCTCCAGTCACCGACCGGCGAGCTGACGACCGCCAAGCGGCTGACGACGTATCCCGATCCTTCCGCTGCCTGCCTGGCCGGCCTCGACCAGCTGATGGCCGCCGTCGGGTGGGACGAAGTCGCCCAGGTCGTTCACGGCACCACCCTCGGCTCCAACATCGTCATCGAGCGCAAGGCCCGCGGCGTGGGATTGCTCACCACGCGCGGCTTCCGTGACGTGCTCATCATCGGACGCGAGAAACGCTATCAGGTCTACGACCTCCAGATCGAGAAGCCGGCGCCGTTGATTCCGCGCCGGCTCATCGGCGAGGTGACCGAGCGCGTCCTGGCCGACGGGTCCGTCCGCACCCCGCTCGACGAGGACGACGCGCGGCGCGCCGTCCGCGAGCTGGCCGCGCGCGGCGTGAGCATGCTGGCTGTCTGTTTCTTGCACGCCTACCGCAATCCCGTTCACGAAAAGCGGGTGGCCGAGCTGGCGGCCGACGAGGCGCCCGGGATGCAGGTGACGCTCTCCCACGAAGTCTCGCCGACGTTTCGCGAGTACGAGCGCACCTCGACGACCGTGGTGAACGCGTACCTGATGACCGCCCTGCGCGAGTACCTGCGGGGGCTCGGCGCGGCGCTGAAGGAGCGCGGGTATCGAGGGCGGCTGTTCGTCATGCAGTCGTCGGGGGGTATCGCGACCGCCGAGGCCATGGAGCGCTATCCCGTACGCATGATCGAGTCGGGGCCGGCGGCCGGCGCGTTGATGGCCGCCGCCTACGGCGAGCTGACCGGTCATCGCGACCTCATCGCGTTCGACATGGGTGGCACGACGGCCAAGCTGGCCCTCGTCGAGAACGGGCGACCCGGAACGACGACCGCCTTCGAGCTCCATCGCGTGAACAATGCGCCGGGCAGCGGGTTGCCGATGAACATCCAGGCGATCGATCTGGTCGAGATCGGCGCAGGCGGGGGCTCGATCGCTCGCGCCAGTCTCGGGGTCATCGCGGTCGGCCCCGAGAGCGCGTCCTCCATGCCCGGCCCGGTCTGCTACGGCCGTGGCGGCCTCGAGCCGACGGTGACCGACGCCAACCTCGCCCTCGGCTATCTCAATGCCGACTATTTTGCCGGCGGCACGATGACGCTCGACGGCGTCGGCGCCGCGCGCGCCATCACCGACCGCGTCGCGCGTCCGCTGGGCCTGTCGCTCGAAGAGGCGGCCTGGGGCATTCACCAGATCGTGACCACGAACATGGAGCTGGCCACGCGCGTGGTTTCGATCGAGCGCGGACGCGATCCGCGGGCGCTCACGCTCGTCGCCTTCGGCGGCTCCGGCCCCGTGCACGGCTGCCGTCTGGCCCAGGCGCTCGGCATCCCACGGGTGATCTTGCCCGCGGCCGCCGGCGTCACCGCCGCCATCGGTCTGCTCGCCGCCGAGGTCCGCTTCGACGTCGCGCGAACCTACGTCCGCCGCGTCGACGCCGTCGACGTCGCGTTCGTGAGCGCCATGTACGACGACATGACACGACAGGCCGCCGAGGTCGTGCGCGAGTCCGTCGTAGAAGGCGACGTCGTCATCGCGCGCTCGGCCGACGCCCGTTACGTGGGGCAGGGCTACGAGCTGACGGTGCCGGTGCCGGCGGGCGTGCTCGACGCCGCAGCGCTCGCCGACGTGCGGCGGTCGTTCGACGAGATCTATGCCGCGCGGTACGGCTACGCGAATCCGTCCGAGCCCATCGAGATCGTGACGTGGAAACTGTCGGCCACGGGCCAGACGAGCCCCGTTCGGCTTCGCCGTGCCTCGGAAACCGGGCGAGCCCGGCACACCGGCGAGGAAGCCGGAGAGTCGAGCGCACGGAAACCGGGCCGCCGAGCGTGGTTTCCCGAGGCCGACGGCTGGATCGACACGCCCGTATACGATCGCTATCGGCTCGCGCCCGGCCATTGCCTCCGCGGCCCGGCCATCGTGGAGGAGCGGGAGTCCACGACGGTGTTGCCCCCGGGCGTGACGGCGACGGTGGATGACTACGCCAGCCTCATCGTGAGTGTGAGACCGTGAGCGCGCCCGATCCCATCACGCTCGGCGTCATCTGGGGCGCGCTCCAGTCGATCGCCGTCGAGATCGGCACCACCGTTCACAAGACGGCCTATTCCGAGCAGGCGCGCGAGGGCCAGGACTTCTCGGTGGCGGTGTTCGATCCGGCGGGGCGCATGGTGGCTCAGGGCCCGTACTCGCCCGGTCACATGGGCGCCATGTCGTTCGCGGTGAAGAATGCGCTGGCCGCGCACCCGGTGGAGAGCCTGCGCCCCGGTGACGCGATCCTGCTCAACGATCCGCTGCTCGGGTCGGGTCACTTCCCGGATTTCTTCATCACGCAGCCGGCCTTTCACGACGGCGCGTTGATCGGCTTCGCCGTCAACATCCTGCATCACACCGACGTCGGCGGCCAGCGTCCGGGCAGTCAGGGTGTCGTCGGGATCTTCGATTACTTCCAGGAAGGACTGCGCATCCCACCCACCAAGGTCTGGCGCGAGTACGAGGAGGACCAGGCGGTCGTCGGTATCATCGCCGCCAACACGCGCACGCCTGACAAGGTACTGGGCGACCTGAGGGCTCAGCGAAGCGCGCTGCGCGTCGGCGAGCTGCGGCTCGTCGAGCTGGTCGAGCGCTACGGTCGAGACGTCGTCGGCGCGGCCATGGACGAGATCATCGCGCGCACCGAGGCGAGCATGCGCACCGCGATCCGTCAGGTGCCGTCCGGCGTGTACCGCTTCGAGGACTTCTTCGACGACTATGGCCCCGGGACCGATCCGCTGCGCGTGGCCGTCACCGTGTCGGTGGACGGCGATCGGATGACCATCGATTACGCCGGGTCGAGCCCGCAGACGGCCTCGGGGATGAACTCGTACATCAACTACACGCGCTCGTACTCGTATGCCGCCGTCAAGTGTCTCGCCGATCCCTTCGGCCCGATGAACGAAGGCGCGCTCAGGCCGATCACCGTGAGCGCGCCCGAGGGCTCGTTCCTCAACCCGCGGCCACCGGCGGGCGGTGGTCCGCGAGCGATCATCTGTTACCGGACGTTCGAGGCGGTGCTGGGGGCGCTGGCGCCTGCGCTTCCCGAGCGCGTGGCCGCCGCCTCGTCGCACTTCGCCAACCCGACGTTCGGCGGCCTGGACCGCGCGCGAAATCGGAGCTTCGTCGCCTACGAGCTGGTGCTGTCGGGCACGGGCGGTCGCGCGACGAAGGACGGCTGCGTGGCCATGTCGTCGGCGTTCAATGCGTCGAACATTCCGGTCGAGGCGCAGGAGGCCAATCAGCCGATCGTCGTGGAACGCTTCGAGCTGATCCGCGACTCCGCCGGACCGGGGACGTTTCGGGGCGGCTGTGGGATCCGGCGGGACATGCGCTTCCTGGCCGACGACGGCAAGCTGACCAACCTGTCGGAGCGGCAGAAGTTCCCGCCCTACGGACTCTTCGGCGGCAAGCCGGGCATCCTCGCCCGGACGCTGATCAATCCGGGTCCCGGGGAGCAGATCGTTCATAGCAAAGAGTCGAGGGAGTTCGCCTACGGCGACGTCATCTCGTTCCAGCAGTCGGGCGCCGGCGGCTATGGCGATCCGCTCGCCCGGGATCCGGCCCGCGTGCTGGACGACGTGCTGGACGATTTCATCGGGATCGATGCGGCCCGCAGCGACTACGGCGTCGTCATCACCGGCCCGGGGATCGACCTGCAGGTCGACGAGACCGCCACTGAACGCCTGCGTCAGGCGATGAAGACGCGATGATCCGGTTCACGGCCGAGCAGGAAGAGTTCAGGAAGACGGTCGCGCGCTTCGTGGACGCCGAGGTGGTGCCGGTCGCCGACGCCCTCGACGAGCGTGCGGAGTTTCCCGCGGGGCTCTTCAAGCGGATCGGCGAGCTCGGGTACTTCGGCCTGCGCTACCCCGAGAAGTACGGCGGGGCGGCGAGCGACATGGTGACGTACTGCCTCTTCGCCGAAGAGCTCGCCCGCGGCTCGATGTCGGTGGCGGCGGCCGCGGCCATGCAGTCCCTCATGGGGACGTACTTCATCTACAAGTACGGCGGCGAGCGCCTGCACGAGCGTTACCTGGCGCCCGCGCTGCGCGGTGATCTCGTGGCGACGTTCGCGCTGACGGAGCCCAATGCCGGCTCGGACGTCGCCAACATCACGACACGCGCCGAGCGGCATGGTGACGGCTGGGTGTTGCGGGGCGCCAAGACGTGGGTCACCAACGCGCCCGTGGCCGACGTCCTCACCGTCGCGGCCAAGACGTCGCCCGAGCGCGGAATGAAGAACATCGCGCTCTTCCTGCTCGACCGCACGACGATGCGTGGCATCACGCTCGGCAAGAAGATCGAGAAGATGGCGGTGCGGGCGTCGGAGACGGGCGAGATCCTCCTCGACGGCGTCGAGGTACCGGCCGAGCACCTGCTCGGCGGCGAGACGGGCGGCGTCGAGAAAGTGGGCACGATCCTCTCCGAGATCCGCGTGATGACGGCGGCGCTCGCCGTGGGCCTGGCGCGCGCCGCCTACGACGCGGCGCTGGTGTACGGCCGCGAGCGCCAGGCGTTCGGCAAACCCATCGTCGAGCACCAGGTCATAGCCTTCAAGCTGGCCGACATGCTGACGTCGCTTCACGCGGCCACGCTCATGACGTATCAGGCGGCCGCCGGCCTCGACGCCGGCCGCGCGATCACACGCGAGGCGGCGATGACGAAGCTCTTCGCCTCCGAGATGGCGGTCAAGGTGACGGACGAAGCGGCGCGCATCTTCGCCTCGTACGGCCTGGCCATGGAGTATCCGGTCCAGCGGTACTTCCGTGATGCGCGCTTCTTGCTGCCCGGCGGCGGCACCTCGGAGATCCTTCGCCTCGTCATCGGGCGCGAGCTCGACTATCGCCGCGGCGAGGTGTTGTCATGAGGCGCGTCGGATGAGCGAGTCGTCCGCCATCCTGGCCGCGATGTACGAGGGCAATACCGACGCCCTGGCGGCGCTGCTCGCCGCGCGCCCCGAGCTCGACGTCTTCGAGGCGGCGGCGGTCGGCGACGCCGCCCGCATCCGCCAGCTCGTGAGGGCGCGGCCCCCGCTCGTCGAGGCGGTGAGTGGAGATGGCTGGACTGCGTTGCACCTGGCCGCCTACTTCGGCCAGGGCGAGGCGGTGGAGCGCCTGCTCGCCGCGGGAGCGGACCCGCGCGCGCCCTCTCGCAACCGTCTTGCGAACACTCCGCTGCACGCGGCGCTGGCCGGGCGAGCGAACGTGAGGATCATCACCGCGCTGCTCGCGCGGGGCGCCGACGTCGAGATCCCGGCGTCCGGCGGCTATCGGCCACTGCACCTCGCCGCCGCCCGCGGCGACGTCGCCATCATCGAGATGCTGCTGGTCCGGGGGGCGCGGGTCGGAGTGCGCGCCGAGGACGGTCGCACGCCGCTGGCCATCGCGGAGGAGCACGGGCACACGACGGCGGCGCGACGCCTCCGAGGAGAGATGCCATGAGGAAGGTCGCCCTGGTCGGCGCGGGAGTGTCGAAGTTCGGGGTCCGCAAGGCGGGCTATCGCGACCTGATCTGGGAAGCGGGCAAGGCGTGCTTCGATTCCGTGCCCGGCGTCAGCCCGAAGGACGTCGAAGGCCTGGTGGTGGGCTCCGTCATGCCCGAGCGCACGGCGTTCCAGAGCCACATCTCGTCGCTGGCCGCCGAGGCGCTGGGCATCAAGCCGTCGGCGCTGTCGGCTCGCACCGAGCACATGTGCGCGTCGGGGACGGTCGGCATCCGCTACGCGTACGCGTTCATCGCGGCCGGGCTCGCCGACCTGGTGATGGTGCTCGGCGTCGAGAAGCTGAATCAGCCCGAAGGCGCCGAAGCCATCCTCAACATGGGCGCCGGCGTGGATCGTGAATGGGAAGCCGCGTTCGGCCTCACGGCGCCGCCGTGCTTCGCGCTGGCCGCCCAGCGCCACATGGCGGAATATGGCACGACCGAGGAACAGCTCGGCCTCGTCGGCGTCAAGAACCACAACCACGCGGCCAGGAACCCCAACGCCCACTTCGGCAAGGGCGCCACGCTCGATCAGGTGCTCTGCTCGCGGATGATCTCGAGCCCGCTGCGCCTGTTCATGTGCTCGCCGATCACCGACGGTGCCGCCGCCGTGATCCTGGCCAGCGAGGAACGGGCACGCACGATCACCGACAAGCCGGTCTTCATTCGTGGCACGGGGCAGGCGCTCGACGGTTTCCAGCTCACCTCGCTCCACGAGGATTACGCTCACTGGCCTGCGCTCAAGCGCGCGGCTGAATCGGCCTACCGGATGGCCGGGGTCGCGGCCAGCGATATCGACGTCGCCGAGGTCCACGACTGCTTCTCCATCGCCGAGCTGATCGCCTACGAGGAGCTGGGCTTCTGCAAGAAGGGCGAGGCCGGAGCGTTCGTGGCGGCCGGACGCAGCGATTACGGTGGCGACGTCGTGGTCAATCCGCGAGGCGGCCTCATCGGCTGCGGGCACCCGCTCGGCGCCACCGGCGTCGCCCAGGCCGCGGAGATCTTCGCTCAGCTTCGCGACGAGGCTGGCCCCCGTCAGGTTCCCGGCGCCGCCGTCGCCCTCAGCCACAACAACAGCGGAATGGGGGAGCACGTCGTGATGATCTATGGGCGCGATGCGTAGGATGGGCACGATGCGTAGGATGGGCGCGATGCCTCGGATGGGCGCGATGCCTCGGATCGCGCCGATCGAGCGCCGGCGTTGCCGCACGATGGTCTCTCGATGATCGAAGCCGTTGCGGTGATCGGGCCGGGGAGGATGGGACGTCAGATCGCGCTGACCTGTGCGCTCGGTGGCTGCCGCGCTCTCCTCGTCGATCTCAAGCCCCGCCCCGACGCGCGGGCCGCGCTCGCCGACGCTCGTCGCGAGATCGCGCGCGACCTGCGACTCATGGCCGAGGAAGACGTCATCAAGTCGGCCGAGGTCGCGCCGGCCCTCGAGCGCATCGAGGACCGCACCGATCTCGCCGAGGTCGAGAGCTGCGGCTTCGTCCAGGAGGCGCTGCCGGAGTCCGTGGAGCTCAAGCGCGAGGTCTTCACGCGGCTCACAGGCCGCGTCGCCGACGATGCGATCGTGGCCTCCACGTCGTCCACGATCTCGCCCAGGCACCTGGCCGACGCCGTCCCGGGGCCCGAGCGGTTCCTCGTCGTGCACTGGTTGAATCCGGCCCACGTCATCCCGCTGGTCGAGGTCGTGCCCGGAGCGGCCACGTCGGCTGCCGTCGTCGATCGCACGATCACGTTCCTCACGCATCTGGGCAAGACGCCGGTGCGCTGCGGCGACGCCCCCGGCTTCATCGTGTCGCGTCTCCAGGTGGTCCTCATGAACGAGGCGGTTCGTCTCGTCGAGGAGGGCGTGGCCACGCCCGAGGAGGTCGATCGAGCGATCCGCGCTGGATTGGGGTTTCGGTACGCCGGCGTCGGCGTGTTCGAGTTCATCGACTGGGGCGGCGTCGACATCCTCTACCGGGCGAGCGCGTTCATGACTCAGGCGACCGGCGACGAGCGCTATCGCACGCCCCGGCTGATCGACGAGAAGATGGCGCGGAACGAGCTCGGCCCCAAGACCGGCCGGGGGTTCTTCGACTACGCGGGTGAGACGCGGGAGCGCTTCGAGACCGCGAAGGTCCGGCAGCTCCTGCGCCGTCTCAAGCGCGAGCGCGAGGACGGCACGCCGTGAGCTATTTCCGGGCGATCGATCCGTTTCCGCTCGAGTCGGCCGAGCACAACCGGCTCCACGAGTTCTATGCGCGGCTCGGTGCGGGCACGCTCTCGACGACGCGCTGCGGAGGGTGTGGCAGGACGGCGTGGCCGCCGCGGGTCTTCTGTCCCGAGTGCGGGAGCGATGCCTTCACCTGGACGGAGCTCTCGGGTGAGGGCGTCGTCCACGGCTTCACGGTCCAGGAGACCGGGCTCCCCGTCGGCTTCGATGGCCCGCGCGTCTTCGCGATCGTCAAGGTGGATGGGCACCGCGTGTTCTCGATCCTCGTGGCCGCGGATCCTGCGCGTCTCCGGATCGGCCAGCGCGTGCGCTTGACGCCGCTTCGGGTGACCGACGACGCCAAGGGCCAGCCGCGCTGGCTGCCCGCGTTCACACCCGACTCATGAAGCGCTGGGAGATCGGCGTCATCTCGGACACTCACGGCCTCGTGCGGCCCGAGGCGCTCGCGGCGCTCCGCGGCGTCGATCGCATCGTTCACGCCGGGGACATCGGCTCCGCCGACGTGCTGGCCCGCCTCGAGACGATCGCGCCGGTGAGCGCGGTGCGCGGAAACAACGATCGCGGCCCGTGGGCGGAGGCCCTGCCGCTCACCGACGTCGTCCTGATCGGCGACGTGAGCCTCTATCTGCTGCACGACCTTCACGAGCTGGACCTCGAGCCACGGGCGGCCGGTTTCGCGGCGGTGATCAGCGGCCACAGCCACCAGCCCCGGATGGACGAGAAGGACGGTGTGCTCTACCTGAATCCGGGCAGCGCCGGACCGCGACGGTTCAAGCTGCCGATCTCGATCGCGCGTCTCACCGTCAGGGGCGCAAGCCTCCGCGCGGAGATCATTCCATTGTCGGGACTTGCGACACCCGAACGATCCAACGCCCGTGCCCTGTAAATGAAGATCCTCATCGCCAAGCCGGGGCTCGACGGCCACGACCGCGGCGCCAAGGTCGTGGCCCAGGCGCTGCGCGATGCCGGCGTGGAGGTCGTCTACACCGGGCTCAAGCGCACGCCCGAGGAGATCGTGCAGGAGGCGATTCAGGAGGACGTGGACGTCATCGGCCTCAGCATCCTCTCGGGAGCTCACGTGCCCCTCTCGCGACGCGTGCTGGAAGGACTGCGCGCGCAGGGTGCGGACGAGATCAAGGTGGTCGTGGGCGGGATCATTCCGCCTCGCGACGTCGCGCCGCTGCTGGCCATCGGCGTGAGCCGGGTCTTCCCGATGGGCACGCCGCTTCCCGACGTGGTGAGGGCGTTCAAGGAGACCAACCGATGAAGGACGTGCGACTGCACGCGGGCATCCCCGTGAAGCCGGTGTACGGGCCGGAAGACGTGAGCGCCGACTTCGAGCGCGACATCGGCCGGCCCGGCGAGTATCCCTTCACGCGCGGCATCCATCGCCACATGTACCGCGAGCGCGTGTGGACGATGCGCCAGTACATCGGCTTCGGCACGCCCGAAGAGACGAACGGCCGATTCAAATACTTGATGGCGCATGGACAGGATGCGCTGAACGTCGCTTTCGACCTGCCGACACAACTCGGGCTCGATTCCGATCACCCGCGCGCCGAGGGTGAAGTCGGGATGGTCGGGATGGCGGTCGACTCGCTGGCCGACATGGAAGACGCGTTCGCCGGCATCCCACTCGATCGCGTCAGCGTGTCGCTCACCATCAACGGCATGGCGGCCCCCATCACGGCCATGTACTACGCCGTGGCGGAGAAGCAGGGCGCGGCGCCCGATCGCGTGGTGACCACGCCCCAGAACGACATCCTCAAGGAGTTCGTCGCCCGCGGCACCTGGGTCTATCCGGTGGAGCCCTCGCTGCGCCTCGTCGCCGACCTCATCGAGTTCTCGGCCCGGCACTATCCGCGCTCGAACCCGGTCTCGGTGTGCGGCTATCACATCCGCGAGGCCGGCTGCACCACGGCCCAGGAAATGGCCTACGGCCTGGCCATCGCCGCCGCCTACGTCGAGCTGATGCAGGCTCGCGGCATGGCGGTCGACGACTTCGCGCCGCGGATCTCCTTCAACTTCACGTGCTGGGGGAAGATCTTCGAGGAGGTCGGCAAGTTCCGCGCCGGCCGCCGGCTGTACGCGCGGATGATGCGCGAGCGGTTCGCCGCGACCAATCCCAAGTCCTGGATGTTCCGGAGCCTCATCGGCGGCGGCGGCTCCGCGTTCACCGTGCAGGAGCCCGAGAACAACATCGTGCGCGGGGCCTACATCGCCCTGGCCGCGGCGCTCGCGGGAGCCCAGACGATGGCGCTGCCCACGTACGACGAGGCCTACACGATCCCGTCGGCGAAGGCTCAGCTCATCGCGCTCCGCACGATGCAGATCTGCGCCGAGGAGTCCGGCGCGGCCGACACCGTCGATCCGCTGGCCGGCTCCTATTACGTCGAAGCGCTCACCGACGAGATGGAGAAGAAGATCCGCGAGGAGATGGCCCACGTCGAGCGCATGGGCGGCATCGTCGAGGCGGTGAAATCGGGCACCATCCAGGCCGAGGTCGCGCGCCAGGCCTATCTCTTCGAGCAACGCCTGACGACGGGCGAGATCGCCAAGGTCGCCGTGAACTGCCACGTCGGCGACAAGGCCGCCGACGCCGATCAGGAGGTCGAGCTGTACCGCTTCGATCCCAAGGTGGCCGAGGCGCAGGTGACGAAGCTCGCGCGCGTTCGCCGCGAGCGCGATGGCGGCGTGGTGGCCTCGGCGCTTCGCCGGCTGGGCGACGAGGCACGCGGCTCGACCAATCTCATGCCGGCCATCATGGAGGCCGTCAAGGCGTATGCCACGCTGGGCGAGATCGCCCAGGCGATGAAGAACGTCTTCGGAGAGCACAAGGAGCCCGTGAAATGGTGAGCGCCGAGCGGTTCGCGAAGGGAATGACGTTCGAGCAGTACGTGCGGTTCGCGGCCACGCCCGAGAACCTCGCTCGGGAGGGCTCGCGCGGACCGCGCAAGGACTTCAGTGGCTACCTTCGTACGGCCTACGACGCGGCACGGCTGTCGCCTGCCCACGAGGCTGCGTGGACATGGCTCGTGGCCCAGCCGGGCGGGCCCGCCCGAGTGCTGGCCATCTCGGAGGAGTGGTCGTCGGACTGCCGACGCGACATTCCCGTGCTGGCGAAGCTGGCCGACACGGTCGGCCTCGACCTTCGCATCTTCACGCGCGACGGCAAGACGAACGGCCGCGGCCCGCGGCCGGAGCCGGATTCGCCGAACGCCGACCTGATGGCGCAGTTCCTGAACGAGCGGGACGGCCAGACCTTCCAGTCGATTCCGGTGATCGTGTTCTACGCGAAGGACTTCACGCCGCTCTACCGGTACACGGAGTTCCCAGCCGTCTACCGGAAGGACCGCATCCGGGCCGTGCTCGACGACGCCGGCTTCATGGAGATGCTCGGCTCGCCCTTCTTCGAGGTGTGGCGCTCGGCCGCGCTGGCCGAGTGGACCAGCCTGCTCTACGAACGGCTGCGGGTCGGCTCGCTCGCGTGAGGCGCCACCGCGCGTGAGTGATCTGAGCGTCATCGGCCGGCCGACCCCGAAGAAGGACGGCGCCGAGAAGGTCACCGGGCGGACGCGCTTCCTCCACGACCTCGAGCTGCCTCGGATGCTGCACGGCCGGATCCTGCGGGCCGCGCTGCCGCACGCCCGCATCGTTCGCATCGACACGTCGCGCGCGCGCGCCCTGCCCGGCGTCGTCAGCGTCATCACCGGAACCGACGTCGAGCAGCATCCGTTCGGCTTCGTCAAGGATCATCTCGCGCTCAAGCGCGGCAAGGTCCGGTGCATCCGCGACGAGGTCGCCGCGGTCGCCGCCGAGACGTCCGCCCTCGCCGAAGAGGCGCTCGCGCTGATCGAGGTCCAGTACGACGAGCTGCCGGCCGTGTTCTCCCCGGCGGCCGCCCTGGCTCCGGGCGCGCCGCTCGTCCACGAGGACGTAGGGACCAACGTCACGGCGCTCCGCTACCAGTTCACGCACGGCGACGTCGACCGCGCGTGGGCCGACGCGGCCGCCGTCGTCGAGGGTGAGTACACGCTGAACTTCGTCACGCCCGCCTGTCTCGGAACCATGGTCGCCATCGCGGACTGGGACCTCGAGGGGCGGTTGACGATGTGGAGCGCGACCCAGGTGCCGTTCCTCTACCAGCGCGATCTCGCCCACGCCCTCGGCGTCAGCGGTGATCGCGTGCGGGTGCTCCAGCCTCCCGTCGGTGGCAACTTCGGGCGGGGCCTCGATCTCTACCCGATCGACGTCATCGCCGCGCTGCTCGCGCGCCGCGCCCGCCGCCCGGTGAAGATCGAATTCGACCGTGTGGAGGAGTTCGTCGCGTGTCCGACGCGCGAGCCGTGCACGATCCGGCTGCGCACGGCCGCGGCGGCCGACGGCCGGCTGCTCGCCCGTGACGCCCACGTCACCGTCGACAACGGCGCGTACGTCTCCTGGGGCTCGACGACGCCGTACGTGATGCTTGCCACGGTGGCCGGGCTCTATCGCTGTCCCAGCGTGCGGTTCGACACGACGATCGTCTACACGAACAATCCCTACTCGGGATCGATGCGCGGCTACGGCAACCTGGAATCGACCTTCGCCGTCGAATGTCAGATGGACGATCTGGCCGACAGGCTGGGCATGGACCGGCTCGAGCTGCGCCGCCGCAACGCCATCAAGCCCGGCGACGTGAACCCCCAGGGCTTCGTCGTGACCTCGTGCGCGATGAGGGAGTGCCTCGATGCGGTCGGCGACGAGATTCGCCGCGTCGCCCCGCCGCTGGCGCCGGGCTTCAAGCGCGGCGTCGGCTATGCGGGCATGTTCCACGTGGGCGGCGGCGCGCGGATCTATCGCTCCGATGGCTGCGGCGCCATCGTCAAGCTCGACGACTTCGGCCGCGTCTCGCTGATCACCGGGGCGAGCGAGATCGGCCAGGGGTCCGAGACGGTGCTGGCCATGATCGTCGCCGAGACGCTCGGCGTTCCGCTCGAGCGCGTGGACGTCGTGAACTCCGACACCGCGGTGAAGCCCTGGGACGTCGGCGTTCACGCCAGCCGCACGACCTTCATCGCCGGCAACGCGGCCCGGCTCGCCGCCGAAAAGATCCGCGCCCGCCTCGTCGAGGTCGCGGCCGAACAGCTCGAGGCGTCACCGGGTGAGCTGGCGCTGAAGGACGGCTGGGTGTTCGTCCGCGCCGAGCCGGGCCGGCGGCTCGCCTACGAGCGCGTGGTCCGCGCCGGCCACCTGCGCGAGCGCGGCGTGAGCCTCGTGGCCGAGGCGTTCTACGACCCGCCCACCGAGATGCTCGACAAGGACCTCCGCGGCAACGTGTCCGCCACCTACGGCTTCGCCGCCCAGGCGGTGATGCTCGACGTGGACGTCGCCACCGGGCAGGTCCACGTGCGCCGCGTCATCTCGGCCCACGACGTCGGCCGCGCGCTGAACCCGCTGGCCGCCGAGGGCCAAATCCACGGCGGCATCCACATGGGCCTGGGGTACGCGCTGTCGGAGCGGCTCGTCGTCGAGGACGGCCAGATCTTTACGTCCTCGTTCATGGATTATGCGATCCTTCGCGCCGACGACATGCCCGACATCACCGTCCGTTTCATCGAAAGCGTCGATGCCGAGGGCCCGTTCGGGGCCAAGGGGCTGGGCGAGTCCGGCGTCATTCCGGTCTCGGCCGCCGTGGCCAATGCCTTGAAGGACGCGCTCGGTGTGGCCTTCACCGAGCTGCCCATCACGCCGGCGCGCATCCACGCGGCGGTGTCGCGGCGATGAAGCTGCTCGAGGGCCTGCGCGTGCTCGATCTCTCCCGGATGCTGGCCGGGCCCTACGGCTCGATGCTCCTGGCCGACATGGGCGCCGAGGTGATCAAGGTCGAGGAGCCCGACGGCGGCGATCCGATGCGGGTCATGGGCCCGCCGTTCCTGCCCGATGGCGAGAGCGCGTACTTCCTCTCGATCAACCGCAACAAGAAGTCGATGGCGCTCGACCTGACCACGCCGGCCGGCCGCGACGTCTTCCTCGACCTGGCGCGCGTGGCCGACGTGGTGTGGGAGAACTTTCGCCCGGGCGTCCTCACGCGGCTCGGCTGCGATTACGCCGCGCTCTCACGCGTGAACGGGCGCCTCGTCCTGTGCTCGATCTCGGCGTACGGCCAGCACGGGCCCTACCGTGACTGGCCGGCGTTCGACCTGGCCCTGCAGGCCATGGGTGGCGCGATGAGCGTGACGGGCGAGCCCGGCGGCCGGCCCGTCCGCATGGGCCTGCCGATGGGCGATCTCGCCGGCGGGATGTTCGGCGCGTTCGCGGTCGTGGCCGCGCTGCTCCGCCGGCAGACCACCGGGCAGGGAACGCACGTGGACCTGTCGCTGCTCGACTGTCAGGTCTCGTTGCTCACCTACATGGCGCAGTACTACTGGGCCGACGGTCGCGTGCCGGGGCCGCAGGGATCCGGGCACGCGTCGGTCGTCCCCTACCAGGCACTCGCGAGCCGCGATGGTCACCTGATCGTCGCCGTCTTCGCCGAGAAGTTCTGGCGCGGTTTCTGCGTGGCCAGCGGCCATCCCGAGTGGGAGCACGATCCTCGCTTCGCCACCAACCGCGACCGCGTGGCCAACCGACCGGCGCTCATGGCGCTCGTGGGCGACGTGATGAAGACCCGCACCACGGACGAGTGGCTGTCGCGCATGCAAGCCGAAGGGGTGCCGGCGGCGCCGATTCTCGGTGTGGACCGCGTGCTCGAAGATCCACAGGTGAAGCATCGTCAGATGGTCGTGGAGATGAAGCATCCGCGTCACGGCGCCACGCCGACGCTCGGCACGCCGATCAAGTGCGACGGCGACATGGGGCTGGACGTGACACCTCCACCTCGGCTCGGCGAGCACACCGACGCGCTGCTCCGCGGATTGCTGGACTACGACACCGGGCGCATCGACGCGCTTCGTCAGGCAGGGGTGATCAAATGAAGATCGCAGTCCTCGGCGGCGGCAACGGCGGTCACGCCGTGGCCGCCGACCTCGCGCTCGCGGGACACACCGTGCGTTTGTGGCGGCGCGATGCCGCGTCGCTGGAGCCGGTGCGTCGGGCCGGCGGCGTCACGTTGGTGGCCGAGGGGACGTCCGCCAAGGCCGTGCTCGCTTCGGTCACCGCGGATCTCGTCGAAGCGGTGACCGGCGCCGACGTGATCGTCGTCGCGACGCCGGCGACGGCTCATGAAGATATCGCCCGCCGCCTCGGCGCTCATCTGACCGAGCGTCAGGTCGTGCTCCTGACTCCGGGAACGTTCGGCGCGTACGTGATGGCGCGCGAGATCGCGCGCGCCGGAGCCCGGATGCCGCTCGCCTTCGCCGAGACGGGAACGCTCCCCTACCTGGCGAGGGTCACGGGGCCATCCGAGGTCAAGGCGCCCGTGCGCGCGGCGAACCTCCCGACCGGCGTGTTTCCCGCGGCGCGGTCGAAGGACGTGCTGACGACGGTCCGCCAGCTCTACCCGGTTGTGCGCCCGTGCGCCGACGTTCTCGACGCCGCCCTCACCAACGCCGGGCCCGTCATCCACCCGCCGCTGGTTCTCCTCAACGCGGCCGCCATCGAGCGCGGACGCTTCGACATTCACGCCGGAGGGACGACGGTGAGCGCGCAGCGACTCATCGATGCGGTCGACGCCGAGCGGCTGGCCGCGCGCGCAGGCTGGGGCTACCCGGCGCCGCACTACGAGCTGGCCACGTATTACGACGAGCGTCGCGCGGCGGAAGGACTGTACGGCGCCGGCGCGCGGGCCAAGCTCGAGGCCAGCGGTTTGTGGAACGAGACGCTGACGCTCGAGCACCGCTACGTCACCGAGGACGCGGCGCTCGGGCTCTCGCTGCTCGAGTCGGCGGCGCGCACGGTGACCCTCGACTCTCCCGCGATCAGCGGTCTCCTGCTCGTGTTCGGCACGCTGATCGGCCGTCGCCTGAGCGGGCAGGGCCGCGACCTCGCTCATCTCGGCCTGGGCGATCTGCTCCTCCGCGAGGTACGGGAGCTGCTCCACGACGGCTGGACCTCTCACCTGTGGCGTCGCGCGATCAAGTGACGGCTGGATTGCTGCTCCGCCGACTGGCCCACGACGGCCGCGGCGGGTTCAGACACGGCGACAGTCGCTTTCTCCTCATCCGGCCCGAGACCCTCGTCGGTGTGCAGCAGGCCGTCGAGCGTGCGCTCGGCGCTCGGGCCGGAGGCGCTCGCGCGCTGAGCTCGATCGCCGGGAGCGCGGAGGAGCGGGCCCGTGGGCTGACGGCGATGGCCGCAGATCTCGGCTGGGGCACGCTGACCGTGGAGACGCTGACGCCCACGTCGCTCGTCGTCATCGGGTCCAATTCGCCGTTCCCGGCAGCTCACGCCGCGACGGGTGACCCGGTCTGCCACCTCACGCGCGGTGTGCTGGAAGCGCTCGCCGAGAATCTCTTCGGGCGCCGGGTGCCCGTGCACGAGACCCATTGCGAAGCCGCGGGGGCGGAGCGTTGCAGATTCGAAGCTGTGGACCCGTTGTCACACCCCGCGCAAACCGGGGGGGAAATGGGGGGGACGTCTCGTCCCCCCCATTGTTCAGGCGCTGTGGACGTGTCGTCACACCCCGCGCAAACCGGGGGGGAAATGGGGGGGACGCCTCGTCCCCCCCATTCTTAATAATCTTGAGCGCGGCGGCTTTCACTCACGTCGTGATCTCCGGCCTCGCCACCGGCAGCATCTACGCGCTCATGGCCCTGGCGCTCGTCATCGTCTACAACGCGACGCGCACGCTCAATTTCGCCCAGGGCGAGATGCTGATGGTGTCGGCGTTCCTGGCCTGGACGGCGCAGCGCACGCTCGGCCTCTCCTGGTGGGCGTCGATCGTGATCGCCATCGCCGGCGGCGCGCTGCTCGGATTCGTCGTCGAGTACACGATCGTCCGGCGCTCGCCGACGGCAACGCCCGGGGACGTGCTCATCATCACGCTCGGCCTCTCGCTCGTGCTGCGGGCGCTGGCCGGCATGATCTGGAGCCACGACGAGTTCCCGTTCCCGTCGTTGTTCAGCAACCGACCCATCGCCGTCGGGCCGGCCCGCCTCGCGCCCGTCTCGCTCGGCATCATCGGCGCCTCGCTGACGCTCATGCTCGCGCTCTACGTCCTGTTCACGCGCACGCGTCTGGGCCGGGCGATGCGGGCGGTGGCCCAGAACCCACGAGCGGCACGCCTCATGGGCGTGAGCGTCGAGCGGATGTCGAGCACGTCGTGGGTCCTCGCGGCGATGGTGGGCGCGGTGGCCGGCGTGCTGGTGGCACCCGTCGTCTTCCTGTCCACGAAGATGGGGCTCATCGTGATCAGCGGGTTCACCGCCGCCGTGCTCGGCGGCTTCGGCTCGATGCCGGGCGCCGTGGCCGGCGGGATGCTGCTCGGCGTGATCGAGAATCTCGCCCCGCTCTACTTGCCGTCGGCGATCCGGTACGCCGTGCCGTTCCTGCTCCTGATCGGCATTCTCACGGTCCGTCCGACAGGGCTCCTGGGTCGGGCCACGGCGCGCAAGGTGTGATGCGACGGGTGGGGCTCCTGGTCTTGATCGTCGTCGGGCTCGCCTGGCCGTTGCTCGTGCCCCGCTACTTCGTCTTCCTGGCCAGTCTCGTGCTCGTCAATGCGATCGTCGCGATGGGCCTCAATCTCCTCTCCGGCTACACGCATCAGCTCTCGTTCGGCCACGCGGGATTTCTCGCCATCGGCGCCTACACGACGGCGCTCCTTGGACTGCACGCCCGCGGCCTGCCCGCGCCGCTGGCGCTCCTGGGCGCGGGCGTGGTGACGGCCGCCGTCGGCGTGGCCCTCGGCCTGCCGTGTCTCCGACTGGAGGGCCTGTATCTCACGATGGCGACGCTGGCCTTCGGCTTCGTCGTGACCGAGGCGATCCTGAATCTCGATCGCCTGACCAACGGCGCCGACGGGCTCCGCGTGCCGGCCGCGCGGCTCGGCCCGTGGGCGCTGACGACGGATGCCACCCGCTACTACCTGGTCGTGGTCGTGACGGCGCTGCTCGTGGTGGCGGCGCTGAACGTCACCGGCATGCGCGTCGGCCGCGCCCTGCTCGCGATCCGCGAGAGCGAGATCGCCGCCCAGGCCAGCGGCGTGCCGGTCGCCACGTGGAAGACCATCGCCTTCGCGCTGTCCGCCTTCTACACGGGCGTGGCCGGTGGGCTCTTCGCCTGGCTGATCGGCACGCTCTCGCCCGACGCCTTCGACGTCTTCCTCTCGGTCGACTTCGTCGTCATGATCATCCTGGGCGGGCTGGGATCCATTCCGGGCTCGATCGTGGGCGCCGCCGTGGTGACCCTGCTGAACGACGTGCTGGCTGGCTTCCAGAACTACCGGCCGCTCATCTTCGGCAGCGTCCTCATCGGCTGCATGCTGTTCATGCCCGGCGGCATCGCCAGCGCATGGCGCCGAATGGCATCGTGAAGAACAAATCGTCGTGAAGAACAAATCGGTGATACGAACGCAGCCACATCGCACCCGAACAGGCCACCCGCGACTCGAGCCGATCTCGCGCCGTCGCTACAGAGGAGACCCCGAATGAGAACCTGGATCATCTGTCTGCTGGTGGCCACCTTCGCCGTCACCTCGGCCTCGCTCGCCGCCGCCCAGCAAGGGGTGACCGACACCGAGATCGTGCTCGGCTGCTCCAACTCGTTCTCGGGCCCGCTGGCCTTCACCGGCGAGCAGGCCACGCGCTTCGGCGTGGATCTCTACTTCCGCGTGCTCAACGACGGCGGCGGCATCAATGGCCGCAAGGTCCGCACGGTCTATTACGACGACGCCTACCGGCCGCAGGACGCCGCCGCCAACACCAAGAAGCTCGTGGAGCAGGACAAGATCTTCGCCGTCATCGCTCCCCAGGGGACCCCGCCCGTGGTGGCGACGCTCGACTACCTGGAGGAGAACAAGGTGCCGCTGCTCTTTCCCTTCCAGGGCTCGCCGGTCACGCGCGGCAAGAAGTACGTGTTCAGCGGCATGACGCTCTACGACCGGCAGTCGCGGATGATGATCGACTACCTGGCCGGCGAGCGGAAGTACAAGACGTTCGGCGTTCTCTATCAGGACGACGAGTACGGCAAGGCTTTCCTCACCGCGTTCGAGAAGGATCTGGCCCGCCACCGGCTCAAGCTCACCGCGGCCGAACCCGTCAAGCGCGGCGCGACCGACGTGAGCGCCCAGGTCGCGAAGCTTCAGGCGGCCCGGCCCGAAGTCACGTTCCTGGTGCTCGTGCCGGGCGCCGGCGCCCAGGCGTTGAAGGAGCGCCAGAAGATCGGCTGGACGGAGACGGTCATGGTGTCGGCGGGCCCGCTCACTGACGAGCGCTATCTGTCGCTCGCCGCCGACGCGGCCGAAGGCGTCGAGGGACTCTCGCTGTGGCCGGACCCCGTCACGTCGGAACTCCCCGGCTTGCGCCAGTACCGCGAGGTCATGCGGCGCTATTTCCCGAAGAACGAGGTGAACCGGTACTCGCTGTCCGGCTATTTCGCCGCGATGCTCTTCAGCGAAGGCGCCAAGCGCGCGGGGAAGAATCTGACCCGCGAGAGCCTCATCACCGGGCTCGAGAGCGTCAAGGACTGGGACAGCGGCATCCTGCCGCCGATCACCATTGGCCCCGACCACGAAACCCAGAAGCAGGGGTTCTGGGTGAAGGTCGAGAAGATGCGCTTCAAGACGCTCACGGACTGGCTCAAGAGCGAGTGACGTCGCTCCTCAGCGTCAGCGGCCTCTCGATCAACTTCGGCGGGCTGGCGGCGCTGAGCGGTCTCGATCTGGAAGTCGGCGAGGGCGCAATCGTCGCCCTCATCGGCCCCAACGGCGCGGGGAAGACCACCGTCTTCAACGTACTGACCGGGCTCTACCGTCCCTCGCACGGCCGTGTGACGTTTCGCGGCGGCGATCTGCTGGCGCTGGCCCCGCACGCGATCGCTCGGCGCGGCATCGCACGAACGTTCCAGAACACCGAAGTCTTCCGGCGGTTGAGCGTTCTCGACAACGTGCTGATCGGGCGTCACGCTCATCTCGAGGGCGGCGTCCTCGGTGGCGCGCTGGCCCTGCCGCGCGTGCGGAGCGAGGAGACGAGGGCGCGGCGCGACGCCCGCGCGCTCCTCGATCTCGTCGGCCTCCGCGCCGCCGCCGGCGTCGACGCGGCCAGCCTGCCGCTCGGCCACCAGAAGCGGCTCGAGATGGCCCGAGCGCTGGCCGCCGAGCCCGCGCTGCTCTTGCTCGACGAGCCGGCCGGCGGCCTCAATCCCACGGAGACGCGAGAGCTCATGGGGCTGATTCGCCGGCTGCGCGACGAGCGTTCGTTGACCATCCTGCTCGTCGAGCACGACATGCAGCTCGTCATGGGCATCTCCGACCGCGTCACCGTCCTCGATCACGGCCGCAAGATCGCGGAGGGCGAGCCGCGCGAGATCTCGCGCGACCCGGCGGTGATCGAGGCCTACCTGGGGGTGCCCGAGTAGTGTCGGCGCTGCTCGAGCTCCACGGCGTGTCGGTGTCCTACGGCAAGCGTCGTGCCCTCGAGGATGCCTCGCTCACGGTCGGCGCGGGAGAGATCGTCGCGCTGCTCGGCGCCAACGGGAGCGGGAAGAGCACGACGCTGCGGATGATCTCCGGCCTCGTGCGTCCGAGCCGAGGGCGCATCGACTACGAGGGCCGCGACATCACGACGTGGCCGCCCGACGGGATCGTCGCCGCCGGCCTCGTCCACGTCCCCGAGGGCCGCGAGATCTTCTCCGAGTTCACCGTGCTCGAGAATCTCCTGGTCGGTGGCCACACGGCACCGTCGCGCGAGGTCGCGTCCCGTCTCGAGCGGGCGCTGGCGATGTTTCCCGTCCTGCGCGAGCGTCAGCGCCAGCCCGCCGGCACGCTCTCCGGGGGCGAGCAGCAGATGCTCGCCATCGCGCGAGCGCTGATGGCCGCGCCGCGCGTGCTCCTCCTCGACGAGCCGTCGCTGGGGCTGGCGCCGCGGCTGGCGCGCGAGATCTTTCGCGTGATCGAGCGCATCAACGCCGACGGCGTCACCGTGCTGCTCGTCGAGCAGAACGCACGGCACGCGCTGGCCGTGGCCGCCCGCGGCTACGTGCTCGAGACCGGCCGCATCGTCATGACCGGGACGAGCCGTGCGCTCGCCGCCGACCCGCGCGTCCGCGCCGCCTATCTGGGCGGGTGAGAAAATTGGGGGCCCTCGAACGGGCCCCCCCAAACCCCCTAGCCGTCGGGCGGCAGCCCGACGGCCTTGCGGATCTTGGCGATCTGCCCGGCGTGATCGTTCCAGTGGAAGTCGAAGAGCGCGCCAACGTACTGGGCGAGGGGGATCTCCTCGGTGCCCATGAACTGCTTGAAGAGCGGAATCCTCGCCTTGCGCGTCTGCAGCTCGTCATCGGAGAGCGGCGCGACCACGGCGAACACCTGGCGGCGCTGCTCATCGATAGCGTCGACGAGCTGCTTGAGACTCATCCGCTTGCGCTCGTCGTTCAGATACGGCTTGCCCGGCTCGATGTCGATCACGGGCAGGGTCTTGGGCGCGAACGACTTCAACGTGACGGTGGGATCCCATCCCGGCTGGAAGAGCAGGTGAGAGAGGACTTCCCGCGTCGTCCACTGCCCGGGCGCGTCCGAACGATCGAGATGAGATTCCATGCCCTGAAGCTGGCGGGTCAGGTTCGTCCACGCCGCGTCGGTCTTGGCCTTGAGCTCACTGGTGACTTTGCCTGCCATCGAGCACCTCCTGCGCAGGGTAGAGCGGCAGTCTATCGCGTTCGATGCGCGGCCTCGTCGCGAAGATTCAGATCGTCTCGGCGAGCCTGTCCAGACATCCTGTCCATCCCCGCGTGTGATCGTCCGACGTGCGTCAAGCCCCGCGGTACACTCGGGTGCATGACGATGCTCTCGCGGCTCCTCGTCCCGCTCGCCCTCGCGTTGGCGCTCTGGCCGCTCGGACACCCGAGCGCACAGTCACGGGTGGAGACGGTGGTGAGCGGCCTGGAAGTTCCGTGGGCCCTCGCCTTCGCTCCCGACGGTACGCTCTACGTCACCGAGCGCCCGGGGTTGATCCGTGTCGTCAAGAACGGCCGGCTCGATCCCAAGGCGGTTGCGACACTGACCGTGGCGGCGCGCGGCGAGAGCGGCTTGATGGGACTCGCGCTCGATCCCGAGTTCGCGAAGAACGGTCATCTCTACACCTGCTACACGATGGAGCGCCGCGGCAGCGGAGCGCTGATCAACCGCGTGGTCAGGTTCGCCGTCCGGGGCGGACTGGCCACCGACGAGCACGTGCTGATCGACGACATGCCGGGCAACGTCTTTCACGACGGCTGCCGGCTGAAGTTCGGCCCCGACGGCAAGCTCTACGTCACCATGGGCGACGCCGGACAGGACCGGCTGGCGCAGCAGCGCGACTCGCTCGCCGGCAAGATCCTCCGGATCAACGCCGACGGCAGCGTGCCCGCAGACAATCCGTTTCAGGGGTCGCCGGTCTGGACGCTCGGCCATCGGAATCCTCAAGGCTTGACGTGGGATAGCCGGGGACGCCTCTTCGAGTCGGAGCACGGCCCCTCGGGATTTCCGGGTGGCCACGATGAGATCAACCTCATCCAGCCGGGCAAGAACTACGGCTGGCCGGAAGTCTACGGCAAGAGCGGCGACGGACGCTTCGTGGCCCCGCTGATCGAGTCGGGGCGCGACACGTGGGCACCCTCGGGCATCGCGATCCTCGGCGATCATCTCTACGTCACCGCGCTCCGGGGCAAGCGCCTCTTGCGCTTCCGGCTGAGCGGCGACGGCGTGGTGGCCGACGGCGACTGGCTCAAGGGAACGCACGGCCGGTTGCGCGACGTCGTCGTCGGCCCCGATGGCGCGCTCTACGTCGCGACCAGCAATCACGACGGCCGTGGCTCGCCGGCGAGCGAGGACGATCGCATCCTGCGCGTATGGCCGTGACGGTTCATTCCTGGCCCGATCAGAGTCGCGACGACACGTGAGGCAGTCCACGATCTACCAGCCAGACCGTGAGTGCATGCCGCGCGAGCGGCTCGAGCGGCTGACGCTCGAGCACATGCGCGCCACGCTCGCCCGCGTGAGCGAGAACCCGGCGTGGGTCAAGCGCCTCGAGGGCGTGCGCTCCGAGGATCTCGCGCGCGTGGAGGATTGGCGGCGGCTGCCCTTCCTCACCAAGGAGGCGCTGCGCGACGCCTATCCGTTCGGCCTGGCCTGCGGCCGCGAGTACCGGCGTATCCAGATGTCGAGCGGCACCACCGGCAACCCGATCCTCAATCCCTACACGGCGGCCGACGTCGAGCAGTGGGGCGAGGTGATGGCGCGCTGCTACGTCGCCGCCGGCGTGACGGCGGACGACGTCATCCAGATCACGCCGTCGTTCGGCCTCTTCACGGGGGGCTTCGGCTTCCACTACGGCGCCGAGCGATTGGGTGCGATGATCGTGCCCGTCGGCGCCGGCCGCACGCTGCTGCAGCTCAAGCTGATGCGTGACCTGCGCGCGACCGTGCTGGCCGCCATCGCCACGTACCCGCTGCGGCTGCTCGAGGTCGCCCGCGAAGAGCGCTTCGACCTCGGCACGCTCGCGCTGCGGGTGGGGATCTTCGGCTCCGAGATGTGGTCGGACGAGCTGCGCGTCCGGATCGAGCAGGAGCTTTCCATCCGCGCCTTCGACATCATCGGGATGACCGAGACGGGCGGCCCCGGCCTTGGCATCGACTGCGCCGCCCGCGCCGGCATCCACGTCTGGGAGGACCATTACTACGTCGAGATCGTCGACCCCGCCTCGGGCCGTGTCCTGCCCGACGGCGCCGAGGGCGAGCTGGTCGTCTCGGCGCTCACCCGTGAGGGACTGCCGCTGGTGCGCTATCGCACCCACGACCTCACGCGCGTCGTCTCGCGCGCGACGTGTGACTGCGGGCGGGCGATGCTGCGGCTCGATCGCCTGCGCGGCCGCACCGACGACATGGTCATCTTCAAGGGCGTGAACTTCTATCCGCGCCAGATCGAGCAAGTGCTGCTGCGCCAGCCCGGGCTCGGTCACGAGTACCAGATCGTGCTCGAGACCGATGGGGGTGGCGAGCGCATGACCGTGATGATCGAGGCCGAGCCGGAGTGCGACGCCGCGGTGGCCGCGCGCGTGTGCCGCGAGCTCCACGATCTCCTGAGCCTCAGCCCCGAGCTCCGGCTCTGCCGGCTCGGCGAGATCGAGCGGGCCCAGGGCAAGGCCGTTCGGGTGGTGGATTTGCGAGCCGAGGGCCGGTCGCGGGCACGAGGCGAGCGGTGAAATGGCCGGATTTGCGAGCCGAGGGCCGGTCGCGGGCACGAGGCGAGCGGTGAAATGGCCGGATTTGCGAGCCGAGGGCCGTCCGCGGGCGTGATGGCCGGGCTCGATCCGATCTTCGCGCCGCGCACGATCGCCGTCCTCGGCGTCTCACGCAATCCGGCCAAGCTCGGCCACCGGCTGCTCCAGAACGTGAAGGAATCGGGGTTCCCGGGCACCGTCTATCCGGTGAACCCGTCGGGGGAGGCGATCCTCGGCTTCGCGAGCGTGCCGTCGATCGACGCGCTGCCCGAAGGCATCGATCTCGCGCTGGTGAGCTTGCCCGCTGCCACCGTGCCCGACGCGATCCGCGCGCTCGCGGCGCGTCGGGCGCGAGCGGCCGTCGTGCTCTCGTCGGGCTTCGGTGAGGTCGACGACGCAGGGCGTGGCACACAAGCCGCCATGCTCGCGACCGCCCGGGCCGCGGGCCTTCGCCTCGTGGGGCCCAACTGCATGGGCGTGTACTCGGCGCCGGCCCGGCTC
>Ga0209470_1000063_pt1 | contig 70311 bp, 74 predicted proteins | sample GraSoiAngelo_125_FD_185882 | JGI IMG/M metagenome (GOLD analysis project Ga0209470, IMG submission 185882) | Grasslands soil microbial communities from the Angelo Coastal Reserve, California, USA - 14_0927_05_40cm (SPAdes) (version 2) | ecosystem: Environmental > Terrestrial > Soil > Grasslands ... | reverse complement strand
CCGTACTCCTGGGCCGTCCCGGGCAGGAATCCCGGGACGTCGACGAACGTCACCAGCGGGACGTTGAAGCAGTCGCAGAACCGCACGAAGCGCGCCGCCTTGACCGACGCGTTGATGTCGAGGCACCCGGCCAGGTGGGCGGGCTGGTTGGCCACGATCCCCACCGGGCGACCGCCCAGGCGCCCGAACCCGACCACGATGTTGGGCGCGAAGTCCGCGTGAACCTCGAAGAAGTACTGGTCGTCGAGCACGCTGCGCAGGATCGCCTTCATGTCGTAGGGCTTGTTCGCCTGCTCGGGAACGATCGTCTGCAGCGACTCGTCACGACGGTCCACCGGATCGAGCGTCGGGTGCAGCGGCGGATCCTCGAGGTTGTTCCGGGGGATGAAGGTGAGTAGCTCCCGGATGAGGGCCAGGCACTCGTCCTCGCTGTCGGCCGAGAAGTGCGCGACGCCCGAGGTGCCGCCGTGGGTCGAGGCGCCCCCCAGCTCCTCGGCCGTCACCGCCTCGTGGGTGACCGCCTTGATCACGTCGGGGCCTGTCACGAACATGTACGAGGTGTTCTTGACCATGAAGACGAAGTCGGTGATCGCCGGCGAGTACACGGCGCCGCCGGCGCACGGACCGAGGACCGCGGAGATCTGGGGCACGACGCCAGACGCCAGCGTGTTCCGCAAGAAGATGTCGGCGTACCCGGCCAGCGAGACGACGCCCTCCTGGATTCGCGCGCCGCCGGAGTCGTTGAGGCCCACGACCGGCGTGCCCGTCTTCATGGCCAGGTCCATGATCTTGCAGATCTTGCGGGCGTAGGCCTCCGAGAGGGAGCCTCCGAAGACCGTGAAATCCTGAGCGAAGACGAACACCGGACGGCCGTGGATGCGTCCCGAGCCGGTGACGACTCCGTCACCCGGGAACTTCTGCTCGTCCATGCCGAAGTCGTAGCTCTGATGGACGACGAACTTGTCGATCTCCGTGAAGGAGCCCGGGTCGAGCAGGAGATCGAGCCGTTCCCGCGCCGTCTTCTTGCCTGCTTTGTGCTGGCGCCGGATCCGCTCTTCGCCGCCGCCCAGCTCGGCTTCCGCGTGACGGCGCGCGAGCTCGTCGAACCGCTCGTCCAGGGACATAGATGCGCACCAAGTATGGCATAATTCCCTCTCCATGCAGCCCTGGGTCCAAGGGCTCGTCATTCTGTGTCTGATCGCCATCACCATTGCACTGGTGCCGGCGATCATTGCGCTGCGCCGGTCCGCCGAGCGGGCCGATCGCGTGCTCGCCATTTTCGAGGGCGAGCTCCGTCCGCTCGTCGGCGAGGTGCGTGGGCTCGTCCACGAGCTCCGTGGCCTCAGCGAGGAAGCGCGGGGCGAAATGCAGCGAATCGGCGGCCTCACCGATCGCGCTCAGGACGCCGTCGAGGGCCTCAGCCGCGTGATGGCGGCCGTGACCGGGCTGACCCGCGCGGGTCAGCTGGTCGGCGTGGCGGCCGGCCTCAAGACCGGCCTCGAAGTGTTCCTCCATCGACTCCGCCGGAACGATGCGGACGGGAAGCGAGAAGGAGATCAAGCATGACGTATGAGAAGGACAGCAGCGGCAATTTCGGGTGGTTCCTGTTCGGAGCTGCGCTCGGCGCCGCTGTCGCGTTCTTGACCACACCACGTAGCGGCCGGGAAACGCGTGACCTCCTCTCCGAGAGTGTCGCCAAGCGTGCCCAGGAGTGGGCCGGTGAGGCCCAGAGTCACGCCGGCGAGTGGCTCGACAAGAGCCGCGAGATGTTCGAGGAGCAGACCCAGCGCCTCATGAACGCGTTCGAGGCTGGCAAGGAAGCGATGCGCGAAGAAATCAGGAAGTGGTCGACCTCAGCCCGTGGCTGAGGTCGAGCTGCCCGATCCTCACGAGCTGGCCGAGAAGCGCGACCAGGCCTTCAGCCGTCGGGTCGCGCTCCTGACCGCCGTCTACGCGGTCGTGCTGGCCATCGCGGGCCTCGGCGGCAAGTACGCGATGAAGGAGATGCTGCTCGCCCAGCAGCAGTCGTCCGATCAGTGGGCCTTCTATCAGGCCAAGGTCGTCCGCGAGCACCTGAATCGCGCCAACAAGATCCTCGTCGAGACCCAACTCGCCGAGCCCACCGGGGTCCGGGGTGCCGAGCGGACGAAGCTCGAGACGTTGGCGAAACGGTTCGGCGACGAGGAGCAACGGATGGTCGCCGACAAGAAGGACATCGAGAAGGCTGCCCGCAAGCTCGAGCACGAGCGCGACATCTTCCGCGCGCGTGATCCCTACTTCGACTACGCCGAGGTCATGCTCCAGATCGCCATCGTGTGCGCCTCGGTGGCGATCCTGTCGGTGTCGCGCCCGATGGTCGCCGTCTCCGGGGCGCTCGCCATCCTCGGCGCGCTGCTCACCGTCAACGGCTTCACGTTGTTCGTGAAGATCCCGTTCCTTCAGCCTCACTAGGAGCGCGGCGAACGCAGGGGTCAGCGTCGAGGCGCCAGCGCCTCCAGGTGTCGCAGCACACGGTCGAGGCTGGCCCCGCCCGGCTGGAAGTTGGCCTCGAGGAACAGCTCGGTGAGCCCGGCCGCCGCATAGCGGCCGATGTCTTCGCGGATCTCGTCGAGCGTTCCCCACAGCGGCCGACGGGTCGGCCCCTGAGCGGTGTCGTGGACGTGGAAGGTGCCCCGGCTGACGACGTGGAGCGTGGCCGGATCGCGCTTGGCCGCGATCGCCGCCTTCCCGAGCTCGGCGACCATCGGCGCGACACGATCGAGCGGCACGTTCCCGCCGTTGAAGCCGTCGCCGAGCGTGACCGCGCGCGTGATCACCACCGGGCTGTAGCCGCCGATCGTGATCGGGGGATGCGGCTTCTGCACGGGCTTGGGCTCGATCTTCGAGCGTGGCACCTGGTAGAACTCGCCGGCGAACTCGACGACGTCATCCGTCCAGATCGCCTTCAGGCACCGGAGGAACTCGTCGGCCCGCCGGCCACGCCGCCTGAACGGGACGCCGACAGCGTCGTACTCGTCTTCCGACCAGCCGATGCCGAGCCCGACATCGAGGCGACCACCGCTCACGACGTCGAGCGTGGCGAGCTGCTTCGCCAGGAGGATCGGCGTGTAGTACGGCATGATGAGCACACTCGTCCCGAGCCGTACACGCCTCGTCGCGCCGGCGATGTAGGCGAGCGACACGATCGGATCGAAGACGCGCTCGAAGGCCTTCGGCCACGGCTGGCCGGGCATCGGTGGGTAATCGCCCTTCGGCTGGATCGCATAGAGCAGCCGCTGGAACACCCAGACCGAGTGGTAGCCGAGCGCCTCGGCGGTCTGGGCGACGCGCATCTGATTCTCCGGCGTGGCCCACGCCCCCGCCATGGGGAGCGCCACGCCCAGCTTCATCGCGATGTCCAGTTCATGAACTTGGGAGGGGGGCCAGGAGGCCTCCCCTCGCAAACCCTCCCCTTCGCGCGGCGCGCGACAACGCGGGTCGCCTCGCGCGGCGAATACCCCGACGCCACGTCGTCATTTCCGCCAATTATGAACTTGGGAGGGGGGCCATGGCCGTTTCGCGCGGCGACGAATACCAACAGCGCATGATCATCGACGCCAATCCGACCGTGTGGGCAGGATCCGGTCGGCGATCAGGTTCCGCATCATCTCGAGCGTGCCACCGCCGATCGCGAACATGCGGGCGTCGCGCACCATGCGCTCGAGCGGCAAACTCCGGCCGTAGCCGGCGGCGCCGTGGATCTGAAGCGCTTCGCTGGTCACCCACTGTGCCGTCTCCGCCGCCAGCGTCTTGGCCTTGGCCGCCTGGAGCGCGTCGGGAAACTCTCGTCCGGCGTCGGCCGCTGCCCGATGGATCATCAACCTCGCGGCGTCGATCTTCACCTCCATGTCGGCGAGCTTCCAGCGAATGCCCTGGAAATCGGCGATGGGCCGGCCGAACTGCCGGCGCTCGAGCGCGTAGGCGCGGGCGCGCTCGTAGGCGCCCTGGGCGAGGCCGAGCGCCACCGTGGCCGCCCCGAGGCGCTGGCCGTTGTAGGCGCGCATCAGCTTCTTGAAGCCGTCGCCGGCGGGGACCAGCACGTTCTCGTGCGGCACGAAGCAGCGCTCGAAGTGGAGCTCGCCCTCGGGGATCGCGCGCAGCCCCATCATGTACTCGCGCCGGCCGATGGTGAAGCCGGGCGCGTCGCGCTCGACCAGAAGTCCGCCAATCCCCTCGTCCCCCGGACGCTGGCCAAAGCGCGCGAAGACGAGGTAGAGCCGTGAGGTCCCGGCGCCGGTGATGTAGCGCTTGTGCCCGGAAAGGAGGAATCCTCCGCTCGTCGGCTCTGCGCTGGTCGTCATGTCGGTCGCTGCCGAGCCAGCCTCCGGCTCGGTGATCGCAATCGCCGGCTTGTCGCCCTCGAGGACCCAGGGGAAGTAGCGCCGCTTCTGGGCCTCGGTGCCGTAGGCGCGGAGCGCGCCAACCACGCCGAGGCTCCCTTCGACGACGATCCGTCCCGTGACGCCACAGGCGCGCGCAACCTCTTCGATGACGAGCACGACGTCGAGGATCGGCCGGTCGGCGCCGCCGTGCTCGCGCGGGATCGTCATGCCCATGAAGCCACCGGCGACGAGATCCTTGACGTTGTCCCAGGGATACTCCTCGCTCTCGTCCCAGCGCGCCGCCCGTCCGGCGAACGTTCCGTCGGCCAGGTCACGGGCGCGCTGGCGCAGTGCCTGCTGCTCGGCGGTCAGGTGGAAATCCATACCTTAGATGTGGATGGCCTGGCCGAGCGCGCCCAGGGTGGCTTCGAGCGCAGCCTCCGACAGCGTCGGGTGCGCGTGGATCGTGTGAATGATCTCCTCCAGCGTTGCCTCGAGCGTGCGCCCGACGGCGAACTCGTGGATCATCTCGGTCGCCTCCGGTCCCAGGATGTGGACGCCGAGGATCTCACCGGTCGCCTTGTCGGCGACCACCTTGACGAAGCCCTCGGTCTCACCCATCGCGACGGCCTTCCCGTTGGCCGTGAACGGAAACTTGCCCACGCTGATCTCACGGCCGTTCTCGCGCGCTCTGGCCTCGGAGATTCCGATGGAGGCGATCTGCGGCCGGCAGTACGTGCACGACGGCACGTTGCCGTAATCGATTGGACGCGGATCCTTGCCCGCGATCGCCTCGGCGGCGACCACGCCTTCGGCCATGGCCTTGTGGGCCAGCAGGGGCGGCCCGGCCATGTCACCGATGGCGTAGACGCCCTTCACCGACGTCTCCATCCGCGCCGAGACCTTGACGAACCCGCGGTCGAGCGTGACGCCGAGCGCCTCCAGTCCGACGCCCTTCACGCGGGCGGCGCGGCCGACGGCCATGAGCACCTGCTCGGCCTCGAAGCGACCGCCGTCGGTCTCGACGACGACGCCGGCGCCGCCGGGTTTCACGGACTGCACTTTCACGCCCGTCTGGCTCGTGATGTCGCGGCGGGTGAACGAGCGCGCGAGATGGGTGGAGACCTCTTCGTCCTCGATCGGGACCAGTCGGGGCAGCGCCTCGAGGATCGTCACCGCCGTCCCGTACGCGGCATAGACGTCGGCGAACTCGACCCCGACGGCACCGGCGCCGATGACGATCAGCGACTTCGGTGCGCGCTCCTGTCGCACGGCGCCGTTGGACGAGATCACGAGCTTCTCGTCGATCGTGATGCCGGGCAGCGATTTGGGCTCGGAGCCCGTGGCCAGGATCACCGCGCGCGCCTCGATGGTGTCGGTCCCGCTCTTGCCCTTGACCTCCACCACCCCGGGGCGCGCGAGCGTGCCGCTTCCCGGCACCAGCGTGATCTTGTTCTTCCGGAAGAGGAACTCGACGCCCTTGGCCATGCGATCGGCGACGCCGCGGCTGCGCTTGATGGCCTCGGCGTAATCGGCCTCGAAGCCCTGCACCCGGATCCCGAAGTCACCGGCGCGCTTGAACAGATGGACGACCTCGGCATTGCGGAGCAGGGCCTTGGTGGGGATGCAGCCCCAGTTCAGACACACCCCGCCGGGACGATCGTCCTCGACCGCGGCGACGCTCAGCCCGAGCTGAGCGCAGCGAATCGCGGAGACGTACCCGCCCGGCCCCGTCCCGACCACCGCCACATCGACCTTATGCGTCGCCATTCCCGCCCCCGAGATGCGCCCCCATATTCGCGCGATGCCCGCCCGTGAAGCCGTCGCTCGAACGACCTGGTCCGCGGCGGGTGCGAGAAGTTGCGGGGCGGGAGGCGGGCGGGGTCCGCCGACCCGTTCCGCGCCGCGGACGTCCGGGAGAGTCGTGTTGTATGGAACATCGCCACGTGACCACCGTCTCGCGCACGTGGTCGCCGGATCTCGCCCGCCTTCCGCCCGACAGCATTCTCACACCAGCAACCGCAGCGGCTCTTCGAGATACCGCTTCACGGTCTGCAAGAACCGCGCGCCCATGGCCCCATCCATCACCCGATGGTCACACGAGATCGTCAGCATCATGCGCCGGCCCACCGTGACCTCGTCCCCGTCGGCGACGGGCACGCGACGGACGGAGCCGACGGCGAGGATGGCGCCCTCGGGGGGATTGATGATGGCCGAGAACTCGGCGACGTCGAACATGCCGAGATTCGAGATCGAGAAGGTCGCGCCCGACAGCTCGTGGGCCTTCAGCTTCCGCGCGCGCGTCCGCTCGGCCAGGTCGCGTGACTCCACGGCGATCTGCCCCAGGGACTTGGCCTGGCAATCGCGCAGCACCGGCGTGATGAGGCCCTCCTCCAGCGCGACGGCGATACCGATGTGGGCGCGGTGCCAGACGCGAACCGAGTCGCCCTGGAACGAGGCGTTCACCTCCGGATGCTGCAGCAGCGCCAGCGCGCAGGCGCGGATGACGAGATCGTTCACCGAGATCTTGGGCGCGCCGTCGAGCGCGTTCAGCTCCTCCCGCAGCGCCCACGCGCGGTCCATCGCGACTTCCGACGTCACGTAGAAGTGCGGTACCGGGGCCTTGCTGAGCGGCATGCGCTTGGCGATCGTGGCGCGGATCTGCGTGAGTGGACGGTCCTCGTACTCGGGGCCGGTGACGCCCGGCAACGCGCGCGCAACGGCCGGTGCTGCCGCCGGCGCGGTCGTCGCGGCTTCGACGTCGCGACGGATGATGCGTCCACCGGGGCCGCTGCCCTGGACGACTTTCAGATCGACACCGCGCTGAGCGGCGACCTTCTTGGCGAGCGGCGACGCCTTCACGCGCCCACCGGCAAGCGGCGCAGCGGACGCCACCGGCGCCATCACGGGAGTCGACGGCCCGGGCGCTGGCTCGCGGCGAGTCTCGGTCTGAATCCGAGAGCCCGCCCCCGGCCCGTCAGGAGATTTCGCCGGCGCCGGCTGGCGCGCGGCCGGATCTTCGCTCCGTGGCTGGAGCGGCACGGACGTCGGTCGATCGGAGGTTGCTCCGGGCGCCGACGCTTGCCCAGCCGGCTTACCAGCCGCCGAGGCAGGCGGCGCTGCGCCCGAAATCAGAGACGCGATGTCGTCGTTCGGCTCGGCGATGACGGCGATGAGGCTACCGACCGGAGCACGGTCACCAGCGCCGACGAGGATCTTCCGAAGGACCCCGGCGCCGAACGCCTCCATCTCGACGTCGGCCTTGTCGGTCTCGATCTCGGCCAGGATGTCTCCGCCCTGGACGCGATCGCCCTCCTTCTTCAGCCACTTGATGACCTTCCCGGTGTCCATGGCCTCGGACAGCTTGGGCATCACCACCTTGGTCACGGCCATGGTCAACTCCTCTCGGCGTAGCAGACGCGGCGGATCGCCTCCATGATGCGTTCCTTCGACGGCGTCTTGGCGCGTTCGAGTCCGCGCGCATAGGGCATCGGGGCATTGGCGCCGGTCACGCGCTCGACCGGCGCATCGAGATCGTCGAACGCCTGCTCCATGATGAAGGCGGCGATCTCGGATCCCATGCCGGCGAAGCCAGCGCCCGCCTCGACCACGACCGCCCGATGCGTCTTCCGCACCGAGCCGATGATCGTTCCGGCGTCCATCGGGCGCAGCGTTCGGGGATCGACGATCTCGACCGAGATCCCCTCCTTCTCGAGCTCCTCGGCCGCTTCCAGCGCCCGGTACATCATGCCCATGTAGGCGACGACGGTCACGTCGCGGCCCTCACGCCGGACGATCGCCTCGCCGAGCGGGATCACGAAGTCGGGATCCTCGGGCACCTCGCCCTTCACCGCGTAGAGCGTCTCCGACTCGATGAAGACGACGGGGTTGTCGTCGCGGATCGCCGCCTTCAAGAGGCCCTTGGCGTCCATCGGCGTGCTCGGTCGCACGACTTTCAGTCCCGGGACGTGGTAGAAGTACACCTCCATCGACTGGGAGTGCTGAGCCGCCAGCTGGTGGGCCGGCCCACCCGGGCCGCGGATGACGATGGGCACGTTGTACTGGCCGCCCGACATGTAATGCATCTTCGCGGCCGAGTTCACGATCTGGTCGAGCGCGAGCAGCGCGAAGTTGAACGTCATCATCTCGACCACGGGACGCAGCCCGACCATCGCCGCCCCGATCCCGACGCCGGTGAAGCCCGACTCGGCGATGGGCGTATCGACCACACGCTTCGGCCCGAACTCCTTCAGCAGGCCCTGGGTCACCTTGTAGGCGCCCTCGTACAGGCCGACCTCCTCCCCGATCACGAAGACGCGGGGATCACGCTTCATCTCTTCGCGCAGAGCGAGGTTGAGCGCCTCGCGATAGGTCATCACCGCCATCCGTCAGTCCTCCTTGTAGATGTCGGTGAGGAGCCATTCGACCGGCGGCTCCGGTGAGGCGTCGGCGAAGGCCACGGCATCGTCGATGCGGTCGTTGACGTCCTTCTCGATCGCCCGGACGTCCGCCTCGCTGAGCCAGCCCGCCTTGAGGGCCTTCTCGCGGAAGAGGGAAATCGGATCGCGAAGCTTCTCGCGCTCGACCTCCTCCTTTGTCCGATAGACGGCCCCGGCCGGGTCGCGCATGGAGTGGCCGCGGAAGCGGTAGGTGCGGGCCTCGATCAGCGCCGGCGTCTTGTCCGTGCGAGCGCGCTCGACGGCGCGGCCGACGACGTCGCGAACGGCCAACACGTCCATGCCGTCGACCGGCTCGGAAGGAATGCCGTAGACTTCGCCGAACTTCCAGATCTCGGTCTGGGCCAGCGCGCGCTCGAGCGAGGTCCCCATGGCGTAGCGGTTGTTCTCGCAGATCCAGATCATCGGCAGCTTCCAGAGCGCGGAGAGATTCATCGCCTCGTGGAACTCGCCCTCGGGGACGGCGCCGTCGCCGAAGTAGCACACGCAGACCTGGTCGCCGCCCTCGTAGTTGATGGCGAACCCGACGCCGGCGGCCAGGGGGAGATGGGCGCCGACGATGGCGTGGCCGCCGAGGAAGTTCACGCTCTGGTCGAACAGATGCATCGAGCCGCCCTTACCCTTGCTCAGGCCGTCGCGGCGGCCGAACAGCTCGGCCATGGCCCGGCGTGGATCGCAGCCCTTGGCCAGGCAGTGACCGTGCTCGCGATAGGTCGAGATCGCATAGTCATCGCGTCGCAGCACCGACGTGGCGCCGGCGGCGACGGCTTCCTCACCGATAGAGAGGTGGAGGAATCCGCCGATCTTGCCCAGGGCGTACGCTTCAGCCGCTTTCTCCTCGAAGCGGCGGATCAGCATCATGTCGGCAAGCAGGCGGCGGGCCAGCTCGGCATCGACGGCCGGCGGGCCGGCCTTCTTCGCTTCGGTCTTCTGCGCCATGTCTCCTCCTACCGCCCCCCTACCATCGCATCACGCTCAGCTCGTCCACCGATAGCCGCTGGCGGACCCGGAAGATCGCGACGATGATGGCCAGGCCGACGGCAACCTCGGCCGCCGCCACCGCCATCACGAAGAACACCAGAGCTTGCCCGTCGGGATTGCCGGTTCGCTGGCCGAAGGCCACCAACGCGAGGTTGGCGGCGTTGAGGGCCAGCTCGATGGACATGAAAATCACAAGTGGGTTCCTGCGAATGACGACACCAACCACACCAATGGTGAAGAGCGCCGCGGAGAGCGTGAGGTACCACGACTCGGGGATCATCGGACGCCCACCTCGCGCTCGGCTCGCCGCGGCGGCGCGCTTGCACGCAGGCTCGCCTCGGGCCCGGGGCCCGGCGACTGGGCGGTGCCCTCCCGACTCCTGGCGAGGAGCAGGACGCCCACCATGGCGGCCAGCAGCAGCACCGACGTCAGCTCGAAAGGAAGCAGGTAGTCGGTGAAGAGCAGGCGCCCGATGGTGGCCACACTGCCGGACGCCGTCGCACCCGTTGCCGCCGGCGCGGCCGCGCGCGAGGCCACCAGCAGGACCAGCTCCAGCAGCAACGCACCGCCCAGCGGCGCTGCGAGCAGCCGCCAGGCCTTGCGCGGATCGGGGCCCGTCTCTTCCTTGCCGGGGATGAGCACCATGATCGCGAAGACGAACAGGACCATGATCGCGCCCGCGTACACGATGATCTGCGCGGCAGCCAGGAACTCGGCGCCGAGCATCAGGTAGAGCGCCGCGACGCATCCGAGGTTCATCACGAGGAAGAGGGCGCCGTGGATCGCATTGCGCCGCAGGACGAGGCCCAGCGCCGCCGCGACGGCGATACCGGCGATCACCAGGAACGCCACGCGCGCCATCATGGGCGGCGGTCGGCCGGGATCGGCACCGGCGAAGTCGGCCGTCCATCGGGCCCCGCCGGCTCCAGCGCCAGCAACGCTTCCTTCGAATAGATCATTCCGCCCCGGCTGTAGGACGAGAACTCGAGGATGCCGGTGTCCATCCGGATGGCGTCTTCGGGACACGCCTCGACACAGTAGCCGCAGAACACGCACTTGCCGAGGTCGATGTCGAAGCGGGACGGCACCTTTTCGATCTCGGGGTTCGGATGCTCGTCGGCGACGATGTAGATGCAGCGCGCCGGGCAGACCGTTTCGCACATCATGCACGCCACGCAGCGCGGTGATCCGTCTTCGCGGCGGACGAGCCGGTGCAAGCTGCGCAGGCGGGGCGCCAGCCGGCGCCGCTCGTCCGGATACTGGATGGTGACGGCGCCGCGGGCGTCGCGGCGCCCGAGCGAGTGCGCGATGTGCCGGCCCATGTTCCGGAAGAAGTGCCCGGCCGTGAGGCCGAGCCCCGAGAACACTTCGCGGAGATAGAACCGCTGACCGAGGTTCATGCCGGCCTCGTGATGAGCAACACCAGTCCCGTCAGCACGATGTTGGCGATCGAGAGCGGGAAGAGTGCCAGCCAGCCCAGGCGCATGGCCTGATCGTATCGGAAGCGCGGCAGCGTCCACCGGATCAGCATCAGGAAGAAGATCATCACCACGACCTTGGTGACGAAGCTGCCCACCTGGAGCAGCGTCACCACCAGCGGCGGCAGCGCCAGCGTCGCGCCCCACGGGAATTGGAAGCCGCCGGCGACCAGGTAGGGCACCTGCCACCCGCCGAGGAACAGCGCGGTCGTCATGCCGGCGACGACGATGGTTTCGAGGAAGTCGGCCATGGCGAACATGCCGAACTTCATGCCGCTGTACTCCACGAAGTAGCCGATGATCTCCGACTCGCCCTCCGGCGTGTCGAAGGGGATGCGCTTCGTGGACGCGATGCCGGCGGTGAGGAAGAGCACGAACGCCAGTGGCTGGGTGAGGATGCCCCACTTCGGGATCCAGCCCCACAAGAGCTGGCCCTGAGCGCGTGCGATTGACTGGAGGTCGAGCGAGCCGTAGACCATGATCACGCCGATGATGGAGGCGCCGATGGCGATCTCGGCCGAGATCATGAGCGCCGCCGCCCTCTGGCCGCCCAGGAGCGCGAAGTTGTTCCCCGACGACCAGCCCGCCATCATCACGCCGTAGACACCGAGCGAGAGCATCGCGAACACGTAGAGCACGCCCACGTTCAGGGTCACCGCCTGGAGCGGGATCTCACGGCCCGCTGCGTGCAGCACGTTGCCGAACGGAATGGAGGCGAAGGCGACGAGGGCGAAGAAGACCGACACGAACGGGGCCAGGCTGAAGAGGAACCGGTCGGCACGGGCCGGCCGGAAGTCCTCCTTCGCCAGCATCTTGATCGCGTCGGCCAGCGGATGGAAGAGACCGAACAGCCGCAGGCCCAGGATCGAGGCGCGATTGGCGCCGATGCGGTCTTGCATGATCGCCGACTGCTTGCGCTCGACCCAGGTGAGCAGCCCGCCGAGGTTGAGGACGAACATCATCACGAACATCACCCGGCCGAAGACGATCCCGACGTCAGCGATCACTGCGCCATCCGCCCCGTGTCGCCGACCGACTGGTACGTCATGCCTCGGAAGGCCTCGACGTTCGCGGCGAGCTCGACGAACCAGTGCTCGGCTCGGGTCGCGGTACCGGCGTGGCCGAGCGTCCCCAGGACTTGTCCCACGATGTCCCATTCGGGCCGCACTTCGCCGAGGGGTTCCGCCGCCGGCCGGAACCGCTGGACGCGCCCCTGAAAATTCGTGAACGTGCCGTCGCGCTCGACCCACGCCGCCGTCGGCAGCACGAGCTGGGCCAGGGCGCTGGTTCGGTTGGCATTCGTGCCCGTGAAGATCAGCGTCTCGAGGGCCCGGAGGGCTCGGGTGACGTCGGCTTCCGGCCACGTGCTGTCGAACAGGTCGTGACCGAAGACCCACAGCGCCTTGATACGACCGTTGCGTGCCGCCTCGAGGATGGCGGCGACATCGCCGTCGAGGCCGATCAGCTCCCCACCGCGCGTGTTGGGGTTCTTGTCGGCGCGAATGAGCAGGTCGTCCTGGTCGCCCGGCGTGCGCGGCGGCACCCTGAACCCGACGTCGTGCGAGCCCAGCGCCTCGGCCAAACGCTTCACCGCGATCAAATCCTCGTTGGCCATCTTCGGTGACGCCAACACGCCGACGGCATCCGGAGCGTGCCGACCGAGCGCCCGCGCCGTCTCGGCGATGGCGGTGTCCCACGGCACGGGCTCTCCGCGCCAGACCGGCATCGTCAGACGGCTCGCGTCGTCCACGAACCCGTAGCCGTAGCGGCCCTCGTCGCAGAGCCACCACTTGTTGACGTCGGCGTTGAAGCGCGGCTTGAGCCGGGCGACCCGCTTGCCGCCGGCGTGATGAGGGCGCCTACGATTGACGTGGACCTCGATGTTGCAGCCGCGCGCACAACCCGGGCAGATGGACTTGGCGGTGTCGAGGTACCAGACGCGGACCTGGAAGCGGAAGTCACGGTCGGTGAGCGCGCCCACCGGGCAGATGTCCACGACGTTCCCGGAGTACTTGTTCTCGAGGTCGCGGCCGGGAAAGAGCCCGATCTCCGAGTGATCGCCGCGGTTGAAGATGCCGAGCTCGCCGGTGCCGGTGATCTCGTCGCAGAAGCGCACGCAGCGAGAGCACAGGATGCACCGCTCGGCGTCCAGCATCACGTGCGGACCGAGCGGCAGCGCCTTCGGCTTGTGGACCTTCTCATCGACCATCCGCGGATCGTAGAGACCGTACTTCATGTAGTAGATCTGCAGCCAGCACTCGCCCGCCTGGTCGCAGACCGGACAGTCGAGCGGATGATTGATGAGGTGGAACTCCATGATCGAGCGCCGCGTCTCCTTGACGCGATCGGTCTGCGTGGAGACCACCATGCCGTCGGCGCACTGGGTGTTGCAGGCGATCGTCGGCCGCGGCGTCTTCTCGATGTCCACCATGCAGAGTCGGCACTGGCCCACGATCGAGAGGCCGGGGTGATAGCAGTAGTGCGGGATCTCGATGCCGAGCTGGCGGGCCGCTTCGATGAGGTTCGTGCCCGGCGCAACATCGATCTCGCGGGCGTCAATAGTCAGCTTTGGCATGGCGCCACCAATTCATTGAACAGGGCATGGGCACCCGGCCGGGGGAGTGCGAGGGGGGCATAGCCCCCTTTGCTTGAACACTCGCCCGCCCATGCCCCTCCGCAATCATGCGTATTCTTCTTCGCTCGGCCGATCAGAGTCGCGACCATCGTCATTTCCGGATCAGCACTTCGAACTCGTCACGGAACTTCTCGATGTAGGAGATGTAGGGTCCGACGGCGCCGTCGTAGAACGCGCAGATGGTGGTGCCGGCGCCGCGCTTGGATACGTCGAGGATCGTGTCGAGATCCTCCTTGCGGCCATGGCCGGCCAGGATGCGCTCGCTCATCTTGTAGATCCAGCCCGTGGACTCGCGGCACGGCGTGCACTGGCCGCACGACTCGTGAGCGTAGAAGCGGGCCACCACCATGAGCGCCTCGGGGACCGATACGGTCTCGTCGAACACGATGACGCCCGCCGAGCCGGCCATCGTTCCCGCGTTCCTGAGCCCGTCGACGTCCATCGTGACGTCGATCTCGTCGGCGCGCAGGATCGGTGCCGAGGATCCGCCCGGCACGACGCCTTTGAGGCGGCCGTTTCCGGAGACGCCGCCGGCCCGATCGATGAGCTGGCGCAGCGTGATGCCGACCGACTCCTCGTAGATGCCCGGCCGCTTGACCCGGCCCGACACCGAGTAGATGCGGGTGCCGCCCATGGTCTTCGTCCCGAGGCCGGCGAACCAGGCGGCGCCGCGATTGATGATGTGCGGCACCTGCGCGATCGTCTCGACGTTGTTCACGATCGTCGGCATGCCGAAGGCGCCCTTGATGGCGGGGAAGGGCGGCTTGACCTTCGGCCAGCCCTTCTTGCCCTCGAGCGACGAGATCAGGCCCGTCTCCTCGCCGCAGATGTAGGCGCCGGCGCCCCGGTGGACCACGATGTCGAGGCCGGCACCGAGCAGGCCGGCGTCGTACGCGTCTTTCACCGCCGCCGCGAAGCGGCGATGGGGCTCGACGTACTCACCGCGGATGTAGACGAACGCCTTCTCGCACCGGATGGCGCGCGCGGCGATCAGCATGCCTTCGATGAGCGCGTGCGGGTCGCGCTCGAGCAGGTAGCGGTCTTTGAAGGTCCCGGGCTCGCCCTCGTCGGCGTTGATCACGAGGTAGACCGGGCCGGTGTGGTTCTTCGGCACGAACGACCATTTCATCCCGGTCGGGAATCCGGCGCCGCCGAGGCCCCGAAGGTTCGCCTTCTTCACCTCGTCGGTGATCGCCGCCGGCTCCATCGCCCTGGCCTTCTCCCAGGCGGTGTAACCGCCGGTCTCGCGATACACGGCCAGCGTGTGAGCGTCGGCCCGGTCGAAGTTCCGAGTCAGGATCTTTTCCGTCACTGGAGCCTCACCAGGATCCGATCGACCTTCTCAGGCGTGAGGTCGAACTCGTAGCGGTCGTCGACCTGCATCATCGGGGCATGCTCGCACGCGCACAGACACTCGACGCTCTGCAGCGTGATGCGCCCGTCGTCAGTGGTCTCCCCGACGGGGACGCCGAGACGCTGCTTGAGGTGCTCGATGATCCGCGGCGCCCCCGCGAGATGGCACGAGAGGTTGTGGCAAACCGCGACCACGTGGCGTCCCTTCGGCTGTTGAAAGTACAGCGTGTAGAACGTGACGACCTCGTGGACGTGGGCGGGCGACAGGTTGAAGAGCGTGGCGACGTACTCCTCGGCTTCCAGCGAGACGTGGCCGAAGGTGTCCTGGGCCATGTGGAGGACGGGCAAGAGCGCCGCGCGCGGATCGGGGTACAGCCCCTGCAGGCGCCGCACCTCGGCGAGCTGCTCGGCGGAGAACTCCACGCGAACCGTGCTCATGCTACCGGCGGCTCGGAGCACGGCTCGATCCGCGGGTGGCCCGTCCGAGGTGCGCGTGGATTCATTGTATCGGCGGCTCGGAGCACGGCTCGATCCGTAGGCGGCGTGTTCGGGGTGCGCGTGGATTCATCGATCCAGCTCGCCCCCGATCATGTTGACCGAGCCGAACGTCGGGATCAGGTCGCCGATCCACTCGCCCTCGATCATCCGGTGCAGCGCGGCGAGCGGCGGCAGACAGGGCGGCCGGCAGCGAACACGATACGGCCGGTCGGTGCCGTCGGACACGACGTAGAATCCGAGCTCGCCGTTGGCGCCTTCCACCGCGGAGTACGCCTCGCCAAGAGGCGGCCGTATGCCGTAGCCCTCCATGATCAGCATGAAGTGGTTCATCAGGCCTTCGATCGACCCGTAGGTGGTCTCCTTCGGTGGCAAGACCACGCGCTTGTCGTGGGCGTTGACCCGCGCCTGCGCGGCGCGGTCCTGGCCCGCGAGATTGGGCGAGAGCGTGATGGGGATCAGCAGCAACCCCTCGGTCTTGCCCTGCTTGCCCTGATCGACGTAGGCGGCGGGGTCGAGCGGCCGGCCCTCGTGGTCCACGTTGATCGGCCCGCCCGGCATGTGGTCGAGCGCCTGCTCGGCGATCCGCATCGACTGCTCCATCTCGGCCATGCGGACCAGATAGCGCGCGTAATTGTCGCCGGCGGTCTGCGTGACGACCTGCCAGTCCAGATGGTCGTAGGCGTCGTAGGGCTGGGCCCGGCGGACGTCGTAGGGGACGCCCACCGCGCGCAGCAGCGGCCCGGTGATCGCGTAGGCGATCGTCTCGTCGCGCGAGAGCGCCCCCACGCCGACCATGCGGTCCATGAAGATCCGATTGCCGGTGAGGAGCCGGTGGACTTCCTCCAGCACCTCGCGCACCTGCTTGAACGCCGCGCGCATCTGGTCACCGAAGGCTGGCGGCAAGTCGGCCTTCACGCCGCCCACCCGTCCGTAGGAGATGGTGAGGCGCGCGCCGGTGACCTCCTCGACCAGCTCCCACAGGAACTCGCGGGCCTTGATCATGTAGAGGAAGACGGTGAAGGCGCCGAGCTCCATGGACGAGGCGCCCACGCACGTCAGGTGATCGCAGATGCGCGAGATCTCCGCCATGACGACGCGGATGTACTGGCAGCGCTCGGTCACGGTGATGCCGAGCAGCTTCTCCACCGCCGCGCAGTACCCGAAGTTGTTGATCAGCGGGGAGACGTAGTTGAGGCGGTCGGTGTACGGAATCGCGTTGTTCCAGCCGCCGACCTCGCAGTCCTTCTCGAACGCGCGATGCAGGTAACCGATCTCGACGTCGGCTTTGCGGATCACCTCGCCGTCGAGCTCGGTGACGATCCGGATGATCCCGTGCATGGCCGGGTGCTGCGGCCCGACGCCGAGCTGCATGGGCTGGGTGCCGCCGCCGGTGCCGGCGCCTTCCCCGAGCATGAACTCGCGCGTGGTGGCGGGGCCGGACGGCGCGGCGTCCATCAGATCTTGGGGCCGATCAGCGGCTGACGGCGATTGATCGGATAGTCCTTCCGGAGCGGGTGGCCGACGAACTCCTCGTAGAGCAGCAGACGCTTCGGGTTCGGATGGCCGGCGAAGCGCAGGCCGAACATGTCCCACACCTCGCGCTCGAACCAGTCGGCAATGGGCCAGAGGCCGCTGGCCGTCGGCACCACCGGGTCGTCTTCAGACACACGCACCTTCACGCGCAGACGATGGTTGTGAGGCACCGAGAGGAGGTGATAGACGACCTCGAAGCGCGGCCCGTCCTCGCGGCCGGGGAACTTCGAGTAGTCCACCGCGGTCAGGTCCGCCAGCATGTCGAAGCCGAGCGCGCCGTCGTCACGACAGTGGCGCAGGACGTCGAGCAGCGCGCCCCGCTCGACTAGCGCCGTGTGGTCACCGCGATGTGCGTGCGTCTCGGCGAGGGCCCCGCCGAAGCGGGCCTGCAGCGCGCCGAGAATCGCCTCCCCGTCCACTTAGAACCTCTGAGCGCCCGTGGCGATCTTCTCCTGGAGCTTCATCAGGCCATCGATCACGCTCTCGGGGCGCGGCGGGCAGCCAGGGATGTAGACGTCGACCGGGATGATCGTGTCGATGCCCTGCACGGTGGCGTAGTTGTCGTAGAAGCCACCCGTGCACGTGCACACACCGAAAGCCACCACCCACTTCGGCTCGGTCATCTGGTCGTAGATGCGCTTCAGCACGGGCGCCATCTTGTGGCTGATGGTGCCGACGACGAAGAGCACGTCCGCCTGGCGGGGCGAGAAGCGAGGCAGGCCGGCGCCGAAGCGGTCGATGTCGTAGTGCGAGCAGGCCGTGGCCATGTACTCCATGCCGCAGCACGCCGTGACGAACGGGTACTGGAAGATCGAGTATTTCCGGGCCCAGCCGATGGCCTCGTCCAGGCGGGACGTGAAGAACGAACCTACTCCCACTCGAACCCACCCTTTCGCCATATATAAAGGAAGCCGAGCATGAGGATGCCGAGGAACACCAGCATCTCGACGAAGCCGAACCAGCCGAGCTGGTTGAAGAGCAGCGCCCAGAGGATGACGAAGAAGATCTCGATATCGAAGATGATGAAGAATATCCCGATTGTCGAGAACTTGATGGCAAACCGCCCCTCAGTGATCTGGATCGGGTCCTTCCCGCACTCGAACGGCTCTTCCTTCACCGGCGTCAACCGCCGGGGCGCCAGCAGGTGGGGCAGCCCGATCAGCGCGCCGCCCACGACCGCGGCGAACGCGAAAACCATCAGGATGGGTGCGTATTCCATTTAAAGGAGGTGGTTGCTCGGCTCGGGCCGTGGGTGGCGAGGCCGGGGTGCGGAGTGGCTGCGTACGTCTTCCTGATCGATCATTTCCCGATTGATCATTTATTAATGCCGGCTGGGCTGTTCTCGGCGGCGGCGGTCTGTTTCTTGGCATGATAGGACGAGCGCACCAGCGGCCCCGACTCCACGTGGGCGAACCCGAGCTCACGACCGGCCGTGGCCAGGTCGGCGAATTCGTCGGGATGGTAGTACTTCACCACCGGGAGATGTTGCGCCGACGGGCGGAGGTACTGGCCGAGCGTGAGGATGTTCACGTCCACCTCGCGCAGGTCGCGCATGGTGGCGACGAGCTCCTCGCGGGTCTCGCCCAGGCCGAGGATCAACCCCGACTTCGTCGGCAGCGCCGGCGATGCCTGGCGCGCGCGGGTGAAGAGCTCGAGCGCCCGGTCGTAGCGGCCCCCGTGGCGAGCCAGCTTGTAGAGCCGGGGAACGGTCTCCGTGTTGTGATTGAGCACGTGCGGCCCGGCAGCGATGACCGTGTCGAGGGACTCCGCCTGCCCCTGGAGATCCGGAATCAACGCTTCGACCCGACAGTCGGGCGCGTGCCGGCGAACGGCGCGGATCGTCGCAGCCCAGTGAGCGGCACCACCGTCGGCCAGATCGTCGCGATTGACCGAGGTGATCACGACGTAATCGAGCCCGAGCCGGGCCACCGCGTTGCCGATGCGCTCGGGCTCCTCGCGGTCCTCCCAGGCCGGCTTGCCGTGCGCGATGGCACAGTAGCCACAGTTCCGCGTGCAGACGTCGCCGAGGATCATGAACGTCGCCGTCGAGTCTTCCCAGCACTCACCGACGTTCGGGCAGCGAGCCTCCTCGCACACCGTGTGTAAGTTCCACTCGCGGAGCAGGCGCTTGAGACGGATGTAGTTGGGACCACCGGGGGCTCGGACCTTGAGCCACTCGGGCTTTCGGCCGATATCCGCGGTCGGCGACTGGATGACAGGCAGTGACGCGAGTGTCGGCATCCTTTTCGTCAATCGAACCGACTCATTATGCCACGGGGGTGATGACGATGATACTTGCGGGGAACGAACGCGGACTGCGACGTCGCCTCCCGGCCCGGCAGGCCGAGCCGGGAGAGCGTGGGCCTTAGCTGTCGATGTCGACGGCGGCGCGCTGGAGCGCGACCGGGCCGGCGACGGGAGTCTCCCCTTCGGTGGCGGCGGCCCATCGGGCGACGTTCAAAGGCACTTCGATCGCGCGGCCGCGATGCACCAGGTCGCACATGGCCCGGTTCGCAGCGGCCCAGTCCGGGTCGGCCACCAGGTGCACGAGGCACATGCGGTTGCGCCCGACTACTTCGGCCCCGCAATAGGGGCAGTTGGAACGGATCGGCTCGTCCTGAGTCAGTGCGTCGTCGGCGTGCATGAGATCATCACCATCACTTGGCCCGAGGGAGACGTCGCGCGCATCATCGCGGTCAGGCCCGGCGTGCAATTCGCGGGGAGTCCGAGACGAGTCCGGCGATCGGCGTCGTCGAGGCGCTGGAGTTCGAGAAATTCGACAAACGGGAGATCCACGGTGAGGGTTCCATCCGGGCGAGGCACTGACGGTTTGACGCCGTCGGCCTTGGGGCGGCGGTCGACCACGGTCTCGAAGAACCAGTCGTCCTCGTTGGACGCGTGGACGGGAAACACCGCGAGCAGGATCGCGATCACGAAGAGGAGCGAGAACAGCGCCGCGTGGCCAGACGCGCTTCTGATCACGGCGGCGAGTGAGGCGCGGTCCATGTCGCGAGTGTAAGGAGCTGCGACCAGCGACGAAATAGACCGCGGGATATAGGTCTCTATATCTTTCGTGACAGTGGGCGGGCGGAGGCCGGCCGTGATGCAACGTCATCATCCTTCCGTCAGTCGACGCTTCACACGGCCCGCAGTGTGGACTTGACGCGCACACGGTCGTCGGTGCCCTTGAGCCGTCGGGCCACCTCCGTCGTGACGCGGTTGATTTCGTGCAGGTAGCTGGACGTCGCCTCCGCAATCTCCGTGCGCTCGCGCTTCAGCTCGTCGATCTCCGCACGCAGGGCCGCGATCTCGGCATCTTTGTCGTCGACCTCCTGTCGCAGCCGCTGTACCTGCTGGCGGTGACTCTCCCACTCGTCGATGAGCGACGGGATGACGTGGCCGATGAGCTGCTGGCCCTCGCGCGTCCACTGATTCAGACGCGATTTGGTATGGGTGAAGTCGTCGATCGTCTCCATGATGTCCTCCCCTGAGCTGGTGGTGCGACGATCATGACCGGGTGGTGGTGCAACACCTCGATGCCGCGCTGGCCGAAGACGGATGTACGCGCGGAGGAAGAGCGGTGCTGCCAGCGGGTCCCGCGGTGGTCGACCGTGGTCGCCTTCACCGCGATCTACGGCGTCACTGGCAGCATCACTTCCGCCCAGCGCTCGGTACGCAACGCCGCCGTGATGGAATGGCGTCGGCGCTCGCTTCGCCGTCGTTCAGGGCCATGGGAGTCGGTGCGCTGGCGTCGCTCCCTCCGACGCCGGTCGGTGATCACCTTGACCGTCGCGTCGCCGAACCAGTGCCAGCGGATGTCGTCGTACAGCTTCCAGTCGCTCGCGTTGACGATGACGAGGCGCTCGACCATCGCGCTCGGCCTCACGCGCCGTTCGCGAGCACGTCCTCGAGACTTCGTCGGTTGTCCGGAAGCAGATCGAGGAGCTCACACCCCCACTGGTTGGCGCCTTCGACCGCCTCCCGCCACACGAGTCGCCCAACGCCTTCGATCGGCCGCGCGATCCCGGGGACGTGCAGGGTGACTTCCACGAAGTCCGGGACGTCTTCGATGAGCTGGTCGGTGGCGAAGGCGAGTCCGGTCACGGAGATGTTCGGAAGACAGCCGTGGAAGAGGAGCAGGCCGTCGGGAGCACGGACTTCGGCCACCATGTCCGGACGCTGCCTCCGGACCGCACCTCGCCGCTCGCCATGCCGCCGAACGGCTTCGAGATCGGCCTCGGCCGCCCGGCGACGGTCGCGCTCGGTGTCGAGGTCGTCCTGGCGCGCCTCGGCGACGCGCCGCAGGACCTCGACGTCGTCCTTGGCCTGCGTGAGCTGCTCGATCAGCTCCCGGGTCTGCTGGCGAAGAGCCTCGTGGACCACGCGCAGCTCACCGAGGTACCAGTTCGCCTCGTCACGCTGGCGCGCCTGCTCGTGAAGCTGCAGCGTGAGGCTGGCCTCGAGCCGGGCGTAGGCCTCGCGCAGCTCGGTGAGCTGGCTTTCGAGGCGGCCAACCGTCGCCCTCGCCTCACCCAGATACCACTCGTTCGCCTCCCACTGAGCGTGGAACCGTTCCGCCCTCGCTTTCCAGTGGTCGACGAGCTGGTTGAGTTCCTTCACCACGTCGGACATCTGGACCTTGATGGTGAGGACGTCGGCTTCGGTCACTGCACAGGCGTTGGTCATCAGTTGCGTCTCCTTCTTGCTGGAGTTGGGGAGGAGCACAGCGGAGCGGTGGGGCCTAGAAGATGGGATGGATGAGAGCGACGATTCCCGGGGCTCCAGAAGCGCCGAGGCCCGGAGCACTGCATGCTAGAGGGCGAGCCCCTCAGGACATCGAGTGTACGTTTGACGCACGACTCGGCAGGATCATAGACCCGCACCTCGCGAAGGGGCAAGAATTTTCCCCATCCGAGACGCGGTGGAGATCGACTACGCGGGAAGAGTTGGTGCCGAAGGGGGGACTCGAACCCCCACGGGTTGCCCCACACGCCCCTCAAACGTGCGCGTCTGCCAGTTCCGCCACTTCGGCGACGAAAGCGTCGTGAGTATACCGTCAGCCCGAACGGGCAACAAATCGTCCGCCTGCCTGGCGCAATCGCGGATCGAGCGCGTCACGGATGCCCTCGCCGAGGAGGTTGTAAGACAGCACGGTGACGAGGATGGCGAGGCCGGGATAGACGGAGAGCCACCAGCCGATCTCGATGGTCTCCTTGCCTTCGTTCAGGATGTTGCCCCAGGTCGCGTGCGGCGGCGGCACGCCGATGCCGAGGAAGGACAGCCCGGACTCGGTGAGGATGGCGGCGGGAATGCCGAGCGTCATGGCCACCAGGACCGGCGCCAGCGCATTCGGGAGGATGTGCCGCCAGATGACGCGGAATCCCGTGGCCCCGACGTTCTGCGACCAGACGACGAATTCACGCTCCTTCAGCGAGAGGAACTCGGCGCGGACGAGCCGCGTCACGCCCATCCACCCGGTGAGCCCGATGACGGCCATGATCGTCCAGATCGACGGCGTGAGGAACGCGAGCACGGCCAGGAGCAGGAAGAAGCGCGGGAAGACCAGCATGAGATCGACCAGACGCATCACGAAGCCGTCGACCATGCCGCCGTTGTAACCGGCCAGCGACCCGAGGACGATCCCGATCGCGGCGGCGATCCCGACCGAGACGAAGCCGACGGCCAGGGAGACCCGGCTGCCGTAGAGCATGCGCGAAAACACGTCGCGGCCGAGCTGGTCGGTGCCGAGCAGGTGGGTTCGGGACGGCGGGTCGAGGATCTTCTTCACGTCGGGTCGGTTGGGATCCCAGGGCGCGAGCACGGGCGTCAGGATGGCCAGCGCCGCCAGGAACAGCACGACCACGCCGCCGACGAGGGCCAGCCGGTTCCGCGACAGGGTCTTCCAGAAGTCCCGCATGGGTTACTGCCGCCGGCGTCCGCCGAGGCGGATGCGTGGATCGACCAGACCGTAGGCGACGTCGGCCAGGAGGTTGGCGACCAGTGTGAGCGTGGAGACGATCACGAGGTTGCCCATGATGACCGGATAGTCGCGCTGGAAGACCGACTGCACCATCAGCTGTCCCATGCCCGGAATGGCGAAGATCGACTCGACGATGACGCTGCCGCCGATCAGCCCGGGCAGCGAGAGTCCGAGGATCGTCACGATGGGCAGCATGGCGTTGCGGAGGGCGTGCTTGCCGATGACGACGCGCTCAGCCAGGCCCTTGGCCCGCGCGGATTGAATGTAGTCCTGGCGCACGACCTCGAGCATGCTCTGGCGCATGTAGCGCGAAAACCCGGCGAGGCCACCGAACGTGGCCACGCCGATGGGCAGGATCAGATGGCTCAGGAAGTCCCAGTGGCGCTTCCAGAACGACAAGTACTCCCAGTTGATGTCACGCAGACCCGAGGCCGGCAACCAGCCGAGGTGGACGGCGAAAAGCAAGATCAACAGCAGCGCGAACCAGAAGTCGGGTGTCGCGAAGCCCATGAAGACGAAGACCGTCGTCGCCTTGTCGAAGCGGGAGTATTGCCGCGTGGCCGACAGGACGCCGATGGGCACGGCGAAGAGCAGGATGATCGCCATCTCGATCACGTTGAGCATGAGGGTGATGGGCAGGCGCTCACCGATCTTCTGGAGCACCGGCCGACCGTCGGGCGCGAACGAGCGTCCGAAATCGAGCCGCGCGAGCCGGATGAGCCAGTTCCAGTACTGGACCGGCAAGGGCTTGTCGAGCCCGTACTGTTTGCGCAGCATCTGCTTGGCCTGAGCGCTCGAGTCCGGGCTGAGATCGCCGGTGTGGAAGTCGACCGGATCGCCAGGCGCCAGGTGGATGACCAGGAAGGAGATGAACGTGATGCCGAGGAGGAGCGGAACGGCGATCAGCACCCGACGCAGGACGTACCAGAACATGGGCGCGCTATTATCGCTCCGTGGCTAGCCGGCGGTGTAGCGCTGCAAGCTCCTTGGAACGAACCACTCCGTGAAGTTGAAGCCGATCCCGTTCGGTGACTCGACGACCCCGTACACGCGGGTGGCGACCACCGGGAGTGCATCCGGGAAGTAGAGGAAGACGATCGGCTGGTCCTCGGCCAGGATCTCCTGCAGCCGATCGTAGTACTTCTTGCGCTCGTCCTCGAAGCACGAGGACCGCCCGCGCTCGAGCATCTCATCGACTTCGGGATTCGCGTACGAGATGTGGTTCAGATCATCCGGCCCGGTCTTCGACGAGTGCCAGATCTCGTACTGATCGGGGTCGAGCCCGATGCCCCACCCCAGCACGATGGCCTCGAATCGGCGCTTCTTGATGTACTCCTTGATGAACGACGCCCATTCGAGGATCCGGATGTCCACGCCGACGCCCAGCTCGCGCAGCGAGGCCTGGATGAGCTCGGCGATCTTCTTGCGCTCGTCGTTGCCCTGGTTCGTCATGAGCGTGAAGGTGAACGGCTTGCCGTCCTTCACGAGCAGGCCATCGCCGTTCTTCTCGCGCCAGCCCGCCTCGGCGAGGAGCTGACGGGCCCGCTCCAGGTCGTGCGGGTATCGCTTCACGTTCGGGTTGTAGACCCAGGTGCCCGGCTTGTAGGGACCGGTGGCTTCTCGGCCGAGACCGAGGCGCACGCCCTCGATCAGCTCCTGCTTGCTGATGGCGTACGCGAACGCCTGGCGCACGCGCTTGTCGGCGAAGCGTGGATCCTTCAGGTTGAAGCCGAAGTAGGTATAGGCGCTGCTCGGATAGCGGAACTTCTGGTAGGCGCGCCGGAACGCCGGATAGTCCGTTTGCCGCTTGTACTGGAGCGCCGTCAGGGTGCTGCTGCTGTCGATCCCCTTGGCCTTGAGCTCGAGAAAGATCGTGGCCTGGCTCGGGATGATCCGGTACACGAGCCGCGAGAGATACGGGCCGGTATCGTAGTAGTCACGGTTCGCCGTGAGCACGACCTTCTCGCCGGTGCGCCACTCCTTGAAGCGGTAGGGCCCGGTTCCCACGGGGCTCTCGCGATTTTGCGGTGCCTCGCGAAGCCGGCCCTCGGTCACGTACGACTCCAGCAGGTGGCGCGGCAGCATCGTCGTGCTCCAGCTCTGGAGCGCCTTGGCGTAGGGCCGGGCATACCGTACGCGGACGGTGTGGGCGTCGACAGCTTCGATCGACTCGACGGCCTTGAAGTCTTCCTTGTACGCCGTCGGCGTCTTGGGGTTGACCATCGCCTGGTACGTGAACACGACGTCGTCGGCCGTGAACGGCCGCCCGTCGTGCCACTTCGCGTTCTTCTTGAGCTGGAACGTCATGTTGCGGCAGTCACGGCTGACCGTCCAGGACTCGGCGAGATCGCCGACCAGCCGCAGGCTCTCATCGCGCTTGACCAGGCCGCTGTAGATCAGATTGCCGATCGTGTGTGACGCGGAGTCGCTCGTGATGTTCGGGATCAGGCCCTGGATGTCGCCGAGCAGGGCTTCGATCAGCGTGTCGCCGTAGACCGGCCGCGCCGTCTTCCGGGCGGCGCCGTCGTCGCCCGTGCCGCTGCCCACCTCGGACGTGCACGCGGCGGCGGCCAGCGCCAGCACGACCAGGACAGCGGCGCGGAGGACGATCACCTAGCGACTGGTGCCGGAGGGCGCCGCGGGTGCGGCCGGCGCAGCGGGCGCCGAGGGCGTTGCTGGCGTCGCGGGTGCCGGCGCGGGCGCGGTGGCGGCCGGGGCCAGCTCGCGGATCACCGAGCTGCTGCGCTCGCCGCCGAGCAGCGCCAGGCTGAACGACGTGATGGTGAAGACGATGGCGATCACCGTGGTGATCTTGCCGAGGACCGTCGGCGTGCCCATGGAGCCGAAGACGGCCTGACTGCCGGCACCGCCGAAGGCCGAGCCGATGTCAGCGCCCTTGCCCGCCTGCAACAGGACGACTCCGATGATGGCGAAGCAGGCGATGACGTGGATGATGACGAGGAGAGCGTGCATCATTCCCCTTTCCCGGTCGCGCCCGCGCGCGCCGTCTTCTTGGCAATGGCGATGAACCCGCCCGCGTTGAGGCTGGCGCCGCCCACCAGCGCACCGTCGATCTCGGGCTCGGCGGCGAGGGCGTCGGCATTCTCCGCCTTAACGCTCCCGCCGTAAAGGATCCGGATGGCGCCAGCCACGTCTTTCGATGAAAGCTCGGACAGGAGACCACGAAGATACCCGTGGACCTCGGCGGCCTGGGCGTGGGTGGCGTTGATCCCGGTCCCGATCGCCCACACCGGCTCGTAGGCGAGGACGACCCGAGCGATCGCGTCGGACGCGAGGCTGGCCAGGCCTGCGCGGAGCTGGCCCTCGATCGTCGTGAACGTCAGGCCTTGCCGGCGCTCGTCGGCCGTCTCGCCGACGCAGAGGATCGGGGTGACGCCGTGCACGAGCGCGGCCTGGACCTTGCGATTGATCTGCTCATCCGTCTCGCCGATCTCACGGCGCCGCTCCGAGTGCCCGACCAGCACGTAGCGGCAGCCCACTTCCACGAGCATGGGCAGGGAGATCTCTCCGGTGTGCGCGCCCGCCGCCTCCCAGTGACAATTCTGAGCGCCGAGTCGCAGCGGAGTACCGCTGAGGACCTCGTTGACTGCGGCCAAGGCCGTGAACGGTGGACAGATCACGACGTCGACCCCGCGGGGCCGCTTGAGGCCATCGCGAATCGAGGCCGCCAGCGCCCGGCCCTCGGCGATCGTCCCCTGCATCTTCCAGTTGCCAACGCAGAGCGGAATCCGCATCAGCGCGCCTCCGTCAGGGCTTCCACGCCCGGCAGCGTCCGGCCTTCGAGGAACTCGAGGAAGGCGCCGCCCGCCGTGGAAATGTAGCCGATCCGGTCGGCCACGCGGGCGAGATTCACGGCGGCCACGGTGTCCCCTCCCCCGATGACCGAGAAGGCCCGGCTCTCGGCGATCGCGCGGGCCAGCTCGATGGTCCCGGCGGCGAACGGCGGCTTCTCGAACACGCCCATCGGGCCGTTCCATACGATCGTCCGCGCTTCCTTCACCGCCGCCGCGAAACGCGCCACGCTGAGCGGCCCGATGTCGAGGCCCATCAGCGACGGCGGGATCTCGCGCACGCTGACGGCACGGCCGGCAGGACTCGCGGGACTCTCGGCCACGATCGCGTCCACCGGCAACACCACGGGGATGCCGCGCCGGCGGGCCGACTCCAAAACGCGGCGCGCCGTCTCGATACGGTCGGGCTCTACGAGTGAGCGCCCGATGTCGTGGCCGAGCGCGCGCAGGAACGTGAAGGCCATGCCGCCACCGATGACGAGCGCATCGACTCGCGAGAGCAGGTTCTCGACCAGCGCCACCTTGTCCCCAACCTTCGCGCCGCCGAGCACGGCCATCAGGGGCCGGTCGGGGGCTTCGAGAATGCGCGTGAGCGCCGCGAGCTCACGCTGCATGAGCAGCCCGGCCGCCGCCGGCTGCAGGTGGCGCGTGATGGCTTCGATCGAGGCGTGGGCACGATGCGCGGCGGCAAAGGCGTCGTTGACGTAGCAATCGGCGAGGCCGGCCAGCGCCCGCGCGAACCCGTCGTCGTTGGCCTCCTCCTCCTTGTGGAAACGCAGGTTCTCGAGGAGCAGCACCTGTCCCGGCTTGAGCGCGCGCGCCTGTTCACTCACGTGGTCGCCGACACAATCCGGAGCGAGCGGCACCGGCAGCGCGAGCAACGCGGCGAGCCGCTCGGCCACCGGGCGCAGCGAGAACTCTGGGGTCGGCTTGCCCTGGGGCCGTCCGAGATGCGAGGCGAGCACCACCGATGCCCCGGCGCCGAGCGCGTGCTGAATGGTGGGGACTACCGCGCGCAGGCGGGTGTCGTCCGTCACCGCGCCGCCATCGGTCGGCGCGTTCAAGTCGGCCCGCAGGAAGATGCGCTTGCCGGGAAGGTCGAGCTGCTCGATCGTGAGCTTCGCCACCGCGTCCGGAACGCCGTCAGAGCGTCTTTGCGATGAAGCGGACGAGGTCGCGCACCCGCGACGAGTATCCCCACTCGTTGTCGTACCAGGCGAGCACCTTGATCAAGTTGCCGTCGACGAGGGCGGTCGACGGCAGATCGACGATCGACGAGTGCGCATTGCCGTTGAAGTCGATGGAGACCAGCTCCTCGTCGGTCGCGTCCAGGATGCCGCGCAGCTTGCCGGCCGCCGCGTCCCGGAACGCGTCGTTAATCTGCTGCACGCTGGCCGGCTTGGCGAGCTCGGCCGTGAGGTCGACCACCGAGACGTTCGGCGTGGGCACGCGAATGGCGATGCCGTCCAGCTTGCCCTTGAGGTGCGGAAGCACGAGACCGACCGCGGTCGCCGCGCCGGTGGTCGTCGGGATCATGCTCACGGCGCCGGCGCGCGCGCGCCGGAGATCCTTGTGCGGGAAATCGTGGATCGGCTGGTCGTTGGTGTACGAGTGCACCGTGGAGCAGAAGCCACGCTTGATCCCGAACGCGTCGTCGAGCACCTTCACGGTGGTGGCCAGGCAGTTGGTGGTGCAGGAGGCGTTGGAGATGATCCGATGCTTCTTGCCATCGTAGGCCTGCTCGTTGACGCCGAGCACGACGGTGACGTCGGGATCCTTGGCCGGCGCCGTGATGATGACCTTCTTGGCGCCCGCCTGGAGATGCTTGGAGGCGGTGGCCGTGTCGCGGAAGATGCCCGTCGACTCCACGACGACGTCGACCCCGAGTTCCTTCCAGGGCAGGCTGGCCGGGTCCTTCAGCGCGGTCACCCGCACCTCGCGGCCATTGACGAAGATGGCTCCGTCCTTGGCGTTGACCTCGGCCGGGAGGTTGCCGTGCACGGAATCGTGCTTGAGCAGGTGCGAGAGCGTCTTGGCGTCGGCCAGGTCGTTGACGCCGACGACCTCGATGTCTTTGTCGTTGAGAGCCGTCCGGAAGAACACGCGCCCGATTCGGCCAAAGCCGTTGACGCCGACTCGAATGCTCATGGAAGGGCTCCTTGTGGAAACACGCGGCGTTACTGGTCGGATTATATCAAACCACGCGCGCCACGCTGAGGACGCCGACGGCTCGCGCACCGGCCCGGCGCAGCGCCCGGCAGCATTCGGCGGCCGTGGCGCCGGTCGTCAGGACGTCATCGACGACCACGACATGGCGTCCCGCGACGCTCGCGCTCGCCACGAAGGCGTCGCGGACGTTGGCTCGGCGCTCGTCCGCGCCGAGATCGCTCTGGCTGGCGGTGGCCCGCACGCGCGCGAGCCAGCCGGACTTCGCTCGACGACCGAGCGTCGCAGCCAGGCGCTCGGTGATCAGCTGAGCCTGATTGAACCCGCGCTCGCGCTCACGGGCGTAGCCGAGGGGAACCGGGACCAGCGCGTCGACGGCGGCGGCCAGGTCGGCGCCGCACTGCTCGAGCACGAGATCGGCCAGCGGACGAGCGAGCGCCCGCCGCTTCTCGAACTTGAACGCGTGGAGCGCGTCGCGAAGCGGCCCCTCGTACCGTGCGGCCGCCCGCGCGTAGTCCCAGACCGGCGGCTCGGTCCGGCACGGCCCACACAGGCCGGCTGACCCGTGGGCGCGCGGCGTGACGGTGGTGAAGGGCGCCAACGCCGTGAAGGGAACGCCGCACGCGTCACAGAACGGCGGATCGATGCGCGGAATGGCGTCCCAGCACGCCGCACAGAGTGGATCGCGCCGCCCCGCTCCGAGCGGCGTCGAGCAGACCGGACACAGAGCGGGATAGAGGAGGTCGAGCGCAGCGACAGCCCAGGACTTCACACGGCGTTCGCGGGTTCAGCGCCGGGGCGGCGCGGGGCGGACGGTGTTCCAGCGGCGGCAGCGCGGGCAACGATCCTGCCAGGCGGGAGACGGCGCTCCGCAGGCGGTGCAGGCGTGGGGCCAGTCGAACGCGTCGCCCAGGCGCAAGGCCCGCCGATACTCGGCGAAGGCCTCGCGCGTCTCACCGCGACGCTCGAAGACCGCACCGAGGAATGCGTGGACGACCGGCAGGTCGGGCGCGCGCACCTCGATCTTCTCGAATTGATCGGCGGCCTCGTCCAACATCTCGAGCTCAAAGTAGACGCGGCCGAGCGCGACGGCGAGGGCGAGATCGTCGGGCGCTCGATCCACGGCCGCTCGATACAGGGCGATCATGCGGCTCGGTCGGCCCTCCTGGCGATAGACGCGCTCGAGCCGCGCCAGCACGGCCAGCGTGGGATTCTGCTCGGCCGTTCGCTCCCACGTCTTGATCGCTTCCTTGGCGTCACCCCCCGCTTCGAGGGCGTCTCCGAGCGCGAGCGCCGCCGGCACGAATCCCGGCTCGGCCTTGAGCGCGTTCTTGAAGTGGCCGATGGCGGACGCGGGGCGGCCGCCTCTGACGTCGGCCCGGCCGAGCTCGTAGTGAATCGTGGCCAGCCAGGTGGTCTCGGCGCTTCGCTCGGCGCCGGCCACGATCCCGATCAAGCGCTCCTCGACGCCGAGCGCTTCGAGCCAGGTCTCCATCTCCACCGTGAGATCACGCAGGCCGCGCAGCGCGCGCACGTCGTTCTTCCGGCGCTCGACGGCCTGGCGAAAGAGGCGCCGCGCCTCCTCGCGCCGTCCCGCATGCCAGGCGTCTTCGGCAGCGCCGACCAGCGCGGAGGCTTCCGGATCGTCGTTGGGCGTCAGCGGCAAGGCGCCGAGGACTCGGCCGAGGACGCGACCGACGAAGGTGATGGTGCGGAGCGACGTGATCAGTGATGACATGACGGCAACGGGTGAGCAGGCGGGGTGGCGACACCGAGCAGATGGGGCGGGATCAACCCGCCGTCATGCGCTCCTCTTCCTCCACCAGCCGCTGGCAATCGATGCAATGACGCGCGAACGGAAGCGCGTCGAGTCGCTTGTCGGCGATCGGCTCGCTGCAGCGCTCGCAGGTCCCGAACGATCCGTCCTCGATCTTCTGCAGCGCCATCACCACTTCGCGCAGCAACCGGCGATCGCCGTTGCCCAGCTCGAAGAAAAATTCCCGCGTGTACGCCGTGTTCGCCTGATCGCCGAGGTCTTTGATCGAGTCGTCTTCCTGGTCCTTGCCGTAGAGCGCCGTGCGCCCCACCTCCTGGACCAATTGGTATTGCTTGTCGAGCAAGCGCTTTTTGAAACCCACCAGCCGATCTTTTTTCATCAAGGCCTCCGTGACTCGCAACGCGCTTCGTTACGCTAGCATCATCGTGCAAAGCGCGCAACTGCCTTGACGCGTTTTTCACCCTTCCAGCACCAGTGCCGGCGCGTCACCCCATAGTCGTTCGAGCGCGTAGTACGCGCGCGTGTCTTCCATGAAAACGTGCATGAGGACGTCGCCGTAATCGAGCAGGATCCAGCCGCTCTCGGGCGCGCCCTCGGCGTGGAGCGGCCGGATCTCGTGCTCCTTGAGGGCCTGGCGGATCGCATCGACGATCGTCGTGAGATGCGGGCTCGACTTGCCACTGCAGACCAGAAAATAGTCACTGACACTGGAGACCGCGTGGACGTCGAGGACGACCAGGTCCACCGCCTTCTTGGCCAGCGCGGCCTGGGCCGCCAGCCGGACCTTGCGCTCGCCGTTCAGCCGTTCCGTCACGCCGCCTCGTAGAGCCGATGCGCTCGGATGTACTCGATCACGCTGTCGGGGAGACGGAAGGCGAGCGAGCGCCTCTCGCGGGCACGGGACCGGAGATCCGACGCCGAGAGCGGGAGCGACGTGACGTGCGCGATGAGGACCGCGCGGGCCGCCACCGTCGCGCCGCCGGCCGCGGCGAAGCCGTCGGCTCCGATCTCTCTGAGAACTTTCTGGGCAGCCGTGCTGTCGGGATCGAAGGCGCTGCCGGTCCGCGGCACCACGACGAGTTGCGCGAGCTCGGCGATGCGGCGCGGAGCGCGCCACGACAACAGGTCGAGGAACGTCTCCGAGCCGATGAGCAGGAGGAGCTGATCGCCGGCCGCGGCCAGCGCTTCCAGCGTGTCGACGGTGTACGAGAGCCCGGGACGGCGCAGCTCGAGATCACTGACGGCGAACCGCGGATGACCGGCCGTCGCCAATCTCACCATGGCGTGACGGTGAGCGGCCGGCGCCACGGCGCCGGAAGGCTTGTGGGGCGGCTGTCCGGCCGGAACGAAGAGCACGCGATCGAGCGCCAGCAACTCGAGCATCTCGTCGGCCAGCAGCAGGTGACCGTAGTGAATGGGGTTGAACGAGCCGCCGAAGACCGCGACCCGGGCCACGCTATTCGCGCACCTGACCGTCGCCCTGGACGACGTACTTGGTGGTCGTCAGCTCCTGGACGCCGACGGGGCCTCGTGCGTGCACGCGCGACGTCGAGATGCCCATCTCGGCGCCCATCCCGAACTGACCGCCATCGACGAAGCGCGTGGAGGCATTGACCATCACGGCGGCGGCGTCAACCTCGCGCGTGAAGCGCCGCGCGTGGGTGAGCGTGCTCGTCACAATCGCCTCGGCCAGGCCCGAGCCGTGGCGCCGGATGTGGGCGATCGCGTCGTCGAGGTCGTCGACCACGCGGATGGCGAGGATCAGGTCGAGGTACTCCTCGTCCCAGTCGCGTGTCGTGGCCGGTTTCGCCCTGGGCAGCAGGGCCACCGTGCGGGGGCAGCCGCGTAATTCCACGCCGGCGTCGGCGAGCCGGGCGCCCACGAGCGGCAGGAAACGCGGCGCCGCCGTCGCGTGAACGAGCAGCGTCTCCATCGCGTTGCAGACGCTCGGCCGCTGGACCTTCGCGTTCATCACGATCGCGGCCGCCATCTCGAGATCGGCGTCGGCATCCACGAAGACGTGGACGAGCCCGCGGTCGTGCTTGAGGACGGGGACGCGCGAATGCTCGCCGACCCACCGCACGAACTCCTCGCCGCCCCGCGGGATGATCAGATCGACGAGATCGGAGAGCTCGAGCAGCCCGGCCACGGCCTCGCGGTCGGTCGTGTCGACGAACTGGATGGCGTCCGCGGGCCCGCCCGCCTTCTCCAGGGCCTTGGCCAGGATGGCCGCGATCATCGCATTCGACTCGAGCGCCTCGCTGCCGCCGCGCAACACTATCGCGTTGCCCGACTTCACGCAGAGACCGGCGGCGTCGGCGGTGACGTTGGGCCGGGCCTCGTAGACGAAGCCGATGACGCCGAGAGGCACCCGGACGCGGCTGATCTCGAGGCCGTTGGGACGGCGCCACGACTCGACCACGGTGCCGACCGGGTCGGGCAGGGCCGCGATCTGGCGCAAGCCGGCGGCCATCTCGTCGATTCTCGAATCCGTCAGCGTGAGGCGATCGAGAAACGCGCGCGTGACACCCTGGGCGCGGGCGCGGTCGAGGTCGGCTCGATTGGCCTCGAGCAGCGCCGCGGTCTTCTCCTCCAGCCCGCGCGCCATCTGCGTCAGCGCATCGTTCTTCGTCTTCGTCGGCGTCAGGGCCAGCGCACCGGCGGCGACGCGGGCGGCCCGCGCTTTGGCTTCTACGAGGCGTCGGGGGTCCATACGCGTGGGCTCCATCCTACCGGATCACAGGATGACCAGGTTGTCGCGGTGAATGACCTCGTCGAAGCTCCGATAGCCCAGACGCTCCTCGATTTCGCGCGTCTTGGCTCCCCGGATCTTCCGGCATTCCGCGGCGTCGAAGTTGACCAGGCCCCGGGCGAACTCCTTGCCGTCGGCGGTCACGATGGCCACGATCTCACCGGCGGAAAACTCGCCGTCGACGTCCATCATCCCCGAGGGCAAGAGGCTCCTGTGCTGCTCGCCGAGCGCGCGGCAGGCGCCGGCATCGACGGTGAGCCGGCCCTGGGGAGGGACGGCGAAGGCGATCCAGCGCTTGCGGGCGGTGAGGCGCTCGGCCTTGGGCGCGAAATACGTGCCGATCGGATCGTCGGCGAGCAGCCGCGCGAGCGCGCCGGGCTGGCGGCCACTGGCGATCACCATCGGGATGCCGGAGGCCGCCGCCTTCTGACCGGCGGTGAGCTTGGTGGCCATGCCGCCGACCGAGATGCTGTCGGCCCGGTCCCAGACCAGGCGCATGACCTCATCGGTGATCGCATCCACCGTGTCGAGCTTCCGCGCTCCAGGATCCCGACGCGGGTCGCCGGTGTAGAGGCCATCGACGTCGGTGAGCAGGACGAGCAAGTCGGCGTCGATCAGCGAGGCGACCAGGGCGCTCAGCGTGTCGTTGTCGCCGACCTTGATCTCCTCCACGGCGACGGTGTCGTTCTCGTTCACCACTGGAAGCACGCCGAACCGCAGCAGGGCCTGAAGCGTGTTGCGCGCGTTGAGATAGCGCGCACGGTCGGCAATGTCCTCCGCCGTGAGCAGGACTTGACCGACGGCGATGCCGTGACGCTTGAACGCCGCCTCGTAGTGCCACATGAGGGCCGACTGGCCGACCGCGGCGGCCGCCTGCTTCTCGGGAATAGACTGCGGCCGCTCGCTCAGGGCCAGCCGGGCCATGCCCGTGACGATCGCGCCCGAGGAGACGAGGACGACCTCGCGCCCGTCCCGCGCGGCGGCAATCTCGTCGGCCAGCGCATCGATGCGGCCCTGATCGGCGCCCGCCGCCGGCGTCGTGATGAGGCCGCTGCCCACCTTCACCACCAGCCGGCGGCACGAGGCTAGCTGGCGGCGCGCACCCATCCGGTGCCCTCCAGCGCTCCTGCCACGGCGTTCATCAGCTCGGTCAAGCCCCTCCCCGTCGCGGCCGAGATCGGCATCACGGGGAGTCCTCGACTGGCGCAGAAGCGCTCGACGGCCTCGCGCCGTGGCGCCGCTTCCGGCAGGTCGATCTTGTTTGGGACGATGATCTGCGGCCGCGCAGCCAGGCTCTCAGAGTACCGAGCCAGTTCCTCGTCGATGACTCTTAAGTCGTCGAGCGGGTCGCGGCCACTCTGCGGATCGAGGTCGAGCACGTGCAAGAGGAGGCGCGTGCGCTCGGTGTGCCGGAGGAACTGATGCCCCAGGCCCTTGCCCTCGGCGGCGCCGGGAATGAGTCCCGGCAGGTCCGCGATGACGAAGGAGCTGTGCACGTCCACACGCACGATGCCGAGCTGGGGCGTCGTGGTCGTGAACGGGTAGTCGGCGATCTTCGGCGTCGCCGCGCTGACGCGCGAGACGAGCGTCGACTTGCCGGCGTTCGGAAAGCCGATGACACCGACGTCGGCGAGGAGCTTCAGCTCGAGTCGCAGCCAGCGGCCGTCTCCGGGACGTCCCAAATCCGCCTTGCGAGGCGCGCGGTTGGTGGCCGACGCGAAGCGCGCATTCCCCCGGCCCCCACGGGCGCCCGCCTGGACGAGGATCCGTTGGCCCGGGCCGGTGAGATCGCCCAGCGTCTCGTCACTTTCGCGGTCGGACACGACCGTACCGACCGGCACGCGGAGGGTCAGGTCGTCGCCACCGGCGCCATGGCGGTTCGCGCCCTTGCCGTGCTGGCCGCGCTCCGCCTGGTAATGGCGCTTGTAGTGATAGTCGAGGAGGGTGGTCAGCGCGGGATCGGCTTCGAGCCAGACACTGCCGCCGTGACCACCGTCGCCGCCGTCGGGGCCACCATACGGGACGTATTTTTCACGACGGAAGCTGACGCAGCCCGCGCCGCCGTCACCGCCTTTGACGAAGATTTCGATCTCGTCGACGAACACGAGGGCTTGGTCGGGACGCGCGCGAAGGCGCGCCCCTGTCAGGCTGAGGGGGCGACGACGCTGATGTAGCGCGCGTCCCCGCGCCGCTCGAACTGGACGACGCCGGTGACCTTCGCGAACAACGTGTCGTCGGAGCCGCGGCCGACGTTGAGGCCAGGCTTGAACCGGGTGCCGCGCTGACGAACGAGGATGCTGCCGCCACTGACCAGTTGCCCGGCAAAGCGCTTGACGCCGAGCATTTGTGGATTGGAGTCACGGCCGTTGCGGGAACTCCCGACGCCTTTCTTGTGAGCCATGTGTTCCCTAGACCTCGATGTTGGTGATGCGGACGCGGGTGGCCGCTTGCCGATGCCCGACGTGACGCCGGTAGTTCTTCCGCCGCTTGAACTTCACGACGAGCACCTTGCGCGCCCGGCCCTGGCCGACGACCTCGCCCGACACTCGCGCCGACTTGAGGCGATCCGGTCCAACGATGACCTCGCCGTCGCGCGAGACCAGCAGCACGGATGTGAACTCCACGGCCGCGCCCTTGTCCCCCGCCAGCTTCTCGACCGCGATGACCTGGCCCGGCGCCACGCGGTACTGCTTGCCCCCTGTTGCGATGACCGCTTCCATGACCGTCAAACCTCTCTCAACGTTAATGGCGGCAAGCGTTTATCTGACCACACGGCGGTTGAGCCCGTCAACTCTTGTCCTGACGACTTCCGCCCGGCGGTCGAGCCCCTCCACGCGGGAAACCCCGTCTACGTGCGAGGGGCGCCGTCGTTCATGTACTCGGACAGCCGCTTGCGGAGCAGCAGGCGCGACCGGTGCACGCGCGACTTCACCGCGGGCAGGCTGATCCCGAGGGTGTCGGCGATATCGGGATTCGACAGCCCTTCGACGTCATGCAGGATGAGCGCCGTCCGGTAATCCGCCGGCAGCTCCGCAATGGCGGAATCCAGCACGGTCCGCAGCTCGCCCTGCAGGGCACGATCGTCGACGCGGAGCGACCAGTCGTCCATCGGATCGAAGTGCACTCCGCCGGAGTCGAGCGCCGGCAACACATCGTCGAGGGCGATCTCGCGTCCCTTGCCACGGCGAGCCCGAAGCTTCATGTAGGCCGCGTTCGCTGCGATGCGGTAGAGCCAGGACCCGAACGCCGACTCGCCCTTGAAGGTGTTGATCTTCCGACCGACGGTCCAGAGCGCGTCCTGGACCACTTCCTGAGCGTCCTCTCGCGAGCCGGTGATTCGCATGGCCAGGCGGTAGACCCGGTCCGCGTACCGCTCCACGAGCCGCTCCATCGCACCGGCCTCGTCACGACGGAGCGCTGCGACGAGGTCGGCATCGGCATCCACCCGGGCGCGGTTGACCATGTTCATGGCCGCGCCGGCTCGTAGATTGCCAGGTACCGCTTGAGCTCTCCGACGCACTTCTCCATGACCCCGATGTCTTTGCTCACCTTCGTCATCAGGATGGCGCCCTCGAGCGAGGCCACCAGGAACTGCGCCACGGTCTCGACACGGCAATCGTTCGCGACGTCGCCCCGGCGTTGGGCGTCCCGGAGGGCGAGCGTCAACCGCTCACGCCACACCGAGAACACGCTGGCGAGTCGCTCGCGAAAACCCTCGTGGACATCGGACATCTCGGAAGCCAGATTCCCCAGGGGGCAGCCGCCCACGCAGGCTCGTTCGCGCTGGGCCTCGACCACACGGTCGAGGAAACAGCGGATCTGAGCGATCGGACGGCCATCAGGATCCGCAAAGCAGGGATCGAGGGTCCGCTCCACGAAGGAGGTCACGATGTCGTCGAGGATGGCGTAGCCCAGGTCTTCCTTGCTCTCGAAGTAGTGATAGAAGGACCCCTTGCCGACGCCACTAGCACCGAGGAGGTCGTCGAGAGAGGTCGCGTTGTAGCCTTTGATGAGCATCAGGCGCTTCGCCGCAGTCAAGATCGCGTCCCGCGTCTGGCGCCCTTCCCGTACCCGGAACTGCCTATTAGTAGTAGTAGTTGTCATTTTGTACCGACCAGTCGGTACACACTCTAGCCGACGGTCCCACGCCGCGTCAAGCTCAAGGTGACGCCTCATCTACCGCAGAAGACACCGAGGACGGGCTCGCGTTTAGTGGAAGGCCGACCAGGACGACTAGAAGAGGGGTGCCGCGACCCGAAGGGCCGCCATCACCAGGGGTTTCGGGTACAGCCCCAGGATGACGACGCCGAGGGCGCAGAGCAGTACCGAGAGCGCGAGCATGGGCTCGAGGGGTATGCGGGTCATCGTCGGAGGCGGCTCGATGTACATCCGCTTGGCGACGATCAGGTAGTAGAACAGCGCCACGACGGTGAGCACCGCGCCGAGCAGCACCAGCCAGTACAGCCCGGCGGTTGCCGCGGCCCAGAAGACGTAGAGCTTGGCCCAGAAGCCGGCGACGAACGGAATGCCCCCGAGCGAGAGCAGGAAGAGCAGCATGGCCAGCGCGAGGAGCGGTGACCGCTGGGCGAGGCCGCGAAACGCCGCCAGATGCTCCGAGCCTTCGGAGCGGGCGACGGCTTCGACGACCAGGAACGCCCCCATGTTCCCGAACACGTAGGCGACCAGATAGAAGAGGACCATCGCGGTCCCCGAGGCCGACGTGGCGGCGAAGCCGACCAGCATGTAACCGATGTGCGCGATGCCCGAGTACGCCAGCAAACGCTTGGCATTCTGCTGCGGCAACGCCATGAGATTGCCGGCGACGATGGTCAGCGTCGCCAGGCCGGCGGCCACCGGCACCCAGAAGCTCACCGACGCGCCCACGCCCTCGAAATACACCCGGAAGAGGGCGATGAAGCCGGCCGCCTTCGGCGTGACGCTGAGCCACGCCACGAATGGCGTCGGCGCCGCCTCGTACGTGTCCGGCACCCACATGTGAAACGGAAAGGCGGCGATCTTGAAGCCGAACCCTCCGAACACCGCCAGCAAACCCAGGATGAGCAGGCCATCGGCGTCGGGCACGGCTTTGGCCGCGGCGGCCAGGCTCGTCGAGCGCGCGGCTCCGTAGACGAACGACAAGCCGTAGGCCATCACCGCGGACGACACGCTGCCCACGAGGAAGAACTTCAGCGCCGCTTCCGCCGCGCCCGCCTCCCGCTTGGCGAATCCAGCCAGGACGTAGAGCGGGATCGACATCAGCTCGAACGCGACGAAGAGCAGCACGAGATCGCGCGCCGACGCGAGGACGAGCATCCCGAGCAGCGACGCGAGCACGAGGACGTGGTACTCACCGGCGCGACGGAGGAACGGCCGGCCCGGCAGCGACAGCCCGCCGAGCAGCCCGATGAACGTTGCGGCCAGGAACAGCCGCTTGGCGAAGAGAGCCAGGCCGTCCTGGACGAACGCGCCGCCGAGCTGCGCGGGCGCCGGCGAGAGTGGCAGGGCGAGGAGCGTGAGCGCCAGCGTCCCGGCCGCGGCGAGCCAGCCGATCCAGCGGCGGTCGTCGCCTCGCGCGAGGAGCGTCGCGACGAACACGAGCAGCATGAGCGCTCCGACTCCGATCTCGAGCGCAAACGCGATCATGGCGCCACGATCCGGGCCAGCAGGGGGACGGTGGCGGTGTCGACCGGGCCGAGGGCCAGGCCCGGGACGAGACCGAACAGGACGATCACTCCGACGAGGATCACCAGCGCGACCCACTCCGGCCCCCGCGCGTCCTCCAGGTGAGCGAAATGCGGCGACGGGGGTCCCCAGAAGATCTGTTTGATGACGCGCAGCACGTAGATCGCGGTGAGAAACGTTCCGGCGACTGCTGGCAACAACCACCACGAGTGGGGCGAGCGCCAGGCGCCGAGGAACGTCAACAGCTCGGCGACGAAGCCGGCCGTGGCGGGCAGACCCAGCGACGAGAGGCCGGCCACGGTGAAGGCCGTGGCGATTCCGGGCATGACGCGCCCGAACCCGCCCATCTTTCCGATCTCACGCGAGTGGGCCTTCTCGTAGACGAGGCCCACGAGCGCGAAGCAGAGTCCGGTCATGACGCCGTGGGCGAACATCTGGAAGACGGAGCCATTCAGGCCCGCCTCGGTCAGCGTGGCCGCCCCCAGCATGACGATACCCATGTGGGAGACGGACGAGTACGCGATGACGTATTTCAGGTCGGTCTGCGCCATCGCCGACAGCGCGCCGTACACGATATTGATGCAGGCGATCATGCCGACCAGCCAGGCGAGATCAGCGGCGCCAGACGGCAGCAGTCCCATGCCCACCCGCACGACACCGTAGGCGCCGAGCTTCATGAGCACGCCGGCGTGAAGCATCGAGACCGCCGTCGGCGCCGAAGCGTGGCCATCGGGCGACCACGTGTGCAGCGGCCAGATACCGGCGAGGATCCCGAATCCGACGTAGAAGGCCAGGAACACCCAGCGCTGGAGGCTACGATCGAACGCCACGCCCTCGAGGTCGAGGAACGAGAACGAGCCGATGCCGGACGATGTGTACAGGGCGAAGATTCCGACCAGGATGAACGCCGAACCGAAGAGCAGATAGAGCGTCAGCTTCATCGCCGCGTACTCTTTCGTCCCGACACCTGTCTCGCGGTACGCCCAGGCGAAGATGCCGCGCGGCCGGACCTCGCCGGTCGAGCCCCAGATTCCGATCAGCAGGTACATCGGCAGCACGGCGAGCTCGTAGAACAGGAAGAGCACGAAGAGGTCGAGGGAGACGAACACGCCGAAGACGCCGGTGACCAGCGCCAGCAGCAGCGCGTAGAACTCCTGACTGCGACTGGCCACCGTCCACGACGCGAACACGCCCGCGAAGATGATGATGCCGGTCAGCAGGACCATCAAAAGGCTCATGCCATCGACGGCCAGCTCGTAGTTGATCCCCAGTGGCGGCACCAGCGGCAGCTTCTCGTAGAACTGGAAGCCGCTCGCCTGTCGGTCGTAGGCGACGTAGAGCCAGAGCGCGAGCGCTGCCGAGACCCCGGTGGAGATGGCCGCGATGAGGCGGACGGCCCGGGGGCGATGACGGGCGGTGAACATGATCAGCAATGCGCCCACGAACGGGGCCCACGTGATGAGCGACAGCACGGGGATGCCAGCGGTCATCGGGGCGAGCTCCGTGACCCGGGTTCCGGTCGAACGTGGCGAGGACGCGGTGTCATCGCCAGAACTGGGCCCAGACGAAGAGGAGGAGCACGCCGAAGGCGACGCCATACACGTAGTCCTGAGGCTGGCCGCTCTGCATCCGCCGGAGCACGTCGCCCCCGCGGAGCGTCCACGCGCTCAGCACGTTGAGCACGCCGTCGACGAGATAGCGATCGACCCATCCGACGAGGCGCGAGAACCCCAGGATGAACGCCCGGTAGAGGCCGGCGTAGAGCGCGTCGAGGCCGTAGCGCCGCCGCGCCATATAGTCGATCGGCCCGAACAGTGCCGCCAGCATGGCTGCGCTCACGACGCGGACTTGATAGGTCGCCCACGCCAGGACGAAGCCGGCCGCGGCGAGGCCGAGCGACAGCGGCGCCAGCCAGCTCGGGCCATGCTCGCCTTCCAATGGGTGAACGACGAAGCGCAGCCCGATGCCGACGGTCAGGCCAGCCAGGATCCAGAGTGGGACGGCCATCAGCGGCGGCGCCTCGTGCGGATGAGCGTGGACATCGTGGGGCCGCCCGAAGAAGGCGATGAAGACCACGCGGAACATGTAAAACGCCGTGAGGAACGCGGTCAGTGCCAGCAACACGAACGGCCCCGCCAGATGGCCGTGGAGGACGCCGGCCAGCACCGCCTCTTTGGAAAAGAACCCGGCGAAGGGCCAGACGCCCGCGAGGGCCAGCGTGGCGATGACAAAGACGGTCCCGGTCCGCGGAAGCATCCGAAAGAGTCCGCCCATTCGGAAGATGTCGTTCGTCCCAACGGCGTGGATGACCGCGCCGGCGCCGAGGAACAGTAGCGCCTTGAAGACGCCGTGAGTCCCCAGGTGGAAGAAGGCGGCCGCGGAGGCGCCGGCACCGGCCGCCGCCATCATGTACCCGAGCTGCGAGACGGTGGAGTAGGCGAGCACGCGCTTGATGTCGCTCTCGACACAGGCCATGGTGGCCGCCAGGAGCGCCGTGAAGGCGCCCACCCAGGCGATGAGCGTCAGCACCCCGGGCACGAGCTCGAAGAGCGGCATCGTCCGCGTGACCATGAAGACGCCGGCGGTGACCATCGTCGCGGCGTGGATGAGCGCCGAGACCGGCGTCGGGCCTTCCATCGCATCCGGCAGCCAGACGTGGAGCGGGAACTGGGCCGACTTGCCGACGGCTCCGAGGTAGATCAAGAACATCGTCAGGCTGAGTCCGGCCAGCGGGATCTGTCCGGATCGGGCCAGCTCGAACAGCTCGGAGAATTCGAACGTGCCCGTCGCACCCCAGAGCAGGACGATCCCGAGGATGAAGCCGACGTCGCCCAGCTTCGTGATCCAGAACGCCTTCACCGCCGCCCGTGCTGCCGACGGTCGGTCGTACCAGTAGCCGATGAGGAGGTAGGAGCAGAGCCCGACCAGCTCCCAGAACACGAACATCTGGACGAACGTCGGCGACAGCACCAGTCCCAGCATCGAGAACGCGAAGAGCGACTGGTAGGCGTAGTAGCGACCGAGCGAGGGGGCTGGCTCGTCTGCGAGGTAGGCCAGCGAGTAGACCTGCACCAGCAGCGAAACGAGTGTGACGAGGACCAGCATCGCGGCGCTGAGATCGTCGAGCAGGACGCCGACGGTCACCATCGGCTCTTCATCGCCCGGGATCCATCCCCACAGAGCCTCGGTGCCCGGCGCCGACCCCCAGACGACGAGGGCGCCCAGGAACGCGCAGGCGATGGCGGCGATCGAGAGCCACCCGGCCAGGCGCCCGGCCTGACGCAGGGGACGCACGAGCGCGATGGCGGCGAAGCTCGCGAACGGCAGGCCCAGGACGGCCAGCGCCGTGAGCGTCACGTCAGCCTTTGAGCAAGTTCAGCTGGTCGGCGTCCACGGTCCGCCGCACCCGGAAGATCGCGATGACGATGGCCAATCCCACGCCGACTTCGGCCACCGTGATCGCGATGACGAACAGCGTGAAGATCAGCCCGGCCAGGTCGGCCTCGAAGCGCGCGAACGCCACGAGGTTGATGTTGACCGCGTTCAGCATCAGCTCGATGCCGAGCAGGATGCCGACGGCATTCCGCCGCGTCAGCACACCGAAGAGCCCGATGGCGAAGACGAGCGCGGCCAGAACGAGGTACGCAGACAGACCGGGAGCCGCCATCAGTCCTCGGTCCGCGCGAAGTAGATGGCGCCCAGCAGCGCGGCCACCAGGAGCACCCCGAGCAGCTCGAAGGTCACCGCGAACGGCCCGACGATGGCGCGGGCGATCTCGACGGTGCGGTCGGCCGGCGCCGGCTCGGCCGCCGTCAGATTGCTCCGCATGATGAAGCCGGCCACGCCCACGAAGACCGCCACCGACATCACGGCGCCGTTGACGACGTGGCGATTCGTCTGGGTGATGTGCTCGCCGATCAGGCGCTCGGTCAGCATGATGGCGAACACCAGGACCGTGACGACCCCGCCCGCGTAGAGCAGGAGCTGCACGGCGAAGAGAAAGGCGGCGTCCAGCAGGAGGAAGATCACCGCGGTGGCCACGAGGGCGCCGGCGAGAGAAAGGACGGCGTGGAAGAGGTTGGGGGTGAGCACGACACCCAGGCTCCCGCCGAGCAGGGCCAGGGCCACCAGCCCGAACACCAGGGTCTCGAGCGTCACGCCTTGCCTTCCTTGCTCTCGGCGCGGGCCGCCTTCGGTGGCGCCTGCATGTCGCGCAGCTTGTTGCCGGTGGCCCACGAGGGCGGGAACGCGCAGCCCAGCCAGTGCAACCGGTCCTTGTCGAGCAGCATCTCGCGCCGGTCGCTCGTCGCGAGATCGAAGGTCTTGAGCATGATGATGGCGTCGGTCGGACACACCTGCACGCACAGCTCGCAGAACTCGCAGGCGTACAGCTCGAGCGTGAAGGTCTTGGCGAAGTTCCGCTTCTCGGCCTTGAGCATCTCGACCTTGATGACCTGGGGCGGGCAGATGTACTCGCACAGCCGGCAGCCGATACAGGCTTCCTGGCCGGTGTCCTTCTCGTAGACGAGCGCCAGCACGCCCCGGAAGCGGTCGGGATACGGGCGCGACGTGTCCGGATACATCACGGTCACCGGCCGGCGGAAGAGGTTGCGGAACGTCACGCCCATCGCGCGGCTGACGGCCCGGGTGAGCTGCCAGAGCTCGCCCCAGAAACCCGTCGCCGCCGTGCCGTTAGAGGCCACGCCCACCTCCGGCGGCGACCACGAAGCCGGTCACGAGCAACAGCACCACCGTTGCCGGCAGGAGGAGCTTCCAGGAGATGGCAAGGATCTGGTCCACGCGGATGCGGACGAAGCTCCAGCGAACCCAGGTCAACACCAGGAACACGAACACGGCCTTGACCAGGAACCAGATCGGCCCCAGCCACGCGGGCCCCGGCCCGAGCCAGCCGCCCAGGAACAGGAGCGCGCCGAGGAACGACGTCCCCAGCATGTGGGCGTACTCGCCGAGCTGGATCAGGGCGAACTTCATCCCGCTGTACTCGACACGGAAGCCCGCGACGAGCTCGGACTCCGCTTCGAGAATGTCGAAGGGGACGCGGTTCTCGGCGGCCAGCGCGGCGATGAGGTAGGCGAGGAAGGCGAGCTGCCCGATCACCGGATAGAGCACGAACCAGCCGGCCCCGCCCTGCTGCGCGTTGACGATCGCCGACATCTGCATGGAGCCCGTGAGCAGCACCGGCACCAGCGCGGCGAAGATGAAGGGCAGGTCGTAGGAGATGATCTGGTTGACCGCCCGCATCGCGCTGAGCAGCGCGTACTTGTTGTTGGAGCCCCAGCCCCCCATGAAGAGCCCGACGATCTCGAGCGCGGAGACGGCCAGGAAGAAGAGCACGCCGATGTTGAGATCGGCCAGGCCCAGCCCGGGCGCAAACGGGATCGTGGCGAAGATCAGCATGCACGGCACGAGGAACACCAGTGGCGCCAGGTTGTAGACCACCCGATCGGCGGGCGTCGGCACCACGTCTTCCTTGATCATCAGCTTGATGGCATCGGCAATCGGCTGCAGCCAGCCGTGGGGCCACCCGACGTAATAGGGCCCGATCCGCGATTGCATGCGGGCGGCGAACTTCCGCTCGAGCAGCGTGATGTAGGTCACCACGCCCACGATCGCGTTCAGCAGAATGAAGGCGGCGACGAACATCGACACCACCGGCGCAACGCTCACCGATCCACCTCGCCGAACACGGGATCCACGGAGCCCATGATGGCAACCACGTCGGCGACCTTGTGGCCGGGGATGATGTGGGGCAGGATCGCCAGGTTCGAGAAGGAGGCGCCCCGCCACTTCATGCGGTAGGGCCTGGGCCCGCCGTCGCTGATCACGTAGCAGCCGACCTCGCCCCGCGCGCCTTCGACGCGCGCATACCCCTCACCCTTGGGAACGCGCACCTGACCGACCGACTTCACGCCGGGCCGTGACGAGATCGGGCCCTCGGGCAGTCCATCCAGGACCTGCCGAACGATCTTGATCGACTCCCGGAATTCCTGCATGCGGACGCGGTAGCGCGCGTAGCAATCGCCGGCCGTCTCGACCGGGACCTTGAAGTCGAACTCTCCGTACGACGAGTAGGGCTCAGCGCGGCGCACGTCGTATTCGACCCCGGAGCCCCGGATGAGGGGGCCGGAGATGCCGACGTCCTCCGCCAATTCGCGCGAGACGACGCCTACGCCCTGGGTGCGGACGAGGAAGAAGGCGTTGTCCTCCAGCATCGCCTCGTACTCGCCGAGGCGCTGCTCGACGACGTCCACCGTGCGGCGCGCCTTGTCGACCCAGCCGGCCGGAAGGTCATAGCGCGTGCCGCCGATCTGGTGGAAGCCGTAGAGGAGCCGCGCGCCCGTTAACGACTCGAAGAGGTCGAGGATGGTCTCGCGCTCGCGCATGCAGTAGAGGAAGACGGTGGCGCCGCCCCCGAGGGCGCCGCCCATGTCGAGGCACCAGGTGCCGAGCCACAGGCAGTGGGAGGCGATCCGCTGCAACTCGGCGACGAGCACGCGGAGGTGTTGCGCGCGCCTGGGCACCTCGAACTTCCCCACTTTCTCCACGGCCGAGACGTACGCCAGCTCCGACGTCATGGCCGCCACGTAATCGGTCTTGGACGCGATGGACGGATACTGCACGTAGGTCAGCGTCTCACCGAGTTTCTCGTGGCAGCGGTGGAGATAGCCGATGACGGTGTCGACGCCGACGACGGTTTCGCCCTCGAGGACGAGGAGCGCGCGGAAGACGCCGTGAGCGGACGGGTGCTGCGGCCCCATGTTCATGATGAGGCGCTCGTTGCCCCCGTAGCCGATCTCGACGACCTTCCGCGCTTCGGAATCCATCGCGTCTCAGGCCATCGGTGACGCCGGCGTCGGCACGAGGACGATGGCCTGCATGTGAGCCAGCAGCGGCGCGCTGGCGGCGATGAACTTCTGCCACTCCGGATCCTGGCCGAGCTTGGCTCGTGAGGTCATGCGCTCGTTCAGATCCCGATACACCCACAGGTGAACGACCTCGTTGAGCTGACCGAGCTCGGTCTGCCAGAGGCCCACCCGCCGCATGTACTTCTCGCGCGTCGGCATCACGGCCTTGAACAGATCGAGCCACTCTCCGGCCCTGCCGACCTGGGTGCGATACCAGCGCAGCTCGTAGATGTTGCCGGTGTCCCTGGGCGGCTGGAGCGGCAGCACCGCCGAGAGGATCTTCGTCTCCTGGGCCAGGAGGAGCGGCCGGATCTGCGGGATGTACCCCTTGGTCCACTCGTCGTTCCTGGCGAGCTCGGCGCGCAGTCGATTGCGCTCCTCGAGATCGGCGTAGCCCCAGAGATGGACGTACTGATTGATCGTCCCGAATTCAGTCGTCCATCCCCCCTCGAACTTGCCGTACTTGTCGCCCCGGACCTTGCGTCCGACCTCCCCGTTGAGCTTGAGGTACTGCGGCTGCTTGCCCGGGATGAGCGTGTAGGTGCGCAACTCGTAGATCATGGGCGACTCCTCTCCGGCACGGCGTTAGCGGTAGGGAGCATGCGGCGTGTCGATCGCGTAGTCCTTGCGCAGCGGATGCCCTTCCCACTCCTGAGGCAGAAGGATGCGGCGCAGGTCGGGATGGTCGTCGAAGACGACGCCGAACATGTCGTAGCACTCGCGCTCCATCCAGTCGGCGCCGCGATAGACGGGCACGAGGCTCGGACAGTGGGTGGCCCCGGCACCCAGTCGAGTCCGGAAGAAGATGACGAGGCCACTCTCGAGGTTCTCGATCCGACACACCACCTCGAGGCCTTCCGCCTTCCAGTCCACCGCGGACAGCCAGTTGAAGTACCGACAGCCGAGCGTGGTCTTCGCCCACGCGACGACCTCTTTCCATTGGTTGACGGGCAGGGCAACGGTCACGGTGGGTCCGTCCACGACCGGCTCGACTCCAAACGTCTCCCGGATCAGAGACACCGCGTCGGTAGGGTTCACGCGGCGCTCACCCCTCCTGCGCGGGGGTGGACTTGCGGCCCAGCTTCTGGAACTCGGCGACCTGCTCCTGGAGCTTGAGCAGGCCGTACATGAGCGAATCCGGCGTCGGCGGACAGCCCGGCACGTAGACGTCGACGGGGACGACGCGGTCGACGCCCTTGACGACGTGATAGCCGTGGCGGAACGGTCCGCCCGAGTTGGCGCACGAGCCCATCGACACGACCCACTTGGGATCGGGCATCTGGTCGTAGATGCGCTTGAGCATCGGTGCCATCTTGATCGTGACGGTGCCGGAAACGATCATCAAATCTGAGTGGCGAGGTGACGCCCACGGCACCATGCCGAAGCGCTCGACGTCGAAGCGCGATGCGAACGTGGCCATCATCTCGATCGCGCAGCAGGCGAGCCCGAAGGTCACCGGCCAGATCGACGAACTCCGCGCCCAGTTGAAGATCTTGTCGGTCGTGGTGACCACGATCCATCCGCCCGGCATGTGATGGATCGCGTCGGCGATCGACGCCAGCGTCTCCGACGTCTTGTCCCCGTCCTGTCGCTCCTGGTGATACTTCTCCCACTCCTGCAGGTCCTTGATGTCGCCCCAGACCGGCGCGGGCACCTGGGGGATGGGCGGCTTTACTTCCACTCCAGGATTCCCTCTCGGTACGCATAGATCCAGCCGAGTCCCACGATGCCGATGAAGGCCGCCATGACCCAGAACGCACTCAGCCCGAGCGGTTTCAGGATGAGCGCCCACGGGAAGAGAAAGACGGCCAGCGTGTCGAAGATGATGAAGAGCAACGCCACCAGGTAGAACCCGACCGGGAACCGAACCCACGCCGAGCCGATCGGCTCTGCACCACATTCGTAGTTCGCCAGCTTGACCTCGTCGGGACGGGACGGCCGAGCCAGTCGGGCAACTGCGAGAGAGACGACACCGAAGGCCACGATCAGGATGGCAAAGATCAGAACCGGTAGATATGCGGACAAACGCTTCCTCCGTTCAGAATCAGCCCGAGAACAAAGTATATCATCGTGGTCAGACCACAACTAGAAAGCCGCGACGACTGCCGATTACCTGTGCAATGCCGCCGGGGCGTCGATTACCCTAGCATGCACGGAATTGCTGCTCGGGAGGTGCACAGCCCGGGCTCGCTTCGCCGTTTCTGACCGTTCATCTCCGCCATTGGCAGGTTGGGCACGGAGATTGCGTAGTGAGGAGATTGGAATGAGTCCGGGCGGTCATCTGGTGACGACGGTTGCCGCGTGTGCGGCCTCGGTCGTTCTCACACGCAATCTCCCGATGGCCGACACCGTCGCCCTCGCCGGCGGCATCGCGGCGGGCGGCTTCCTGATCGACGTCGACCACGCGATCGACTACGTATTCGTCGAGGGGCAGCGCGACCTGCGGCCGAGCGCCTTTCTCAACTATTACGTGGAAGGCCGGATGTGCCGCACCGTGCTTGCGCTGCATTCGTACGAGCTCTTCGCCGTCCTGATCGCGGCCATGCTGTGGCTGAACTGCCTGCCGTTGACCGGCTACGTCCTCGGCGCGCTGATGCACCTGACGCTCGATCTCGTGTTCAACGCCGAGCTGACTCCGCGGAGCATCACCGCCTTCTACAGCTTCACGTATCGAGCGGCGCACCGGTTCGAAGCGGTCGCGTTGCTGGGCCGGACCGATTTGAGGCCCCCGTCGGGCTTCTGGGCCACGTTCTTCAACGGGGCGCAGCCCACACGCGCCACGGCCGTCACGACGGCCGCGGAGACGACGCCTCGCGCATAGCCCGCCCGCCGGGCGGCGTGCTAGACTGATTCCCCGCATGCGAGTCCTGGTCGTCGAGGACGAGCCGGATGTCAGCGCCGTCTTTCGCGACTTCCTGATCGAGCTCGGACACGAGTCGGTTCTCGTCCGGAGCGCAGAAGCAGCCCTGGCCAGCCTCGAGCACGAGCGCCCGGACGCGATCATCCTCGACATCCACCTCCCCGGGCTCAGCGGCCTCGACTTCCTCCAGCTCGGGCCCGTTCGTGAGTCGGGTCTACCGGTCATCGCGGTGTCCGGAGTCGCCACCGAAACTCAGGCCCGGGAATGCTTGCGCCTCGGAGCCTTCGACTTCCTCGGCAAACCGGTGGCCTTCGATCGCCTGGGAGAGGTCCTGGCCACTCTGGAGCCGCACGCGCTGCACCGACAGCTCTCGATGGTGGGCCGAAGCCCGGAGCGCCGGCGCGCCTCGCGCATCGAGGTGGTGTTCCCCATCCGGATCCTGCAATTCCACGGAGCCGAGTGGCAGGGATGGGCTCACGATCTGAGTCCGTTCGGCGTCAACGTCAAGGGCGACGCGACCGTGCAGCCGGGCGAGGCGGTGAAGCTCTCGTTCACGCTGCCCGACGGCGGGCCGCCGGTGCGCGTCAGCTCACTCGTGCTACGAAACGACCGGGGCGCTCAAGCCTTCTACTTCGTGAACCTGACCGCGCAGGACTTCGAACGACTCGGAGAGTTCACCCGCCGGCACCTGACCCTGTGATGGCGGCCCGTGCCGCGTCCGGCTCGTTCTTCTCGAGCCGGGAGATGACGTCGGCGGCCAGCGCGGCCGCCTTGGCTTCCTGCTCGGGCCCCTGCAACACGAGCCGCCGGTAGGCCGCGGTCAGCTCGGTCGCGACCGACGCGTGTCCGCCCTGCAGCGTCTCCAGTGATCCGGCCTGCAGCGCGCGCTGGATGAGATCGTCGAAGGCGCCGGTCATGCGCCGCCGGACCTCCCCGTAGCCTTTCACGAGCTGGGCGGCGCGCGCGACCTCGCACGCGAGCGCACTGTTCCACTCGGCACAGCGCCGAACCGCGGTAAGCCAGCGCTCCATGCGCTCGTGCTCCCACTGGGCGCGGTACGAGACGGGACGGAGTGGCCGGAGGCGAGCCAGGAGCCACAGTCGAAGGAAGCCGAGGATCGTCGTGGTCTTCACGCGCTGGCCGACCGTGGGCCGCCCGCGCGGCCACCGCCGCTCGGCCCAGCGCGCGAAGGGCGCGACGAGCCGGTAGGGCAGCACGCCGTAGATCTCGTCGAGGTCGGGCTTGAGGAAGTCGGTCACCTCGACCTCGCCGTCCTTGACCTGCGCCTCGCGCCGGATGCGCTCGAAGCGGCTGGCCCGCGTCTTCAGATCGGCGACGCGAATCGCATCCTCGTACGTCATCCACACCGCGAGCTGACGCGCCACGATCTCGGCCAGCGCGGGGTCACGATCGCCGCCCACGAACCGGGCGAGGCGCTCGAGGTAGAGCGTGGCGTACTTCTCGTCCTGATAGTCGATGAGCCGCGTCAGCGCCTCGCCGACCAGCGGTCGGAGCGCGTCGGGAAAGACGGTCAGCGACTCCGCCAGCGCCGGCGGGGCCCGGAACGGACGCTTGGCCGACGGACGCGGCGTCTCGGCGCGCTGACGGCCCAGCGTGAGCCCGACGTCGAAGCCGCGCAGGTTGGCCTCGGCCTGGATCCCTTTCCGCTCGATGGCCTCGCGGAACGCCTCCGGCCCGATGGGCAACGCGTCGCTGGCCGCCAGCGCCCCGAGCAGCACCGCATTCACCTCGGAGCCGTGCTCCCGCGCCACGGCCAGCGCGTCGAACGCCACCAGCGTGCGCGAGAAGGCGCGCGCGGCGGCTTCGAGCTCGCCCGGCGGATGGATGGCGCGTCCGGTGGCCATCTTCTCGTGGATGGAGAAGAGCCGATGGGTCGAGGCGACGATCGTCGTGCGCTCGGGCGAGGGGAACCCGAGCTCGATGGCGCGGCCCACTTCGAGAAACTCGGGAGCGAGCAGAACGTCGAGCGCGCCCGGGACAGGATAGAGCGAAAAGGTCGGCGGCTCCGCGCGGTCGCCCGCGTAGATCTCCACGTAGTACGTGGTCGATCCCGTACGCTGAGCGACTCCGGGGATCGACGTGCCGTGGGCCGCATGGCCGGCGACGAGGCCGGCGTCCACGAGCCACTCGGCGAGGACGCCCCCGCCCTGCCCGCCGACGGCGGGAATCAGGACGGAGAGTAGCCGGCCCTCGGTCACGCCGTGGCCAGGCGGGCGATGACGGCCCGGCGGAGCCGCGCGAGCAGTCGGCGCCACCGCGAGGGATTCTGGACGATCCGCACCTCGTAGAACGAGGGACAGAGCACGGCGGCGTGCGCGACCTCGCCGCAGACGCCGCAGCCCACGCACGTCTCGTCCACGTGGGCGATCGGATCGTCTTTCAGCGGATCGGGGCTCTCGGCCAGTGTCAGCGACGGGCAGCCGTTGAGCCGGATGCAGGAGTGATCCCCGGTGCAGACGTCGGGATCGACGCCGAAGCGCGGCTGCACGACTTCGGCGCCGGCGGCCGCGCGCTGCCGACGGAGGGGACGCTCACGCCGCTGGCGCTCGAGCTGGCACTCGCCGCTGGCCACGATCACCTTCAAGCCTTCGTAGCGCGTGGTCAACGCCTCGCGCAGCGTGCCGAGCATCTCGGCGATCCGGTAGGAATTCACCGTGCGGATCCAGCGCACACCCACGCCTCGCAACGCTTCCGGGATCGTCATGCCGGTGGGCTGACCCCGCGGATTGGTCCCGGTGGACGGCACGTGGTGCTGGCCGGTGGCGGCCGCGTAATTGTTGTCGAGGATCACGAGCACCGAGTCCTGCTTGTTGAACATCGCGTTGGCCACGCCGTTGCCGAGGCCGTTGTGCCAGAAGCCGCCGTCGCCCATCACCGAGATCACGCGCTTGCCGAAATTTGGCGCCACCGCGCTCGACGACGCCAGCCCCATGCCGTAGCCGAGCACGGAATTGCCGACGTTGAAGGGCGCCTGGGTGGAGAACGTGCTGCACCCGATGTCGTGAGCGACGTGCGTGTCGCCGATCGCCGGCTCGTTGGCGCGCAGGATCTTCATGGCGCTGAACACCGGCCGCTCCGGGCACCCCGTGCAGAACGTCGGCGGGCGCTTGGCGATCGGACGCGACAGGACCGCGCGGACACGCTCCTGATGGCTGGTCAGCCGTCGATAGCGCTCCTCGATGAGCGAGGCGCTGAGCGCTCGTGGCTCGGCCGTGGTCAGGAAGCGCGTGAGGCCGCGGATGACGAGCTGGGGCACGTACTCGCCGTGGGGCGACAGCACGTCCTTGCCGTGGATCTCGACGTCGAGCCGGGCGTCGTGGGCCAGCGCTTTCAGCTCCTGCTCGATGTAATTCGGCATCCCCTCTTCGACCACGAGCACGTGACGCTTGCCGCGCAGGAACCCGACCAGCTCCTCGGGCACGGTCGGATGCAGGACGTTGAGCACGAGCAAGGGCACCGGGGTCCGGCCGTGGACGGTCGCCAGGCCGAGCACGTGGAGTCCGCGCAGGGTCGTGTTCCAGAGACCACCTTGCATGACGATGCCGAGGTGCTCTTCCTCGCCGCGGTGATGCTCGTTCAGCCGGCGCTCGGCGATGTAGCGGCGCGCGGCCGGCAAGCGCTGCTCGAACTTCTGCGCCTCCATCGCGTAGGTGAACGGCGGCAGGTTGATGCGCTCGATGCTGAAGCTCGGGTTTCTGAGCGGCGACAGCATGCTGATGGCCGGGCGCACGTTGTCGCGGCACGGCAGCTCCCCGCGCATGTGACAGGCGCGGATGCGGATGCTGAAGAAGACCGGCTGGTGGCACGTTTCGGAGAGACCGAACCCCTCTTCGACGAACCGCGCGAACGACGGCAGGCTGTTCTTCGGATCGATGAGAGGAACGCTCGACTTCAGCGCCGAGGAGTGCGTCCGTTCCTGGAGGATGCTGGCGCCCTCACCATAATCCTCGCCGATGACGATCAGCGCGCCGCCGACGACGCCCGCGGACGCGACGTGAGAAAGCGCATCGGAGGCGACGTTGGTGCCGACCACCGACTTCCAGGTGACGGCGCCCCGCATCGGATAGTTGATGGACGCTCCGAGGAGCGCGGCGGCCGCCGCCTCACTGCCCGACTGCTCGAAGTAGATCCCCATCGGCCCGAGCAACGGCTCGTTGGCGTCGGCCAGGACGTCGAGCAGATGCGAGACGGGAGCACCCGGATAACCACCGACGTAGCTCACGCCCGATTGGAGGAGGGCCTTGGTGATGGCGAGGATGCCCTCGCCACGCAGAACTTCGCCTGCCCCGTAGCCGAGCTGCTTGACGTCCTCGGCGAAGGTCCGCTCGCCCATCCGGGCCTCATTCTGGCATAGCTGCCAGGAGTTTTCGATGGAGCCCAACGCGCGTCGTCGTGGTGGTAGTATGGGCGCTCATTTTCGACCGCGTGCCGGAGTGGAGGAACTGGCAGGCTCGCGGCGCTCAAAACGCCGTGCCCGCAAGGGCGTGTGGGTTCGAGTCCCACCTCCGGCACCAACCTCCACCCGCTGACATTTTTGTTTCGGGACAGCGAGCGGCGCCGGATAGGCTGGCCCCCGGGGAGGGCATGGCATGCCCTGGCATCGCATCAGACTCGGAGGCGGGGCGTTTGAGTCGGCCTCCGAGCAGCAGTACTTCGTGAACCGGATCAGCGACTGGATCGAAAAACGATCGGCGGCGCTGTCTCAGCTCGGCGTGAGCCTGCGCACCGAACAGGCCGAAATCTATTCGGAGTGGGACGGCGATGAGAAGGTGTGGCACCTGAACGACGTGGCGCTGAACGTGTACCGAGAAGTCGGCGGCGGTCGTGAAGTCGAAGACGTGGTGGACCGGCTCCCACCTGGCCGTCTGCAAGGCCTGCTGCTCAGATCAGCCGTCTCGGTGGGAGAAACCTGGCAATCGAGCGGACGTGACTTCTAAACCCCCGCCTTTCTTGACATCATTTCAGCGTGCTTGTAGGGTGAGTCGTCGCGTGGGGCTGTAGCTCAGTTGGGAGAGCACAAGGCTGGCAGTCTTGGGGTCAGGGGTTCGACTCCCCTCAGCTCCACCAATCTCTGACGCGGGGTTACGGAGTCTTCGTAACCCCGCGTTTCTGTCCCGGGGGCCGCCAGATTCTGGTCGACTGACGGAAAGTCTGGCGCTTTCGTGGTGCAAAGGTGGGAGTTGCTTGACAACCCCGGCACCCGGGCTCCAGAGTTCTTTCATTAGCTAATATGCGTCGACCAATTTCGCGATGATCTATCGTCTCTTTGCGTTTCCCGACTCCCCGGCGACAGGTCTGCTCCAGGCGCTCCCCGACAATTATCAGTGCGTGGCGCTGCGGGAAGGTGGCGACTCCCTGATCACCGGCCCGGGCGTGGTGGTCGTCGCCACCCCGGCCGAGCTCGAGGCCGCTCTCGTCGTCAGGCGCCAACACTCCGCCATCGAGATCGTGACGCTCACTGAATCGGAGACGCTTTCGGCAGCTGGCGAGGTCGTCTACGCCGCGCTGGCTCCCACTCTGCCGATCGCTGTCATCACGCAAGCGCTCGCCAATGCCTACGCGCACGCGCAGCTCCGGGAAGAGCAGGAGCGCACGAAGAACCACCTGGCGCGGCTGACCACGGAGTTCCAGGATCTCAACGCCATCGGTATCCGGCTGTCGGCGGAGCGCGATACCGCCAAGCTCCTCGATCTCATCGTGGCGAAGGCTCGTGAGATCACCTACGCGGACGCGGGCTCGCTCTACCTCGTCGAGCCCGGGGACACCGGCGAGCCGGTGCTGCGGTTCACCATCGTCCAGAACGACAGCATCCCGACGCCCTTCAAGGGGTACGGGATAGAGGTCAGCTCCAGCAGCATCGCGGGCCACGTCGCCCTCAGCGGTCAGCCGCTCAATCTCGACGACGTCTACGCGCTGCCGCCGGGGTCGCCGTTCGCCCCCGACCGCACCCACGACCGCCAGATCGGGTATCGGACGAAGTCGATGCTGGTCGTGCCACTCAAGACGCCCGACGCACGCGTGATCGGCGTGCTCCAGCTCATCAACTGCAAGCGCGACCGCGTGCAGCACTTCACCAGCCGCGACGAGATCGAGCGTGACGTGCGATCGTTCCCGGCCCGCTTCGAGGACCTCGCGTGCTCGCTGGCGTCCCAGGCCGCCGTGGCGGTCGAGAACAACCGGCTCTACAGCGAGCTGCAAGCCGCGATGGCTCGGCTGGAGGCGTCCCAGCACAGCACCATCCAGGCCGAGCGCCTGCGCGCGCTGGGTGAGATGGCCGGCGGGCTCGCCAACGACTTCAACAACACGCTGGCCGCGATCCTCGGCCGCGCCCAGCTCCTGCTCGCCCAGAGCGCCGACTCCGAGGTCCAGCGACAGCTGCGCGTCATCGAGCAGGCGGCCCTGGACGGCGCCCGCACCATGCGGCGCATGCTGGAGTTCAGCCGCACGCGCGGGCGCCGGCCGTTCCAGCCGGTGGACTTCAACCAGGTCGTGACCGACGCGATGGAGCTGACCCGGGGCCAGTGGCGTGAGGACGCCCAGGCCCGCGGCATCGCCTACGACGTCCGCATCGAAAAGGCGCCGGCCGCAGCGGTCGTGGGAGACCGCTACGAGCTCGGCGAGGCTCTGACGAACGTGATCGTCAACGCGCTCGACGCGATGCCGTCGGGGGGACGCCTGACGGTCCGGACCACGATCGACGCCAACCACGTCGTGGCGTCGGTGATCGACTCCGGCTTCGGGATGACCGAGGCCACGCGCGCCAAGATCTTCGAGCCCTTCTTCACCACCAAGACGGACAAGGGCAGCGGCCTCGGACTGAGCGTCACGTATGGCATCGTGTCGCGTCACGGGGGAACCGTGGACGTGGAAAGCACGGCGGGCGAGGGCACGAGCGTCACGATCTGTCTGCCGATCGCGCCCGAGCCGCCGGCGCCGGCGAAGACCACGGGGGTGGGATCACGGATCCTCCTCATCGGCGAAGATCCCACCGACGAAGTGCACGTCGGCGGGCTGCTGGCCGACGCGCTCTCCGCCGAGGGTCACCACGTGGTCGAGTGCGCCGACGGCGATCGTGCCCTGGCCGTCTTCGACGAGCAGGGCTTCGACCTCGTCATCACCGAGCTCGAGACGCCCGGTGTCTCGGGCTGGGACGTGGCGAGAATCGTCAAGACCGCGCGCCCGGAAACGTCCGTCGTGCTCGTGACGGGCTGGGGGGACCGTGTCGATATCGACGCGGCCAAGCGGCGCGGCGTCGACCTCGTGGTGACGAAGCCGTTCGCCGTCGACGAGATGGTCGCGATCACCCGTCGCGCGCTGTCCGCCCGCCGCCAGTCACCTTCGCGCTGACCCACTCCCGCAGGCGCTCACCGAACGATCGGACGTCGCAGGGCAGCCGGTGGCGGAACTTTGCCGCGAACCTGGCGTTGGCGGCGCGCCGATCGGCGAGGTCGCGCCGCTCGACGTCGCGGCGCCGCGCGAAGTCGGTGGTGCGTGTCCCGCCGCCGCGGTGGTGGAAGGGCGCGTGCACGACGTAGCAGCGGCGCCCACGCTCCCGCACGGCCAGCGAAAGATCCTTGTCGTAGCAGTGGTAGAACCCGTACGCCTCGTCGATGCCACCGATCGCCTCCATCAGGGCTCGCGGCAGCAGCATGCAGACGCCGTCCACCACGGCGACTTCCTCGGCCGGCGCCCGGACCGTCGGAGCGTCGGCCAGGCTGTGGACGATCGTGCGGCCGACGTAGGTCCCGTCGCGGCGAACGCGCTTGACCCCGTAGAGGCCGGTGAGGCCGGTGTCCGCCGCGCCGAAGGGCGCGAGCAGTCGCTCGAGCCAGCCCGGCTCGAGCATCTCCGTGTCGTTGTGGAGCAGGCAGATGAACTCGGTGTCGGCCAGGCGCCAGGCGCGATTGTACGTGGCCAGGACCGACTGGTTGGCCGCATTGCGCTCGAAGCGCAGCGGGTACGGATAAGGGAAGCGCGCGAAGAACTCGGCCGTTCCGTCGGTGGAGCCGTTGTCGATCACGACCAGACGAAACGGCTCGCGGCTGAAGCGCAGGCTCTCGAAGCACGCGCGGGTCAAGGCGAGCTGATTGAAGACGGACATGACCAGCGTGACGCGCACGGCGTCAGCGCGCGAAGAACGCCGCAAACACTTCCAGAATGTAGTCGAGCATGGCCGGCGTGAGCCCGGGGTAGACCCCGAGGAAGAAGGTCTCGTTCATCACGGTGTCGGAGGTGGTGAGCTCCCCCACGACCCGGTGACGGATGTCACGGAACCCGGGCTGGCGCAGCACGTTGCCGGAGAACACGAGGCGTGTCTCGACGCGCCGTGACTCGAGGAACCGCACGAGCTCGAGTCGCGACACCCCACCGCGCACGGTGACCGGGAAGCCGAACCAGGCGGGATCGGCCGCCGGCAGCCAGCGCGGCAGCAGCAGGCGGTCCTCGAAGCGTCGCAGGCCCTCGTACAGATGCCGGAAGTTCGCCCGGCGGCGCGCACAGAAGTCGGGCACCTTCTCGAGCTGGGCCAGCCCGATGGCGGCCTGCATGTCGGTGACCTTCAGGTTGTAGCCGAGATTGGAGTAGATGTACTTGTGATCGTAGCCGGCGGGCAGGTCGCCGAGCTGCCACTCGAAGCGCTTCCCGCACGTGTTCGATTGCCCGGGGGCGCACCAGCAGTCGCGTCCCCAGTCCCGCATCGACTGAGCCGCGCGGTTGAGCCCGCTGCGGTTGACGATCACGCCGCCGCCTTCTCCCATCGTCATGTGGTGGGCCGGGAAGAACGAGAGCGACGCCATGTGGCCGAACGTCCCGCAGAGGCGCCCGTCCCACGTCGAGCCGAGGGCGTCGCAGCAGTCCTCGAGGAGGACGAGGCCGTGGCGCTCGGCCAGGGGCGCCAGGCGGCCGAGGTCGAACGGATTGCCCAGCGTGTGGGGCAGCATCAGCACGCGGGTACGCGGCCCGATGGCGGCCTCGACCGCCGCGGGATCGACGTTGTACGTCCCCAGCTCGCAATCGACGAACACCGGGACGAGCCCGTTCTGGACGATCGGCGTCAGCGTCGTCGGGAAGGTGACGGCCGGCGTGATGACTTCGTCGCCGGGCTCCAGTCGGCCCGCCACCATGGGCGACGTGAGCGCGGACACCATCACGAGGTTGGCCGACGAGCCGGAGTTCACGAGCAGGAAGTCGGCGGCGCCGAAGAACTTCCGCATCTCCTTCTCGAAGCTCTGCCCGTAGGGCCCGGCGGTCAGCCAGAAGTCGAGCGCCGACTCGACCAGGTTGGTCAGCTCACGGTCGTCGTAGACTCGGCCAGCGTAGTTGATCTTCGTCGTTCCCGGCACGAACGGCGCCGGCGCGTGAGCGACGGCGCAGTACTCGCGGACGAGATCGAGGATCTGGCGGCGCAGCGCCTCCGCGCGCTCCATCAGCCGTGGCGGAGGTCCCAGCGATACGGGATCGCCGGCGTGGCCGGGTCGAGCCGCTCGATCTCGCCGGGATCGTGGGGCTCGGTGGCGCAGTTGGCCACGATCGCCGGGACCGTGCCCACGCCCTTGAAGCCGTTCCAGATGCCGGGCGGGATCGTGACGAGCGCATAGTTGCTCTCGCCCATGAACAGCTCCATGACCGCGCCGCGCGTGGCCGAGTCACCGCGCTCGTCGTAGAGGGCGAGCTTCACGGTCCCGACGACCACCGCGTAGTTGAGCGTCATGCGCCGGTGCAGGTGCCAGCCCTTCACGACCCCGGGATAGACCATCGAGAAGTAGATCTCGCCGAACTTCTCGAAGTGCGGGTCGTCGGCGCGCAGCATGTGCATGATCATGCCGCGCTCGTCGGGGATGCGCCGCAGCGGGCGCACGCTGACACCGGCGATGGCCGGCCGTTCGGTCACCGTCCCTCCGCCAGGAACGCGCGATACCACTCGATCGTCCGGGCGAGGCCCGCGTCGAGGGCGATGCGCGGCGTCCACCCGAGCAGCTTCCGGGCGCGACTCGCGTTCAGGTACTGGTCGCGGATCTCGCCCGCCGCCTCGTTGCGGATATCGGGCCGCAGGTCGGTGCGGCCGAGCCGACGCAGGAGGCGCTCGACGATCTCGAGCACGGTCTGCGGCTGCTCATACGAGACGTTGATGCCTTCGCCGGCCACGTGGTCGCCTTCGGCCAGCGCTTCCGCCACCAGCAGGTAGGCGTCGACCGCGTCCTCGACGTAGAGATAGTCGCGGATGAGCCGGCCGTCGGAGCGGATCACCGGCCGCTCACCGGCCAACGCGGACCGGATCGTTCCCGGCACGATCCGGTTCCAGTTGAGATCCCCGCCCCCGAAGAGATTGCCGCACCGGGTGACCGCGACCCGCAGCCCGAACGTGTGCCAGTAGGACTGGGCGATCAGGTCCGCCGCGCTCTTGGAGACGTCGTAGGGGTGGCGGCCGAGGAGCGGCGCCGTCTCGTCGTAGGGCAGCGTGTCGTGGTCACCGTACGCCTTGTCGCTCGACGCGACGACGACCTGCTGCACGGTCGGCACCCGTCGCGCCGCCTCCAGGACGTTCCACGTCCCTCTGACGTTCGTCTCGAACGTGGAGAGCGGCGCGCGGTTGGCGATGCCGACGATCGTCTGCGCCGCCAGGTGGAACACGCATTCGATCTCGTATTCGGCCAGCACGCGCTCGACGAACACGTAATCGGCCACGTCGCCCGAGGCGACGTCCACGCGCTCGACGATCCGCTCGCGGATGAGCCGGCTGCGCGGCACGCCGTCGCGGACGATGGCGACGACGTGGGCACTCCGCGCGAGCAGGCTCTCGACGAGCCACCCACCGAGGAGTCCCGTCGCCCCGGTGACGAGGACGCGACGATGGCGCCAGAGCTCAGGCGCCATCCGCCCACACCTTCCACGGGGGCCGGGGCCTCTGCCAGGACTCGGCCAGGTGCTGGAGGTCGCGCGGCGTGTCCATGCACTGCCAGTAGCCGTCGTGCGGATACATCTCGAGCTGACCGTCCTTGGCCAACCGCTCGAGGGGGTCGCGCTCGAGCACGCACCCGTCGTCGGCCGAGAGGTACTCGAAGAACTCGCGCTCGAAGATGAAGAACCCGCCGTTGATGAAGCCGTTCGAGACGGACGGCTTCTCGCTGAACTCGACCACGCGCGTGCCGCTCGACACCAGCTCGCCGAAGCGCGAGGGCGGCCGCACGCCGGTGACCGTGCCGATGCGGCCGTGCCGCTCGTGGAACGCCAGCAGCTTGCCGAGGTCGATGTCGGCGACGCCGTCACCGTAGGTCAGCATGAATCGCGGACCGTCCACGTAGCGCTCGACCCGCTTGACGCGGGCGCCGGTCAGCGCGGAGGCGCCGGTGTCGGCCAGCGTGACCGTCCAGGGCTCGACCGCGCGGCCCCCGTGCAGCGTGACCTGGGACGGCGCGCCGAGCCGGACCGTCACGTCGCGGGTCATCGCTTCGTAGTTCAAGAAGTACTGGCGGATCGACTCGCCCTTGTAGCCAAGCGCGAGGACGAACTCGTTGAACCCGTAGTGCGCGTAGATCTTCATGATGTGCCAGAGGAGCGGGCGGCCACCGACCTCGATCATCGGCTTGGGGCGGAACTCCGTCTCGTCGCGCAGCCGTGTGCCGAGACCGCCGCACAAGACGACGACTTTCATGCGCTCGAAGATAGCACAGGGCCTTGGCCGGCCCGGCTTCCTACCCCCCGAGGTAGAGGCGCTTGACCTCGGGGTCGGCGAGCAGGCGCGGGCCGGCGCCTTCGAAGCGGTTGCGTCCGAGCTCGAGGACGTAGCCGCGGTCGGCGATGGCGAGCGCGCGTGCGGCGTTCTGCTCGACGAGCATGAGCGTGAACCCGGCGTCCTTCATCTCGACGAGCTTCTCGAAGATCATCGTCACGAACTTCGGCGACAGGCCCAGCGACGGCTCGTCGAGCAGGATCAGCGTGGGCGACGTCATGAGCGCCCGGCCGATCGCCACCATCTGCTGCTCGCCGCCCGACATCGTCCCGGCCTTCTGGCGCCGGCGCTCGCGGAGGATCGGGAACAACGCGTAGACCTGCTCCAGGGCCTGGGTCACTCGCGCCCGGTCGCGCTCGATGTACGCGCCCATCTCGAGGTTCTCGAGCACGGTCATCTGCGGAAACACGATGCGCCCCTGGGGCACGTAGGCGAGGCCGCGGCGGAGCACGAGATCGGGCCGTAGCCCGGTGATGTCCTCGCCGTTGAAGCGGATGGTGCCGCCGCGCGGATGCAGGAAGCCGACGATGGTCTTGAACGCGGTGGACTTGCCGGCGCCGTTGGGCCCGATGATGCTCACGATCTCGCCGGCGTCGACGTAGAGCGAGATGCCGTGGAGGATGTCGATCTTGCCGTAGCCGGCGGTCACCCCGTCGGCGACGAGCAGCTTGGCGCCCGGCATCAGACGGCTTCCCCGATGTACAGCACGTGCGGGTACGGCAGCACGTCCACCATGAGGTGGCGGCGCACGCGGAACCCGTTCGCCTCCAGCGCACCGGCGAGCCGCGCGGCGCTCCAGTAATGCACCGGCGTGCGAGGCGCCATCGCCTTGTCGAGCGCCCACGTGAACCAGCGCTTGCTCGCCGGGCGCGTGTCCACGTCCTTCACGAGGAGCACGCCGCCCGGCGCCAGCGCGCGGCGAAGCTGGGCGAGCAGCGGCGCCACGGTCTCGGGCGGCACGTGGTGGACGATGTCGAGCATGTAGGCGGCTCCGACTTCGCCGTCGCCCTTGAAGTGTCGCGCGTCGGCCACCTCGTAGGCGACGTTGTCGATCCCGAGCCGGGCTGCGGCCCGGCGTGCCAGCGCGATGCGCCGGGCATTCACGTCGATGCCGCGCAAGAACCGGCGGGGGCCCGTCGCCGCATAGTAGAGCGAGAAGAGTCCGAACCCGCAGCCCAGATCGAGCACGGCGCCCTCGGCCGGCAGGTACTGGCCGATCTCGTCGAGGAAGCGCTGGCGTAAAATCCAGAAACGCGCCCAGCAATAGGCGCGGACGAGCGGATCATCGTAGGCGCGGATGATCTTACGAACCGTCGCGCTTCGCATGGATCACGTAGCCGTCGCCGGTGACGTCGGGGCGATAGGCACGGTCGAGCAGCTGCCGCAGCTCCGGGAATGCGTCGACACGCTCGGCGCCGCCGTCGGGCCATCCCCGCTCGAAGACGACGATGAACCGCGGCGGGCGCGCGTTCAGCGCATTGACGAGCTCGGCGCGGAGCCCGCGGACGACCGGCGTGGTCACGTCGTGGAAGAAGTGGAAGTCGTAGAGGAAGCGCGACGGCTCCCTCACGCCGAGGCGGAGCAGTGCGTGGATCCCCCCCTCGGTGGTGTCCAGCACCTGGACCGTATCACCGGGGCCGAGTCGTGGCCGCAGGTCGGCGACGACGGCGTTCACGCGCCGGGCCTTGTCGCTGATCCATCCGCCTTCGGCGGCCGCCGCCGCCTCGGCGCCCTTGGTCTCCAGCATCACGGCGGCGATGAGCAACGCCAGAGCGACCGGCGCCGCCGTCGTCCATCGACGCATCGACAACGCAGACGCGAGCTCGGCGAAGACGAGCACCGAGGCGAACGCCGCCAACGGATACACGTGGTACTCCCACCCCTTGCCCTGAGCGATGTAGTGCACGAGGCCATAGACGACGCCGAGGCCGACGACGAGGTGCCGCGTCGAGAACCGTCGCGTCGCGATCGGGCCGATCAGGCTCAACACGACCGCGGCGCCCAGGGGGATCCAGACGTGCCAGCGATGAAACCCCCACACGGGCGGACGACCGAGCTTCGAGTAGAGCGGCAGCAGGTAATCGAGCACGATGGCGCGCCAGGCCGGGAGCGCACCGACCGTCGCAAGCCAGAGCAGGATCACCACGGGCGCGACCGCCACGGCGCTTGGAAATACCACGCCGGCGAGCGCGGAGGCGCTCGACCGCCAGACCTGGACAGCGACGACGATGGTGAGGAAGCCCGCGAACACGAGCGCGTGAGGCTTGACCGTCACCCCGGCGCCGAGAGCGAGGCCACCCCACGCGAGATCCACGATGCGACGCCGCTCCAGCCAGCGCGCGACGCCGAGAGCGCCCGCGAGCAGGAACGGACACAGCAGGAAGTCGCGCTGACCGGCTTGCCAGGCACCTCCCGCCAGGTGATACGCGGCGAACACCAGGGCGCCCCCGACGGCCGCCACCGCGCCCCAGGGCGCCGCGAGCGCGGCGATCAATGCCCCGCCGAGGGCGAGCCAACCGAGATCGAAGAGGCGCCAGGCACTGTCACCGGCGCCGAGGCCGCGCAGGACGGCTCCGTGCAACACGTACACGCCGGGTACGTTCATGTCGAACACGTCACGGTAGGGCGCGGCACCGCCCGCAATGCGCCAGGCGATGTAGTGCATGATGGGCGCGTCGTGGATCAGCGGCCAGCCCCGCGAGCGCCACGCCAGCATCGCCACCACGACGGCGAACGCGACCACGGGGACTCCGGCGAGCTTACCGGCCGAAGTACGCTTCAATGACGCGCTCGTCGGCCTGGATGACGCCGGGCGGGCCTTCGGCGATCTTGTCGCCGTGGTCGAGGACGAACACGACCTCGCACAGCCCCATGACGACCTTCATGTCGTGCTCGACCAGCAGCACGGTCTTGCCCTCGTCGCGCAGACGGCGCACGGCGTCGAGCAAGTCGTTCAGGAGGGTGCGGTTGACGCCGGCCGCCGGCTCGTCGAGCAGGATCAACGAGGGGTCGCGCATGAGCACCCGCACGAACTCGACGAGCTTCTGCTGGCCATAGGACAGGTTGCCGGCGTACTCGCCGGCCAGCTTCTCGAGCTTCACGAAGGTCAGCAGCTCGCGGCCTCGACGCTCGGCGGTGGCCCGGTCACCGCGGGTCACGACCAGGAGATTTTCGAGCGCCGAGAGCTCGGGAAACACGCGGGTCACCTGAAAGGTGCGGCCCACGCCCTTCACCGCGATCTGCCACGGTTTCAGGCCGTCGATGCGCTCACCCTGGAAGAGGATCCGGCCGGCGTCACGGCGCTCGACGCCGGTGACGCAGTTGAACAGCGTCGTCTTTCCGGAGCCGTTCGGGCCGATGAGGCCGTAGATCCGTCCGGGCTCGAGGCGCAGCGAGACCCCGTTGACCGCCGTGACGCCGCCGAAGCTCTTCTTGACGGCATCGACCTCGAGCGCGGCCGTCATCTAGACAGTCCGTGGGAGCCGATACTTGATCTGGAGGATCCCCAAAACCCCGCGCGGCATGAGGAGCACGACGGCCACGATGATGGCGCCGAACAACAGCTGGTGGACGTAGGGAAAGCGTGCCCACACGATTTCCTGCGAGACGAACAGGACGACGGCGCCGAGCACGGGTCCCCACACGGTGCCCTTTCCGCCGAACAGGACCATCACGATCATGGTGATCGTCGTGGCCAGCGGAAACACGCTGATCGGTTCGATGTACCCCTGGTCGCGCGCGGCGAGCCCGCCCACGATGCCGGGACCGACGGCGGACAGCAGGAACGCGTAGAGCTTGTGGCGGGCGGTGTCGATGCCCATCGCCTCGGCCGCCACTTCGTCCTCGCGGATCGTCATGAGCCGGAGCCCGAAGCGCGAGGTGATGATGACGTACGTCAACGCGGTCACGGCGGCCGCGCACACGCCCATCACGTAGTAGATCGGCACGCTGGCCTGGAGCGTGGGAAGCGACAGCCCGGAGCCACCACCAGTCAGGCCCTCGAAGTACGACACCAGCGCCCGCAGCACCTCGTTGAGGCCGAGCATGGCGATGGCGAAGTACGGGCCCTTCAGACGCAGGCACGGGTAGCCGATCAGCAGGGCCAGCCCGCACGCGGCGACGCCGGCCACGATGCAGGCGAGCGGCCACGACCAGCCGGCGTTCGTGATGAGAATCGCTGCCGTGTAGGCCCCGATGCCGAAGAACGCGACGTGGCCGAACGACACGTACCCGGTCAGCCCCGAGATGAGGTTCCACGAGCCGGCCAGCGCGATCCACATGAAGAGCTGGAGGAGCGCCCGCACCCCGTACCCCGTGCCGAAGACCGGATACACGGCGAGCGCCGCGGCGATCACCACGAGCCCGCCCTGGAACAGCCGCGTCGGACTCACGTCGAGCGGCCGCCCAGGATGCCGGTGGGACGGACGAACAGGACGAGGACGAGGAGCACGTAGGCCACGGCTTCCGAGAGCTGCGTGGTCAGGAAGAGCGACGCGAGCTGCTCGATGAGGCCCAGGAGCATGCCGCCGACGAGGGCGCCCGGATAGTTCCCGGCGCCACCGAGCACGATGACGAGGAACGACTTGAAGGTCCAGATCTGGCCCATCTCGGGCTGGATCGCCACGATGACGGCGATGAGCGTGCCGCCGGCGGCGGCCAGCGCGGCCGCGAACCCGAAGGTGATCAGATGGATGCGGCCCACGTTGATGCCGCACACCATGGCCACGTCTCGGCTCTGCGACGTGGCCCGGATGGCCTTGCCGAGCTTCGTGTTGCGCAGGAACACGAAGACCGCGGCCGTGATGATGGCCGCGAAGACGAACGCCACGAGGCGCGACTTCGACACCGCGAACGGCCCGACGACGAAGGACCCGGTCAGGAACTCGACGGCGCGCAGGTCGGACGTGAACGCGAGCTGGGCCAGGTTCACGACGGCGATCGAGATGCCGAAGGTGAGGAGCAGCGAGGACAGCTCGGGCGCGTCCACCACCCGGAAGACCAGCGTCCGTTCCAGCAGCATGCCGATCACGAAGAGCGCGGCCATCGACACCGGCAGCGTGAGGTAGGGGTTCACCCCGAAGGCGCTGTACAGGAAGAACGTGGCGTAGGCGCCGAGCATCAGCATCGGGCCGTGCGCGATGTTGATGACCCTCATGACCCCGAAGATGAGCGCGAGGCCGAGCGCGACCATCGCGTAGAGCGTCCCCGAGAGCAGGCCGGAGATCACGACCTGCCCGACCATGGCCGGCGTGATGACGACGTTCATTTGAAAGGGCGTGGGCACCCGGCGTTCATTGAACAGGGCACGGGCACCCGGGCTTCGCCACGCCCGTGCCCCGTCGCAATTTCACGCGAGGTCACTCTTTCGGCCGATCAGAGTCGCGAACAGGCTTACCGTTGGTTCCAGGGCGGCGTCGGAAAGTGCGGCTTGGCCGCGGCCAGCTCGTCCGGCCAGACGGTGAACTTCTTCCCCTCGTGCCACTGGAAGAGCACCATCTTGTGGGCGACCTGGAAGCCGTCCTGGTCGACCTTGTACTCACCGAACATCGTCTTCATGTCGAGCTTCAGCAGCGCCTCGCGCACCTTGTCGGCGTCGAGCGAGCCGGCGCGCTTGACGCCCTCGGCGTAGATCAGGCAGCCGGCGTAGCCCGCCGCCGAGTGATACGACGGCTCGTGGCCGAACTCCTTCTTGTAGGAGTCGAAGAACTCTTTGTTCCCGGGATAGGGCAGCGACGGCTCCCACTGCGTCGAGCCGTAGATGTACTCGGCGTTCTGCTTGAGCGTGTCGTAGAACTCGGGGAGATCGCCGCCCACGGTCACGCCGAACATCTTGGGATTGACGTTCAGCTCCCGCATCTGCCGCGTGAGGGCGACCGCATCGTCGAAGTAGGTGCCGGCCGCGATGACGTCGGGATTGAGCGACTTGACCTTGGTGAGGAGCGCCGAGAAATCCGTGTTGCCCTTGGGATAGGCCTCGGTGAAGACGACCTGCAGGCCCTTCTTCTTCGCGAGATCGGTCGCGCCGGCCGCCGCCGCTTTGGAGAAGAGCGTGTCCTCGTTGATGACCGCGACCGTCTTCAGCCCGCGCTTGGCGGCGATGTCGAGGAGGCCCTCCAGGTAGACCTCGGCCGGCGAGATGACCATGAAGATGTACTTCCGCCCCTTCCGGAAGATCGAGGTCGTGGCGGCGAGCGGCGACACCATCACCTTCTTGTACTTCTCGGTCACGTTGGCGGCCGCCTCGGTGACCGGGGACGAGTACGGTCCCATGACGCCGTCCACTTTGTCCTCGGTGATGAGCTTCTCGTAGAGCCGCACCGCGGTGGCGGGCATCGACTGATCGTCGTAGACGACGATCTCGACCTTGCGACCGAGCACACCGCCCTTGGCGTTCAGATCGCGCTCGCAGAGCTTGTAGCCTTCGTGCTGGTTCTTGCCGAGCTTGGCGTAGGTTCCGGTGAGCGACATCGACGCGCCGATCCGTATCGGACCCTGCGCGTCCACGACCGCCGCGGTGGCCGCCAGCACGGCGATGCCGGCGACGAACACACCGACCGTCTTGAACGTCATGGAAGTCCTCCCGCGGGGGCGCTCGGGGCCGATGACGAGATAGCACCCGCCCCCCGACGTGTCAAGGTTACCTGCTGCTCATGGAAACGCGCGTGAAGTAAACTCGGATCCACGATGCCAGGCGCCCTCGCCGGCCTCTCCGTCCTCGATCTCACCAGTCAGCTCTCCGGGCCCTACTGCTCGATGATCCTGGCCGACCTCGGCGCCGACGTCGTGAAGGTCGAGCGCCCCGGCCAGGGCGACGAGTCCCGGGCCATGGGGCCTCACGTGGCCGGTGAATCCGCGCCGTTCATGACCTTCAACCGCAACAAGCGGTCGATCACGATCGACCTCAAGACCGCCGACGGCGGCGCCATCGCCCGGCGGCTGGCCACGCGCGCCGACGTCGTCCTCGAGAACTGGCGACCGGGCACGGCCGCGCGCCTCGGCCTCGGCTGGGACGACGTCCACGCCCTGAACGCGCGAGCGATCTACTGCTCGATCTCAGGGTTCGGCCAGACCGGGCCCTACGCCCAGCGCGGCGGGTTCGACCGGATCGCGCAGGGCATGTCGGGGATGATGTCCATCAACGGCACCGAAGAGGGCCCGCCGTTGCCGGTCCCGATTCCCGTCTCCGACATCGGCACCGGGATGTTCGCGGCGATCGGCATCCTCGCCGCCCTCCGCGTACGGGAGCAGACCGGTGTCGGTCAGCGGGTCGACACGTCGCTGCTCGAGACGCCGATCGCGTGGGCCGTGTACGAGGCGTCGTCGTTCTTCGCGACGAACGAGGTGCCGCGCCGGCTCGGCCCGGGCCACCGGACGGCCGCGCCCTATCAAGCGTTTCGCACCGCCGACGGCTGGATCAATCTGGGCGGTGGCTCGCCGACGTTCTGGCCGATCATCTGTCGTGTGCTGGGCGTGCCCGCGCTCGTCGAGGACACGCGCTTCGCGACACCTCCGCTCCGCGTCAAGAACCGGGCAGCGCTCGCGGCCCTCCTCGAAACGAGGTTCACCACCGCGGGGACGGCGGCGTGGCTGGAGCGACTCGAGGCCGCCGGCGTGCCGGCGGGGCCGATCCTCGACTACGGCCAGGTCTTCGCGGATCCCCACGTGCGTCACCGCGAGATGGCCGTCGAGGTCGAGCACCCGCGCGCGGGGCGATCGCGTGTGCTCGGAATCCCCGTGAAGCTCTCGAGCACACCGGGAAGCATCCGGAGACCGGCGCCCACGCTCGGGCAGCACACCGACGAGGTGTTGAAGGAGCTGGGCTACGACGCCGCGGCCGTGGCGAACCTCAAAGCGAGGAACATCGTCTAGTGTTCCGTCTGTGAAGTCATGTTAACGAAGACGGCCGATCGCCTTCTGAACGATGACGGCCGGGTCTTTGGTCCAGACAAAGGGCGTCGGATGACTGTTCCAGTTGTCAATGTACGCCTCAATGTGGCGGATCAATGCTCGGACAGTATCGAACGAGCCGCGCCGGACCGACTTGCGTGTGAAAATTCCGAACCAGGCCTCCACCATGTTGAGCCAGGACGCACCCTTGGGCGTGAAGTGAAACTCGACGTTCGGGTGCTTCGCGAGCCAGGCTTGGACCGCCGGCGTCGAATGGGTGGAGGAATTGTCCAGGACGACGTGCAGCGGGCGGCCCCGATAGCGACCGGCCAGCCCCTTCATGAAGCGCAAGAAATCGGCCCCGGTGTGCCGCGCGGTGCATTGGCCGATGACCCGCCCGCTGCCGAGCTCGAGGGCCGCGTACAAGCTCGTCAGCCCGTTGCGGCGATAGTCGTGGGTCTGCCGCGCCGGCAGTCCGGGCCGCAAGGGCAAGAGCGGTTGGGTCCGGCTGAGGGCCTGAATCTGCGTCTTCTCATCCAGACTCAGCACCACCGCATGCGTCGGTGGATTGAGATACAGCCCGACGACGTCGTAGATCTTGTCCTCGGCGTCGGGGTCGGTGGTGAACTTGAACGTCGCCACCCGATGCGGCTTGAGCGCGTGGGCGCGCCAGATCCGATGCACCGTCCCGTGGGATACCCCGGCTTGCCTCGCCAGGTCCCGCGTCGACCAATGCGTCAGCCCGGGCGCGGCTGGCTTCAGAGTCAGAGCCACAATCTGCGCCCGCTTCCGCGCCGTGATTGTCGGGGGCCGGCCCGATCGGGGACGGTCGTGGAGACCCGCGATGCCGTGTTCCGCGAAGCGCCGCCGCAGCCGGCTGACTTGCACCACGGTGTAGCCCGTCCGTTCGGCGATCTCCACGCCGGAGACGTTCTGAACCATCAGCAGCACCGCACGAGCCCGTCGGCTGAGGCCCGCCGCCGCGGACGTCGAGCGTTGGAGCCGCTCCAACTCATGCCGATCCGCCTCGCTGACCGCAATCGGCCGCACGCGATTGGCCATGGATTCCCTCCCGGAGAATGCCATGGCGTATATTAACCTTACTTCGTATACGGAACACTAGGGGCGGCTGCCGGGACTATCTACGACATCACGAAGCACTGATCATGCGCAGGCGCAGCGCGCTCAGCCGTCAGTCGCGCGGCGGGCGCGCTCGGCATCCGCCTCACGAATCTCGTCGGCGAACATCCCGATGTGTAGCGGGCAGGGGGGCTTGTTCTCGTCCACGTACTGGCACTCGGTCTGATTGCACTGGACGAAATACCCAGGAGGGCGCCCGAAACCGCCCCACCTCTTCAAGCGGATCTGCACGGCTTCCGAGACGACGTCACACACGAACTCGCGGCTCTTTCCCCGACTCACGC
>Ga0209470_1000060_pt1 | contig 71435 bp, 57 predicted proteins | sample GraSoiAngelo_125_FD_185882 | JGI IMG/M metagenome (GOLD analysis project Ga0209470, IMG submission 185882) | Grasslands soil microbial communities from the Angelo Coastal Reserve, California, USA - 14_0927_05_40cm (SPAdes) (version 2) | ecosystem: Environmental > Terrestrial > Soil > Grasslands ... | reverse complement strand
CGGCGGAACGATGTCCGCCAGTTCGAGATTGAGGGCTCGAAGAGAGGAAACAAGCTTTTGGACCGCTGGCGAGTTTGGATTTGCCAGGTCCACTTGACCGTTAAGTTGTTCGCGCAGAGCTTTCCAATCCAGCTCCACAAAGGGATGCTTTTTGGAAACTTCGCGCACCAAATCATCGGTAATTCGCGCCCGAGCTCCGAGACGGGCCAGATGGAGCTGGCGCACCTTTCCGCCGCGGCGCACGTTGTGCACCAAATAGAACGAATTCCCTTTGCGGCGGACAAATGCCACGACGTCACCTTCAAACTGCCGTCATGCTGCGTAGTGTAATTCTCTTCCACTACGCTCTACAACATTAGACACTTTTTTTGGTAAAAAGTTGCATCCAATCAGTAACTGCTTTCAACGTAGAGGAAACACCGGAGAAGTTCTCATCACTAATTTTGCTGTGTTTCATCGAAATCTTGGATTTTCGTTTCATCGCGCCTTCTCCTTATTTCTCCCGCTCCTCTAATCGGATGCTTGCTGTTCCTCTGCCGCCCGTTCAGTCTGCGGCGTTATCCAACCACAGCATTAAATCCGGTTTCGCCATTTTCTTCTTGTTCTCGCAGCGGCGGACACCTAGGATTTGTCACGAGTTTCTCTCCACCTTTACTGGGAGCTTGATTTCGATATGTCCTGGAATCCAGTCTTTCGCTTCGTGAAACAAATTCCCCGGGGCCGGGTTTTAACATATGGGGCCCTGGCTAAAGCCTTGCGTCTTCCCGGCGGCGCGCGCAGCGCTGGACGCGCCATGGCCGCAACTCCTTCCGGAAAAGGCATCCCCTGGCATCGCGTCCTCGGCGAACGCGGCAAAATCCTCATCCGCGAGCCTTACGCTTCCTTGCAAAGAAAACTCCTCGAAAGCGAAGGTGTAGCCATCATCGAGTCCCGCGTGGACCTGAAACGCCATCTCTGGAAACCAGCTAAAAAATCCACGCCGAAATACGCAGCCCCAAAGAAGCGTATTCATAAATGAAGCGATCGGCCGTCTCTTCTCGCGTTACGAATCGGCTGCTTATCTGCGGTATGCTATACCCTCTTTTCTAAGTGTGCCCCGTCTGGTACGGGGCAACGAACATGGCCAATTCCATTCTGCAAGTGGAGAATCTCGTCAAGCGTTACGGCGATGTCGAAGCCGTTCGCGGCGTCAGCTTCAACGTGGAAGAAGGAGAAGTTTTCGGCCTGCTCGGGCCGAATGGCGCGGGAAAAACCACCACGGTCGAAATTCTAGAAGGCCTGCGCGATCCCGACGGTGGCCGCGTCTCCGTCTGTGGGCTCGACCCGCAGCGCGAATCGGACGCTCTTAAGCACGAAATCGGCGCGGCGCTGCAATCCACGTCGCTCCCGGACAAGCTGCGCGTCATGGAGGCCATTCGTCTCTTCGCCAGCTTCTACAAGCGTGGTCGCAAGCCCGAAGAATTGCTCAAGCGCTTCGGCTTGGAAGAAAAGCGCAATACGTTTTACAACCAGCTTTCCGGCGGCCAAAAGCAGCGACTCGCCCTCGCCATGGCTCTGGTCAACGATCCGAAGGTAATCTTCCTGGACGAACCCACCGCGGGATTGGATCCGCAAGTGCGCCGTGAAATCTATGACGTTATCGAAGAATTGCGCCGCGAGAAAAAAACCATCCTGATGACGACACATTACATTGAAGAAGCCGAGCGCCTTTGCGATCGCGTCGCCATCGTGGACTTCGGCAAGGTGATCGCTCTTGGCACGCCTCGCGAGTTGAAAGCGCATTCCGGGGGCGCCACTCGCATCGAAGTACGTCTCTCGAAGCCAGAAACGAACGGCGCATTGACGAACCTGGAAGGCGTGGCCGACGCGCGCGAGGTTGGCGGCACGTATGTACTGCACTCCAAGCGGCCGCCGCAAACCATCGTTTCTCTCGTCAAACATCTGGAAGCCGGCGGCAATGAACTCGTCAGTCTCGAAATTGCCACGCCTTCCCTCGAAGATGTCTTCATCGAAATGACCGGAAGGAGGCTACGCGATTGAGCAACTTCGCCAGTTTGACTCGGACGCGCATTCTGCTCGCATTGCGCAACAAAATGTTTTTCTTTTTCAGCGTGATCTTTCCGCTCGGCATGTTTTTTCTGTATGCGGGAATTTTCGCCCGCAGCAATCCCCGCGCCGTTAGTTATTTTCTGGGTCCCGTCATCGCTTTCAACGTCATGGGCAGCTTCTGGGGACTCAGCGCCACGCTGGTGATGTTCCGCGAACAGGGGATTCTGCGCCGCTTTCACGTCACCCCCGTCACCTCCACGGACATGCTTGCCTCCAGCCTCCTGGCAAACTATGTGCTCACCATTCCTACCGTTTCCATCGAGGTATTCCTGGCGCGTTTCATCTTTCATGTTCCCAGCCTTGGTAATCTTTTTTCTCTCGCGATTCTAGTTACCGTCGGCACGGTTTCCTTTGGCTCGCTCGGCCTCGTCGTTGCCAGCGTCACCAACACCATGCAGGAAACTCAGGTCCTCAACCAGATCATCTGGTTGCCTCTGATCTTTCTTTCAGGCGCCACCTTCCCTCTTGCCTATTTGCCTAACTCCGTCCAGCATTTCGGCCTCTTTTTGCCGGCCACGTATCTTGTCACCGCCCTGCAAAGCGCCCTCTATCAATCATTTTCCGTTACGCAACTCTTGGTGCAAATTCTGGCCCTCGCTACTTGGGCCGTTCTCACCTTTTTCGTTGCAGCACAGCTCTTTCGCTGGGAGCCGGAGGCTAGGATTCCTCGCAATGCCAAGCTCTGGGCCTTGGCGACTGCCCTGCCGTTTTTGCTCTTGGGCGCCTGGGAAAACACGAACGGCGATATCCTGAAACAGGCGCAAACCGCTTTCCACTCTCTGGAAGGGCCCGCGAATTCCAATCAGCCTGCCAAGTCCATCCAGTAACAAGTCCGGGTCGTCGTCCGGCGCCCAAATTGGCTTTGAATCCGCCACATCTGTCTCTCCTTCACGCCGCGCATACAGAAAGTATCGGACCTGACACATCCCCCCAAGCAAGGGTCCCTCGCGCCATATGGTAATGGGACAATTAGACATTTGGAGCCGGCGTGAAAGACATCCATCACCCGCCTCTCCGTAATCCATGATCAGGAGTGCTGCCCATGCCTTCGGCCCGCCCCGATTCAAGAGCCCGTCTCTCGATTGTTTTCACAGGACTGCTCACTCTGTTGCTCCTCGGGGCAAGCCCAACTAGGAGTCAGTCCTTTCCCGGCTTCAGCTGTTCGTCAACCGAAGCCGAAAGCACCTTTGATTCGGAGCTTCGCTCCGGAACCGACGAACGAACCTACTCGTTGCGGACGCTTTCGAATCCTCGAGAAATCGACGCCGTGCAATCAGGAGCTCGCCCCATCTTGTTCAGCAAAATCGACGCCGCCAAGTATGGTTTTGCACGCGCGAAGTTCTACATTCACGAGACTCCGCCCTCTGCTGACAAAAACGTAATCGAGAATATCGTTCATATCTTTGTCGAAGTTACGGGAGTCCACAGCCGATGGCTCGAAGTCGTGACCAAGGAGGAAGCACTCCTCGCCGATCCTCCAGCTGACGACTCTGAACCCCAAAAACGCGTCCCGATAGTGCAAGTCAGTCCGGCAACGGGCGACAGGTCTGTCCCGCTTTTCACTCTGACTTGGGCACACTCGGAGCAATCACAGTGGACTGTGAACCACGAAATGCACCTCCTCCTGGATCTCCGCCCCGCAACACCATCCCTCGCGGCCGAGCTCGATTGCATGTCCATCACGGCATTTGGCGCTTGCGGCGTATACGACGCGCGCATGCAGGACAGCACGAACCACGATTGCCAGTGGGATGCGGAGAAGAACGATTTCCTGTGCCACGCCGTCACAATTTCGAAAACCGGTTGGACCCAGCGCGCGTTTCACAGCTATTTCCTGCTGCTGGGCGCAAAGATTTGCCTGCTGTCGCCGCTTCCGGCGGCCCGCAAGATCTCGTCGAACTAGCAAAACTTATCGAGAAAGATCCCTCGCGAGGAAGCACGCCCGCGGCATGCCGGGCATCGGAGAAACGCATCACCTTGCGAAGTTCAGCAATATTCACCTCTTTGCTGCCCGCGGCATTGAGTCGCAGCTCTCCGCGAGATTCTTCTATGTCATCCTTCAAGAAGTCCCTGACGTCGGACAGCTTCCTGCCTATTCATTTTTCAATGACCAATCGGATGGCAACGATGAAGCTAACAAGGACGACAAAAAGAAAGTCGCAGACACGACTGTAAAGATGCTGCGCGCCGTGCCAACGGGCGAGCCGTTGCAATTTGGCACCAGGTTGCTGTCCAAGGTCGGCGGCTCGTCGATCTTCCAGGTGCTTGTAACCGAAGGAGGCGCTCACAGTCTTTATTGGCTGGGAGCGGAGGAGTCGGTCAACGTCAGCTTCTGCGTCCTGAAACTCTCGACGGATGTTCAGACTTACAGCGGCTGCAGTACTTCCGCCAGCGAAGCCGGCGCTGCTTCTGTCAAGCTCCTGAAGGCCTCCAAAACTTTTCAGGCCGTCGTCGAAGTCGAACCTCGGCACAAAACCAGTCCTGACGGAACCCTCGAAGCTCCACCGGAAGATGCTGACGACACGGATCGATGCCCCTACCGCTTGACGCTCTTCTGGGATTCGGCCAAAGGCTATTTCGACTTCGACCAGACGAAGCAGAGAACGCTCTGCCGTCCGGGCTACAAGCCTCGCCAGTTGGTTGTCGCCAAGGACGGCAGCATCAGCACAAAACCGTTCGAGGCCGCCGACTCGAACTAGTGGCGGAGTCACACGTCCATCCTGGCCAAACGCCAATTTGGTTGCGACCGATGCCATTCTACTACGCGCAACGCATTGACGCTCGCCGCCCCGTACCGTATTCTGCAAATTCGAGCCGTGCCACGGCGAGTGGCACTGACAAACAGGGAGCATTTATGCCGATTCAGGCCACGGAGAAAATCTGGCACAACGGAAAATGGGTCAACTGGGACGACGCTAAGCTGCACGTCCTTTCGCACGTCGTGAGTTACGGCTCCGCGGTCTTCGAGGGCATCCGTTGCTACGAAACGAAACAAGGTCCGGCGATCTTCCGCCTGCGCGAGCACATGCAGCGCCTGATCAACTCCGCAAAAATCTACCGCATGGATCTTCCCTATTCCGTCGATCAATTCGCCAACACCGCTTGTGAGCTGGTCCGCCTGAACAAATTGAATTCCTGTTACGTGAAGCCCATCGTCTTGCGCGGCTACGGCGAAGTGGGAGTGAATCCGCTCAACTCGCCCATCGACATTTACATGGCTTGCTGGAGCTGGGGCGCCTATCTTGGCCCCGAAGCTCTTTCGAAAGGTGTCGACGTCGGCGTCAGCTCCTGGACGCGCATCGCCCCCAACACTCTTCCCGCCATGTCCAAAGCCGCGGCGAATTACATGAACTCGCAGCTCATTCGCATGGAAGCGTCCTTCAACGGCTACACCGAAGGCATCGCGCTCGATTCCGACGGTCACGTCAGCGAAGGCTCGGGCATGAACGTTTTTCTCGTCCACGATGGCGTGCTGTACACTCCGCCTCTCGCCACCAGCATTTTGCCCGGCATCACTCGCGACGCCGTCGTCAAGCTCGCGACAGACCTCAACATTCCATTCAAGGAAACGGTTATCCCGCGCGAAATGCTTTACATCGCCGACGAAGTTTTCTTTGTAGGCACGGCCGTCGAAATCACTCCTATCCGCTCCGTCGACCACATCCAGATCGGCAAGGGCGTCGCCGGGCCAATCACCCTCACCTTGCAAGCGGAATTCTTCGCCATCACCAAAGGCACCAAGCCCGATCGCCACAACTGGCTCACTTCGGTAAGCGCGCCCGTCAGCGCCGCCACGCGCTAATCGCGCGTCGTCGTAGTATCAGAGGGGTACTGTGAGCGAAACCTATATCCACGGCTACCATCCGCGCGAGAATGAACGCTTGCAGGATCAGGCCGGGGCGCTGGTCGACTTACTGCATTCCGACACTTCCTACCCGTCTGGAAGCGTGGTTCTCGAAGCGGGGTGTGCCGTTGGAGCCCAGACGGTTACTCTAGCCCGGCGAAGTCCGGAGGCACGATTCGTTTCGGTTGATGTCTCCGCCGACTCACTCGCGAAAGCCAAGAGTGCCACGGACGCGGCGGGGCTCACTAACGTGAAGTTCCAGCAAGCGGACATTTTCTCGTTGCCTTTCGCGTCCGAATCCTTCGACCACGTCTTCGTCTGTTTCGTCCTGGAGCACCTGTCGCGACCTTCTCAGGCGCTTGCGATTCTCAACCGACTGCTCAGACCTGGTGGCACCATGACTGTCATTGAGGGTGACCACGGATCGACCTACTTCCATCCCGATAGCAGCACAGCCCGCAAGGCAATCCAGTGCCAAGTCGAGTTGCAGCGTTTGGCAGGTGGCAACGCCTTGCTTGGCCGGCAGCTCTATCCGCTTATGATCGAGGCGGGGCTGGAAGCGGTTCACGTCACCCCGCGCATGGTGTATGTGGATTCGAGCAGGCCCGACCTCGTCGATGCCTTCACCAGGAAAACGTTCACCGCGATGATCGAGGGAGTTCGTGAATCGGCGATCGCGGCGGGCATTACCGATCCAGAAACCTTTGATGCAGGTATTCGGGATCTTCACAGAGCGGCTGAAGCAGATAGCGTCTTCTGCTATACGTTCTTCAAAGGCATGGGAGAGAAGAGCCGACGCACCTAATGAATGGCCGCGGGCAGACTCTGTCTGCGCGGCCGGGTCACAGGCCAAAACGTCGTTACAAACGCCGCAACGCTCAGCGTCCTTATTCTCTTTCGTGTTTTCTCTCCTTTCGACTGTTAAGTGCGGACTGTCAACCTTCGGTCCAGAACGCTGGCGTTCCGCGCCGCATTCCGGCTAGAATGCAGCGGTTTGCATCGGGCACGAATTCCTTTCCTTTCGCGGAGGATCATCGATGTACGGCACATCGCAAAAACTGATCGCAGAATTCCTCGGAACGTTTGCGCTGATTTTTTTCGGCGCCGGCTCGATTTGCACGGATCAATATCTTCACGGCGCGGGCGGCCTCGGTCTTCTCGGCATCGCCCTCGCCCACGGCCTCGCCATCGGCATCATGGTTTCCGCGTTCGGCCACATTTCCGGCGGACATTTCAATCCCGCGGTCACCATCGGCTTCTGGGTCACCAAGCGTTTGAACACCGTGGACACCATACTGTATTGGGCCGCGCAGCTTGCCGGCGCGACTGCCGCTGCGTTTTTGCTGAAGGCCGTGGTTCCCGAAGAGACCTGGCGTGCCGTCATCCTGGGCACACCGGAACTGGCCCGCGATTTTCCTCGGTGGGCAGGCATGGCTCTCGAAGCCGTAACCACTTTCTTCCTCGTGCTTACAGTATTCGCCACCGCCGTCGATGAAAAAGGCGCGTTTCGCTCCATCGCCGGCTTTGGCATCGGCCTCTCGATTACCCTCGGCATTCTCGTCGCCGGGCCTCTTACCGGCGCGGCCCTGAACCCCGCTCGGGCATTTGGGCCTGCGCTCGCCGCCACGCATTGGGCCAATCACGGCGTTTACTGGGTCGGTCCGCTGGCCGGAGGCTTTGTCGCCGGCCTGCTCTACGACTCGCTCTACCTCAAAAAGCCTTGAGCCGCGGTTTCCACTGAAAAACTAGTCCCATGGCCAGTTAACTAGCGCGCAACCGGCCTCTGCGGTTTCCTTGCTCGCCCCTCCCGGCCGATGCTAGCTTCGTACATTAGCTGCACTCTTGCGGGGTTCACACGATATGGCCATCAGCATTGACGATCTTCTGCGCCGCGCCGTCGAAAGCAAAGCGTCGGACTTGCACCTGAAAGTCGGCAACCACCCCTATTTGCGCGTGGACGGCCTGCTCACCCCGCTCACCGACGTGGCTCGCATCACGCCGGAAGAAATGCTTTCCATGGCCTTCAGCATGATGACCAACCGCCAGAAACAAAAGTTCAAGGAAACGGCGGAATTGGACATGGCTTATGGCGTGGCGGGCTTGGGCCGCTTCCGCGTCAACGTGTTTCAGCAGCGCGGCAACGTCGGTATGGTGCTCCGCGTCATCCCCACGAAAATTCGCACGAATGAGGAGCTCAATCTCCCCACCGTCGTCAACAAAATTTGCGAAGAACAGCGGGGCTTGGTGCTGGTCACGGGAACCACCGGTTCCGGTAAGTCCACGACGCTGGCCGCCATCATTGACCGCATCAATGCCACCCGCGCCGACCACTTGATCACCATCGAAGACCCCATCGAGTTTTTGCACCGCGATAAAAAGAGCTTCATCAATCAGCGCGAAGTTGAAGTGGATACCGCGAACTTTTCCACCGCGTTGCGCGCCGCCCTTCGTCAAGACCCCGACGTGATTCTGGTCGGCGAAATGCGCGACCTCGAAACCATTTCAACCGCGCTGCTTGCCGCGGAAACCGGCCACCTGGTTCTTTCCACCTTGCACACTCTCGACGCCACGGAAACCATTCAGCGTATTATCGCGGTCTTCCCGCCGCCGGAGCAGAAGCAGATTCGTTTGCAGCTTGCCGCCACGCTGAAAGCCGTCATCTCGCAGCGCCTCGTTCGCCGCGCGGATGACAAAGGCCGCGTGCCCGCCTGCGAAATCATGATCGCCACCGGCTACATTCGCGATTGCATCATCAACGCGGACAAAACGCGCTTGATTCATGACGCCATCGCCGCCGGCACCAGCCAGTACGGCATGCAAACGTTCGATCAGTCGCTCTTCGATCTTTATTCCAAGCAGCTCATCACTCTCGACGAAGCTCTTGCCCGCGCGTCCAACGCCGACGAATTCAAGCTCCGCATCCAGGGTATCCGCTCCGCCTCCGACTCCGCCCGCGAGGAAATGGAGCGCCAAATGGCCGACTTCGAGCGCTTCGCACGGAAGTAACTCGAAGTACCCTGATTCGGCGAAAGCCTTTCCATGCGACTTGTGCTCCGTTGCCTAATCGGAAGTTTCATCCTGACTCTCGTGATTTCAGGATGGATCCTTTTTGTTCCGCCGGGGTCAGGAATTGCGTTCGCGCTCCTATTTCCGGCGTTCTGGTTGACCTCCACCGTCATGGGGCCGACTATTGCAACATCAGAGAGCGGCCCAACGAATTTCATCACTGTCGTACTCGCGAGTTCAATACTAATGTCATCTTGTACGCGGCCCTCTTCTTCGCATTATTCAAAATTTCGGCCCTAGTAAGACAGCGCAGACTCCGAAGTTCCTCTCTTTGACTCTTCCTCACTCTGCTTCTATGCTTGCGGCATGTTTGGAAAGCCGCGGCAACTTGAAACCGAAGCAGAACTGTATGACATCGCGGTGCGCGCGCTGATGCGGCGGGCGCACTCCATTCACGAGATGAAGCAAAAGCTGGAGCATCGCAGCGACAACAAGCTGCTGGTGCAAGTGGTAATGGCGCGCCTGAAAGAAAACGGCATGATTGATGACGCGCGCTACGCCAAACAATTCGCGCGCCAGCGCACCGAGACGCGCAAGCAAGGAAAATACCGCGTCGCCCGCGACCTTCGCGCCCGCGGCATTCCCGACCGCCACATTTCCTCTGCTCTCGAAGAGGTCGCCCAGACTTCCGACGAAGCCGCCATGGTCCGCCAGCGCATCGAGCGCAAGCTGCGGTCGTACCGCGGCGAAATCGACGAAAAGAAGATGGCCTCCATGTACGGGAGCCTGCTGCGAGCGGGATTCTCGGCGGACGTGGTGCGGCGGGAACTCCGCGCGCTGACTCGCGAGGAAGTTCCCGACGCGGAAGCCGAAATGGAATAGGAGTCCCTCCCAAACTGGAAGGCCAGAAAAAGAGGGGATACCCCACCCCGGGTGGTTTTTTGCAAAGAGTGCGCAAGCGAATGAAACGAATAGAGTTGAGTTTTTCGATGGCGCAAAAGAGTGCGCAAGAGTGTGAAAACAAAGGAACTAGCCTAGTTTTGCGAGATGGAAAAGTGCGGAAGTGATTGAAAAGAAAGGGCGAGGAATTTGCGCTCTTGGCACAGAGTGGAGGGAGAACGAGCGCGGAACAGGGATTGGCGGTGACCGGAACGGGCTGGCGTCGGACTGTCACTAAACATGGTAGCACGTATGTTATTATTTTTCAATAACCAAATACGTAAACTAGTAGTGTACTAGACTTCCGTTTTCGATGGATTTGGGATCGCTGAACGGGCAGGCCGCCGGCGAACCGGGCGGCTCGCCTGTAACCTGCCTAAGTCTTATTTGCAACGGTTGGCAGGTTCGCCCGGGCCGCCTTCCAAGCAAGGAATGGCACTTAGATATTCGTAGATGGCGCGGAGATCGTGGTCCGTCATGTTTTGATGGATCGGCCACGGCATGACCTGAAGAAGACTCCCGTCGAACGGAGGCGGGAGGCATTTCCCGTCGGGGGCGCCGGTGCAGGTCGGATGCATGTTGTCCGTATCGATGCCGGTCCGCATGATGGCTTCAAACTGCGCAAAAGTGTTTCCTCCTTCAGCCCTGCCGGTTTTGTCCGGAGTCAGGTTGCGCGAAATAATGTCTGGAAACATTCCCGGCGGCCCAGGAATCAGAACGAAGTGCCTACCGCCGCCCAGGTACGTGTTCGGATTAACTTTCGTAGGCTTTTGGTTAAAGTAAGGGTTTCCGCCCATGGCAAATTCGGTGGCAGGGCCCGCGGAGTGGCAGCCATTGCAGTCACCCACAGCGTTGACAATATAGCTGCCCAGTCCTACCAAGCTCCGGTTTTTCCCGACAAGATCAAGCGGGACCGGCGCGATTTCAAATCCTCGATGAACTCTTGCCTCATCTCGCTCGTCATCGTCGTCATGGGCGATGACGCGCCTCGAATTGGTGACCATTCCCGCGACAACGACGGCAACGAATGCGGTGATGACCCCAGTGGTCTTGAAAAACTTGCTGTCCGTCATGGCAATTCTCCTCTTTATCTTTTTTTGCCGATTTACGATTCCCAGGTTCTGAAACGGAAAGAGTGCTTTGCCGCGCCTTACTGGATGGGACTCTGCCAGACCTGCGGTGTGGGTGGACTATATCTCGTTCCCGATAGGAGTCAAGGGATTAGGCGTTATTAGGCGTGGCAACGGGCCCTGCGGCAGGCTAACTAACTTTGTAGCGACGACTCATTGAGCGATTGAGCGGCACAGGCTGAAGCCTGTGCTACTGAGCGTTCATTGCGGGGGGTTACTGCGTCTGCGATAATCTGGGGATTAAATTCTGCAAAGCTGGGGCTGACCTGCCCGGGAAGGGCACGGAACAAAAATGACGGGGAACGAAATCCGCGAGAAGTTTTTGCAGTTTTTTGAGGGTAAAGGCCACCGGCAGGTGCGGAGCGCGTCGCTGGTGCCGCATGGTGATCCCACGTTGCTATTCACCAACGCGGGAATGAACCAGTTTAAGGATGTGTTCCTCGGCCTTGAAAGGCGCGATTACACGCGGGCGACAAGCTGCCAAAAATGCGTGCGCGCAGGCGGCAAGCACAACGACCTGGAAAATGTCGGCTTCACCAAGCGCCACCACACGTTTTTCGAGATGCTGGGGAATTTTTCCTTTGGCGATTATTTCAAGAAAGACGCCATCGCCTACGCCTGGGAGTTGATCACATCCCCGCAGTGGTTTGCGATTCCGAAAGACAAACTGTATGTAACCATTTTTGGCGGCGCGGAGATTTCGCCAGGGAACATGCTGGAGATTGATACGCCTGCCGGTCAATGTTGGCTCGCAGAACGAGTGCCACAGGAACGGATCCATGCCATTCCCGGCCTGAAGGAAAACTTTTGGGCCATGGGCGACACAGGCCCTTGTGGTCCGTGCAGCGAGATTCACTACGACATGGGTCCAGCGGCGTCCGAGGAAGGCCACGCGGATTGCAAATTCCCCTGCGACTGCGGCCGCTACGTAGAAATCTGGAACCTCGTCTTCATGCAATTTAACCGCGACGCAAGCGGCACACTCACTCCCCTGCCGAAGCCATGCGTGGACACCGGCATGGGCCTCGAACGCGTCGCCGCCGTCCTTCAGGGCGTCGTCTCCAACTACGACACTGATCTTTTCGTTCCGCTAATGAAGCGCGCTGCCGAACTCTGCGGCTCAGAATTGGTACTTGAAGATAAAGTCGAAGAGGGCAAGGGTGGCGCTGCGTCCCTGCGCGTCATCGCTGACCACTCCCGTGCCACCACCTTCCTCATCAACGACGGCGTCCTGCCTTCCAATGAGGGCCGCGGCTATGTCCTCCGCAAAATCATGCGCCGCGCCATCCGACATGGATATCTGCTCGGGATGAGCGAATCATTCCTAGACAGAATGGTTGACAGTGTTTGTGACCTGATGAAGGACGCTTACCCTGAATTGACTGAGCCCCAATCTCGCACGTCGCAGGTGGTTCTCTCGGAAGAGAAGCAATTTCGCAGGACGATTCAACTCGCTTCTGAAAAGCTCGACGAGCTTATTCGATCCGCACGAGCAGACGAGACAAAGACCTGCCTAAATGCTTTCCTGCAGATACACCCTGAGTGGGACAAAGAATTCGCCAAAAGGGACGTTGAGACATTTTTGCCTGAGCGCTTGATTGACCCGAGGCGACATGCGGGTGAGCTCCTAGTCGTCAAAGAATCGTTACTTCAGTTAAGAAGCTATTACCAGGAGCATTGGCATCCAAAGCTCTCTGGTACCCAAGGGTTCAACCTATACGAGACATACGGTTTGCCACAAGACTTCATCGAGGACGCCTGCCGAGATGCAGGTGTCGATGTGGATTGGGTTGGTTTTCAGGCGGCCATGGAGGAGCAGCGGAAGAAGGCGCGGGCGTCGTGGAAGGGCGGAGCGAAGGAGGCAGCAAATCCGGCGTATGCGAAGATTGTGGACCGCTTCACGACAGAGCTGGATTTTTATTTTGGCACGACGGCAAAAGATTGCGGCATCGAAGCCATCATCACCAAGAATGGTCCCGTAAATGAGCTGAAGGCGGGCGAATCCGGCGAAGTGGTGCTCGACCGCACGGCGATTTATGCGGAGTCCGGCGGGCAGGTGGCGGACACCGGCGCGTTCTATGACAACCCCGAATCACAACTGCTCGCAGAAGTGAAAGGCGCGTTTTATCCCGTCGCCGGACTGGTGGCGCACAAAGTTGTGGCCAAGGAGACGCTGCGGGTGGGCGATCGCGTGGCGGTCGTGGCCGATTCGGAACGGCGCGCGCGGATTATTCGCAACCACACGGGAACACATCTGGTGAACGCTGCGCTGCGGAACATTCTCGGGACGCACGTAAAGCAGTCCGGCTCGCTGAACGCGCCGGAGCGGCTGCGCTTTGACTTTTCGCATTTCGCACACGTGGATGCGGAAGAGCTGCGCGACATCGAGCAGCAAGTGAACGACGAGATCCGCTTGAACAGCGAGGTGGAGACAAACGTCACGTCACTCGAAGAGGCGCTGGCCTCCGGCGCGCTGGCGTTCTTCGGCGACAAGTATCCGGAACACAATGTGCGCGTGGTGACCATTCCCGATCCCCGGGCGGCTCGCGGGTTCTACTCGAAAGAGCTTTGCGGCGGCACGCACGTGCAGCGCGTCGGCGACATCGGCATGCTGAAAATCGTGAGCGAAGAGTCCGTGGCTGCGGGCGTTCGCCGCATCGAAGCCGTGACCGGGATCGGCGCGCTGGAGCATTTTCAAAAGCAAGCGGACATCCTGCGGCAGCTCGCCAGCCAGCTCAACGTGGGCAAGGAAGGCATACTGGCCGAGGTGGAGAAGCTCTCCCAGACCGCCAAGCAGCTCGAAAGGGAGCTGGAGGCTCAGAAACGCAAGGGGGCTCTCAGCCAAATCGATGAGCTCGCGGGGCGGGTGCAAGTTGTTAAAGGGATTAAACTTATTGCCGCCGAAGTGCAAAACGTTGACCGCGAAGGACTTAGGCAGCTGGTGGACAGCCTGCGTCAGAAACTGGGCTCCGGCGTAGTCGCTTTGGGTATGCCGGAGAACGGAAAAGTCGCCTTGATCGCCGGCGTGACCAAGGACCTGACCGCTAAAGTCCATGCTGGCAAGCTGATACAGGCACTGGCCAAACAGCTAGGCGGTTCAGGGGGCGGACGGCCTGACCTTGCGGAGGCTGGCGCTAAAGACACAGCTGGCCTAAAAAGTGCCCTATTAAGCATCCCCTCGCTGCTAGAGCCCTTGTTATAATGGGGTTGCGCCAGAACCGTGTCTTACGGGATACAGTTGCACACTCTTATAGGGCCCGTGGGCGCGGAGTAGCAAGACGAGCCATCGCCAGGCGACCTGCCCCCTAGGGGTAGACCGTTCGGGCGGGGGGCCCTAGTACGGAAGGAACATTGACGATAAAACGTTAATGTTGAAAACTATCTGCTGTGTAGTAGGTTCCAAGATCGTTGTCGCCTTCCCCAAGGCAGAACCCCGAAAATCGGGGTACCAGTGGCCCAGGGTAACGGACGAATGATGAGACGTATGGCAATCACGGCAAGGCTAATCCGAACGACGCTGGCTCTTTGCGCGATTTTCCTCGCATCATTTTTCACGAAGGATGCGAACGCGCAGATCGCCAAAGTCGTTAACGATGAGGGACGGCAATTCTTTGTGAACGCCGAACCGCCGGTCTCGCCCAAACTCTCTGCCACGAAGCCGCGCACCAACATCTACTTGCCATCCGAAACTTCTTTTACCGGACGCAGCCGCATGGGCCTGGATATGGGCCGCGACAGCGTCGAAAAAATTGTACGAGAAGCGGCGGACCGTCATCGCGTAGATCCTGCACTGGTCCGCGCGGTGATTGAAACGGAATCGAACTGGAATCCCAAGGCGTGGTCGCACAAAGGCGCCGGCGGATTAATGCAGTTGATTCCCACGACGGCACAACGATACGGAGCCTATGACGTGTTCGACCCGCAACAAAATATCGACGCCGGGGTTAAACATTTGAAGTGGTTGCTAGAACGATACAACGGCAACCTCGACCTGGCCCTGGCGGCGTACAATGCGGGTGAGGGTGCTGTGGACCGGGTTCACGGCGTCCCCGCGTACCGAGAGACGCGGAGCTATGTGCAGAAAGTACAGAACGCTTACTTCCGGCCGGGCTCGGGTCGTCTTGCCGACGCCTACGTCAATCCGCACGCGATCCACAAAGACGTCACACCTGACGGCCGCATCATATTCACCAACGAATAGAAAGAGCTGTAAATTGAGCTTTCTTAGTTTTCCGGGAGCCCTGAATTTGGGCCCTCGGAAGTTTGGATTTTTTGAGGTTTGCTTTTTCTGAAGTTGAGTAGCGGGTTGCGGCGACGACGTTTGGGGATGCAGGCTGATGTTTGGGGCGGAAAAAATTTCGCGAACGAGCTTCACACGTCTTTCGCCGGTTTTTGCGGCGCTGACTGCTGCCCTGTTTTTTGTTGCGGCGGCGCCGGCGAAAACGAATGCGGAAGCCGCTGCCACCGCGTCCGTGAAACGCCAGTCCGCCGCGGCGCAATTTGCGCGAGCCGAAGAGCAGCGCGCGGCGCTGAACAGCAAACCCACCGAAAAACGCACGCTCGCGGATTACAAACAAGCGGTCTTGGTCTATCGGCGCGTCGCCATGATTACGCCGCGAGCTCCGGAAGTTCCCGATTCGCTGCTGGCCGTCGCGGAACTTTACACGGAGATGGGCGACCGCTTTGGGCGAAGCTATTACCAGTCGGCCGTCGACACGTACCAATTCCTGGTTCGCGAATACCCGACGAGCAAGTATTGCCAGGATGCGATTCTGCGAACGGCGAAGCTGCAGCGCGAGCAATTGGGCGATTCAATGCTGGCGAAAAAGACTTATGAGGATTTCCTGAAACGCTATCCGCGTTCGCCGAGAAAACGCGAAGCGCAAGAAGCGCTGGCGGAATTGGCGCTGCTGCGGAATGGCGACGCGCCGTCCGATTCGAGCAGCGCAGTTACTTCAAAGACCACGTGGCCGGGCGCTGAGGAACCGCGACTGGATGCGCCGGCGCACTCCGGCGGCAAACCCGCCAGCAGCAGAGGATCCGGGGCATTGCCGCAGTTGCGGCGGATTCGCACGGCAGCCAACGGCGACGCGACGCGAGTGACCATCGATCTAGAGGATAGTGTGCAATACACTTCCGGGCGCATTACGAGTCCTGAACGCATCTTTTTTGATTTGCATTCGGCGCGTCTGACGCCGGAAGTGGCGCGCGCGAATATCCACGTTGACGGCACTCTGTTGACAGCGGTTCGCGTGGCGCAAAATCACAGCGGCGTGGTGCGCGTGGTGCTGGAAGTAAACGCAGTGAAGGAATACGCCTCTTCGTTGACCGGGAATCCGCCGCAACTTTTGATCGATTTGTATGGAGACTCTTCGGCGGCGCCGGTGCGCACGGCAAAAGGAAAACCCGCGCAGGAGGCTGGCACGGAAGATCCGAGCAAGAACGCAACGGCCGCGAACGCCGGAGCGCGAGCGATTCCGATTGAAGCTTCGAGGGAACCAGCGGAGGGCGCGGTTTCCACGTCGGGGCAGCAGGCGAAAAACTCAAAGGGCGCAATCAATACGACGATTAACGGCGCCGCCGCCAACGGTGGCGCCGCTAACGGAGGAGCGGCCTCCGCGAGTAGCGGCTCGGCGGTGACAGACAATTCTTCCGCAGTGGCGCGCAATGCGCCGCCATCTGTGGAGCACGCGAAACCAAGGCTCGTCAAAACAACGCCAGCGAGTGCGAAACCAGATTTGGTCCGCCCGGCGAGCACGCCGCAACCGACGCGCGACGGGCAGTCCACGTTGACTCGCACGCTAGGCTTGAAAATTGGAAGGATTGTGATCGACCCGGGCCACGGCGGCCACGATACAGGAACGATCGGTCCGACGGGCTTGATGGAAAAAGACCTGTGCCTGGACGTGGCGCTGCGGCTAGGAAAGATTATCGAGCAGCGCCTGCCCGGCGCGGATGTGGTGTACACGCGTTCGGATGACGCGTTTGTTCCGCTGGAAGAACGGACAAACATTGCGAACCAGGCCAAAGCGGACCTGTTTATTTCGATCCATGCGAATTCGAGCCGGGACCACGCGGCGCGTGGCATTGAGACGTATTATCTGAACCTGAAAGGCTCGGCGGAGGCGATGGAGGTGGCGGCGCGAGAGAACGCCACGGCGCAAGGAGGCGTGCACGACCTGCAGGACCTGGTGCTGAAAATCGCAAGGACCGAAAAAATTGACGAGTCCAAGGAACTTGCTGAGGATATTCAAGATTCCCTCTCCAGGCGGATTCAGAAGACCAGCAAGCCGGTGAAGAACCGCGGCGTGCGGAAAGCTCCCTTCGTGGTGTTGATTGGCGCGGATATGCCGTCAATCCTCACTGAGATCTCCTTCCTGAGTAATCCTGCCGACGAACAACTGCTGAAGAAGCCCGAGCAGCGGCAAAAAGTGGCCGAGGGGCTGTATCAAGGTGTGGCCAGCTATCTGGAGAGCATGAATAGCGTGACGATGAATCTGCCGGCCAAGCCCGGGGCCGTGCGCCCTGCGTCAGCAACGGCTGAACAATCTCGCAACCAAAACTAGGGAGTTGGTGTCTAATAGAAGCCGGGATGCGAAAGCTGCATTTTATTGGCGTGTTGTCTCTGGCGCTTTGCGCCGCACCGTATTTGTCTGCTCAACAGCAAAAACTTCCCGCTCATTTCGCCGGCTGGTCCGGCCAGCCCAGTCCGATGTGGGTGGAAACAGAAGCCGCGTCGAACTACTTAGACTTGTGGAAAGAGACTGGGCGCACGGCGGGGGAATTCTGCGAATACTCCTCCGGGGACGCCAAAATCCAAATAAATTTGCAGAAATACCGCGATCCCAGCAGCGCGTATGAAATGTATACCGCGCTGATCCGCCCCGAAATGCATCCGTCGACGTTGAACAGGACTTCGGCGGTGGATGGCGACCGGCTGTTTGTCCTGGTGGGGACTTCCATTCTCGAAGTGCGGCCAACGCCGGCGATTTCCACGGCGGATTTGGTAACGCTGGTGAACGCGGTGAGCGCGCATGCCGACCAGACGCCGCTCCCACCGATTCGAACGTACCTGCCGCGAGGATTCAGCGACGGGACACAAAGATATGCGCGGGGGCCGGTGGCGTTCCAGAATGCCATCGCTACGCTGAAGCGGGAGGAGTTCGCGAACCTGGCGAGCGAGGCTGGATTCAATGTAAACGCAGAGGCGATGCTGGCGCACTACCGTGAGGGAAAAGAGGAAGCGGTGCTGCTGCTGATCGATTATCCGACGCCGCAACTGGCCGAGCAGCATCTGAGGCATCTGGAGCAGGCGATTTCGTCCGCAGCAAAGCAAGCGGGAACATCGATTGAGCGCAAGGCTTCCCTGCTTTCGATAGTTTTGAAGCCATCCTCGGTGGAGTATGGGAATACGCTGCGGCGCGCGGTGAACTACGAAACGGAAGTGACATGGAACGAACCGCGCCAGACGGTCACCGATCCGCCGTTGCTTTCGACGATCGCCAAGATTTTTATCGCCACGTTCGTGTTCATGGTAGTGGCCGTGGTGCTGGGCGCGGCATTTGGCGGCGTGCGAGTGCTGACGAAAATCTTTTTCCCAGGTAAGGTTTTTGACCGGCCGGAACAGATGGACGTGCTGCAACTTGGGCTTTCCGGAAAAAGAATCAATTCCCGCGATTTCTACTAGCCTGCCGCCAGGAACTTCCATATAACCAACAAGTTTCCCCTGCGTCCAAAATAATGGCGGACCCTTTCCATTTTGCTCCAGCTAAGCAGTGTCGTAAGATTTGAAGCTAGGTAAACCGGTATGCGCCCAATTGCTTCGATCCATAGCAAGACAACGGTGCCAGCCTCGGGACGGCTAGAGGCGCCTTTGCTCCTGGCCCTAGCAGCCGGACTGTTTGTGTCTGGTTGCCAGAAAAGCGCGGCCGACAGCGCGCCGGGCGCAAGCGCGCCCGCGGTGCCAGTGCAAGTGCAGATTGCGCCTGCGGTAAAAATTCCGGAAACGACCGAATATCTGTCCATCCTGAAATCGCGGCACTCTGCTTCGATCAATCCGCAAGTGGAAGGGCAGATTACGAGGATTTTCGTGAAGTCCGGCGACCGCGTGGAAGCAGGAACGCTGCTCCTGCAGATCGATCCGTTGAAACAGGAAGCCACGGTAAACAGCCAGGAGGCATCACGGGCGGCACAGGAAGCAAACCTGCGCTACGCCAAGATTTCGCTGGAGCGCGCGCAGAAACTATTTGACGCCGGCGTGATCAGCAAGCAGGAACTGGACAATGCTCAGACCGGCTATGATGCGGCGCTCGCGCAAGTAAAAGCGATCGACGAGCAGGTACGGCAGCAACGGGTGGAACTCCATTATTACAGCGTCGCTGCGCCGCGGGACGGAATTGTCGGAGACATTCCGGTGCGTGTAGGAGACCGCGTGACGGTTTCCACGTTGCTTACCACAGTGGACGAGCCGGGCGCCCTGGAAGCGTATATTTATGTTCCCGCCGACCGCGCCAAAGACTTGAAGCTTGGGCTACCCGTTCGAATTCTGGACAATAACAATCGAACAGGCATCGATGCACGTATCAGCTTTGTTTCGCCACAAGTGGATACCGATACACAGACGGTTTTGGCCAAAGCGATATTCGAGAACGGCAAAGCCAAGCTCCGCATTGCGCAACAGATGAGCACGCAAATTACCTGGGGCGTTCACGACGGCCCGGTGATTCCGGTGCTGGCGGTACAGCGCATCAATGGCCAGTTCTTCGCGTTCGTCGCCGTCAACGAAGGCAAAGGAACCGTAGCGCGGCAGAAGCCCCTAAAACTTGGCGATACTGTCTCGGAAATGATTTTGGTTCTCGATGGGCTCAAGGCCGGCGATCATGTGATCACCTCCGGGACACAATTCCTGCAGGACGGCACTCCGGTCACGGAGCAAATCCAGAACAAGGCCCAGAGCAATCCCGGCCGCTAGCCACCGCGAACTCATGAACAGCGCCATTCCATTCCCAGCAAAGGCGGACTCCGGCCTTGTTCGTTGATTTCTTCATCCGGCGGCCGGTTTTTGCCACGGTGTGCGCGCTGTTCATCATTCTTGCAGGCGCCATCTGCATTCCTACGCTTCCCATCACCGAATTACCGGACCTGGCGCCACCGCAAGTGATCGTCAGCAGCGGCTACATCGGAGCGAACGCGCAAACCGTCGAATCCGCCGTCACCATTCCGCTCGAACAAGCTATCAACGGCGTGCAGGGCATGAAGTACATGAGCTCGACGAGCGGCAACGACGGAACGAGCCAGATCACGGTGATCTTTGACGTAACCAGGAATGTGGACCTGGCTGCGGTGGACGTTCAAAACCGTGTGAACCAGGCGCTCGGACGATTGCCGAACGAAGTGAAGAACACTGGAATCATCATCACCAAGCAAATCGGCGGATTCGTATTTGGCGCGGGCGTTTATTCCGAGGGCCAATACGACAGCCTATTCCTCAGCAACTACATGGACGTGTACGTAAAAGATGCCCTCAAGCGCGTCAAAGGAGTCGGCGACGCGATCATTTTCGGAGAGCGCAAATATGCCATGCGCCTGTGGCTCGACCCGGCGAAATTGGCTGAGCGCGGATTGACAGCGACGAATGTGCTTAGCGCGTTGCAAGAACAAAACGTGCAAGTGGCGGCCGGGCAAATCGGCCAGCCACCGTCGCAAGAGGGGCAGTCTTACCAGATCAGCGTGCGGGCAGTGGGACGGCTCAGCGAAGCGTCGGAGTTTGACAAAATAATTTTGAAAACGGGAACCGATGGGACGCTGGTGCGATTGAAAGACGTCGGTCACGCGGAGCTGGGCGCGGAAAATTACGGCACACTGCTTCGATTCAACGGCCATGACGCCGTAGGCCTAGCGGTTACCCAGCTTCCCGGCGCCAATGCGTTGGATGTGGACAGGGCCGCAAAAGAAGAGTTGCTGCGGCTATCGAAGAATTTTCCTCCCGGGCTTAAGGCTGCGGTGGCGTTTGATACCACAACGGTCATCGGTGAGTCCATACGCGATGTGCTGATCACGCTGCTGCAAGCCATCGCCTTGGTCATCATCGTGATTTATATTTTCTTGCAGGACTGGCGGAGCACATTCATCCCGGCAATTACCATTCCCGTTTCGCTGGTCGGCACATTCGTTTTTGTCAAATTGCTGGGCTTCTCGATCAATACGCTGACGCTATTTGGCATCACGCTGGCCACTGGACTGGTGGTGGACGACGCGATCGTGGTGATTGAGAACGTGGAGCGGCATATCGTCGAAGGGATTACGGAACCGCACAACGCCGCGTCCGTGGCAATGAAAGAAGTGGCCGGAGCGGTGGTGGCGACATCGCTCGTCCTGGTGGCGGTGTTCGTGCCGGTCGCGCTTTTCCCGGGAACCACTGGAATTCTCTTCCGTCAATTCGCGCTGACGATTGCCTTTTCCGTGTCGATCTCGGCGTTTAACGCGCTTACGCTGACACCGGCTCTATCGGCAATTTTTTTGGGGAAACACCGGGAGCGCGCGAAGGCCCGTTTTTTTAAATTATTCAACGACGCGTTCAGCGCCGGCGCGAGCCTTTATCAACGCACCATTCGAAGGGCTCTGGACTGGCGGCTGGCTACGTTGTTGCTCTTCTTTGCGCTGCTGGGCTGCACCTACTGGCTCTATCAGGGCGTTCCGCGCGCGTTCATCCCGGAAGACGATCAGGGCTACCTGATGTTTATCGTGCAAGCGCCGCAAGGCGCTTCGCTCACCTACACGCGCGATGTTTGCAGCAAGGCGGAAGAAGTGATTTCGCGTGACCCGGAAATCGACGGCGTTTTCACGATTGTTGGATTTGGCGCCGCGGGCTCGGCCTCGAATCAGGCAATGCTTTACGCAAACTTGCGGCCATTCGAGAATCGCAAGGGCACGGTGCACTCAGCGGCGGCAACAATCGGGCGATTACGCGGTTCGCTGTCGGCGGTCTCGGGAGCGATCGTGGTTCCGTTCAATCCGCCGGCCGTGTTTGGACTGGGGCAATTCGGGGGATTCCAGTATGAGCTGGAGGATCTGGGGCGCAACTCGTTGCAGAGCATCGCGGAGACGGCCAACAAGCTGGCAGCACAAGGGAACGCCAGTAAGGATATCGTGGGTCTCTTTACCAGCTTTACAGCAAACGACCCGCAATACCTGGTGCGCATCGACCGCGAAAAAGCGAAGAGCCTGATGGTGCCGCTCAACCAGATTACGGACGCTTTGCAGGTCTACATGGGCTCGGTCTACGTGAACGATTTCGATTTCAATAACCGCTCGTACCGCGTCTACGTGCAGGCCGACAGTAAATACCGCTCGCAGCCAAAGGATATCCGTCAGTATTATTTGCGCTCCGACACGGGAAAGATGATTTCGCTCGACAACCTGGTGACCGTGGAACAAACCGCAAATCCCCAGGTCATTTCGCATTACAATCTTTTTCGCTCCGCAGAAATCAATGGAGCGCCGGCGCCAGGCCACAGTTCCGGCGAGGGCATTGCAGCCATGGAAGCGCTTTCCAAAAAAGTCCTGCCGAATGGGATGACCTTCGAGTGGAGCGGACTGTCGCTGGAAGAAATCGAGTCCGGAGGAAAAGCGCTGATTCTTTTTGCTCTTGGCGTGGTTGTGGTGTACCTGACGCTGGCAGCCCAATACGAAAGCTACGTGCTGCCGTTCATCGTGCTGCTGGCCGTGCCGGTTGCGATTCTCGGAGCGATTGGCGCGCAAGCTTTGCGCGGATTGCAGAACGACGTTTATTGCCAGATTGGATTGGTGATGCTGATCGGCCTTGCCAGCAAGAATGCGATTCTGATCGTGGAGTTTGCGGAGCAACTGCGCGGTCAAGGCATGACCGTCGTTGAAGCCGCGGTGGAAGCGGCGCGTATCCGGCTACGGCCGATTTTGATGACTTCGCTGGCGTTCATCCTGGGCGTTGTGCCGCTGGTGCTGGCGCAGGGTGCGGGACGAGCAGGCCGCATTTCCGTCGGTACAACCGTCTTTGGAGGAATGATTGCCGCGACCACGCTGAACCTGGTTTTTATTCCCGTGCTGTACGTGATCGTGCGAAGCATCGTTCCGGGGCGCGAGGCGGCGAAGGCCGTGTCGCATGGTGATTGAGTTTTTGTTAGGATGCGGCTTGGCATAAGGATTCAGCCATGACGCCACACACACTCTCACGACGGTCGTTTCTTGCTTTTTCAGCAATGTTGCCGTGGGCGCTTTCGGTTCGCGCGGCGAAATCGATTCCCGCCGGCCTGGAACTCTACTCTGTCCGTGAAGAACTGAAAAGAGATCCCGAGGGAACGGTGCGCGCCGTTGCAGAGATGGGATATCAGGGCGTTGAATTCTATGCGCCCTATTTCGAATGGTCCGAAACTCAAACCAAGCAGATGAGAAAGCTCCTGGACGATCTCGGCATCCGATGCTTCTCGACGCACAACGACAGATCGTACCTGAGCCCGGAGAAAATCGGCAAAGCGCGCGACATGAATCTGATTCTGGGCAGCAAGTATGTGGTCATGGCTTCCGCGAATCCGAAGCCTGGCCTGGACGGTTGGAAGACGGTGGCCGATGCGCTGAATGCTGCCGCCGATCAACTGGAGGCATCTGGGTTGAAAGCCGGATATCACAATCACCATCGGGAGTTCACTGCGATGGACGGCCAGCGCCCGATGGAAATCCTGGCCAAGAATACGAAGCCCTCCGTCATGCTCCAACTGGATGTTGGCACATGTCTGGAGGCCGGGTCTGATCCGGTGGCGTGGATTCGAGAGAATCCGGACCGAATTCACTCCCTCCACCTGAAAGACTGGTCACCCGACCCGGCGAAAGGTTACAAGGTTCTGTTTGGAGAAGGGGCTGCGGATTGGAAAGATATTTTCGATGCAGCCGAAAGCGGTGGCGGAGTTGAATATTACCTGATTGAGCAGGAAGGCAGCCGTTTTACGGAACTCGATACCGCGCGCCGCTGCTTGCAGTCCTTCCGGCACATCCATCCGTCCTAATGCCCGCGTAAAAGTAGGATCTTCAGAGTGTTCGCAATTCGCGGACATTTCCGGGGGCAAGCAAGAGAGTTGAACTTCCCCTGATTTCTCCGCCCGATATCACGTTCTTGGATTCACGCGCTTTTTTCCTACCCATGTTCACATTCGTCATGAGTCTGGCACCAGTCTGGGGTGTGTGAACTTGAGGTGTGCGCGCCTAAACGTGGGAGATCGATTCGTGTTTACGCGTTCTGACTGTTATTACTTAGTTCAGCACAGTACTTGTGGAGAGGTGTTGCCGGAAAAAGAGGCTCGGGCGAAGCTGGGGACCTCAGTTCCGATACTACTAGAACTCGACGAAACGGGAATAGCCTCACGGGAACGAAACAATCCCGTTGAGGATGACTTCTAGAATCGAAGAGACAAACAGAAGGGGACCAAGAGCATGATCCCAGTCCAGAAATCAGTCCTAGCCCTCGCAATAGGGGCGGCACTCGTCATGTCCGCGTGTAACTTAAAGAGACCTACGACCGGAGGTAGCGGGGGTAGCGGCGGGAGTGGAGGGAGCGGAGGCAGCGGGGGCACAACCACTGGCCCTTTTACAATTGGGGGATCGGTAGTAGGTTTGTCGGGAACCGGCCTTGTGCTCCAGGACAACGGCGGCGACGACCTCACCGTTACGGGCACCGGAACAGTCAGCTTTACGTTCAAGACTGCGATTACCAGCGGCGGTACTTATAACGTCACCATCAAGACGCAACCGTCGAGTCAGGTGTGCAGCGTCACAAACGGTTCAGGAACAGCCACTGCGAACGTGACAGGCGTTCAGATAAGTTGCGCTGCTACTTATACCGTCGGTGGGGCCGTTTCGGGGCTGCAGGGGGCGGGGCTTACCTTGCAGGACAATGGTGGAGACGATCTCAAGATCAGCGGGACCGGAACAGTCAACTTCACATTTGCAACGACTCTTCTCGCTGGCGCCAATTACGCCGTAACGATAAAGACCCAGCCAACCAACCCCTCTCAAACTTGCGTGGTCTCCAACGGCAGCGGCACGATTGTCGGTAGTGTTAGCAACGTTCAAGTTTCGTGCCCGCAGCCAAAGTTTCCGGTTGGCGGCACTGTCGTTGGGCTCGTCGTTGGCACGGGTGACACCCTCGAGTTGCAGGACAACGCCGGTGACAATCTTTTCGTTACAGGAGACGTGGACTTTACCTTCCCGACCCAATTCACCTTTGGCACAACCTACAGCGTGGACGTGTTCTTGTCTCCTACGAGCCAACCGGGGATAGGCTGCAACGTATTCAACGCTACGGCCGTGGTCACGGGGATCGTTTCCAATGTGATCGTCGATTGCCAGCACAACGATTGGGCTTGGATGTTCCCGGGATCGACGGCCCCGGCACTCAACTCGTATGGAACTGCCAAGCTAGATTCCTGGAAGGTTGGAAGTCCCATCCCACAGCCTCCTTTTGCAGCCTCGAACTCGAACACACCTGGCGGCAGAGACTTTGCCATGGCCTGGACCGACAAGAATGGAAACCGGTGGCTGTTTGGAGGGCTCGGATTGGAAGTCACGCATCAGAATACCGACGGCGTACCCGGCTATTTGAACGATATGTGGGTTTGGCCAACGAATCCAAGCTCAGGGCAAGACGACGGCTGGTGGATTCCGGGCGCTTGGATACCTGCTAATCTCCCGATCGTCCTCGACAACGTTGCCGGTACATATTCAGCGGATACCACTACGCTCCAGTTGAAGGGCCTAGGGGCCTCTTATGGCACTCAGGGCACCGGCACATCCTGTGCGTTTCCTGCCACCTCCTGTACAGTACCGGGCGCGCGTTGGGGCGGCATCACTTGGACGGATGCCACAGGCAACCTTTGGATGTTCGGTGGTCAAGGCGTGGCATCGGACCAATTTGGACTCCTCAGCGACGTTTGGGAGTTCGATCTAACTTCCGGCCCTTGTTCTTACGATTCGGCAACTGGCACGGGTACTTTCACAAAGTGCCAATGGATATGGCGAGGAGGCTCGAACTTAGCGAATCAATTTAACTCGGCAACCGCCCCTGGTGGGCGTTGGGGCGCGGCTAGCTACAGAGATTCCGCTGGCAACGTCTGGATGTTTGGCGGACAAGGCTACGATTCCGCTAGCCAGATTGGCCTCCTGAACGATCTATGGAAATACAACATGGCTACCAACGCCTGGACTCTTGTCTCCGGCGGCACGACAGGCAACCAAAATGGTGCGTACCCTGCCAGCGCAGGAACGGGCGGCGCAGGCTTTGCGCCCGGTGGCCGCCAAACGGCAGTCCTTTGGGTCGATTTGTCCGGAAACATTTGGCTCTTCGGCGGTTTCGGCTTGGATTCGAAGGGTACCAGCGGCAGCACCGGGCCAGGGTCGCTACAGATTGGATCGGTTCTCAATGATCTGTGGAAGTTCGACCCGGTAGCGGGCCAGTGGACGTGGGTTTCGGGCAGCAACCTAGCCAACCAGAACGGCGTGTACGGAACACAGGGCATTTCGAACGCCACAACCAACGCCGCAGCGACAAATGTTCCCGGCTCTCGGTGGGGATCGATGGGTTGGGTGAACCCCGATGGCAATCTGTTCCTCTTTGGAGGCTTTGGGTACGGTTCCCAGGGGTCACAGCCTACCGGCTTCCTCAACGACGTCTGGGAATATCAGCTGAGCACCGGCGAGTGGATTTGGTGGAAGGGTTCCGTAGACGCCGATCAGCCCGGGACTTACATCACCAGTCCCGTTAACTTCTTTCAGCTCAACTACACGAATAACGCTGTGGGAGCGCGGCGAGGCGCGGCTCACTGGGGACCAAACCCATTTGGGTATGTTTACTTGTTCGGTGGCGAAGGCTACGCGGGGGCCGGAGGCCCGTACGGCGAACTCAACGATGTCTGGCGGTACCTGCCGTTCCCAACAAACTAGGCTAAACCGACTCCTCCCGCCGAGGCCCGGCGGACTAAGTTTAGCCAGCCGAACTCACAACTTAAGGATTTAGAGCGCCTTGATTTAACCCAGCCGGGAACTAAAAACGTTCCCGGCTGATTGCTTTGAGAATGGCCGGAGAATCGGGCGAGAGCGCCAATAAAGTCAAAAAACGAAGCGAAAAAAATCGCGCAGCCGCGGATAGCAAGGAGTCCCTGGCTACCTTTTCTTTTTTGTGCACGGAGAATACGAAGAAAGCAGCGGCTAGCAAGGACAAACTGTTCCGCCCAAGTCGTTATCCAGGTAGCCGGTACGTTTTGTCACCCTGTCTCCGGGCCCGACCCTGGAATATCTGGAGCCGAGAGTGGGAGTTGAACCCACGACCTGCCGATTACGAATCGGCTGCTCTACCACTGAGCTACCTCGGCCCGATTCTTGCAAGTCATTCTATCACAAGCTGTTGCGCCTACTCAGTTCACTAGCCTTCGGCTGCCCGTTGCAAGGTTGTTGCTAGTTTCCTTTTCCAGCTTCGCACTCAGCACGTCCATTGCATTGACTTGCGATTCTGTGACGCTCTTGATGTAGACGTTGATCGTGAGGCTTACGTTGCTGTGACGGAGAATCGCCTGAATCGTTTTGTCGTCCACGCCTAGCGTGTGTAGATTCGTCGCAAGCCCTCTGCGGAATGCGTGCCAGCCGTGCCAGCTTGGAATTGACGTGTCGAGTTTGAATGCGTGACCGTCCTTCGCGTGCTCGGATTCTAACTGCTTGCAAACCGCGCAGCGTGTAAGAGCCGGAACAATCACGCGCCTAACTAGGTTGTCTAGGTTGAGGGGCTTTCCGTTTCCAGCTTGGAAGATCGGCAGGTTTGGCTGTGCCAACTTTCCCATTCGCAGTTTGTATGCTTCGAGAGCATCGGCCAGTTGCCTTACAACGGGAATAGGAGCCTTGCTACGGCGGGTCTTTGGCTCATTGACCGTGCTGTTCCAGACAGACCGCTTGACGCTCAATTCCTTGCCGTCAAAGTCCTGCCAACACAGACCGCGAATCTCTCCCTTGCGGAGTCCGGTCAGAGCAGCCGTAAGCACGATTGTTCTCTCCGGCTCCGCGAGGAAAGACAGCATCTTCGTCACTTCCGCTAGGCTATAGGCGTAGGTATCTTCCGGCTCTGGCGTGCGGGGAATGCTTGTGTCTTGCATTGGATTGATGCCGTCCAGAATGCCTAGACGTTTCGCCTGTTTGAACACGCCGGACAGAAAGGCTTTGATGTGCTTGAGGGAACTGCGCCCCAGGCTCGTTTTAGCTGCGATTTGTGCTAGTAGCTGCTCACCGTGGACTGTACGGAATCCGCGCAGCGTGAGAGTGCCGAGGCGGTGCTTGAGATGATTATTCCAAACGTCCCGATATTGTTTTAGGCTTGCGGCCCTCAGTTGCTTCTCGACAAACTCCGGCAGATAGACTTTCTCGACAAACTCAGTAATCGGCATCGTGCTCTGCGGATTGAGCAGGCCACCGTTGACCGGAGCGAGAATCTCATCAACAAACGACTTTACACTCCTCACGGTGCGGTACTCATCGCAGTAAGGCACGTCCAACTTCTTGCAGACCAACTTCCGCTTGATTGTGCCGTCAGCTTGGAGAACGTCATCGCAATACCGCACAAACCAACTCTTCCCTTTGTGGAATATGTAGCCTTTTTGTTCCCTCATCATTTCCCCCTTTAGGCTTCTTTGGCTCGGAGCCAGTCGCAAACATCGGGCCAGTAGAAGCGGAGATACCTTCCGCAGCGGAGAACGGGCAGCGGCTTGCCACTGTGATTCCCCCGGCTCCGGCACTTCTCGTACACCCAATTGACCCCGACTTTCAGACGCTCGGCCAACTGCTCCGGCGTGAGTATTTCGTTGTGTGGGGGTATCCATTTGACTCAGGTAACCACAATAGGTTGTGGTTAAACACAGCTTGTTTTGGCCGCCCTGACGATCGACGTGTAAGTGCTTGGCTCGACAGCCATTGCCTGTTGCACCAGGCGAAAGAAGAGCTTCCCCCGGCTTCTTGATCTCCGACGATTGAAGCGGAACGTGAATTCATTCAGGTAGTCATCCAGATGTTCCAGACGGACGGCCCCTTGATGCGTGCCTAGCAGCCAGCGTTTCAACAGCAAGATGACCCGATGGACGCGCGGCAGCAATTCAGAAGGATTGCGTTGGCCGCGCAAGACCGTGATCTGACGTCGGTAGCCTTTGCTGTCGAGGGGGAGGTAGCCCAACCAACCATCCGTATGCACAACACTGCCGGGCTCAATCGACTCCTCCACGAAGGGCATCAGACGGTCCGCCGAAGCGTTCGCAATGCGACGCATGCGAATGCGTCCGATGCCCCGGCCCTCTTCTTGTGCCGCCACGACAATCAGTGCCTTGCTTTGCGTTTCGCGGCCCCGCATGCCCTCTTCCGGGGCCCCCACGTAAGCCTCGTCAACCTCGACAGTTCCCGACAGTTGTTCCCGGCCCGGCCGCACCATCGCCCGCCTTAGTTTGTGCAGCCAACACCACGCGGTTTGGTAACTGCCGAGCCCCAACACGCGTTGCAGACCGAGGGCGCTGACGCCATTCTTCTGGCTGGTCATCCACCACAGAGCGTGGAACCACACCTTCAGAGGGGTGCGCGTGTCCTGAAAAATCGTCCCCGCAGTCAACGAAGCTTGGTACGCGCAGTTCGCACACTGCCAGAGCGCAGAACGCAGCCGCCACGCCCTGCTTTCCCCACACCGGGGGCAGCGGAACCCTTCCGGCCAGCGCACCCGGAAAAGATAGTCACGACAGGCTTCCTCCGATCGGAAGCGCCTTTCGAAGTCCGCCAGCGTGCGCGGATAGTCTTCCATGGCCTGCTACACTACCTGTTGTGGTTACCTGAGTCAAATGGATACCCCCTTTTGCATGAATGTCAAAAGAAAGGCCTTACGAAATTTGCAATCGTAAGGGGTTGATTCTAAGAAACTTGTTTTTGGCTCAGCGACGAGGGCAGTAGGCAAAGTGGGTCTCCAAAAAGAAAAGCGGCAGCAAGCTGCCGCAGTCAAACAAGTCCTACACCTTTCCCCAGAAAGTATAGTAGCACATGAAGTAGCCGACGATCCGCTCGGACGGCGTTCGATCAGGAACTAGCCGGGCCCGCGTACGTAGACGGCTCTCCTAACGTGATAACTGGCCTAAGAAGTGCTTCGTCTTCCGCGTCAGTTCGCTCAACCATCGAAGCTGGATCTCCGAACCGGTTTTCAGAAGCTGCAGCAACTCCGCCGGGTGCCTCGAGAAATCGATCTTGCTAGCACCCCAGTCCGGCCGACGCCCATCGGCGTCTGTGAATCGATACTCGCGGCCTAGCTCCCAGGAGCTCAAAAGCTGTCCAGACCGCTCTAATATCGCAGGATCTCCTGCGAGCGCGGCAATCGCTCGTCCGACAAATAGTGGGGATTCTGATTCCAGAAAGTTCTTGTCTTTCTTTGCGCCCTCACGCCAAGTCTCCTCGGTAACGCCGAACCGCTCCAGCATCGTTTCTGATCGCAGAAAACCGGGCGTTATCGCAACGGCTGAAACACCGTACGGGCGTAGTTCCGCCGCCATGTTCAGAGCTAATCCTTTGAGGGCAAGCTTCACCACCTGAGTTACTGGATTGCCTCCAGCGCTAAGGACGTCGTTCTCCGTGACCTCCACTATAAGACCGCTGCGGTTGCGAATCATATAGGGAGCTGCATGCTTGGCTGTAATGATGTGGGAGACGAGCGACTGCCGGATGGCCGTCTCAGCGTTCTTGAGATCGGTCTTCCAAAATGCGCACCACTGCGCCATCAGTGGGTCTTCACCGGCAATGCTGTTCACGAGTATATCGAGGCGGCCACGCTCGCGAACCACGCGTAGGAAGACCTCCTCCACTTCTCTTTCCACGGTGTGATCGACGCGAAGCGCGATGGCGGAACCACCGGCGGAACTGATCATCTCGGCGGTCTCCTCAACGGTTTCAGAACGATTGTACGGAGAGCGGTTACCACGCACACTTCGTCCAGTGCAATAAACCGTAGCACCCGCCTCTCCGAGCGCTCGCGCAATGCCTCGCCCTGCGCCGCGCGTCGCGCCAGCTACGACCGCTACTAGGCCAGTGAGTGGTTTCCTTCCTGCGACTGGGCGCGTGCGCGACCTAGCAGCGTCTGGGGATTGCTTGGGCCGTCCCGCCATCGCCATACCTCCAGATGCGAATCATAGGCGAATAAATCGGTGCGTATCAACTGGAGTATGGTCCGTGCGGAAAGGCCTTCGAAGATCTGTCGCTCTTTGTCGCCTGGAACGTTTACATTTTTCCGGGCGAGTGACGTTACCGGGAAACTGACCCACCATAGAACTCTGCAGCGGAACGAGCGAATACCGAGGAGACGTGGCGGCGGAGAATCAGAAGGCTTCGACGCACCAGACGAGGCGAGCGGACCAGGTCTTCTGGGTGGTGAGCGGAGGGCGCCAGACGGCGAGGATCTGAGAGCCCTGATAGACGCGCTCGAAACCTTCCTCGGATTCGGAAACCGTTTCAATCGGGGCGACCCAGAAATCTTCGACGAGCGGAGCGTGCAGTGAAACGCGGACGCGCTGCCAGCCGTCTTCCATGCGCAGGATGGGGCCGGGCATCGAGCCACTGAAGCGAAGATTTTTCTTACCGAGCGGCGTCTCAAAAAACCGGTCGGGCTCCGTGGGCGCAAGGAGATTGATGACCGACTCAATGCCGACGGCCACGGGCTTCTCGAGAGTTTCCTTGCACTTCAGGGTGATCACGCAGGCCGCTTCGAAGCCGTTCGTGGCGGGGCTGAAAGCGTACTGCTTGAGCAGCAGAAGTTTGGCGGACGCCGAGTCCGGCTTGCCTTGCAACGCCAGGGAATCGGCGCGGAAAAGCTCGGCTTCGTTTGGCGCGGAATTCTTTACGGTGAAGACGCCACCGGCAAATCCGGCGTCTTCCCGCAATTCGAGAATTTCGTAATCGGCGTGAGTGCGATCCGGATCAAAAATCATGACGCGGAAGGCGTGGCGCGGCCAGCGATCGTAGCGAAGGAAGCGCTCGAGGCCGGGTTCTTTGACGCGGGTTTGTTCGTGAATGGAAGCGACGGCGCCGGTGGCGGGCTTTCCCGCGGCTTCGCGCAAGCGCGTGTGATAGGCCTCGGGGCGGCGGAGGATAGAGTTGACGAGCGTGGCGGCCGCAGGGCGAAAATCGAGCGTGGCGATGGTGCCGCCGTCATTGGGTTTTACAAGCGCCTGAGCTTCGAGAGAGGTAAAGAGCAGCTCGTTGGCGCCGTCAGCATCGTAGTCAAGGAGCTCGACACGCGGCGCGAGCGCGCCGGGCGTCTCGCGGTCCGCGATCGCCTCGGCGCGAATCAAGTTGCGCCAAGGATCGGTACGAAGATGCGGCGCATAGATTCCGCCGAAGATGCCGTGCCAATAGGCGTCGTTGCACTGGGCACGCAAGAGCAGGTCGCGAGCCTGTAGCAATTCATCGGAGGGTTTCGCGCCGTCGCGGTGAGCGGGCGCGGCGGCGATGCGCGCGGAAACGCGAAGCATTTTTTTGTGAAGCAGGTTGGATTCGGGATACTTGCGGAAAAAACCGCGCCAAGAACCTCCGCGCAGGAAGGAAAGCACTTCGGGACGCGCGCCGAACTCCTTCAGTACCTCGTGATAGCGCTGGCGGACGCGCGTGGGAAGCGCCCACTCCATCATCTCGGTATAGGATGCGGTGGGCAAATCGGCGCGGCCGAGAGGCGCATGTGATTCCAGATAAGCCCCAGGGGTGGAGACTTCCAACCAATCGGAATTTTCTTCCAGCGCGGTAAAGAAAGCGGAGAGCCAGCCATCCTTGTAGCAATGTTCGTGCGTCCCAGGCCAGACGCCGAATTTTTCCATGTCATCGCCCATGGCGGCCACGCCACACGGGTGGACGGCGGCGGCATCGCGCAGATAGGCGATGACGTCTTCGACCTTGCCGAAGGGAATGAGATAGCGGAGAGCTTTCTGCCCCGGGTAAAGCCACACGGCCTTGCCACGGTCTTCGGCAATGTAGGGGCCAAAGAGTTCTTCGGGCTCGAAGCCCGCGGCGAGGAAATGCATGTCGTCAACAAGAGTGTAGGCAACATTTGCGGAGGCCAGCGCGGTGGGAAGCTGCGGTTCCCAAACGCGCTCGGCAAGCCACGCACCGGAAGGCAGCTTGCCGAAGTGCTTCTCCAGATAGGCGGCCAGGCGCGCTATCTGTTCGTGCTGATCTTCAGGACGAATCGAGACCAGGATCGGCTCATAGAAGCCGCCACCAACAAGTTCCACTTGGCCGGATTGGACGAGTTTTTTCAGGCGAACGAAATACTCAGGCCGATGTTGCTCAATCCAAGTAAGAAGCGGCCCGGAATAGTGGAGGCCAAGATGAACTTTCGGATGCTTTTCGAGGTGCTCGATAAACGGAAGATAGGATGAGTCGTAGGCTTTCTCGAGGACATGCTCGAAATTGCCGCAAGGCTGGTGCGCGTGAATGAGCAAGGAAAGATGGAATTTCTGCGGCATGGGGACAGTTTTTTCTCACTACCATCATAACCTGTCACGCAAATTTATGAATTCCAGCGGCGTGAGGATGCCCGAAGTGCGCACTTCAATGGGTTGCGGGGGGACTCGCAGGGTCGTGACTAGGCGATTCGATCAATGAGCGGTGTGCTTTAGCACCCAGTCGGAGACAGCGTTCAGCGCCTCCGGCGCCATGGTCTCCAGGATTTCGCCATATTCATTGGGCAAGCCCGCCGGAGCGTGCTGCAGGAGATGGTTCAAGCCCGGCAATTCGATGGTTTGAAAGTCTTTGTTGCCGCCGTCTTGCAGGGCTTTCTGGATTTTGGCGAGATTCTCCTTTGGCGAAACTTGCAGGTCCTTTTCACCGTTTAAAGCCAGAACAGGACACAACGTCTTTTGCAAAGCAGGAACGGGATCATAATCGAGGAAAAAACGGAACCACGGCGAGGCCATCAATTGCACTTGCGATTGCAGGGCGTCCGGCGGAAGAGACGCGCTCATGGCGGCGGAGTGGACGAGATCATTCAACTTAACTTGCAGAGTTGCGGAATCCTTTTCCTGGCGAACCAGCGCGTACGCTTGTTTATTGAATTCACGAGCCACGGCAATCTGGGCATCGCCGAAGCCCGCAGTCTTCAAGATCAGCTCAGACTGCAGCAAAAGAGTGTCTTCGCCATTGAGGCCGGGGCCCGCGAGAAGCACGATCCAGGCAACGTTACCGGAATGCGCAGCTATCAAGGGCGCGATCATGCCGCCTTCGCTATGACCAATGAGGCCGATTTTCTTTGGATCAATTTCCTTGCGAGTCTTCAGATAGGCGAGGGCCGCCTCGGCGTCGGCGGTGAAGTCCTCCATCGTCGCGTTCGCGTAGTCTCCGGTGGACTTGCCGTTTCCGCGTTTGTCGAAGCGCAGAACGGCGATGCCTTTTCGCGTCAGGTGATCCGCAAGCACCAGGAAGGGACGATGCCCAGCGAGGGATTCGTCGCGGTCATTTGGCCCGGAACCGCCGAGCAGAATAGCAGCGGGAAACGGTCCCTGGCCGCGCGGAAGAGTGAACGTGCCCGCGAGTGAGATTTTCGCTTTCTCGTTCGGAAAGGTAATTTCTTCTTCTTGGTAAGGATAGGGTTTTACAGGATTTTGCGGACGGACGAGTTCCAGAAGCTTGTCGGAGCGTTGAAAATCAAGCTTCCGCTCGGTGCCGTTCTGCGTCCAGCTTCCGTTGATGGCCGTTCTTGCGGCGTTCAGCGTGCCGTCATAAACGCCGCTGACCATGGGGATTTCAAAGTGAAAGCTAGCGTCTTTCTGGCTCACCTTGACGGCGGGCAGTCCACTTGCTCCCTGGTCGGGGCTATCGAGCGCAGCGACGAGCTGATTGCGATAATCATGCGAGACGTGCAATTGCAAGCGCAAGCGCATGCCGTTGCCTTCGAGCGCGCCTTGCCATACTCCTTCGGCGCTCGCGATGGCGTCGGACAGTTTTCTTGCACCGGCTCCCGCGGCCTGACGGTGAAAAATGAGAGGAAGGCTGACGCTACCCTGCATCCAGTCGCCTTCGATGCTGCGCTGATCCGCTGCAAGTTTTCCTTCATAGGAAGCACTCACGGAAGCCACGCTGAAGCGGAGAATGGAATCTTTCTGGGCGAATGAAGTCACTTCAATGCCGTAGACGCCTTGGTCTAGGCTATCAATGGTGGCTTTGAGGGAACCATCTTCGGCTTTTGTGACGTGCAGAACGAGATGGAGCATCGCTTCCCCGGCTTGGAGCGAACCGCGCCACTGGCCCTCCAGCGTGGAGGAGCTCCGCTGCGGCTGTGGTTTGTGAGTAGGTGGAATCTGGGCCGAGACCGTCGAAAAAGCAGCCAAGCTGAATAGAAAAATGACTAGGGCTAGACAGCGATTTCCAAGCTGCACTCCAGACCTCCACACGTCACCTTCAGGATGGTAGATGATTCCCGGCCCAAAAGAGTTGGCATGACGACCAGGGTGGTGAGAATCGATACTCTCGATTGAGTTCAGACCGTGGGAGACGGCATCAAAAAAGGCGGCACACCGGACGTGCCGCCCAAATTCGAAAACAACCTCAGTACATCCTATGAGACCGAGTTACTTCCCCTGCTTTGCATACCAGTCGGCATTGATCGGAGTGAAGTTGTTCCACTTTTCCGGGAGGTCTTCGAGCGCGAAAATAGCGGTCACCGGACAAACGGGTACGCACGCGCCACAATCGATGCATTCGGTCGGATGGATGTAAAGCTGAGTTTCCGACTCGAACGCCGGCTCGTCTTTGCGCGGATGAATGCAGTCCACCGGGCAGACATCCACGCACGCGGTGTCTTTGGTGCCGATGCACGGCTCGGCAATCACGTAAGCCATTACGGGTCTCCTTTGTTCGGGCAGCGGACCGGCGGCTCATCCAGCGGAACAGCACAACCGGCAAAAATTCCTTATATCACGCGGCTGCCCGACGCGACAAGCAGCTAAGGGAATTGTACGCGGGGGGCGGGAGTTTCTCAACCGGCGGAGGTATGGATACAATGAGAGGAGAAGGAAGGCACATGAAAATTCGCATTTCTTCATTCTTACTCGTTTTGATGGCTGCGGCGACCGCGCTGGCCACGCCGCAGGCTTCGAAGACGGCTGCCTCGCGTGATCCAGAGATCATTGACGCGCAGGGCTATCTGAAACTGCTCGAGCAAAATCGCGGGAAGCCGATGCTCGTCAATTTTTGGGCGACCTATTGCGAACCGTGCCGCGACGAGTACCCCATGCTAAATGAACTGGCGAAGAAGTACGCCCCGCAAGGCCTGAAAGTCGTGGGCGTAAGCCTGGATGACGATGGCGATTTAATTCTGATGCGGCGTTTTCTGGCCCGCTATAAGCCGGTGTTTCCCAATTACCGGAAAAAAGCAGGCGGAGAAGCGGACTTCACACAGTTCACACAGGCAGTGCTTCCAAGTTGGAATGGATCCTTGCCAGCTACGTTCTTCTATGGCAAAGACGGCAGGCAGGCCGGACATATGTTCGGCGAAGGCCCGCGGGACGCTTATGAGTCAGCGGTTCGAACGCTGCTGGCGCCGCGTTCCGACTAGCGACGAGCTGCGCGATCTAACCCAGTACTTTTCGGCCTCTCTTGGAGACTGCTTATGCTCAACACCAAGGGCAATCGCATCACCTATTTTGGCCACAGCACATTTTCGCTGACGACGCCTTCTGGCCAGGTGGCTTTGATTGACCCGTGGGCGACGACGAATCCATGGCGTCCGGACGCTCTGAAAAAACTTGCGCGGCTAGACGCGATTTTCCTGACTCATGCGCATACCGATCACCTGGGCGATCTTCTGGCCCTAGCCAAGCAGTTCAAACCGAAAATTGCGGCAATATTCGAGACATGTCTGTGAATTGAGCGCAAAGGCTTTGGAGAGGAGACTTGCCCGATGGGCAAGGGCGGCTCGCAAACAATCGGTGAGTTTGAACTCACCATGACGCACGCATTTCATTCGAACTCGATCGACGATAACGGAGTGCGGCACTACGGCGGGGAGCCTGCGGGGTATATCATTCGCATGCCAGGCGGGTTCAAGGTGTATCACGCAGGCGATACAGCGCTTTTCGGCGACATGAAATTGATCGGCGAACTCTACAAGCCGGACCTCGCGATGCTGCCAATCGGCGATCGCTTCACCATGGGCCCGCGCGAAGCGGCGTATGCCATCCGCCTGCTTGGGGTGAAGTATGTCGTGCCAATGCACTACGCAACGTTTCCGTTCCTGACGGGCACGGCGGAAGAACTGCGCAAAGAAACGAAGAAAATCAAAGGACTGAAAATTTACGCGCTGAAGCCAGGAGAGAAACTGTGATTCGTACAGAAAATCTGCGCAGCGGCTACATTCAAGACGAGGCCGAAGAATATATTTACCAGATGCTGCCGGAGCGCGATGCGGTTGTCGCCGAAATCGAAGATTACGCCGCGCAGAACCGCGTTCCGATTATCGGGCCGGCGGTAGCGCGCTTGCTGACCCTGTTTGTGCAGGTGTCTAGCGCAAAGAGGATTTTTGAGATGGGGTCGGCCATTGGTTATTCCACAATCTGGCTGGCGCGTGCGGCGGGGCCTAAGGGAAAAGTGATTTATACGGACGGCGATCCGGAAAAAGCGCGCCGCGCGAAGGATTATTTTCGCCGCGCAGGAGTCGCCAAACGCATCGACGTGCGCGTCGGCGACGCGCTTGAACTGCTAAAGAAGGCGCCGGGCACGTTCGACTTGATCTTCAACGACATCGACAAACACCAATACCCTGCCGCACTACGCGTGGCGCTGCCCAAGCTCCGCCGCGGCGGACTGTTCATCACCGACAACACACTGTGGTCGGGAAAGGCTGCGCGGCCGGCCGCACCGGATGACATTCACACGAAGGGTATTCAGGAGTTCAACCGGCTCGTCTACGCCACGAAGGAGTTCTACCCCGTTTTAATCCCCCTGCGCGATGGCGTCACTGTCTGCCGGAAGAACTAGAAGTTAAGTTATGGCAACTGCTCCAGCCTCCGCGACGAAAGCACCACTGGCCAATGCCCCCGGGCCAAAGGGGCGATTTCTGCTTGGCAGCCTGATTGAGGTGTCGCGCGACTGGCTTGGTTTTTACAAAAACTGTGCCGACGAATACGGCGACGTGGTGCGCGTGCATCTCGCCCACGTTCCAGTGTATTTGGTGGTCCACCCGCGCGACATAGAAACAGTGCTCGTCACCAATGCAGCAAAATTCACAAAATCCGAAGACTATCGCGCGCTGGCGCGTGTACTCGGACGGGGTTTACTGACCAGCGAGGGAGATTTTTGGAAGCGCCAACGCGGCCTCATTCAGCCGGCCTTTCACCGCCAAAGTATCCTGTCTTACGCGCTGGTAATGACGCGCGCCGCCGGCTGCATGCTGGATTCGTGGAAGGAAAAGGTTAAGCGCAACATCCATGAAGACATGATGCGCGTGACCCTGGAGATCGTCGGGCAATGTCTGTATAGCGCGGAAGTCACTGATGCCGCGGAACGTGTCGGACACGCAATGGAAGTCGTTACGGGGAGATTCATAGTCAACGCGAGTCTGGCGATGCTGTTTCGTTTCGATATTCCCGTTCGATTCGCGATCCGAGAATGGCGCGCTATCCGCGAATTGAACGAGATCATTGGCGGCATCATACGGGAACGGCGTTCTTCCGGGGAGCCGCGCGAAGACCTTTTGGATATGTTGCTTCAGGCGCGCGACGCGGACGGCAACCCCATGAGCGACGCACAGCTGCGAGACGAAGTGATGACGCTTTTTCTGGCCGGCCATGAGACCACGGCGATTGCGCTCTCTTGGGCCTGCTACTTGATTGCCCAAAACCCACACATCGAGGCGAAGCTCGCCCAGGAACTGCAAACGGTCCTGGCCGGCCGTGTCCCGACGCCCGAGGACCTTCCGCGATTGCGTTATACGGAAATGGTGCTCAAGGAAACGATGCGCCTTTATCCCGCGGTGTGGGGCATTGGCCGGAGAGCCCTGGAGGATTGCGAGCTTGGCGGATACCGCGTGCCAGCGGGATCAAACGTTTTCATTTTGCAATGGCGGACGCAACGCGATCCGCGCTTTTTCCCCGACCCGGACCGATTCGACCCCGAGCGCTGGAGGGACGACCCAGTCCGGTCGGGAAGAATCCCACGTTTCGCATATTTTCCCTTCGGCGGGGGGCCGCGTGTTTGTGTTGGCGCGTCCTTCGCGATGATGGAAGCAACGCTGCTGCTGGCCATGATTCAGCAGAGATTTCATCTCGAAATTGTCCCTGGACATCCCATTGAAATCTTTGCTTCCGTTACGCTGCGCCCCAAGTATGGCATCCGAGTGATCCCGCACCGCCGAACGGCAGCGAAAAATATAATTGACGGCTGAAGAGGTGAACTGCAGGCGGAATTTACTTGCGCAAGAAATTGCGAATCAGGAAGGCTAGGTTTGCGGGACGTTCCGCCAGACGCCGCATGAAATACGGAAACCAGTCTTTGCCGTAAGGGATATAGATGCGGACGCGATAGCCATCCTTGACAAGCCGCCGCTGCAAGTCGGTGCGAACTCCATACAGCATCTGAAATTCGAAATCGTCCTTGGAAATCTGTTTTGACGCCGCAAAGCGAATCGTGGCAGCGATCATGCGCGGGTCGTGCGTGGCAATACCATGGTAGAAGCCGCTGGACAGCAGGACGTGCATCAGCCGGACGAAATTGGCGTCCACATCGGCCTTTCGCGGAAAGGCAACTTCTTCTGATTCCTTGTACGCGCCCTTGCACAGCCGGATGCGGCAGCCGCAAGACAGCAGTTCCACGACATCGGTTTCGCTACGGTACAGATAGGATTGAATGACCGTTCCGATGGCGGGATTGCGAGTTCGAACGCGTTTGACGAGGTCGATGGTGCGCTGCGTGTAAGGAGAGCCTTCCATGTCAATACGCAGAAAATTGTCGAAGCTGGCGGCGCGTTCCACGATGGAGCGAAGCAAACCTTCGCAAAACTCAATGTTGATGTCCAGACCGAGTTGCGTGAGCTTGCCGGAAACGTTGGCATGCAGACGCTCCTGGGCGATGCGCTCAAAAATCTCCAAATAGGCATCGCGGGAGTGCTGCGCGTCCGAGATGGTGGCGACATTTTCGCCCAAGTAATCGAGGCTGGCGTGCATCCCTACGTTATTGCACTCGCGGGCAGCGGCAATGGCCTCGTCCAGCGTCTCGCCGGCTACGAATCGGCGCGCCATGCGGCGCGTCATGCCATTGGAAGTGACCCAATTGGCGAAGGCTTTGCTTTCGGAAAGCTTGAGCAGGGTCGACCGGAGCATCTGGGAACAATTATGGCAGCCTGGGAATGGCGAAACTAGTGTTTGTGCTCTTCCAGAAACTTTTCGGCATCGATCGCGGCCATGCAGCCGGAGCCCGCGGCCGTGACCGCCTGCCGATAGCGATGGTCTTGCACATCGCCGGCTACGAACACGCCAGGAATGGAGGTAAGGCTGCCGTGCTTGGCGAGCAAGTAGCCGTTCGCATCCATTTCGAGTTTCCCCTTGAAGATAATGGTGTTCGGATCGTGGCCGATGGCGACGAATACGCCGTCGAGCGGAATCTCGCGAGTTTCCCTGGTCTGCTGATTGCGCAAGCTCACGCCTTCGACGTGGCCTTGGGGCGCGACGATTTCCTCCACGACGTAAGGAGTGACGAACTCGACTTTCTCGTTGGCTCTGGCGCGGTCAATCATGATCTTGGAAGCCCGAAACTCATTTCGTCGGTGGATGAGATGGACCCTGCTGGCGTAGCGAGAGAGAAAGTTGGCCTCTTCCATAGCGGAATCGCCGCCGCCGACCACGGCAATCGGTTTTCCGCGGAAGAAATAGCCGTCGCAAGTCGCGCAGGTGGAAACGCCGTGGCCGATCAATTCCCTTTCGCCCTTCAGACCTAGCAGACGCGCTGAGGCCCCCGCAGCAACGATCAGAGATCGCGCTTCGTAAGTATCTTTTCCGGCGATGATCTTGAAAGGGCGCTTGCTGACGTCCACTTCGGTCACAGCGCCTGCCTTGAACTCCGCGCCGAACTTTTGCGCCTGCTTGCGCATGTTTTCGATGAGCTCCGGCCCCATGATCCCGTCGGGGAATCCCGGATAATTCTCAACGTGCGTGGTCAGGGAAAGCTGGCCGCCGGGCTCATGCCCGTCCAGAACCAGCGGCTTCAGGTTCGCGCGCCCGGCGTAAATCGCAGCAGTTAGACCGGCGCAGCCGCTGCCAATGATGACGACGTTGTGCATTCGATCGTTCTCCAAGGATTAGATTCAACACTGCGCCCGCCGGATACAAATGCAGTCCGGTATTGTAGCATTGCCTTCGCCGCGATTCGGAATGCCTGCTGCCAATTTGGAGAGGCTTTTATGCGCGGCCGACATTGACCCGCGCAAAGGGCCGCCTCTATAGTCCAAATATGATCATCACGCTTGCGAAGGAGAAATCCACAATGGATCCGCGCTACCCAATCGGAAAATTTGAGATGCCCGCGCACGTGACTCCGGCACGGCGGCAGCAAGCGATCGACGAGATCGCGGCCACGCCGGTCAAAATGCGCGGCGCGGCTAAGGGCCTGAGCGAGTCGCAACTTGACACGCCGTATCGAGAAGGCGGCTGGACGGTGCGCCAGGTGGTGCATCACGTTCCAGACAGCCACCTCAACGCCTACGTTCGATTGAAGCTGGCGCTCACCGAGGACAAGCCGACAATCAAGCCATACGACGAAGCGGCCTGGGCTGAGCTGGCTGACTCGAAATCAACTCCCATCGAAGTTTCCCTGATGCTTCTGGACTCCGTGCACGCGCGGTGGGACCGGCTGTGGCGCTCATTGAAGTCTGAACACTTCGCCAGGGTTCTCATTCACCCGGAACACGGCGAACGGACCGTCGACTGGCTGCTGTTCCTTTACGAGTGGCACGGGAAACATCACACCGCGCATATCACAGAACTTCGCAAGCAAAAAAGTTGGTAGTGGAGTCAAAAGTAGTTCGATCCTTTGCCCTCGACCAATGCACCCTGCTCGACCCGAAGAAAGATTTTCCGGCTGCAGCTGTGTGGCGCGCGATGCTCCGGCTCGTGTACGATAATCGGGCACAAAAGGAGATCGCATGAGCCGGCCGGCAGGAACTTACGCTGTATTTGAAACTTCACAAGGAAACATTGTGGTGCGCTTGCTGGAAAACGAAGCGCCCAAGACGGTTGCGAATTTCGTTGGGCTTGCCGAAGGCACGAAAGAAGTCACGAATGAAAAAACCGGACAAAAGGAAAAGAAACCTTTCTACGACGGATTGATTTTCCATCGCGTGATTCCGCAATTCATGATTCAGGGCGGCTGCCCGCAGGGTACGGGAATGGGCGGTCCGGGCTACAAATTCACCGACGAATTTCATCCCTCGCTGAAACACTCGAAAGCCGGAAAGCTCTCCATGGCCAACTCCGGGCCGGGGACCAACGGCAGCCAGTTCTTTATCACCGTTGCGGCGACGCCGTGGCTGGACAACCGCCACACCATTTTTGGCGAGGTCGTTGAAGGACAGGACGTGGCGGACAAGATCTCGAATGTGCCGCGCGATTCGAACGACCGTCCGAAAACGCCCGTGTCCATCAAGAAGCTTCGCATCGAACGCGTGGCCTAGGCGGACATTATTGCAATGCTCACGCCCGAGCGACTATTCCGGCTCACGATCGAATTGATCTTCGTCCTGCTCGGCTCTCTCGTGATCTGGCTGGGATTGCTGCGGCGCATTTATGTGGATCGGCACGGCGCGGCATGGTTGATTCTTGGCGTAGCGCTGATCGTGTGGGGATTGCGGGCGCTTAACAGTCCGGGACAATGGTGGTTGCGCTGGCAGAACTGGACTCGTGGATTGTCGCTCGTGTTTCTAGGCGTCCTCATGCTTGTGATATCGCGCGTGCCATACCTCTGGGTCGGTCCGATGCTCGCAGCCGGAGGCGGACTGCTTGCGCTGCGCGGCCTAATTGCCTCCTACCTGGTCTTCCGGCCACAATAAGAAAATGTTTTGCTGCGAAGGCCATACGCCGAATCCCAAACTAGTCCTCACATGGTCGTTCTTTCTTCTCGTCCGCTTCAACTATAATCCGCGTAACAGATAGCCCTTCTGGTCGTTGATAATCCGCCAAGGGCCGTCAACTTTCCATGGAAAACAAAAAAGGAGAACGTCCGTGCTGAAAGAATTTAAGCAATTCGCCATGCGTGGGAACGTCGTGGATTTGGCGGTCGGCGTAATTATCGGCGCGGCATTTGGAAAAATTGTGTCTTCGCTAGTGGAAGACGTGCTCATGCCGCCGATCGGCCGGCTGCTCGGTCACGTCGACTTTTCGGGATTATTCCTCAATCTCAGCCAAAAATCATACGAAACACTGGCAGCCGCGAAGGCCGCGGGCGCCCCGACCTTGAACTACGGGATCTTCCTGAACACGGTGATCAATTTTCTGATTGTGGCGTTCGCCGTGTTTCTTGTGGTCCAGCAGGTAAACCGCTGGACCAAGAAGCCGGAAGCTGCCGTTGCCCCGGCGACGAAAAACTGTCCGCAGTGCGCGATGACTATTCCTATCGCGGCCAAGCGTTGTGGTCATTGTACAACGCACCTCGCCTGAGACCAGGAACTAATCGTTGAAATCTGATTTGTTCAAGCCTTGGGAGATTTCTTCTGCTGGTTTGCTTCGAGATGCTGGCGCAGGCGGTTGACCACGGCATCTTCGTGTCCTTCTTCCATTTCTTTTTGCACTTCTTCCAGGGCGAAATGCACGACGTCGTGATGGTGCATTTCCAGAGGCGCTACGGCGTCGCTGAAGCGCAGCCACAGCCGGTGCAAGAGATTAACTTCGTTCGCCGTCAGGTTAGGCGCGTGCGGCCCGAGGACCTTGTAAACCTTGTCCCCGTTGGGCATGTGAATTTCAAGGTTGAATTGCGGCTTCGGATCGCCAAGTTTTTCCCAGGCTTCGCCGATCTGCCGCGCTTGCTCCTCATTCGATTCCTTTGTTGAACGTCCGGCGACAATTGTGCTGGATTGCAGCGAAGTCGCGGCGCGCAAGATGCCATCCCACAAATCGTTGGCGGCGACCACGGCGAGGCGGATCGACTTACCTCGTTTTTCGGCCATGGAAAGCGCTTGGGAAAAGAGTTGTTGCTCGATGCTGCCGAACAGCTGATCGGCCTCAAGTTCGTTTTCACCCGAAGCAGAGCGGCGCAACAGCCGGACGTGGAGCACGATAACATCGCGGCGTCCGGGCTTGATGCGGTCCAGCACGTTTCCAAGATGATAAAGCGCGTAGTGGTTGCTTATCGGAACGAGGATGTTGCCGGGACGGGCGCCCACAGCCTCGGGTGTCAGTTCTGATTCCAGCTCGAGATTGAACTGGTCCATCTCGACGTGCGAGGCGCCGCCATGTTTACCCCGGCGTTCGGATATCGTGAACACAAAATAAAGCAAAACGGAGAACGTTGCGCCCGCCATGGTAGCAATGGGCTTAGTGAATAAGTTCACCACGGCGATCAAGAACAGCATCCCCGTGATCAACCCCAGACCCACGGGGATCTGTATACCGCGAACAGTGAAGTTCAGCGGGACCTGGAATTCGCGCAGGCCGGGACTGGTGTACCGGAGAACCAGCACCGCGAGGCCGTTCATGGCGAAGCTCCAGATCACGCCGAAGGCGTAAAGGTTCGCAAGAAAGGTGACGTCGCCACGGCTGATGATGATGGTGATGACCTGGAGCACGACGACGATATTGATGATGCGGTAGCTGGTGCCAAACTTTTTGTGCGGCTGCCGGAACCAGGCGCTAAGCACGCCGTCTTCAGAAACGCGGTTCAACACTCCGTTCGAGCCGACGATGGCGGTGTTGACGGCGCCCGCCAGGATCAGAGTACCCACAACCACGACAAAACCGTGGAATATCAGGCGGATGAAGAGCGGCCCTTCCAGATTCATCGCCAGTCCACCGATCAGGTTCTCGAGGAAATGCTGGCGGACGTCGTCCGGAATAATCATCACGGCAAAGAACGAGACCAAGGACGTAAAAACCAGGCTGTAGACGAAAATGACCGCGCCGGCCTTTTTAAGGTTGGGGAGCTTGGGGCTTTCGATTTCGCGATAGACCTGCGCCAGCGATTCCTCGCCACTCATCGCCAGGACGGAATGGCCGAGTGCGATGAAGATGGCGATGATGCCAAACATATGAGGGAGGCTGCTGTGCGCGAGCCAGCCGAGGGCGCTGGGGCTCAACCTGAGGTTGCGCGGATGAGGCCACGGAGGGAGCCCGGAATGCCGTACCGCGATCGTGTAACCACACCAGACAATAAGCATGACCACCATAACGGTAACCAGCTTCATGATCTGCAATGCTTTTTCGCTGGACTCGGCCACTCCCTTGGTGTTCTGCCACCAGAAATACAGAGTGACGGCAATAGCAAAGCTCGCGGCGATAAAACTGATTGTTCCGGGAGCAAGCGGTCCGCTCAAGTGAAAATACTGAAAGAGGTCGTTGATCAATCCGGCCAGGTATTGGCCCGCCGCTACGCCGCTGATCGGGCCCGTAAGGATGTAGTCAAACATCAGTGCGGAAACACTGAATTTGGCAAGCGTCCCGCCGAGGGACATCTTCACCGCTCGGTACACGCCGCCACGCACGAACATGCTGCAGCTTTCCACGTAAACCGCGCGCACGGCATACGAGAACAGCATGATGGCGAGGATGAACCACGGCGCGGTTTTGCCGATGTAGCCTTCCGCTTCGCCCCCGGCGTAGTATGCCGAGGAGGCCAGGTCGTTCAGCACGATGGCCGCTGCCCTCCAAAACGAAATGAAAGTCAGGAGGGCTGTGGTGGCGACGATGACACGCGGAATACCGTTGCCGCGGCTGCCCGCGGCAGCAGGGCTATTGGGAGTGCTGCTCATGTATGGGTTGCGCTAACTTGCAGGTTGGAATGCTCGCATTTTTGAGGCACTAAGTCTAGCCGGAGATCCCGGTAAATTGCCAAGAACGACGCCCTAGTGCGCGGCCGCGCGAAAGGCTTGGGCGCATTCCTCGCAGGGGCAGATGTTGCGGAGATGGTCGTAGCTGTAGATGCCTGTAGAGTGGCCGTCGGTGAAGCTGAACTGGATGGCGTAGTTCCCCACCTGTGTGGCGGCTTGAGCGCGTGGCTTGGGCTTGAACATGGCCAGCGCGGGAGATGGCTTGAGTGTCGAAGCCAACTCGGCGAGCGAGGCCTTCTTTTCCCGTGCGTCGTTACAGGTGGCGCAAGGACACTCCTCGCGCAAATAAGCGAACTCGTAGTGGCTGGCATGCCCGTCGGCCCAGGTGACGTCCACACCCGCGCCGCTCGAAACGTGGATCTTGACGCTCGTTGGTTTTTTTCGTGGGTCGAGGGGGGGCGGCATGGTTGGGTCCGCGATCAGCTCTTGGACTTGCCGGCGCAGCAATCGCCAGGCGGAATCGGATTTCCGTGCGGGCAAGTTTTCGGGTGCCCCAGGAAGGTGCAAATGCGCTGGTCCAGCTCCGGGCTGATGATGTGCTCGAATTTGCAGGCCTGGGTATGCGCCTCGGAATCGTCGACAGAAAAGGTGTCCTTAAAGAGGCGTTCGGCCAGGCGGTGACGGCGCACCACGTCGCGAGCGCGCTGGCTGCCCACGGGCGTCAGTTGTACTTCTCCGTTTTGCATTTGCACCAGATGAAGGTCGGACATGCGCGAGAGCATCCGCGTGGCGGGCTCCTCACTCACAACCGGCAGACTCCCCGCGGGGCCTGTGGCGTGGAGGTGCTCCGGCTGCGCCGGCTTCCCTTCTTCGCCGCACACCCAAATCTGCTCGAGGAGATGATCGAATCGGATTTCGTCGTCGGTGGAAACAGGTGTGCAACAGTCCGCCGTGTCGGCGAGCGGGCAATTCAACGGATGGCTCGGCCCATGCTGCGCTGTGTCGAAATGGAGATGGCCGTGCGCCAGCTCGATCCGGCGGTCAGCCTGGCGCGCGATGTCCGGGTCATGCGTCACCATCAGGATGGTGTGGCCGGCGTTGTGAAGTTCGCGGAAAATCTGAATGATGATGGCTTCGTTGGCTTCGTCGAGATTGCCGGTGGGCTCGTCGGCAAGAATAATCTTCGGCTGATTGATCAGCGCGCGCGCGATGGCCACGCGCTGCTGCTCGCCGCCGGAGAGTCGTGTGGGCAGATGAGTCAGCCGGTCTCCAAGGCCAACGCGCTTCAGCGCTTCTTCGGCCTGCTTTTCATCCGTCACGCTATGGAAATACTGCGCGAGCATCACGTTTTCCACCGCCGTGAGATATGGCACAAGGTGAAATTGCTGGAAGACGAAGCCCACTTTCTCCGCGCGGTAACGAACCAGCTCGTTTTCGCGAAGTTGCGAAAGGTCGACGCCATCAACCACCACATGTCCGGAAGTGAGCGTGTCCAGGCCGCCGAGAATATTGATAAGCGTCGTTTTCCCGGAGCCGGAAGGGCCCATGAGCGCGACCCATTCTCCGGTATTCACATCGAAGCTCACTCCACCGAGCGCGCGCAGCGGGCCGTATTGCTTGATCAAATTCTCGATGACCACTTGCTTCACCGCGGCTCGCGGTGGCGCTGGAGCGAGGGTACTCACGCTTCACCTCTGAAAACCGATGCCGGGCGGATGCTCGCCAGCCGCCGCAACGGAAACGCACTAAGAATCGCGACAATCACTGTTAATGCCACAGCTAGAGGATACACAATCAACCGCGGCCGCGCCGCCACGCCAAACACCGCTCTCCCCAAACCGATCGAAAGAAAAATCCCCGCCGCCGCACCAATAATGCCGCCCGCAAGTCCGAGCAGCGCCGCTTCCGCGAGAAAAAGCCGCAGCACCCGGCGCATCGAGCCGCCAATCGCCTTCATCAAGCCAACGTCCATCCTGCGTTCCATCGCCACGTTGGTCATCGCCGCCATCACGCACAGCCCGGTAAGCAACAGCACAATCGCCACGGTGGCCGTCAGCAGCCCGCTGATCCGGTTGTAAATTCTCGCCTCACCTTCTGTGAATTGCCGAATCGGGCGGACGTCAACATCAGGAAGCAGGCGTTGAAGATCCGCGATGTAGCTTTGAATTTCGCCGAGAGTGCCTGGAACGATCAGCTCGATCGCGCTGATGCGGCCAGGTAGATCCGTCAAACGTTGTGCCGCTCGCAATCCAATCTCAACACGGTCGTCTTCCGGTCCGCCGGTCTGGCGAAAGCTAGCGACGCGGCACCACTCGCGGCGGTCACCACTGGCTAATACGAGTTCCATGTCCTGCTGAAGGCCCATCTGTTTCGCGACTCGTGTACCTGCCACGCACACTTGTCCCTGCGATGGGGTTGGTCGATTCAGACTGGTCTCGGGAGTTGAAGAAAGCACTCGGCCGATAAGAAACGCAAGCGGATTGGACCCTGCGACAACCGCGGAGAGGGATTTGCCCAACTTTGGAACGGAAACGCCGGCAACCACGTAGAGAGTGGACGATACGGCGACGCGGCCGCTGGGGAGATTCACGGGTATCAAATTCGCGGTGGACTCGGGCAGAGTTTCTGAACCTGTCGTCGAAGAGCCTTTCGGAATGATTAGCACGTTAGGTCCGAAAGCACGAAATTCCGTAGTTAGGCGGCGCTTGGCGTCCACTTGAAGATTGAGTAGGGTAGCGGTGACTGCCGCGCCTGCGCCCAGGGCAAGCATCATGACGAACAGCCGCCCACGATTTGCGCCGAGCAGACGCCGGATGATGCGCCAGAACATTGCCCGATTGGTTGCGCGACGGTCGGCCATCATTCGCCTCGCAAGATCGGCGCCGGCTCGTACTGAGAAGCGCGCCGCAGTGGAAGAGCGCTGCCAAGAATGGTGACGCCGGCAGCGAGTGCAATGACTACAAGAAAGACAATCCACGATGGCTCGGGCGCCGCGCCAAAGATTTTCTCTCCAAGGAGGCGCGCCAAAACAATCCCCAGCGCGTAACCGGCTCCCCCGCCCACGAACGCGAGCAAAAGTTGTTCTGCCGCAAGCAGGAATCCAACCGTGCCGGAGCCCGCTCCCAACGCTTTCATCAAGCCGATTTCCGTGCGCCGCTCAATCACCGAAGCCGCGGAAGATGCTCCCACGGCGAGCGCGGCGGCAAGCAGCGCTGCTCCCGTAACCAGCCACAACAGCATGCGCACACGCGCGAGGACTTGGCCTTCTCCTTCAGCGACCTTGCGGATCACGCGCACATCTGTCCCCGGCAGTTCTTGCTGAATCTGAAACGCGATCGAGGAAATATACGGCGTGCAAAACCAGCGGTCATACTCGGCGGGTGTAAACGTCTTAGAATCGCGCTTCGCAAACGCATCTTCCGGCTTCGTCAGCGCACTTACATACAATTTGCGGTACTGACTCGGCCTCCCGGCAAGTTTCTGAGCGATGGCCAACGGAACAACGACAGCGTCATCCTCAGCCCCATCCGTATCCAAAATACCAGTCAGGCGTAACGCCATAGGGCGCGCTCCCGACTGCCAATCCACTGACGAATCCGCGTAGAGATAAATCGTATCGCCCATCTTTAGCTTGATACCCTGGGCAAAATTCGGCAGGCTTGACGCGAGTTTTCGTCCCAAGACACATTCATCGGCGTCATCCTTGAACCATTGCCCATCAACACGCCACCAAGGGTTGGTCTTGCCGATTCCGGTCACGAAGGTGCCGCCATCTGGAAGCGCGATAGTTTTAGCTGACCATGTACCGATTAGTCTTCTATCTGCGCGAATCGTAGGGAGCTCTTTAACCGGAATGGGATATATGGAAACGGCGACAGAGGTTTCCAATTGGGGCGCAAACGCAATGATGTTGTTGTGCCAGAAAATCGTTTTCAAGTTTGGCAGGTCCGCTTCCGGCAGATAAGCGCCCGCATTCACAGGCCGGTAATCCACGCCGCCAATCTCCAGCGGCAGCGAATCCGCTTGCGGCGTCACCACAAGATTCGCTCCCAGGCTCCGGAATTCCTTCGCCAGCCGGTCGCCCACATCCAACGATACGCTCAGCGCCGCCGTGACTACGCCCATGCCGAGAGCCAGCGCCGCCCCGGTGAGGAGCTTGTGGCGCGGGCGGCGTCCAAACGAATCGGCAACAATTCTTAGAAACATGGAATAAGGGACAGCCTTAGGGCGCGATCGTTCGCGCCCTACTGAGGAATCTCCTTTGCGGCTTGCGTCAACGATGAAATATCGATCACCAGTTCCCCGCCATCCACGCGCGACGGCACGCCGATGGGATTGCATCCGCCCTGATCGCCGATCGACGGAATGTAAATCGCCGAAGCGCAGTGCCGGCAAATCACGTTCTGTCCATCCTGCCGGTACCCCTCCGCGCCGCAGATGCGGCAGGCGTCCAGCGCCACTCCCCATCCATTCGGCTTTTTGATGATCATGAACCGCAGCGATTGCCTGCCCGCATTCACGGTGAAGAGATGCAGGCTGCCATCCTGCACTTCCCCAACCGGCACGCGCACGATGTCTCCCAGAGCGTTGATGGGATGGGCAGTGGGAGGCGCCGAGTTTGCTCGCGCATAAATGAAATCCGCCGTCAGCACCAGAATCACCGTGAGGGACGCGACTGCCGCCGCCATCATCCAGTTCCGCTGCCGGAGGCTTTGGGATTCCAGCAGCCGCATCTCCGCCTCATTCATCGTCCCCCGGGCGGTCTTGTCATGCTTAGCGGACTGCCACTCGCGCAATATCAACAGCGCGGCGGCTCCGAAAATGAACACAAAGAAGAACAGCTCGTTCCGGACAATCGGCCCCAGAATCGCCATTTCCGCCTTGCTCGAAGGCAGCCAGCGCGCTTCGCTCAGTTCATGTAGCCCGGTGAGCGCCAGTTGAAACGCGACGAGCAGGAGAATGACGCTCGTCGCCGCAAAAAACCGGTGCAGCGGAATCCGCAGCGTGCCCTTAAAGAAGAAGAGCCCCACCGCGACCGCCCCACCGATTCCCACAATCGTTCCAATCCATGTCTGCAACCCTGCGCTCGAAAGCTCCACGGCTCGCAGGATCAACGCCAGTTCCGCCCCCTCGCGCAATACCATCAGGAAAACAAAAAGAAAAATCCCCCAGCCCGCTGCCCTGCCGGCCTTCTCCGCGTAAACTTCCACCCTGGCCTCAATCTCTTTTTTCAGGTGGCGCGCAACGCGGTTCATCCATACGATCATCGTAACAACGAAGACCGAGGCGATAAGGAGCATCAGCCCTTCGAAGCCGTCTTCGCTGATGCGCCAGCGCTCCAGCGCAACCGCCACTCCCAGGCTGAGCGTGGCGGCGGCTGAGACGCCGTACCACGCGAAGCGTGACAGGTGTCCGCGCCCCGTACGGGAAAGATAGACCAGGACAATGCCGACGACGAGCGAAGCTTCAACGCCTTCACGAAGCGCGATAAGGAGAGCCGAGAACACGAAAACTCCAGTTGTAAGTCATTTGCATCTACCTTTTAAGTGTACCGCATGGAAGAACTTCCGTCAACCGGACCAGCTTGGTCCTATTTACCCTCCCGCCTTGGGTTATCCTATTTGATGCTTATGCGCCCCCTTCGCCTCACCGCCCGCATCCTCTCGTCGCTCGTACTTTGCTCACAGATTCCCATCCAGGCGCAAGCTCCCTCTCCGTCGCAGGCTGCGCCCACCACCATGCGCCCCGATCCCAAACGAGCGCAAAAAGCTGCCGAGCGAGGCGACAAGGCCGCAGCCGCGGGCCGTTTCGAGGAGGCGCTGACCGCCTACGAAGAGGCCGCGCATTGCGCCCCGCAGGATGCCGCCATCGTCGAACGCGGCGCTGCCTTGCGCTCAAGGCTGGTTCGCGCCTACGTGGAAGCCGCGGAACGTAATGCCTTGGCAGGACGCTTGACAGAAGCCACAGACGAATTGGCAGCCGCGCTCCGGATCGATCCTGGAAACACGATTGTCGAGGAGCGCCTCGGCCAACTGACAGCCATGGAGGACGCGCCCCGCGCAAAGTCCGCAGCCAAAATTTCCGGCTTGCCGCGGCTGCAACCGCAACCCGGAAGGCGCAAACTGGACCTTCGCGGCGATACCAAAACGGTCTATGAACAACTGGCCATTCTATTCGGCGTGAAGGCGTCTTTTGATCCGGACGTCGTTGCCAGGAACGTGCAACTGCGCGTGGATGACGTGGATTTTTACACGGGAATGTCTCTCCTGGGCGGACAGACTGGAACGTTTTGGCGCCCCTTGAATCCCACATTGCTCTTTGTCGCTCCGGACACGGCGGAGAAGCGGCGGCAGTATGGTTTGGAGGCGGAGCAGACATTTTCGCTCTCCGCCGCGGTTGGCCCTGAAGATGTCACCGAGTTGCTGCGTATCCTCCGCGACATCACCGGTGGAACGCGCATCGATATCGACACGCGCAGCCGCACCATCACCATGCGCGACACGCCGGAGCGGCTCGCGCTTGCCGATGAACTCATCACGCAACTCGAACGCGCCCGCGGAGAAGTTATGCTGGAAATCGAACTCCTTGAAGTAGACCGCAATAAGGCGCGCGCTCTTGGGATTACACCTCCAGCTTCCGACCAGCTGATTTCCCTGAGTACCAACGACCTGAACAAGCTCAAGTCGTCGAGCAACCTGACCAACCTGCTCACCAACATCCAGCAAGTCTTCGCGGGAAAGGGATTCTCCAGCATTCCCCCGGTCGTCGCTGTAGGTGGCGGCCTCTCCACTTTTCTGCTGACGCTTCCGAGCGGCGCTGCCAACTTCTCCGACTCGCTTTCGCTAATACAAAGCGGGCGCCAGGTTCTGCTGCGCGCCCAGAACGGCAAACCCGCCAGTTTTTTTGTTGGCGATCGCTTTCCGATTACGCTCAGCCTGCTCTCTGGAAGCTTGGGAAACGCGGCCGCATTGACGGGAGTACCGCCATCCACGGTTTTCCCGGAGACCAGCTTCACTGTTGGGGCCAACCCTTCCGCATTGGTTGCCAATAACTTCACCGGCGGCACTTTGCCCGATTTGGCCGTGGTTTTTGATGATCCCAAGGCCGACACATTTGCCATTTTGCAGAATCACGACAACGGGAACTTTGTTCAAGTGACGCCATCGCCGATCACGCTCGGAACGAGCGAAACGGGACAAGTCGCCATTGGCACAGGGGTTTTTCGCACCGACCTTACAAAATTTCCCACGACGCAGCCACCGGATGTGGTCCTGGTAAATTCCACTTCGAACAATGTTTCCGTTTTATTGGGGAACGTCGACGCCAACGGCAAAGCCAACGGACTTTTTACCGAGGCGCCCGGCTCTCCTTTTGCTGTTGGGAATAATCCAAGGTCCGTGGTCGTTGCGGATTTCAACGGCGACGGATTCCTGGACTTCGCGATCGCTAATCAAGGCGACAATTCCATCTCTCTTTTCCGGGGACATGGAGACGGCACCTTTACGGAATTCCCGGGCTCTCCATTCAAGCTGACCAATACCACGACGATTTCAGAGACCGCTCCCGTCGCCATGGTCAGCGCGAATTTTCGCAACCGCACCAATACCGTCAATAACGCTGCTGAACAGGACCTTGCCGTCGTCAATCAAGGGTCGAACAATCTTGCCATTCTACTTAGCTCCGTCGATCAGAACCTGAATGTGACTTTTACCGAAGCGCCAAATTCGCCGGTCACCCTGGGAACCACCCCCGTGGCGATCGCTGCGGGAGACTTGAACGCTGATGGCGTCTCCGACCTCGCCGTCGTGAACCAGGGTAGCGCCACCGTCTCGGTCTTGCTGGGGAGCAGCAACCTGGACGGCACCTTCACGGAAGCGACGGGCTCTCCTCTGCCAACGTCACCGACTCCTGCTGGAATTGTGATCGCCAATTTTGCGAATGGCACGGTCCCGGACATCGCGGTAACGAACAAGGGTTCCGCCACGCTCGGGGTTTATCTCGGTCAGGGACAAGGCACCTTTGCGTCGCGCATCGAGCTCAACACTCCGACAGGGCCCACGGCTCTGATCGCCTCCGCATTAACCACGAGTGGGCTTCCCGACGTCGCCTTGGTTTCCCAGGATTCCGCCGCCACCAATGGCGTTGTAACCATCATTCAGGATTCCACGAATTTCGCCAACAGTTCGACGGTTGGCGTCGCCCAGACGCCCTATCCAGCCTCAGAATATGTCGATCTAGGCGTGAAGATTAAAGCGACTCCTACGCTTCATGCCAATAATGAAGTAACACTGCTGCTCGAGTTCGAAATACGCGCCCTGTCGGGCTCAAGCGTAAACGGCATTCCCATCATTTCCAATCGCACCTTGACGCAAACCGTCCGCGTCAAACAGGACGAGCCGACCGTGATTGGCGGGCTCACCGATGTGGAAGAAACCCACTCCATCACCGGCTTGCCGGGCTTCGCTAATCTCCCCATCGCGGGATATGTGTTTGGCGCGCGGAAGAATTCGGATCAAAACACGGAACTTTTGATTCTCGTCACCCCGCGAAAACTACGCCTGGCGGATCATCTCACGCGGACGATTTTCGCCGGTCGCGGCGATACCCCCGGCCGCGGAGCCGCCACTCCCGGAACTCTGCAATCGCCTGCGCCGCCGCCTCAACAGTAAGCCTGAGAACGACGATCCGCAGCTCTGGGTGTCTTGCTAATCCGAATTCTGGCAGGAAAGATTCCGCACTCTTACAGGATGAGTTACGGCAGAGCTTCGAACACCACGATGGGCTGGTAAGTCCGGGGCACGACGGCTTCGGCAATGGCGATCAGCTTGTCCTGCTGGCTGAACACGCGCAGCCGTGGCGGCTTCTGCTCGCCGCCATCGAGCTGCGTCGTCGCCCCAGGGGGCGGCTGGACGCGGCCCGGCTGAAGTTGCGCGATCATGATGTTGAACTTCGTGCCATGGCGCACGCGCTTTTCGACCACCGGCAAGACATTCACGCGCGGAAAATTCGTCAACAAACTTTCGAGGGGGATCAGGCAATCGGTGAATTTTCCGGCCTGTTTGGCCTCGGCGAGTTCCTCGAGCGTGATTGCCTGTTCCAGTGAAAACTCTCCCACCGCGGTGCGCGTAATTTCCGCCAGGTGCGCGCCGCTTCCGAGCTTCTGTCCCATTTCGTGCGCCAGTGAACGGATGTACGTGCCGGAGGAGCACTCAATGACAAAGCGCGCGATGTTGCCGTCGATCTCCTTAAGTTTGTACTCGTAAATCTCAACTTCGACAGGTTTCAACTCTACGGTTTGCTTTTTCCGCGCCAGTTCATATGCAGGGCGCCCTTTCACTTTTTTCGCAGAAAACGACGGCGGCATCTGCTCGAAACGCCCGATACGCTCCGCCGCAAACTTTTCGACCGTTGCCGCGTCCAGCGCCGGCGCCGCGTCCAGCCCCTGCGCTTCGCCATCGGAATCATAAGTATTCGTCGCGAAGCCAAAGCGGAATCCCGCCTCATATCGTTTTCGGCGCCCGGCATAAAATTGCACCAGCCGCGTGGCCCGGCCAAGCAGCAGCACAAGAACGCCGGTGGCCAGCGGATCGAGCGTACCCAAATGTCCGATTTGCCGGAAGCCCGCTAGGTGGCGCACGGCATCGACCACATCGTGCGACGTTTTCCCTTTCGGCTTATTGATGACGAGTGCGCCGTCGTTCGGCGCCGGTTGTGGTTGTCGTGTCATTCTCGCAGTGAAATCATCTTGCTTGCGACCAGGCACCAAAGACGGAATACTCACGGCGCGGGCGGATTGTCCTTTTTCATTTCCTTCAACAGCCGCTCGATGCGCTCCACGTGCTCCTGCGAAAGGTCCAGAATGAAATGCAGTTCCGGCACGCGCCGGAGCTGCAGCCGCTCGACCAGCTCACGCCGAATGTAACCTGAAGCGTGTTCTAGTGCCTTGATCGCGTCCGTTTGCTCCTTGTTCGTCCCCTTGACGTTGATAAACACGCGCGCGTGTTTCATGTCCGGCTGGACGCGCACTTCGCTGGCCACTACGCTGACTTCCAGGCGCGGGTCTTTCAGTTCGCCCGCCAGCATGGCATTGATTTCGTGCGCGATCTCCTCGCCCACGCGTTCGTGCCTGTGATTCGCTGGACTCATTTGAGTTCCTGAAACATTTTCAAACAATCTCGACCGCTTGATTAATCAAGATCGAACCGAGGATGCGGTCTGCCTCGTCCAAAACTTTCTGCAGCACTTCCCTCAAGTGCTTCTCTTCATTCGAAATGGTCACAATTCCGACCACTGACCTCTGCCACGTGTCGTGATGCTCCATCTCGGCCACGGCCACGTTGAAATCACGCCGCAGCTTATCCTTCAAGCTCCGCAGCACCTGCCGCTTGTCCTTCAGCGATTGTGCATCCGGGATGTGCAGCTCGAGGGTAAGCAAACCAACTGGCATGAGCAGCTCCGGGGGACAGCTTGGCGGATTATCTCTTGCCGGCGGGCGCGCTGGCCTGTCCGGCGGCTTCCGCGGCGCTCATCTTGGTAACGCTGAAGCATTCCAGTACATCGCCGACCTTGATGTCGTTGAAATTGGCTACGCCCGCGCCGCATTCAAAACCGGTGCGCACTTCGCTGGCGTCATCCTTGAATCGCTTCAAGGAATTCAGCTTCGACGTGTAAATCACCGCCCCGTCGCGCAGCACGCGGACTTGCGCGTCGCGCTTCAGGATGCCGTCGACCACGTAACAGCCCGCAATCGTTCCCGCGCCTTTGACGCGGAATGTGTTGCGTACTTCCGCGCGGCCCAGGTACGTTTCCGTGACCACCGGCTCAAGCAGGCCTTCCATAGCTTTCTTAATCTCGTCGGAAACTTCGTAGATGATGTTGTGCGTGCGGATGTCCACATGTTCCTGTTGGGCCAGGTCCAGCGCCTTGCGGTCTGGCCGCACGCCAAATGCAATCACGATCGCGCCGGACGCGGAAGCCAGCAGCACGTCATTCTCCGTGACCGCGCCCACGCCTGAACCGATAATCTTCAGCTTCACCTGGTCGGTCGACAGTTTCGGCAGCATTTCGCTCAGCACTTCCACGGAGCCTTGCACGTCGCCCTTGATCACAATCCCCAATTCCTTGACGTCGCCGGCCTTCAATTGCTCATGGAGTTGATCTAGCGTGATGCGCGAACCGCTGATCCGCGCCATCGCGGCGTCGCGCTGCTTGTTCTGGCGGTATTCGACGATGTGCCGCGCTTTCGCTTCGTCAGTAACTTGGAATAGGTCGCCCGCATCCGGCACACCTTGCAAACCGAGTACTTCGACAGGAGTCGAGGGCGGCGCGTCATTCACCACCCGCCCGCGATCATCGAACATCGCGCGCACCTTGCCGAAAACGGAACCGCAGATGAAAAAGTCGCCCGCTTTCAGTGTGCCGTTTTGCACCAGGATCGTTGCCACTGGGCCGCGTCCTTTGTCCACGCGCGATTCGAGCACGGTGCCCGTCGCCGGAGCGTCGGGATTGGCTTTCAGCTCGCGCAGATCCGCCACCAGCAAAATCGTTTCGAGCAGCTTCTCGATGCCAATTTTCTTTTTCGCGGATACTTCCACGAACTCCGTGTCACCGCCCCATTCCGCCGGCATCAGGCTGTTTTCCGTGAGTTGCCGCTTTACGCGCTCCAGTTGCGCTTCCGGCTTATCGATCTTGTTGATGGCCACGATGATGGGCACCTTCGCCGCTCTGGCGTGATCGATGGCCTCTTTCGTTTGCGGCATGACGCCGTCATCGGCCGCCACGACCAGCACCACAATGTCGGTGACCTTCGCGCCTCTTGCGCGCATGCGCGTGAACGCTTCGTGACCCGGCGTATCGACGAACACCACGGCGCGGTCATTCACAACCACCTTGTACGCGCCGATGTGTTGTGTGATGCCGCCGGCCTCGCCCGTGGCCACATCCGCCTCGCGAATCGCGTCCAGCAAGCTCGTCTTGCCGTGATCGACGTGCCCCATTACCGTCACTACCGGCGGCCGCGGCTTCAAACTTTCCTTGGTCTCTTCCTTCGCAACTTCCAGCACCATCTCTTCTTCCAGAGAGACGACGTTCACCACGCCGCTGAACGCTTCAGCAAGCGTCGTGGCCGTCGGCACATCCAGCGCCTGGTTGATGCTGGCAAAAACGCCGCGATCGAGCAGGTTCTTGAGAAGATCTTTCGCGCGCACATCCAGCTTTTCAGCAAGTTCGCGAATCGTGATGCCTTCGGTAATCGTCACATCCCGCGGCGGGCGGGGCTCCGGCGGGGCGATAACCGCAGCGGCCGCGCTTCGGCCGGCCCCCGGACGCTGCCGCGTCGGATGCAGTTTGCGCTCACCTTCTTGCTCGCGCTTGTCCAAAACGGGGCGCTGGCGCTGGGGCGGTTTTCGCGTATAGAGCGGCTTGCCCGGCTCCGCCTTGGGAGGCAATTTCTCTGGAAACGGCGGCAGCATTCCCGGACGCCCGGGCGCACGCGGGCCGGGCCGTGTGCCTGTCGGCATCGGACCGCGGCGTTGCTCAAATGGACGGGGTTGCGGTCCACCAGGACCGCCAGGGGCCCCCGATCGCGGGGTGAATGGCCGTCCCTGGCCCGGTTGCTGCGGACGCATGGGCTGTCCGGGACGTGGTCCGCTGGGGCGCGATTCTCGGCCCGTGTCAGGAAGTGGTCCGCGATTGCCCGTTGGCCCCGAAGGCATTGGACCGCGATTTCCTGTGGGTAATGGCCGAGCGGGCGCTCCCGGTCTTGCCACACCGCCGGGGCGTCCAGGAACGGCCCCAGGCGCGGCAGCTGCAGGACGATTGCCGGAGGGTTGTGTGCCGGACGGGGTTGCCGGCCGCGCGGGCGCCGAGGGCCGTGCCCCCGCTGGCGTTGCTGGCGCTCCAGCCGGGGCCGGACGAATCGGAATTGGCTTTGGCGCAGCCGCGGCGGGCGCAGCCGGTTTCTCGGCCGGCGGCAGTACTGCAGGAGCGGGTGTAGGTGTTAGAGCCTTGGGTGCGGCTGGAGCAGTCGCCGTTGGCGCTGCCGGTGCGCTTGGCTTTGCCGCTGGCGCCGCTGGAGATGCAGGCGCGCTCGGTTTCACTGCTGCCGGGGCTACACTCGCTTGTGGAGGCGCCACGGGCGCTGCAGGTCTCAACCGTGCAGCCTTCGCAGCTGCTTCCTTGGCTTCTTTTTCCGCTTTGGCAGCTGCTTCCGCTTGGGCTTCCTCTTCGGCGGCACCCAAAATCTTTTTGCGCACCTTCTCCGCAACGTCCGCAGGAATCGAGCTCGAGTGCGTCTTCTTTTCCGTAACGCCGTACCCGGGCAATAGGTCAATGATGGCTTTGGCCTTGACCTCGAGTTCGCGGGCCAGCTCGTTGATTCGGACTTGATTTGCGTCGGTCATGCGCTCCGTTCTTGACTACGACTTCGCCTCTTCCGCCTTCGCGGCATCGCCTTCATTGTCGGCGGGCCTGGCTTCCGCCGCCGTCTCCTCTGGTGCCGTCTCCGCAGGAGCTTCTTCAACCGTATCTGGCGCCTCTGAATTCTCCGCTGTCTCCGCTGTCGCACCCTCCGCCGCAGCTGCTTCGCCTGTCGCGGCAGCCGCTTCGCTACCGCTTTCGTAAAAGCGGTTCACCGCCTGATAAATCTTGTCCACCATCTTTTCGCCAATGCCCGGTATTTCCATCAGCTGCTCCGGCGTCATGCCCGCAAGCTTCTCGACGGAATTAATCCCCGCCGCTTCAATCTTCTCGATGGTCTTCGCCCCCACGCCCGCCAGCGAAGTCAACGGCGTCGCCGGAGCGGTCAACGCGGTCATTTGCTCCTCGATTTCCTGGCGCTTCTCTTCCTCGCTCTTGATGTCGATGTCCCAGCCAATCAGCTTGCTCGCCAGGCGGACGTTCTGTCCCTTTTTGCCGATGGCCAGCGAAAGCTGTGAATCCTCGACGATCACTTCGAGCTTCTTCGTTTCGGGATCGACAATCTGCACGCGCGTCACTTTCGCCGGGCTCAGCGCTTTTTGCGCGAACGCCACGGTCTCTTCGTTGTACGGGATAATGTCGATTTTTTCTCCGCGCAGCTCGCGAATAATCGACTGCACGCGCATGCCTTTCATCCCCACGCACGCGCCCACGGGATCGACGTCTTTGTCGCGGCTCGCCACCGCCACTTTCGTTCGCTCGCCCGCTTCCCGCGCCGCAAATCGAATCTGCACCGTGCCGTCGTAAATTTCCGGCACTTCCATCTCGAACAAACGCTGCACCAGGCTGGCATCCGCGCGCGATACGATGACCTGCGGCCCCTTCGCCGCGCGATCCACCATCTTGATCACCACGCGCAGCCGCTCGCCGATGTTGTATGTCTCCAGCTTCGATTGTTCGCGCTTCGGCAGCCGCGCTTCCGTCCGTCCCATGTCCACGATCAGGTCCGGCCCTTCGGCGCGCTTCACGATCACCGTCACCAGCTCACCCACGCGGGTGTGATACTCGTTGTAAATCGTGTCGCGCTCGGCTTCGCGCACTTTCTGCAGAATCACTTGCTTGGCTGTCTGCGCCGCAATCCGTCCCAGCACGTCCGTCGGCTTTGCCGCCACAATCTCCGTGCCGACTTCCGCCTCGGGATTTTTCTTCTTCGCTTCTGCCAGCGTAATTTCCTTTTTCGGGTCAGCCACTTCCTCAACCACCGTGTACACCGAATACACGTCCACCTGCCCGGTTTCCGGGTTGAACTTCGCCCGCAGATCCTCTTCCGTCTTGTAAAACTTTCGCGCCGCCACCACCATCGCGTCTTCGATCGCCGAGACCACCACTTCCGGCTCGATGTGTTTCTCGCGGCTCAGCATCTCAATCTGTTGATAGAGCAAATTCGCCATGTCTTGTTCCTGAATTCTCGTTGAGCCACATCCCGCAATTTCAACTCACAATTCTCTGCGGTTTTCCTTCTCTGTGGTCTCTGTATTCTCCGTCTCCTCGGTGTTAAATTCTTCTCTGCGCTCCTCAGCGTACTCTGCGTCTCTGCGTTATCTTTTCCTGCTCTTTCCCCTCTAAAACTCCACCACCAAATTCGCCTTCCGGATCGCCTCCAGCGGCACCTCGACCGTCCGCGCTTCTTTGCCCTTCAGTTCCATGCGAACTTTCCCGTCCGCAAATCCCGCCAGTCGTCCTTCAAAAAACTTCGCTTCCCCCACCGGCTCGCTGGTGGAAATCTTCGCCAGCCGCCCTTTGAAGCGCTCAAAATCCGCCGCCTTCTTCAGCGCCCGGTCCAATCCCGGCGAACTCACTTCCAAAACGTAGCCTGGGCCGGGAATCAGATCCTCCACGTCGAGGATCAAGCTCAATTGCTGGCTGACCCGCTCGCAGTCGGAGTGGCTAATTTTGGGGTAAGGGTCATGTACAACTTCCGCCGCCCCCCCTTGCCCTGAGTCCTCCCGAAGGAACGTCCCTGCCGCGTCGCTCATCACCGCTGCGGGCTTCGCGATCCGATCGATGTACACCCGCAGGAACCGCTGCTTGCCAACTTTCCATTCGACATCAACGACTTCCAGGCCTTCCGAACGCGCCACTCGCTCGGCCGCGCCGCGGATTTTTTCCAAATCCACGCAGAGACTCCCCGACCCTAGCCGGTCCGCAGTGCACTCCAACCGGCCCAACAAAAAAGTGGGCTCGCGCCCACTCATCCGTTCGACCCGCTTCAGAGCGAAATCTGAGTATATTCCCCCTGCACGGCAAAAGCAAGATACGCCCCAGGTACCCCAGGTAGTGGGTCAGTTTGAATTTTCTTAATCGTGACAATAGGGGTCAAAATTCAAACTGACCCGCTACCGTCCCCGGCCCGGGAACGCCATTCTCCCGAATGGCGCTTCTCCGCATCTTTACTCCTGCCTATGTAGGGGCACGATACATCGTGTCCTTCCCCTCCTCGTAGCTTTGAGCTTCCCTCGGTTTGTAGAGCGCGCCTGCCGTTTACCCCGATCGGGTCGGGATCGCGCCCTTCCTCCTTGGTAGCGCCGGGCTTCAGCCCCATCTTGACCCCGTTGTAGTGGCCGGCCTTTCGCGCCTTTTGTGCGTTCCTTGCATCCCGGTGGTTTCTACAGCCGTGTCCCACCTGCCCCGACCGTCGGCTTAAAACCCTTTACCGGTTACAGCAGGTGCAAATCGGTCCGCCGGAAATCTTCGCCCTTGGCAAGCAGCGGCTCGCTGGACGCTTTCGTTAGGGCATAGGCAAAACAATCTCCAAAATTCAGAGCCGCGGCATGATGGCCTTTCCCGAATTTTCGCCACGCAAAGCGCGCAATGGAAAACTGCTCCTCATCAACTGCAACAATTTCGATTTTTGTCCTGTGCAGGAACAGGTCAAATTCTCGGCCTGCCGCTTCGCCGCGGCGCGATTCCACAACGATGGCCGTCTCCAAAGCGTTTGCAGCCGACAACAAACGAGTTTCAGATTCGCTGAGCAGCCGGAGAAACTTCCCTCGTTCCGGCTCCCCCAGCAGGATTGCTAGCACAGCCGACGTATCAATCACCACGGGAACTGCCATTCTTGGGTAAGCTCGCCGGAATACCGTCCTCATCGTAGCCTAGGATTTCATCCTCGGTCCGTTCGTCGACAGTTGGCAATGCGTCCATGCGCTGGAGGATGTCCTCGACTTGCTCGGGAAGTCCCCTCGCATGCCTCCGTCCCCGCACGCGCTGTAGTCGGTCCTGCAAAGACTTTTTTATGACTTCTGTGATGGTCTCCCCTGTCTCTTTGGAAAGTTCCCGCGCTAACTGTTCGGTTTCCACGTTCTTAATGCTGATCGGCATGTGATTCGCTCTCTATTCCTTGTTCGCATCCCCGCTCATCATTTGCGTCGTTTGTATCCCTGATGTCTTTGCAGGACGTGCATTTTACGTCCCGGATGGCTTTGCGGGACGGAGCGCAATGATCGAAGGTTCCGACCTTGTCGGAAGGAATCTCTCTTCTTCTCCCAGCCACCCAATGCATAAAGGCAGTTTAGCACCTCCCACAGGAAGATTCTATACTTTTGTATAGATTCTATTCATACTCTGCATCGGGAATCCGCGCCATAACGCCCCCGTGCCCTCGCTCGGCCGTCTTGGAACGCCATTCTCCTGAATGCGTTTCTCCCGGCATCCTGCCCATGCCCACGTAGGGGCACGATACATCGTGCCCTTCCCCTTCTCGTAGCGTTGGGTTCCCTCGGTTTTTGGAGCGCGCCTGCCGTTTACCGAGCGTTCGTGCAAGCACGTGTGCTCTGCCCGAATCGCAAATCGCGAACTTCCTCTTGAAAAATTCGCAAATTGCGAATTCAATGGTTTACGAGACCGCTCTTGCACGTCATCGGCCGCAAGAAGCTTTTGCAAGCCGTAAGCGTGCACTCTGAACTCGCCGGCCCTCTGGACGTTTGGAATCGCATCGCCAAGAAAACGCGATGGAGCAGCCTGATGGAAATCCGGCAAGTGCTCCCTTCGGCGGATGCCGTGGGCAGATTTACCGTGTTGAACATCAAAGGAAATGCCTTCCGGCTCATCACGGAAATCAACTACTGCACTGGCTTTAGTGGGTCGGAGCTTCAGCTCCGACATTAAGAGCAGGCCTCCACTGGGCTTCAGCCCCTGAAGAAAGCCCCTTATAGCTTGGTCCTTGCGTATGTTTCGCCGGCCCCGAACAAGCCAGAGGCCTTTGCCAACGCTTCCCCTTCGACCTTCAACTGTCGACTGTCAAACGCATCTCGTGGAAAGGGGGCGCCGTGCTGACTGAACGCCTACTGACGCACGGCGGGAGCTCGCATGGCTTCATTCATGTCGCTATTGATTTGTTTGCAGGAGTCGCGCTGGCCTTGATAGCAGTGCTGGAGGTCGTCAAGATAATTTTGGAGAAGTTTTGCGCGGGTCTTGCTCAGGCCTTTTCGGTAGGCCTCGTCCAAGGCGGCTTTGGCTTTCTGTTCGGAAGCCCTGTCAGGATGTTCGCCGAACTGCTCGATCGCCGTGTACGCGCTCCAATAGTTCTCGTCCTGCAGGTTGCGCTGTCGCTTCACTTGCTGGTTCAGCGTGTAAACCAGGAGGTAGTTGGTCCCCAGGACAAACACCGTCCCCGCGATCCCCAGAATTATGAGCCGTTTGAACACTCTGACGAGCCCACCCCATCTCTAGAGTTTATCTTAGCGGATTTTTCACCCTCGCAAGCGCCGCGGCAGCGCCGCGATGTTCATGAGTACCTACTTTCCGCCGGCCCGGCTGCGCCGCAAGCGCGCCGATGGGCCGCGAGGGCAGATAACGGGCTGACCATTTACTGGACCTTCTGCCAGTTTCCTGCAGCGGAGCCGGGTTGTAACTTGATGCTGTCCCAGTCCAAGGTGAGGCTATGAGGGAAATCACCGCATGGATGCAAAGCAATTGGTATGAGCTAGGAAACCTCTTTGCTGAGTTTGTCTTCCTGGCCGTGGGTATCTGGTTCGCGCGAAAAGTTCTGCGCACACTCAGGGCGTCCCAGGAACAGGTCGGGACGCTGATAAAGCTGACGGTCGCCGGTACGATCCCCGAGCGGCAGTCAACAAATACCGCCGCGGAACGTTCGTTCGTAACCGGGAGCCCGTACTGGATTACGCCGTCCGACGCGCCTCCTGCTGACCAATCCAGGCCATTAGATGACGGTCCGAGCCGCTTCTCGGCTGCCGGGCACAGCATCGTGGCGTGGTTGAATACGCCGATGAGCAGCGGCAGCGGCTCCAATCCGTTGCGCAAAGCGATCCGGTGGCTGCAGTCCCCCGCAGGAAGCTAACCGGGGTTGACCCGGAGTTAGTCGAGCCGGAGCTAGCTAAGCTAGTCGAGCGGGAGCTGATCGGAAGCTGAGCGCAGCGCGCGGCAAGGCGGCGACCAGTCGCGCGCTGAAAGTCGCCTGCTGATAGTCGCTCGCTGAAAATGTTTTTGGCCCGCTGAGAAGCCTTTGCTTCTCGGCGGGCTTTGCTGTCTGTGAAATTTTCTGGAAGGCTCAGTAGAAGTGAGAGTGATCTTCAGCGAGCTTTCGCAGCAATGTGCGGAAGTCGCTAACGCGAAGTATCAAGTGGCAAGTGCTCGCGCGACGCAGGAAGCGCCGGCTTGACGGACCAAGCGGCAGCTTAATGCGGCATCAGCGTTGCCGAGAAGCTTTCCTTGGCGGCGTTTTCGTAGAGGTGAAGAAGCTGCGAGGCCCGCTTGAGCATGTCCGAGGGAAAATCGCCGGGCTGATAGTCCACATAGCCGGTGGTATAGGCCAGGTTGACCCGGTGGCCGGAACAGACCACTTCGATCGCGCCGAGCCGGTTCAATACGGTTTTTACTTCGCCCAGGTTGCATTCCGGCAGCACCAGCAGAAAATCGTCGCTGGCCAGCCGGGCCGCAAAATCAGAGCCGCGGCACGCCTTCTTCAAACGCCGCGCAAGCTCTTTTACGGCTTCGTCCATGGCGGATTGACCGTAGCGCTTGCCGAGTTCGGCAAACTCGTCCAAATGGATGGTGGCCAGGCTTAGCGCAGTGTTCTGGCGCCGCGCGCGCGCAATTTCTTTGCCGAGCTGCTGCTCGATGAACGCTCGCGTGTGCAGTCCCGTGACGGAATCGACGCCGCCGGAAGTGGAAATTGGCGCGAGGGCCGCGCCAGGGGTGGCATCCGCGTTCTGCTGCCCGCTCAAATGTCTCCGCTCGCGTCGGAAGAACCATTGACGGTAAAGCATCCAGCCGTTGAAAAGAAGAAGCAGGGACAGGATTCCCCAACGAGCCTGGTCAGAGCGGATTTCGTAAAAATGATCGTGGTGCCGGAATAATGAGGGAAACGAGGAAAGCACGAAGGCCACTGCGGAAAGGGTGGCAACGAAAAACGCGGAGAACCACAGCCACCACTCGCGGCGCGCGAGCTGCCGCAACTCCAAATCCGCTTGCTGCGCGCGGAAAGAATCTGGTCCCTCAAGCGGCGAGGAATTCTGTATGGTGTGGCGAGTGCCGAGTATGGATGCCATATTCCTGGAGAATAGGGATACCCCACAACAGTAAGACGCTGCTGCAAAAGAAGGCAACGAAGAAATGGTACAGGGCCGTTCCGCTTAAGAACCTGACCGAAAGGTCAGAAAGGATTCCACTTGCAGCGGACAGCATCGAAACGAGCGCTGCGCCAATGGCAAATTCTGTGAGGCAGGCACGCGGCGACGCAGGAAAAACAAAACGCTCCCGATCTTGTCGGGAGCGTTTTGGCGAAGCGCAAACTCCGGAGAAAAACTGCGTTGGTTATGGCTTGGAAGCAGGCGGCTGAGACGTCGACGGGGCCGGTTTTGCGGCGGCCGGCTTGGCTGGTGTGGATGTTCCGGCCTTGACCGGGTAGGCCTGATCGTAGAGGCGCACAATGTCCTGGGTGACATCGATCTGTGTGGAAGCGAAGAGAATCGGAGTGTTCTGCGCCGAAGAATCTAGAACGACGACGTAGCCGTTTTCGCGGGAATAACGGTCGAGCACGTCGACCATTTTGCGGCCGATACGGTCAATGACGTCAGCCTGCGCGGCGTTTACGTCTTCCTGGTATTCCGTGTTCATGCGCTCAAGCCGCTGCGCCAGCCGCTGCCCTTGCTGCCGGAGGCGGCCTTCTTCTTCCTGGCTCAGCTTGTTTTGGCCGGCCTGAAGACGCGCCTGCAGATCATTGATCTGCTTGTTCAGATTCTCGATTTCGTTCTGGCGCGAAGCGAACTGCGACTGCAACTCCGCGGAAGCCAGCTTGCCTTCCGCAGTGGTAACAATGGCCTGGCGAATGCTGATGACGCCGACCTTGCCTGCGGCGGCCGAGCCGGGCGCTGCGGGCGACTGTGCCCCGGCGGCTCCGGTGCTCACTATGCACGCGGCAGCCAGGGCGGCTGTACGAGTCAACATATTTCGCGACCGCAGAGCGGTCAACAATCTAGAATTCACTTTTCTCTCCTTGTTGTGGCGCGCCACGGAAGAACCGGGGCGAACCCGTGCCAAGTCAGCTTGGCTTGAAACTGATTCCACTCCCTGCGGACTCTGCGAGCGTATTGCAAACCTGAAAGTATAGCCGACGCCATTTGTTTCCCGCAATCATAAAGCATGATCGCCCCGGCAGCCCGGATGGATAGGACGGCTCCCGCACCAAGAGTTCGCCGGGCTTCCATCCTATTTCGGCAACGGGAACAGGAGCACCCGGTTGTTGGCCTGATCGGCTATTACCGCCAGGTTCGTAAAGGTCTGGATGGCCGCTGCAAATTTCGATGTGGCGCCGATACCGAGAGTTGCCTTGGTCGCAAAGGTCTGCGAATCCACAATCGAAATCGTGTTGCTCAGCGAATTGACCGTGAGGATCGTGCCGGTCTGGAAATTGAACGCGATAGCGTTGGGATTAATACCGACTTTAATCGTTTGCGTCTGGGTGGAGTCCGGATTGAACGCGGTGATCACGTTGCCCTGGGTGGAGACGGCATAAAAGAGGCCAGGGCTCGTAGTGCCAGTAACCACGCTAGGATCGAAGACGATGCCCGTCGGCGTAGAAGTAAGAAACGACGTCGAAGCGGAAGCCGACCGGACGGGGGTGGTCGAGCCGATGTCCACGCCATCGAGAGCGCCGGAGGGACTCGAGGCGCCATTGACCCGGAGGCAGGTCACAACGGCGAGCCCACGCCCGTTGGTGCCGCGATCGGGGTCGATAGCTACGGCGATAGGATTTTGGTCGACAGCCACGCTGCTGGGTGTAAGCGTGCCGATAGGATTGGCGGTCAGGGGTGTGAGATCAATGGTAGTAACCGTGTTCGAACCGGTGTTGGCCACGACCGCGAGATTTGTTTCCTGATCGATGGCCACGCCGCTCGGAGCAGTGCCTACAGTTACAGTCAAGGCTTTGCCGGTAGAGTCGGCAACAGGAACGGCGTTTACCAGGTCCAAAATGGAGACAGAATTCGAGCCGTTGTTGGTGACCACAGCGACGCCCGAAGTGCCGGCGGGCTGCCCGTTATAAGCAAGCCGGGGAAGAACGGCGACGCCGGTGGGTGTGTCGCCGGCGGCGATGGTCTTGACGGTCTGGTTGAAAATGCTGGCAGGATTCAGGCTGAAAACAGAAACCTGGCTGCAGCCCGAGCCGGTGTTGGTGACGACCGCGAGATTATTGACTTCGTCGATGGCGACGCCACCCGGCGCGGCGGGCGTGCCGGCCGAGGTGGAGGTCACGTTGCAGGGCGCCAAAGGAATTTCTTCGAGGACAGTGAAGTCGATGACGTTCGAAGCGACGCCGGAGCTGCTGGTGACGCTGAGCGCGTAATGGCGGGGGCCGGCATTGAGCACTGAGACGGGGACGGTTACATCGATTTCATTGCCGCTCACGAAGGTAAAATTGCCCAAAGAACTTGAGGCAAAGGCGACGCTGTCCAAAAGGACTTGGGAACCGGAGTCGAAACCTACACCGAAAATCTTTACACCGTTGACGGCGGTTGGCGCCGTGCCTAGGATGATTTTCACGGCAGGACTGAGGCTTGCGGGTGTTGTGGCGGTAGCACTGCCAGCATCTATCGCCGGGGTTTGCACACTTTCGATGTGAACGGGCTTTACACCGCCAAGTTTGAAGGCGGTGATGGTGCCGCTGCCAGAGTTCACTGTCAAGACCAGATTGTTAGCGGAATCCACAGCAATGGCGCCCGGAATCGTGACGTTGTTGGGGGTAGCGGGGGGAGTGCAATTCGCCGCACAGATAGTAGCAGTCCCGTTTTGCCCCGTGGTAACGATGGCGGGACGCTGCAAAAGGGAAGGATCGAGCAGCGAAACCTCATTTGTCTTGGGATTGAATGAGACCGCAGTGTTGGAGAAGGGCTGAAACGCCACAGTCTCCGCGCCCAATTCTGGCGCACCTGAACTAACTTGACCGGTGGCCTCCGAAAACAGGGACATCGGACTGACGGTTTGGCTCTGCGGATCAATAAAGTCGATCTGGCTGAAAGTGACGTTGGGGTCAGCGAGAACGGCCTGCCTGGTGATGGGATTAAAGGCAATTCCGACAATCGAAGAAGAGAGTGTATAGGTCAGGAAGGGAGTTCCAGAACTAGCAAGACAAGTGGTGGAGCAAGTGCTGGTGTCGTCCTTATCAGCCTGGAAATATTGAAAATGCTTGGCATCCAGGACCGCGCCGACAGAAAAAGAACCATTGAAGTCCGTTTTATTGGTGGTCCCCAACGGCAAACCGCTAATGAGCACCGTCCCAGGACTAGCTGGGTTGAGATTGTGGGGATCGGTTGTCGCAATGGTGACAACGTTGGAAGCGCGCGTGGCACTGACAATGCTAACCGATCCGGCGGTTGGATTGGCCAGGTCCACTGCGGAAAGAAGGCCGGCTCCGCCTGGAGTGACGTAAGCCAGACGAGCTCCGGGCTCAAATGCCACTTGCGGGTTTGGTCCCGAATTCAGGGTAACGTAGCCGATGGGACAGTAAGGCAGAGTCCAAGTGGTGGTCGGAGGGCTCGGGAGGCACGTGAGTTTTGCGGTGACATTCGGGTCGGCATTCAAGTTTAGGACCAGCCCGATGTTTGTGGAAGCAAACGCCACGATCGCGCGGTGAGAAAACGGATCAATGCCCACGGAGTACGGAAACGGCTCCGTGACGGCCTGGCATACGGGATCGGACTGAGGAATCACGCAGCTCAGATCCACGGTTCCCAGCGAAGCACCAGCGGGAACAGAAAGAATGGAAAGCGACCGGCTCGCGTAGTTCACGACTGCGGCAACGTTAGGCTGCGATGGAGTCTGAAAGACAAGCTGGTCGTCCACGGCCACACCGGTCGCGACGTTTCCGCCAGAGGAAACTTGACTCGTCACTGCGGGAGTTCCGCTGCTCAGATCGATGAGTTGGATGTTGTTCGAGCTTAGGCCAGCCAGAGTCACGATGGCCAAGCGGTCAGTCCGGTCGATAGCAATGCTGCTAGGCGCGGAAGTCGCGCCAAAGGAAATCTGCGGGCTGGGCCCCAGGTACACTTTGGAGTTTGCGCTCGGTGGGTTCGCGGCAAACAGCAAGGCGGGAGATCCAAGGGTGATGTCGGCCGGCGGATTCGATCCGCCATAATCCGGGATCACCGCGACGTTGGTAAAGGCGATTGCAGGCGACGGAGCAGTAAACGGCCCTGGCGACGTGGTGTACTGCACTCCGAAGGAGTACAGACCCGCGGTATGGCCGGTGCCGCCGGGAGCGGGCAGGAAGCCCTCGATGCGCCGCGCCGTGGAAGCGGCCAATGTCGAGGAGCTGGTAAGCAATGCTTGTCCATTGAAACTGGAGGCCACCGTAGGGGAATCCGAGGGGCCAAAGAATCCACCATCGATATTGAAGGGGACGCCACCAGTCTGGCCGAGGGTGGCTTCCTGAAAATTGCCAGGATTGGAGCCAACGATCGTGGGACGAACGGGGACAATGTCCAGGGGGAATGGCCCGCCCGTCACATTGACGGAAGAATTGCTGGTGGTCACTTGCAAGGTGTAGTGACCGGGGGTCTTCAAATTCTCCGAATTCAGGCGGGCGCGCGCACCAATCGAGGTAGAAGTCGATCCGGCGGCAAAGACTACTTTGATCTGTGTTTGGGGATCGAGCGTCACGCACGACGCTGAGCCTGGGCAAGTAACCCCAACAGGGGCGAGGGTAACACCCATCTGCGAATTGGCGTTGGTGGCCGAGAGAAAGATGTCTTGCTGGAGAGCGCCCTGGGGAGCAATAGAAGGAGAGATGCCGCTGAAAGTAATGTCCCCCGCGGTGACGATGGTGACGGCGGCCTGCGCGATGCGGGCGTTGTCCACCTTGGAAAAAGCGAAGACGGTAACGATGCCTGCCGCATTGACGGGCGCGGTCGTCGAGGATGGGGCGGCAGTAGGCACGGCCGCAGGAGCCTTATATAGCCCAGTGCTATCGACGGAACCGCAACTGTTGCTGCCGGTGCTGCAGTCCGCACTGTCAATCTTAGCGGTAACTTCGAAGGTTACGCCCCAGGTAAGTTGGGTGGGATTAATAACCGTGTTGGTCAGATCCTCGGCGAGAAACAGCTGCGTGGCATTGGTCGCCAGGGTTGCGGTTGCCGGGATGATTTGAATGCGAATGCCGGAATCGAACGTAATGGTGAACTTGCCGGTCTTCTTCTTGTCGGCGTTGGACGTGGCGGTGATGGTGACGATGACGTTGGGGAGTTTGACCTGATCGGGGAAAACCGACGGAGCAGTGAAGGTGGCCGTGGAGGCGACTGTGGTACTGGTATTCAGAATGCCGGAGAGCGTGCCCACGGCACCGTTCTGGGTCGAGCATTCCGCAGAAGCAGAAGGCTTCGGGCTCGGCACAGCGGTCGTAGGATTCGGCGTGGTGGTGTAGGAGCAGTCGAAGGTGGAAGAAACA